>PJTQ01000970.1_pt1 | contig 10619 bp, 7 predicted proteins | sample 1512231 | NCBI WGS metagenome assembly PJTQ01 (sample SAMN08177688, study PRJNA422409) | Soil metagenome, whole genome shotgun sequencing project. | isolation source: Soil (3) enriched on wood chips | place: USA: Madison | collected 2015-01-15 | reverse complement strand
TTAACAAGTAAAGGAGTTACGGGCTTTGAAAACATTGGTCCGCAATGGATCAAAACGCTAGCACTAGCTGAAATAACAGGCGCACTGGTGTTGCTTATTTTGAGCATCCCGGCTTTTCCATCATTGCCAGTAAAAATAGCTGTCATTGGATTTGCCATCCTTATGATTTCAGCTAGTTATCATCATTTGAAGCGGAAGGAGTACAGAAACATAGTGGTTACTTTGATCTTACTCACTACCTGCCTATTGATATTGATTTTACAGGAAAAAATATGACCAAATTCGACATTATACTTAGACCTACTACTATTACTGATCTAGAGACGCTCTTTGTCTTTCAAACAGATGAAACTGCAAATCGCTTAGCTGCTTTCACAACCAAAGACCCTAATGACAAATCAGGGTATATTTTGAAATATTCCAAACTACTGGATGACCCTACAGTGAACATGAAGACAATCATGATTTCAGATCAGATTGCAGGAAGTATCTCCAAGTTTCAAATTGAAGGTAATGCAGAAATCACCTATTGGATTGACAGAAATTATTGGGGGAATGGTGTAGCCACAAAAGCACTTTCGTTCCCATCCATTGCTCAAAAAGTTCGGGTTCTTGGTATGCTTTAAACAGCAATTCCAAAGGCAAATCAAATTCCCTTGTGATTACGATTTCCTGCTTGCCGTCTTCGGCATTTACTTTTGTTTGTTGCTCCATTGTCTATTTGTTTTTATAGTTTTTCATTACAGCTTCCAACTTGTTAAACCTGTCGTCCCACATTTTTCGGAACGGTTTGGATAATGCGGAGCAAGCTGACCCCCAGCGACGGTCTACTACTTTGATAAGCCAGGTGCCCGTACGCATCGTATGAGCATGCCATAACGGCGGATGCTGACCCCCTATATTTTTCGACAGATTGTGTTGCGGAGCATGTTGACCCCCTGCGGGTTTCCGTAACGGAGCAAACTGACCCCTTGGTGGAGGCGTGTAACGGAGCATGCTGCCCCCCGGGTCTTTGGAAAAGCCGGTAGGTTTTAGGTTGATTTGACGGTATGTTTTACCATCAATCAGTGAATAACCCATGGCCGGAAAAGCAAGACCCATGAGTCAGATCAAACAGTTATTGAGGCTGCACAGCCAGGGGATGCCCGTCAAGCGCATCGCCCGCACGCTGGGTATCAGCCGCAACACGGTGAAAGGTTACCTACGGAAGGTTTCCGAAGGCACCAAGCGCATGGAAGACCTCCTTGCGCTGGATAACCCGGTACTGGAAGCCCATTTCCATGCGGGCAACCCGGCCTATAAGGACCCGCGCTATGCCCACCTTGTTTCCAACCTGTCTTACTATGAAACAGAACTGAAGAAAACCGGCGTCACCCGCGAGTTGCTCTGGGAGGAATACATCGCGGGGTGCCCCGGCGGTTACAGCTACACGCAGTTCTGCTTCCACCTGCGCCAGCGGCTGGCCTCGATCAACCCCACGATGGTGCTGGAACACCGTGCTGGGGAGAAGCTCTTCATCGACTTTGCCGGCAAAACGCTCAGCTACATCGACCGGGATACCGGGGAGGAGATATCCTGCCCGGTGCTGGTTGCCTGCCTGCCCTTTTCGGATTACGCCTTCGCCATGGCCGTACCCAGTCAGGGCACCGAGGACTTCCTGCATGGGTTGGAATGCTGCCTGCGGCATCTGGGCGGCGTACCGCAGGCGCTGGTGCCCGACAACCTGAAAGGGGCCGTGGAGCGTGCCGACCGCTACGAGCCCACCATCAACCGCACCATGGAGGAGTTCGCTAACCACTACGGCACGGTGGTGGTCCCCGCGCGTGCACGTAAACCGCAGGACAAGGCCTCCGTGGAGAACCAGGTGAAGAATGTCTACACCCGGGTATTCGCCAGGCTCCGCAACCAGCGGTTCTTCGATCTGGCTTCGCTGAACGCAGCGATTGTCGAGCGGATGGCCGCACACAACCAGACGCGCATGCAGAAGAAAGCGTATTGCCGGTTGGAGCGGTTCCGGAATGCCGAAAAACCACTGCTGTCCCCGCTGCCCCCCGAAGGGTTCCAGGTGGTACGCTACGCCAAGCGTAAAGTGGGACAGAACAACTACGTATTGGTGGAAGGGCACAGCTACAGCGTACCGTTCCAATATATCAGCCAGCACGTGCAGGTGGCCTACACGCGCCGGGTGGTGCGCATCTATGCCGAAGGTAAACAGGTCGCTGCCCACACCCGGAAGTTCGGTGGCGGTTACACCGCCGTGAAGGAACACCTTAGCTCGCAGCACCGGTATTACCTGGGGCGCAGCCCGGATTATTTCATCGAAAGGGCCGAAAAGCTGTGCCCGGAACTCCATAAACTCATCAAGCTGATCTTTCAGCAACCGGGATACCCAGAAAACCAGTACCGCACCTGCGAGGGGCTGCTCAGGTTATACCGCCAGTCGGATCCGCACGACTTCGCCCGTGCCTGCACGGTGGCCATGGAATACGGCATGCTATCCTACAAAAAAGTGGAAGGCATTATCAAAAGCGGCACGTTATACGCCCAGCCCGATACGGTGGACAAACCACTCCCCGGACATGGGAACATACGCGGACGCGATTATTACGTGCAGGCACGGATGGACATCTGAATACCGATAAGCAATCATTTATTACAGCAATATGGATATATTATCACAACTAAGGGAGCTGCGCCTGCAAGGCATGGCGGGCTCATGGCAGGTACTCACCGAGACCCGCAAACACCACGAACTGGGATTACAGGAGGGGCTTGAACTGCTCCTGCAGGCCGAAACCGAGAACAGGGACGACAAACGCTTCGCCCGGCTGTTCGCAAACGCGCACTTCCGTTACCGGGCAAGCGTGGAGGAGCTGTCGCTGGATGCGGCCCGTGGAATCGACCGCGCGGCGGTCATGGAACTGGCCACCGGAAGCTACATACGCAAGGGCGAGGCCATATTGGTGAGCGGTGCAACCGGATGCGGAAAGAGTTTTCTCGTATCCGCGCTGGGCCACCAGGCCTGCGCACAAGGCCACCGCGTGCTTTACTTCAACCTGCAGAAATTGCTGCTGCGCATCAAGATGACCAGGGTCGACGGCTCGGTATTCAAGTTCATGGACAGGCTATCCAAAACCGACCTGCTCATCCTGGACGACTTCGGGCTGGTCCACCTGGACCAGCAGCAACGGATGGACTTGATGGAAATCATGGAAGACCGCCATGCCAAGGCATCAACGATCATCGCCTCGCAGCTGCCCGTGGCAAACTGGTACGATGTGTTCGGTGACGACACCATCGCTGACGCCGTACTGGATAGGTTGGTGCACTCCTCCCACAGGATTGAATTGAAAGGTGAAAGTATGAGAAAAAAGAAGTAAAATTGTCAGGTCATTGGGAAACACTCAACCCAGGACCTATCGGAGGGGGTCAACATGCCCGTTACGGGGGTCAGCATAGACGTTATATCCACGACTCGAATCTAACCGATTTTAACACCACACTATGTTATCTAAAACACTAAAAAAGGCCTAGAATTTTAACATACCATCACTACACTTTCATAGGAATACCACACCCTGGTCTTGTTTGGTTTTGTAATTGACCTCCTCCCTCAGTTAAGAGTGCCCGGCTAAGACGCCCTCAAACACCTAAACTCTAACGCTGAATTGTTAATGTTGAACAAGAAGAGCACTTCGAGGTTCGATTCAATGTAACTTTTGCCAAAAAAATCTTCTAACCTTGTACCCAAAAACACCATAATATAATGTGAAAATAAATATAGGTAAACAGATAAGATAAGCATCCTTATACGAGTAAAATTCGACGATATGACCAAATAGCAAAGGTATAACTGCGCCTCCAGTAATCGCCATCACCAATACGGAAGTCCCTATCTTGGTAAATTTTCCGAGCCCTGAGATAGCAAGAGGCCAAATCGAACTATATAATAATGAGTTAGCAAGACCGAGGAAGCCAACTAGATATATATTTATTTCATTCGGGGTGATATAAATCAAAATCGTCGTAATGATACCGAGATTAGCAAAAATGACTAGGGCCTGTCTGAGTGTTATGTATTTTGGGGTTAGCACAATACCGATGATATACCCTATTACCATTCCGCCTGATACGAGCCATATATAATTTGCCGCGTGTGGTAAATTCAAAGCAGCTGCGTAATCATTAATGGAACCTAAAACTATAAATTCGGCACCTATATAAAGGAATAACGCGAAGAATCCTAAAAACAAATGGGGGAACTGGAAAATGCTCGTCTGTGTGGACGTCGGAGCCAAATTTTCAGATGATGGTCTACTATCTTTAATGTCTTCATCAATTTCAGGGAAAGGCGCAAAAAAAGTAGCAATACCCAAAAACACCATAATAGCGGAGATTATGTAAAAAGGAAATATTACTTCTTCAATATTAACATTAACCAGGTCCAAAAATCCAGATAAAATTAACGAAGCTGCCGCAAAAGCCGTTTTGTGGCAGATTCCCATGATGGCACCTCTTCTAAGGGCATTCTCTTTTGATCCTATGATGACGACGTATGTACTTTGAGCCCCTGTCAATAAGCATTGTCCTACGCCACTTATAAACAGCGCAATAAGGAAGGCGGAGAAATTCACCATTCCTCCAGCAACTCCAATCAATAAAAAGCCCAAACCTATTAACACTATTCCAACCGCCATCCCACCTTTATATCCTATTTTTTTCAGTATTACACCGGTAGGAATTCCAAATATAATAAAGGCTGAATACGTCGCGGTCATAACCAAATAAGACATGCCCGTTGATATCATAAATGCATCTTTCACGAAAGGGATAAAAAAAGCATTTATGCCAGCTGCAAATCCTAAGACAGCAAACATACAACCTAAAAGTGAAAGTAGTCCAGCCAAGGTACCGCGCCTTTTATTCATGACTCTAAAGTTATTATTCAGGTTTAAAAACTTTCAGCGCATTCAAACGCAGTATTTTCAAAATATCGGTAGCATCCAACTTGGAACTAAGAACAGGAGCCAAATTACATCGGGTATCCATCCAGTTAACATCACTACCAAAAAGTATTTTTTCGACTCCAATAGTTGTAGAAAGCATTTCAACGAGTCCGTTATCATAGTAATCGCCAGCAATGTCAACATACACGTTTTTAAAGTCACTACATATCTCCATAACGGAATCCGCCGTACTTGGCCGCCCCCCCGCATGACCTAAAACGAAAGTTAGTTCATTGAATTCAACCAGAAATTTTTTGAACCGGTCAGGATGGCTCCTGTATTGTTGCGGATTGTAAGAAGAATTTTCCCAACTATGGGTCATTATGGGCATGTTAAACTTCCTTGCCATTTTATAAGCAATCCGATACTTTTCGTCATCGCCGTCTGTCTTGTGTTCCACCGGATGTATCTTAATCCCGAGGCATTTAGGGTCACTCAGTGAAGCTTCGAATTTTCGGACATGGTCGTCATCACCATTGGGATTGAAAACTTCCAAATAAGAGAAACGGTTCGCACTATGCTCAATTAACCACTGCATCCGCTCACGACAACTAATTTCGCTGTTAAAAAGCGCCTCCAGCGGCATCAAATATATTTGATCAAGGCCACATAAGTCCATAAACCTAATCCAATCAGCGGGTTCGAAGTCGAGATCTGGTGTATAAAATCTGGCGCACGAAGCATAGTCTGAATGGATACAATGCGTATGTGTATCCACAATAAATGGCTGGGGCAAAATATATTTTATTTCCACTGGATATACAGGCTTTTCCCCCAGCAGTCGTCTTAGGTTATTGCCGGCAATATCACATTTGTCTTCCCAAGAAAAATGGCTCATAATAACCGGCCCCATACTGACATCATTATTAAATGCAGGCATATGGGATCCATAAATGAGTCGGTCGCAAAAGCCCATATCGCAGAGTTGCTCGTGTCCAAGCCAATTGCAAAAATTATACGTACACAGGAAGATATTTTTACACGCTTTCAAAACCTCCTTTATTTTTTCAAAGAAGTACAATATCTTTCTCGGTCCGCACTCAATGATGATATTAATCTCTCTGTTTTTATTTGCAAAAATCATTAACTCATCAAACCCCACATCTGTATGCAAAATAGCTAGCGGTATCTTGTTTTCAGCTATCTCAGGAAATAATATATTAAAAGAATCTAGGCTACCTTTATTCGGATCATATCTGAGAATAAGGGCATTCTTACTCCTAAAATGCGAAAGTTTCCCCGCCAAGGATGAATCAAGATATAGCGATTCAACAAAGTCAGTTTCTATTGCCTTCGCAAAACCTGGAAACGCAGGCTTATCATCTTTCCATATGCAAGAGTCAAGCCACGGAAGTGCACTTTTTATGGCCAAATAATTATGCCGAAACCCTTCCAGGATTTCAACGGGCTCCATATTTTTCATATTAGTTCTCATAGGTATCCGTGTCGCTGAACGAATTTCTGATTATATCAACTGTTCCCGTCTCATCCTTCAATGCATTCATAACTTCGGCTTGGAGAATGATATTGCCGATCGAGGTGGCTTCCGCAGGACCAGCAATCACCGGAATGCCAACAACTTCCGAAATTTTTGAACAAAGGTATTTGTTCTTGGCGCCTCCGCTTACAACCTGAACTTTTTCAAACTCAACTCCGCAAGTTTTTTTTAACTTTTCTACTAAAATCCGAAACTCATTAGCCAAGCTATCGAAAATCACCTTTGCAAAATCCTCAGGCTTTTCCGGTATAACCTGATCTGTTTCCTTGCAATAATCCACTATTTCCTTAACCATATCCCCAGGTGAGAAAAAACGGTCGTCTTTAACTGCTATGATCGAGTTTATAGTCGAGTTGACAGCTTGTTCCGCTAGCTCTTTATAGCTCGTACAAATGTCATTTTCGACCCATTTTCTGACGCACTCCTGGATAAGCCACAATCCCACGCTGCTGCAAAACGCACCCCATTTCTCGCCAGGGAGGCCAAGGACTGAAATACTATAATCATCGATACGACTTAAATTAATTTCTTCGTCATAACATCCCAGCATTGCCCAGGTGCCCAAGCTGAGAAAAGCTGTCTTTCGCTTACCTTTAAAGACGGTTAACGAAGCAACGGCGGTATCGTGGCCTGCCCCCGAAACCACTGGTACACCCTTAAGCTTTGGGTGAATATCATGGCACGTGATTTTGCCAATAACCTGAGGAGTACCGTTAACTTTTGGTAGTATTTTTTTAGGAATCCCTAGTTTATCTACCAGTTCAACATCCCACGCCCCCGATCGAATATTTATCATCTGGGAAGCGGTGGCGAATGTCCAATCAGTGACTGCTTCCCCACATAGCATGTAATTGACGAGATCTGCAATAAAAAGAAGTTTTTCTGCTTGCTCTAAAGCTTCGGGCTCGTCGTGAGCGATCGCATATAGCTGGCACAGCGAGGTAATCGGCGAAATTGCAGAGCCATTCCTTTTCCAAAGGTCCACAGCAGAAATAGTTTCAGAGAACCCGTAAGGCAGCCCTTGCGTACGTTTATCTCGATATGAAACCGGTTTATAAAATAGTTCCCCGCGCTTATTCAACAAACAAAAATCCTGGGCCCAACTGCTGCAACAAACCGATTCTATCTTTTCATTTCCCGTCTCTTGGCAGGCTTTGGACAGGCCCTTCCAAATCTCTTGTTTTAGAAAATCCCAATCCCAGTGTTTCTTGCCGTCAATTTGGATAATGGTGTTTTGAAAGCGATGGGCTTCCCGGAGAACTAAGCCATTTCCATCTAAAACCCCGATCATTATGCTGCCATTGCTCGAACCTAGGTCGATTGCTAGAAAATATTTCTTGGGGATCATAACACGATACATTCGAAATTTTGAAGGACTGCCAACTTTTTAATCTTGCCAGCACAATGTCCCGGGACGGCAATCATGTGGTGAGGCGCTCCTGTCAAACTATAACGGGTAAGAAAATCGCCTACGTTTTCCTCTGGTTGTATGAACCAGTGCGGCTTATAGAAATTTTTAAGCGGCTCTGCATCGAATATCTTTGTTTCATAGCATACGTAGAAAAATGAACCGTCCGATTTTGTTGTTATTGTCACCAGTGTTATCGGGCCCGGCTCGAGGGTAAAATACATACCGGCATAGGGGCCAATCCCTTTAGCCCAAAAATCCATATGAATAAGCCCTACCTTCCTATCCTTGCGTGCAAATGCAGGATTACATTCCTGCATATGGTTCATTAATATGAGATTCCGTTTAAAATCGACCGTATAAGTTTCGGTAAAATTAGCTTTTCCACATAGTAAACGCATCTGTGACATCAGCGCGGCTCTTGCGACGTCGCCTTCTCCAGCATAGCCAAGCCCCTCAGAAAGCATTTTGTTGATTCCTAGGAAGGGGATCGCATTAAAACGTCCGTCATTTACGATATCTTGGAAATTCATTGTAAATGCATCCAAATAATTCTCTCCAATTAGTTCTCTCAGCGCTAATTCAAGCCGCACTGAATTACGATGCGTTGTCTCCGAAAGCTTTTCTTCGACTTCAAAAATCTCCCTGTCGCTTTCTATAACAGCACCTATTGCCTGCTCATCAATATTTTGGATAATCTCATGAAATCGCCCTAGGCCCAGGTAGATGACATGAGGGCCCCATTTTGTCCCCATCATCGTTTCATCAACTCCAAAATCCCCCATGTCCTGGAATGGCGACCCCAAGAGGCCCACCCGACTTTTTTTCGTGTGTTTGAAGGTTTTGGCAGCATCAAGCCATTCGAGCAAGTCGTTAATGGCGTCTTCGTCCTGATAATGTCCCGATACTAGACCAAAAATTTTATCCCCCCGCACAAGCATATTTGTTACATCTTGGGTCCCTTGTATCACGTGGTTCATAACAAGGTCGTCATCGTCGAAACCATCGCTCACTTCATAAAGTTCTTGCGTATTAAAGATGATTAGTGGAATGTTGGTCTCAAGAAGTACTGGAACCGACATATAACTTGCCGTGTAACACATTGGCACTATTAATAGCGCATCGGCTTGATTATTTGCCGCGAGCAAAACCTTATTTTCCACGTGTTCTGTCAAATAGCAAACATTGTGAAATAAGATTTCGACGGATTCTTCAATTCCACTTATAAATTTTTTCAATTGCTCTTCCTGTCGTGCAATATAATCTGGCCAAGTTTTGTTATATAACTCTAAAGACAAGCCGATTACGGCAACTTTCGGTTTTCCTATCTTTCTCATATTTTTTTTATTATCGATGAAACCTTGTCAATCCTGTATTGACAATAAATCGCTTTCCCGCGGGGATAAGATTCGGTGCAATTCAGTGTTACTTTTTTCTTAACACCTCGTTGATTGTCTTTCTAAACTTTTCCAAAATTTCATCGCATTCATTTTGGTTAACAATCAACGGGGGCTTGACCTTTAAAATATTCTTTCTCGGACCAGCCAACCCGAATATAACCCCGTTTTTTATACCTACGTCCTTAATCTCTACCGTCTCCTTATCTATTGGCTCTTTACTTATAGGATCTCTCACAAATTCAACCCCAATATGTAAACCAGCCTGCCGTACATCACCTATCTCGGGAAATTCTCCCATCATTCCTTTTATCTTATCTCCAAGATACTCACCCATCTTACGACAGTTTTCCAACACCCCATTTTCAAGTAACGCTAACTGTTTGGCTGCAGTAACCATCGAGAGGGTGGGATTTGCAAATGTGTGAAGTTCTTCGGCATCCGTAGAGAAACCTTCTAGCTTATCCGATACGATTACGCCTGCAAGGGGCAATCCCGCCCCTAACCCTTTGCCAAGAACGATAATGTCAGGTGTTACCCCAAAATAATTTGCTGCGAACATCTCACCAATCCGGCCGAACGTTTGTATCTCATCAAAAATTAATAGCGTTTCAAATTCATCGCAAAGCGCTCTGAGACCTTGCAAATAACGCTTGGGCAGTATTAACTGCCCTCCACTCGCCTGAATTGGTTCAACAATGACGCCGGCTGGCTTCCCTGCTACGCCTTTTTGAAAAGTCTCCCGAGCCATCGTAAGACACATGTCCGTATACGTCTCAGCATCTACATTAAAGGGGTTTCTATACGTGTTGGGAGTTGGGATTCTGACAAAGTTTCTTGTAAGTGGAAGAAACCGACTACCGCCAATATACTTTCCGCTTGATTTTGTAGAAATCCATGAAGCTCCCATCGAACCGAGCGTCGTACCGTGATAACTATCTTGGAGACATACAAAATCGCGCGAGGGCTGCACATTTTTGAAACTGATTTTCATGGCTGCTTCAATGGCGTTTCCACCTCCGGTGGTAAATGAGACCCTATTCATTCCAGCAGGCGCCAATTCGGCCAGTTTATTGGCTAAATAAAATCGGGGTTTGTTGTCAAATCCCTGATGTATATGCGTCATATAATCAATATGTTCTGTGATGACGCGATTAATCTCGTCGTTCGCATATCCAAGGTAAAGTGCCCAGCTCTGGGAAGTACAATCAATATAATCTTTGCCATCCGTGTCCCACACACGTACACCTTTTCCTTTAGTAAGAACAGGCCCTCCAAGGGTGCCGCCCCCTAACATCACATTTTGTTTG
>PJTQ01000969.1_pt1 | contig 10623 bp, 5 predicted proteins | sample 1512231 | NCBI WGS metagenome assembly PJTQ01 (sample SAMN08177688, study PRJNA422409) | Soil metagenome, whole genome shotgun sequencing project. | isolation source: Soil (3) enriched on wood chips | place: USA: Madison | collected 2015-01-15 | reverse complement strand
CGTTGTGAACGATTGCTTCGCACTCCACGCTCCCGGCGTATCCTCATCACAGACGGCCCTCACCCACCAATAATACGTTTGCCCCGGAGCCAGGTCGGTTAGTTCTGCCGAGGGCAGCGAGGTATGTCCCGAGGGTTCGATGGCGGCATCCGGCGTTGTTTCATCGATAGAAAAATAATAATCATACCCCTCATGGGGTGCGACAGTGGGTTCGTTCCAAGCCAGCGTTGCACCATTCGCTGTGATATCCGATGCCGCCAACCCGGTTATCCCCGCGCAGTTGGTGCCCAGGCCCACAGCGAAATCGTCGAATACGATGTAGTAGTCGCCGGAGAAACGGGCAGCAATAATGCGCACCTGAATCGTCTCACCCACATATTCATTTAGTGGATAGGAAAACTCCTGCCACCCGCCGTCACCATTATTTTCAATCGTTTCGATATCGGTATAGGTACTTCCGATATCGGTAGAAATAGCGACAACAAAATTCCCAGATTCCGCCGCAGGTGGGGTGCCTGCGTACGTTGTTAATTGATAGCGGAACGACAGTTGGTCGCCCGGCTGGATGTCGCCGACATGCAACGTGGTAAACGTACGTTCAACAACATTGGAATTGTAATAAATATTTTTATAAATCGCGTTTCCGTCCGGCTCGGAAAAAAAAGTACGCGTTCCGATTATCCATCCGCTTGTCTCCCATCCTTGTGGCACATCGGTCGTTGCAAAGCCTTCGGTCCAGGGTGTGCTTACCTGTGTTGGCGTGGTGAACATGACCAACGGGCCCCACTCGCCGTAGCTTTCGTCACCGCAATGTGCCCGAATCCAAAAATAATAGGTTTTGCCTTTTTGTAAATCATCAAAGTGGACTTGATTATCCGAAGTCTGTTCATAGCCGCCGGTATACACACTTGGCGGCGTATTGCTATCCACGAGGTAGTATTCGTAGTCGCTACCGGTGTCCTCCCACTCAACCATCGCACCCGTATAACCGATGTTTGTAGCAGACAACGTTCCGACCACGGGGCAATCCGGCGCCGGGGCCACACGAAAGAGATCAAACCCAATCTGATACCCGCCGGACCAATATTCGGCAACGATACGTATCTTAACGTTCTTTCCCTCATAATCGTCCAGCGTATAGCTGAAAACCCGCCACGTCATCGTGCTATTGATGGTTATCGTTTCGATGTCCGTATAATTTTCGCCATAATCTTCGGAAATACTGACGGTGAACCGGCCTTCCGCTGGATTTCCAAAAGCGAAATTATCCTCGGTTGCGTACTGAAAGGAGAGTACATCTCCCGCTTCTACGCGGATATTGGGGGTCGTCAGTGCCTTACTCCAGTCACCGGCACTGTTCTGCAAAAAGGTATGTACAATATTTCCATCCGAATTGAGGATGTCACTTTCCGCATTCACTTGCCAATGGGCCGTCTCCCACCCCGGGGGGGCTGAGGTCGATGCATCGAAGTCTTCCCACCACGGGCTGGGCAGTTCCAATTCGGTTGCAAACGTGTTGGCAATGCTCCACGCCCCGTATAACTCTTCATCGCATATTGCACGTACCCAAAAAAAGTACTGCTCGCTCGGGGATAAGCCGGTTAGGCTGGCTGACGTGGATGACACCGTTCCGGAGGGCTCTGTTGCGGCCGTCGGCGGCGTAGCGTCCACGGCGTAATAGTACTGGTATTCCCCTCCCGGCATGGTGGTGGGTTCGCTCCATGAAATGATGGCGCTGGTTGGTGTAACCGCCGAATACGACAGATTCAACGGCTGCGGACATTGGGGCGGACCGACGTAAAAATCGTCGAACCCAAAATAATACGAGTAGATGTTGCCTGTGGTCTCCACACCGAGGCGGAGTTGAATCGTTTGCCCTTCATAGGCACTCAAATCGAGCGTGAATGCCTGCCAGCCGTTCGCTCCACCGGTTGTAAATCCACCCTCTTCGTGGAATGTCTCACCCCCATCCATCGACACCGCAACGGTAACTTCGAACGAACCAGCGGGAGCTGTCTGGTAGGGCACATTGTAGTACGCGTTTCGATAGATGAACGAGAATACGTCCCCTGCCTCTACTGGTCCAATGATATTCGTCGTCATGAAATCCGATTCACCAACAGAAAAACTACGGTTGACAAAATAGCTCGCGGCGTCGAGTAGCGCCTGCTGTCTGTTGACTGTCCAATAATCACTGGGTGACGACCACCCCGCTGGTAATTCGTAATAATATTCGACGGCAAAATTTTCCGTCCACGGCTGCGTTGTCGTAAACGACGTGCCCACCCAGCTGCTATAGTCGCCATCCCCGCAATTGGCGCGCACCCAGAAATAATAGGTTTGGCCCATGTCCAATCCGGATAGGTCCAGCGTGGTATTCGTGGTGCTCCCCTCGGGCGAAGTAGCTACGTGGGGTGCGGTACTTGCCGTGGAGTAATAGTAATCATACCCCCACTCAGGTGCTTCACTCAACTCCCAAGAGACCGTGGCGCTATGCCGGTGGATATCGGTGACGGCCAAATCTACAGGTGGCAAGCAGGTAGCCAATCGCTCGAATGTGGCGATAAGTTTCCAGGTGCCGCTTGGAACATAATTGTAATAGGTATTACACAAGCCAGCGCCTTCACCACTATCCCAGTCCCGCCACGTGCGGAGCGTAAATGTAACGTCCCCAGTAGCTCCGTTTGCAAAACTGACCGAACGGCTATAGTTATGTGTTCCCGACGACCCACCTGTACCACGCGTCAGCGTTTCTTCACCAATGCCCAATGTCGTGGAGTATAGCATCGACACCTGCTCATTTTTCCAGGCATAGTTTCGAGCAACCATGTCATATTTAACGGTAAGGCCCGAAATCCGGTAGCCTGGTGGTACCTCAACGGTCAAGGTAGGTTCCGGTTCACAAAAATTAGTGATGTACAGATAGGTGTCGTCATACATGGTGGGGATGTGCCCAGCCGTATAGGTAACCACTTCGGTCAGGGCAGGGGTAACCGTAAGCGGTCCCGCCCAAGCACTATAGCCATTCGCATCACAATTCCTACGAACATATATATCGTATGGAACGCCTTCGCTTAAACCCTCAAGCTTATATTCCGTTGTAGTAAGGCCACTAACCAACGTACCGCCGCTTTCCAATTCGAAACCGGCCGTACCCCATTTGAGCTCATAGGCACTCCCCCCAAGATCCCAAACCAAATCAACCGACGAAGGGTTTAAGGTGGCTATTTGTAAGTTAGTCGGCGACGGACAAGTTGTAGGTGTTCCGATAATCTCCAAGCTATAATCCTCGGCCTCTCCCCATCCGCCTGTCACACAGGGGTTAGGACCTCCGCTGTTGTATTCCACGACAACACGCATACGCGTTGTCCCCAACACCGCATGATCTGGCACGGAGATTACCAATTTGTATGGTCCGGCTCCATCCACGTCTTCTGCAACCACATATACTTCGTTTGGCTGTTCAAACACGCCATTCTGATTCCAGTCGATAAACGCATAGATATAGTCGTATCCATAGGGATTTAGGCTGACCGACAACTCGTATTCCTCTCCAAACTCCACGATACCTACCATATCGGTGAAATCTTGATATCCTGAATTACAGGATGAACTGTTATCAATGCCCGTACCCACGAAGCTGACATTGGAAATATATTCATCGCAACGCATGTCAACGTCACAATACTGCCCGAACACCTTTGTTCCTATCAATAGCAGCAGACCTATAAATCCGGCAATCCGTTTTGCCGCACACAGCAGCGACCGGAAATGATGCAAGTAACGAGCTATTGTTTTTCTTTTCATAATGCCCACGGTAGATTCGGCTTAGAAATCGCTTACCGATTCCCTTATAGGCAGCAAATGAAATCAAAAAACAAATAGCGATGGGAAAAATGTCGTGAACAGGATGAATAACGGCGCGAACCGGGGAAAATCGCAACCGTTATGCCCCGAATTTTTTAAGGAAATAGTCCTTGTAGGTGTCACCGAGGGGAATATGGTGGCTGCCGACCTTGATGGTAAACTCCGCCGTATCGGTTTCCTGCACCTTACTTAGGTTGACGATATAGCTTCGATGGGTTTGAGCAAAAAGTCGCGGGGAAAGCTTTTTGTTTAATTCCCTGAGCGAAATTCGCTCGAGGTAAACCGTCCCATCTTTTAGATGGATGGCGCAATATTTATCTTCAGCGATGATGTAGGTAATGTCATTTTGGTCGATTTTAATGTACCTCGCTTTGATTTTCACTAACAACGTTTGATGGTCGTCCACATAACCCCGAGTACCGATGTCAGTCTGCGTCGTGTTGTACTGGAAGGCCAGTGCGATAGTGCGCGACAAATCCGTATCGTCAATGGGCTTTTTCAAAAACGCATAAGCCGAGAGCTGTTTGGCTCGTTCAAAGTATTCAACATCCGCATAGTGGGAGGTGATAAAAATAATCAGCATATCATCCTTAAACCGCTTCAGCCACTTCCCCAGCTCCAAGCCATCCATTTCGCCAGCCAGGTTGATATCGATGAGTGCCATATCCGCATGGCATTTCTCAAACAACCGCAGGGCCTCTTCGGCGTTTGTAGCCGTGCCGCATACCGTATGCCCGGCTTGTTCAATCACCATTGCCAGCTGGTCTACGTAAAGTGCTTCGTCTTCGACAACAAAAATATTCATCGGTAAGGTTATTCTTTAATTCATTAACGGCACATAAAACTCAGCGATGGCCCCCTCCGTCCCATTCCGAATGACCACCCTTCCGCGCCCTTTCTTCGCAAAATACATGGCCAGCCGCAGCCCCAACCCGAAACTTTCCTTGCCCCCGCCAGACACCAATGCCTCCTCCGACCGATGGAGTGCGTCTATCACGTGTTGCGGTATCCCGCCACCCTCATCCCGGATACTGATTTTATAGTGCGAAGAATCGACTTGCCCGGCAATGGTGATGGTACCACCCGTGGGTGAATACTTGATGGCGTTGGAAATCAAGTTGCGTAGCACCGACGATGCCATATTCAGGTCTACGGAGACCATGGAGTCGGAAACTTCGGTTTGCAGCCGCACGCCCTTGGCCGTAGCAGCGGCCCGGTGCACCGAAAGCGCATCGTCCAACAGCGTAAACGTATCGTGCGCTACAGGGTTGTAGGCAATCTGTTTGCTGTTGGTAACCGCCCAGTTAAGGAGGTTGTCCAGCAGGTGGTTGATACGCGTGAGCGTTTCACCCGTTTTGTTCCCGAGGTCCAGCAATTTCCGTTCGTCTTTCTTATCGATATAGTGGTGCATCAGGTTACCCATGCCCCGTAGGGCGACCATCGGGCTCCGCAGGTCGTGCGCAATGATGGAAAATAGCCTGTCCTTTGTCCGGTTCGCTTCTTCCAACGCATTCTTCTGGACCGAGAGGCGCTTCAGCAACCAGAATATCACCGTCAATATAGAGACCAGTAAAGCCAACCCTGCCAGGTAGATCACGTTGGTCCGCCGCTCCCTTTCGTTCAGGGTTTCCAACTGTGCGATCTGGTCATTCTTACGTTCGGTCTCGTATTTCACGGTCAGCTCGTGCATCAGTTGGCTTTTGGAAATCGTGAAGGCGCTGTCGCGGATGCCGTTCCGTTGTCGCCGATAGGTGAACGCCATCTTAAAGTCTCCCTTGCCTCGGTAATAGTCAACCAGCTTGTCGTATATCCGCGGCCGCAATAGGGCGGTGTTGGTGATGTGTACCTTTTCCAATCCGTCGTCGAGCGCCGCCAAAGCGGCACGGTCGTCTCCCCTTGCCAGGTGCAGGTCGAAGAGGCTGATTGTGGTCTCCACGTAGGTTTCCCAAAGCTTCTGGTCTTCAGCCTTTCCGAGATTCCCCTGGAGCAACTGCTCCGCCTCATCGATGCGCCCCAAGGCAGTGTAATTGGAAGCTAATAATGTGGTGACGAACAATTCCTCGTCAAATTGATTGTGTTTGGCGAAGAGTGCTTTCGCTTCCTTCAGGTGGGAAATACTTTGTTCATATTGCCCCATGTGGTAATATATATCCCCCATATTGCCATGGTAATAACCGAACTCGCCCGTCAAGTCGAGTGCTTTCGCCAGTGCCATCAACTTCTCGAAATACTGGATGGCAAGGCCATAGTCGCCACTGGCCACATAGACGGTTCCAATGTTGTTATAGAGGTCGGCAAAGGCTTTGTTCAACGTATCGGCACCATAAATGTCCATCGATTTGAACAACAGCTTCAGGGCGGCTTCATGATTGCCGAGATCACTCTCGATCAATGCGCGATTGTTCCACACCGCCCTCTTGAAACCGACATCCTCGATGGAGTCCAACCGCGAAATAGCCAACTCACTACAGTGCTGTGCTTCGGTAAGGTTGCCGAGACGATAATGGAATTTTGCGAGTGCCTCATAAAACATGGCGTGTTCCTTGGTGCCCATCCGCTCCGTCAGCTCCGGTTCACGTTGCAGCAAGCGATGGAAGCCACTTTCCATGAGTACGATATTCCCAGCGCCCCACAGTGAATCGACTTCAGCGATGTCATCGCGGAGCGACACCTCTGAAAACGAACTCCAGATATCGGCCGAGGAATCTGCTACATCGTTATCACTCCCTGTGGAGCAACCTCCCGATAAAACGGCTATCAAAACGCCCAATTTGAGGGCATTGGTTACATAACGGTATTTCCTAATAAACTGCATTCATTTCATCTGTTTGCACGTTCGCCGTCCATTAATTACGCACGGCCAAGGGCAAGTAAATTTCTGCGAGAGCCCCGTTCAGTTCATTTCGTATGGTTAATCGCCCGTAGTTTTTCTTTGCAAAATACATGGCCAGCCGCAGCCCCAATCCAAAGCTTCGCCTGCTACCGCCGGATACCAACGTCTCTTCAGTCTGTTGAAGGGTATCGATTACCTTTTGCGGTATCCCACCGCCCTCGTCCTGGATACGGACAACGTAATAATTCGGATCGAAAGCACCGCCTATGCTCACGGTACTTCCTGCTGGCGCATATTTGATTGCATTGGAAATCAAGTTACGCAAGACCGTCGCCGCCATATTCAAATCAACCCATACCCTGACAGCATCCACATCTACAGCCAATTGGATATCTTTCGCTGCCGCGGCGGCCTTGTGGACGGCCAACGCTTCCTCCAGTAGTCGTGCCACATCCTGTTCCATAGGATTGTAGCTTATCCGGTTACTGTTGGTCACGGCCCAGTTCAGCAGGTTATCGAGCAAATGGTTGATGCGGGTAAGTGTCTCGCCCGTTTTGTTGCCCAATTGCACCAATTCTTCCCTATTGCCGCTCCTTAGGTGATAGTCGATGAGATCGCCCATGCCCTGCAACGCCACCATTGGGCTGCGGAGATCATGGGCAATGATCGAAAACAACCGATCCTTGGTCGCATTCACTTCCTCCAGCGCATTTTTACGTACGGAAATCCGCCGTAGCAACACGGCAATCAAGAAAATGATCAAGACCAGCAACACCAGTCCTGCCAGATAGGTCGTGTTGACCTTCCGTTTCTGAATGTTTTCATGCTGTAACTGGCCAATTTGGTCAACCTTGCGGTCGGTCTCGTATTGAACGGTCATCTCCCGCATAAAATCGAGCTTATCCGCGTTGAACACGCTGTCCTGAAGCGCATCTTGCTTGGTCAAGCAGTCAAATGCTTGTTGGAAATCGCCTTTTTGTTCGTAATGATCGATTAGGCGGTCATATACTTTCAGCTGCATCCTAGCGGTATTATTTATATGGATCCGCGACATTCCCTGTTCGATAGCGGCAAACGCCGCAGGTTCATTGCCCCTTGCCACCTGAAAATCAAAAAGGCTGATCGTGGTTTCCACGAAGACTTCCCAAAGCCGCAGATGCTCGGCCTGCTTCAGGTTTACTTGTAACCGTTTTTCCGCTTCGTCCAACCGATTCAACGCGATGTAATTCGAAGCGAGCATGGTATTGGCGTGAAGCTCGTCGTCTGGCCGGTCGAATTGATGGAAATAATGCAAGGCCTGCTCCATATGGTCGATACTTTCCTCATATTGCCTCATGTTATGGTACATGTCGCCCACATTGAAATGGTAAACACCATACTCCTCTTCCATCCCCAATTGCGTAGCCAACGCGCGATGCTTGTCAAAGTATTGCCGGGCGAGGTCATAATCGCCGGTGATGTTGTAATTATGGCCGATGTTATTGTAGATATCCACAAGCGCTACGTTTGTCGTATCGCTCTTATAATAAGCCATCGCGCGGAAAAGCAGTTCAATTGACCGGGCGAAATCCCCCATCTCAGACGCAATGCCGGCAGTGTTATTGAGCACCGTCGTGATGAATGTGAGGTTATTCGGTGTCATCCGTAGACTGTCGATCCGGTCGATTGCCTGTTCGCTGTATCGCTTTGCTTCAGGCAAATCACCCAATCTGTTGTAGAAAAATGCCATCCAAAAGCACATCCAAGCGTACTCCGGAGCATCCATCACCTGAGGCCATGCCTCTTCTCCCACCTGCAGATGCTTCAGGTGATTTTCCATTGCCAGCAAATTCCCGGATTCTATCAGGGAGTCCATATAGGTAACCTCTACAACTAAGGAGTCATAAAGGGCGCTATACACCGGTGCTGAATCCCCCCGGTGGCCTGAGCCACAACCCATAGCCAGGAAAACCACCAGTACGCACAGGAGCAAAATGAGGTAGCCGTAGCTATTTTTATGAAATGGTGACATGTTAGTTTACGGGATAAAGATAGGAAAATACCGAAATATTGCGCTATTTTTGTCACTTTCATGACATCAACGCGAAGGCATCGGCTTTTTATTTTTATTACGCTTGGGCTCCTTTCAGCTATCGGGCCCTTCTCCATCGACATGTACCTCCCCGGCTTTGACGCCATTGCGGCGAGCCTACATACCACGGTGGCACATGTCCAACTGTCGCTTACGTCATTCTTTATTGGTATCGCTTCCGGCCAAATCGTCTATGGGCCACTGCTGGACCGTTTCGGCCGTAAGGTTCCGCTCGTCGTTGGATTGGTCATTTATATCGCGGCGTCGATCAGCTGCGCGTTGACCAATTCCGCCGATCACCTTATTGCTTACCGGTTTGTGCAGGCGCTGGGCAGTTGTGGTGGTATGGTAGCATCACGTGCCATGGTGCGGGATTTTTTCGGACCGAAAGAGAGTGCCAAAATCTTTTCCCTGCTGATGCTGGTTATCGGTATTTCACCCATACTGGCACCTACGGTGGGAAGTTTCGTGATGGCGCACTGGGATTGGCATGGCATATTCCTCGTTCTGGCAGTGATTACAACATGCATTCTGCTGGCTGTTATTTTTTTCCTACCGGAAAGCAAAGGGCCGAACCCCGAAATGTCACTCATGCCACGGCCAATCACCCGGTCGTATTGGGAAGTGTTCAAAAACCGGCAGTTTTTCACCTATGCATTTGCCGGGGGCCTGGCTTCTTCGGGCTTATACACCTACCTGGCCGGATCGCCTTATATCATGATCACGCTATACGGTTTGGATGAAAAGCAATACGGATTGGTGTTTGCCCTTATCGCGTCGGCACTGATTATGGCTAGCCAGCTGAATAGGTACCTGCTCAATAAATACAGCAGTGAAAAAATCGCACGGACAGCCCTGATCACGCAGGCCATTATCGGCCTAGCCTTGGTAGCCCTTTGTATCACCGGATATATCAACCTTTTTTTGATGATCGGGCTGATTTTTCTTTTCCTTGGCTCACAGGGATTTGTTTTTCCCAACACTTCTGCGTTGGCCCTCGGCCCGTTCAACAAGCTGGCAGGAAGCGCATCGGCATTACTGGGCAGTCTACAGATGGCTTGTGGAGCTATATCTTCAGGGTTGGTGAGCTATTTTCACAATGGAACAACGATTCCGATGGCAGCAGTGATGGCCGGGTGCGCCGGTCTCAGTATGCTCATTTTGTCAGTAAGCTCTCTACGGCCAATCGGTAACCGTCCAGACCAAAACCGCAGATAACCCCCTTACAGTTTTTCGAAAGGTAGGAATGGTGGCGATAGGATTCCCGTGCATACACATTCGAAATATGCACTTCCACAACCGGTGCAGTCACTGCCGCAATGGCATCAGCAATAGCCAAAGAGGTATGGGTGTAGGCACCGGCATTGAGGATGATACCGTCTACGGAAAAGCCTACTTCATGGATTTTATCAATAATGGCGCCCTCATGGTTACTCTGGCTGTAGGACAACTCCACCCCGGTATATAATGCACGTAGCGTTTCGAAGTAAGCCTCGAAATGTTGGTCGCCATAAATACCTTTTTCCCGCACGCCCAACAGGTTCAAGTTGGGGCCATTAATAATGATAATTCTACTCATAGCCACGCAATATCCAAAAAAAATCGGATATCCTAAAAATCATAATAAAAATTACGGAACGACGCACGCAATCCGAGGGTGATCATACCGGTTTGGTGGTGCAGCCCCTGTTCTGGCACGCCGTGCCTCCGGTACACCGCACCGGCTTCTAGACGTAGGTTATATTTTGGGTTGAACAAATAGGATATCCGGCCATTGGCATACAGCAAATTATTGGCTATACCCTGCCCGATATGGTTGCCGTAAACACGCTGATGGGTACCATACGGCTTG
>PJTQ01000968.1_pt1 | contig 10635 bp, 9 predicted proteins | sample 1512231 | NCBI WGS metagenome assembly PJTQ01 (sample SAMN08177688, study PRJNA422409) | Soil metagenome, whole genome shotgun sequencing project. | isolation source: Soil (3) enriched on wood chips | place: USA: Madison | collected 2015-01-15 | reverse complement strand
CGGCACGGCCACTGGATATAGCCCAGCTCGCCCATCTTCTCGTAGGTGGCACCGAAGAAATCCGGGCACAGATGACGCAGTTCATCCCAGATCTGCCGGGTGTTGTCATAGTGCATCGGATAGCCCATCCGGGTGGCGATCTCGCTGATGATCTGCCAGTCGGTTTTCAGGTCCCACTTCGGCTCTACCGCTTTGAAGAAGCGCTGGAAACCCCGGTCGGCGGCGGTGTAAACCCCTTCGTGCTCACCCCAGGAGGTGGACGGCAGGATCACATCGGCGGCGGCAGCGGTCTTGGTCATAAAGATGTCCTGGACAATGACCAGCTCCAGCTCCTCAAAGGCCTTCCGCACCGCAGACAGCTCGGCGTCGGTCTGGAGTGGATCTTCCCCCATGATGTAGGCAGCACGCACTTCGCCATGCGCAACCCGGTGCGGCAGCTCGCTGATGCGATAACCGGTATGGGCAGGCAGAGCGTCCACGCCCCAGGCTTTCGCGAACTTCTCCCGGTTTTCCGGGTTGTTGATGTACTGATAGCCCGGATAGGTATCCGGCAGCGCACCCATGTCGCACGCGCCCTGGACGTTGTTCTGACCGCGCACCGGGTTCACCCCCGCGTAGGGCTTGCCGAGGTTGCCGGTCAGCAGCGCCAGGCTGGTCAGGGAACGCACGGTTTCCACGCCCTGGTAGAACTGGGTCACGCCCATGCCCCAGAGAATGGCCGCGTTTTCCGCTGCGGCATACATCCGTGCCGCCTGGCGGATCTCCTGGGCGCTGACCCCGGTGATCGCTTCAACGGATTCCGGCGTATAGCCTTCGACAATTTTGCGATACTCTTCGAAGCCCTCGGTACGCGACGCCACAAAGGCGCGGTCGTACAGCTGCTCTTCGATAATCACGTGCCCCATCGCGTTAAGCAGCGCGATGTTGGAGCCATTTTTCAGGGCGATGTGCATATCGGCAATGCGCGCGGTTTCAATTTTGCGCGGATCGCAAACGATAATCTTCGCCCCTTTGCGTTTGGCTTTGATCACCCGGTTCGCCACGATAGGGTGCGAATCCGCTGGGTTATAGCCAAAAATAAAGACCATATCGGCATTCTCGATGCCAACAATGGAGTTACTCATTGCGCCGTTACCGACCGACTGGTGCAGACCTGCAACCGATGGGCCGTGTCAGACGCGCGCGCAGCAGTCGACGTTGTTGGTGCCGACTGCCGCGCGGGCAAATTTTTGCATGATGTAGTTGGTTTCATTCCCGGTGCCGCGGGATGACCCGGTGGTCATGATCGCGTCCGGGCCGTGTGCGGCTTTGATCGCACTGAGTTTAGTGGCAACGTAATCCAGGGCTTCGTCCCAGGAGACGGCCTCCAGCTTGCCGCCGCGCTGGCGACGGATCATCGGTGACTTCAGGCGCGGGGTCAGGATCTGCGTATCGTTGATAAAATCCCAGCCGTAGTAGCCTTTCAGGCAGAGATCGCCCTGATTGGTCTTACCCTGTGCCGCTTCAGCCTTGACGACTTTGCCGTTATCGACCACCAGGTTGATTTTGCAACCCGATGCGCAATAGGGGCAAACCGTGACGACTTTCTTCATCGGTAGTTACTCCGTTAGTAATATGTCCTCAGCGGTATGCATGAAGTGTGCCAGCCCGAGATTCATCTTTAAGCCATTGAAACATATAAAGAATGAAGGGAAGTTTTTGCGGGGAGCCAGCCGTTCGTCATAAATGTCATGACGAACGGACAGCGATGACGTTAGCGTACGACCAGCGCGTCGTAGCCTTTGAAGCGGTAGTTAATCAGAGAGGCGATCCAACAGAGGATAAACAGCCCGACCACAATAAACCCGGCGTTGCCGAGGTTGTCATTCAGCGCGGCCACGCCGTTCCACAGCCCGCCCGACAGGCCAAACTTATCCGCCAGCAGGCCCAGCGCTTCCAGCCCGCCGATGAACAGCGCCACCACCACCGAGGTGCCAGTGATGGTCATGTTGTAGTAGAGCTTGCGCTGCGGCTTGTTGAAGGCCCAACCGTAAGCACCCACCATGATCAGGTTGTCGAGGGTGTCGATCAGCGCCATGCCGCTGGTGAACAGCAGCGGGAAGACCATGATCGCCCACACCGACATGCCGCTGGAGGCCCCGGCCGCGGAGATCCCCAGCACCCCGATCTCGGTGGCGGTATCAAAGCCGAGGCCAAACAGAAAGCCCACCAGATACATATGCCAGCTGCGGGTCACCAGGCGGAATGCCGAGCGGAACAGCCAGTTCATCACCCCGCCGCGGGCAAAGGAGACCGCTTCCGGCACCTTCTCGCCGCGCTTCATTTTGTTAAAGCTGCCCCAGACGTCGCGGAGGATCGCCAGGTTCACCAGCGCCATCGCCAGCAGGAAGAAGGCCGACACCGCCGTGCCGATGGTGCTGCCGGTCTCGTGGAACCACTTCATATTGCGGCTGACGGCGGTGGCGGTCGCGGCGATGGCAATCGAGACCAGCACCACAATGGAGGAGTGGCCCAGCGAGAACCAGGCTCCCACGCCGCACGGGCGCTTGCCCTGCTGCATCATCTTGCGGGTGACGTTATCAATGGCGGCGATGTGATCCGCATCCACCGCGTGGCGCAGGCCGTAGCACCAGGCCAGCAGGCTGGCCGCCATCAGCGACGGGGTGTTGTGAAACAGATAAAACGCGGTTCCCCAGGCGAGAATATTAGTGGCGATCAGGGCCAGCATCAGCGCCATGGCCTTGGGGTGGTTATTGAAGTATTTGATAAACATCCTGATATCCCGATTTAAGAAAGAGACGCGGCAGCAATCACCGCCTGTCCAAATGCAATCGCGCCGTCTCCGGCGGGCAGTCGCCCGGGAAACAGCACGGTGAAATCGTCCAGCCAGAACTGCAGGCGTTCCCGCAGGAGCCGGTTATGCATCACCCCGCCGCTGCAGACAATAGTGTCGAGGTTGCGCATCCTGGCGTGCAGCGCCGCCAGCGTCGCCAGGCCGTGGGCCAGCGCGTCGTGGAACGCCCAGGCGCGTGCTTCAGCCGGGGCCTGCCAGCCCAGCCACTGCTGCCAGAAGGTGGCCATATCCAGCTCGCCGTCGATGACCGGCAAGGTGACCGGATGGCTGACCGGACCGCCGCGCAGGGCCAGGGCTTCCAGCCGACAGGCAGCCTCCCCCTCGTAGCTGAGCTGCGCCGGAGCGCAGCCGGTTGCGGCGGCCACGGCGTCAAACAGCCGTCCGGCGGACGAGGCCAGCGGCGAATTGACCCCGCGCATGATGGCCTGAGCCAGCGGCGGCCAGGGCTTATCGGCGAGGATTTTTGCCTCCGGCAAGGTCTGCCACTCAGGGACAAAGGCCTGGAACTGGGCCAGCAGGTTGCGCCACGGCTGACGCGCCGCCAGGTCACCGCCCGGCAGCGCCACCGGCGGTAGCCCGCCGAGCCGGTCGCAGCTGCGGTAGTTGACCCGCAGGCACTCTCCGCCCCATAACTCACCGTTTTCCCCCTGGCCGATACCGTCAAGGACCAGGGCGATCGCATCCCCGCCGTCGTGCGGCCAGCCGTGTTCCGCCAGGCAGGCCGCGGCGTGGGCGTGGTGATGCAGCACCTGATGGTGCGGATACGGCATCTGCTCGCCGAGTTGGGTAGAGCGATAGCCGGGATGGGCATCGGTCACCACCCCCTCAGGGCTAAACTGCCAGAGATCCTGAAGGGCATTGAGCGCCTGCTGCCACTGGGCCAGCGCGTCGTCATCACCCAAATCGCCCAGGTGCTGGCTGAGGATCGCCTCCCCACCGCGCACCAGGCAGAAGGTGTTTTTCAGATCCGCGCCAAGGCACAGCAGCGAAGGCACGTTGTCAAAACCGGGCGGCAGCGGCAGCGCATCCGGGACAAAGCCCCGGGAGCGGCGCAGCATTTCGCCGCTGGCGCGCAGCACCGAGTCGTCCATGCGCTGGATGATGTCGCGGTTATGCAGCAGCCAGCCGTCGGCGATCCCGTCCAGATCCTGCATAGCCCGGTCGTTGGTCAGCGCTGGCGGGCAGCCGTTAAGGTTGCCGGAGGTCATCACCAGAGGGCAGTCCAGATCCTGCATCAGCAGGTGCTGGATAGGGTTCGCCGGGAGCATTACCCCCACCTCGTTTAACCCCGGGGCGATGGCCTCGCAGCAGGCCAGAAGCCGTTTATCCACCAGCACAATCGGCGCCGCCGTGGAACACAGCAGCGCCTGAGCCTCTGCGGGGAGTGCATCGGCTAATCGCGGCGGGATTATCACCGCCAGCGGTTTCGCCGGACGCCCCTTGCGCTCGCGCAGCCGGGTAACCGCCTGCTGATTACCGGCATCGCAGGCCAGATGAAAGCCGCCCAGCCCCTTTATCGCCACGATCCCGCCCTGCTTTAACGCCGCCTCTGCGGCCCGCAGGGCGTGGTCTTTCTCTGCACGCGCTTCGCCGCACACCCAGCTCAGCTGCGGCCCGCAGTCCGGGCAGGCCACCGGCTGGGCGTGAAAGCGCCGGTCGGCGGGGTTGCGGTACTCCGCTTCGCAGGCCGGACAGAGCGTAAACTCCGCCATGGTGGTGGCCGGGCGGTCATAAGGCATCGCCCGGATAATGGTGAAGCGCGGCCCGCAGTGGGTGCAGTTGATAAAGGGATAGCGGTAGCGACGCTCGCGCGGATCGTTCATCTCCGCCAGACACGCCGGGCAGGTCGCGGCATCCGGCACCACCTGGGTGGTCATCTGCCCCTGCCCGCTGGGCAGAATGGTGAATGCCTGCGGTAACGACGCCCAGTGCCACGGCTGCTCGCTGATGTCGTCGATGCGCGCCAGCGGCGGGCCTCCGGCGGCCAGCTGGAGCATGAAGGCCTGCGTCTCACCGACGAGGCGCACCACCACCCCGGCCCCGTCGTTGCAGACGTCGCCCTTCAGCCCCAGCAGCCGGGCCAGTTGCCAGACCCAGGGGCGAAACCCCACCCCCTGGACTTTGCCGCGAATGCGCAGCAGCGTGCCGTTTGTCCTCATGAATTAACTCTCTACCGCCTCGCGCAGGCGTTGTTTCATCGCGCTGTAGGTGGTCTGGGCGTAATTTTCCGCCCAGTGTTGATCGGCAATAGTGTCGATCTTCACCGCGCAGTATTTGGTTTCCGGCGTTTTCGAGACCGGATCGAGGTTGTCCTGGGTCAGCTCGTTGCAGGCCCCAATCCACCACTGATAGGTCATGTATACCGCCCCCTGATTGATGCGTTCGTTGACGTCGGCGCGGCTGATCACCTTCCCGCGGCGGGAACTGACCCACACCAGCTGGCGATCGCGGATGCCGAGCGTCTGTGCATCCTGCGGGTTGATCTGCACAAAGCCCGGCTCGTCCGCCAGGGTTTGCAGCGCCGCGCAGTTACCGGTCATCGAGCGGCAGGAGTAGTGCCCCACCTCGCGCACGGTGCAGAGCACCAGCGGATAGTCGGCGTCCGGCATCTCCGCCGGTTTGCGCCACGGGGCGGCAAACAGCTGCCCTTTGCCGCTCGGGGTGTCGAAGCGGTTGCCCTCGTACAGCCACGGCGTGCCCGGATGATCGAGGGTCGGACACGGCCACTGGATATGCCCCATCTCGCCCATTTTTTCGTAGGTCACGCCGTAGAACAGCGGGCAGAGCTCGCGCATTTCGTCCCAGATCTGCTGGTTGTCGCGGTACGCCATCGGGTAGCCCATCGCGGTGGCGATCAGGCTGATGATCTCCCAGTCGCGCTTGACGTTGCCCTTCGGTTCAACGGCTTTTTCAAAGCGCTGGAAGCCGCGGTCGGCGCAGGTAAAGACCCCGCCGTGTTCGCCCCAGGAGGTGGCGGGCAGCAGCACGTCCGCCGCCTCGGCGGTTTTGGTCATAAAGATGTCCTGCACCACCACGAAGTCGAGCGCGTCAAATCCTTTGCGCACCAACCCTAAGTCGGCTTCGGTCTGAAGCGGATCTTCCCCCATGATGTAATAGGCTTTGACCTTGCCCTCCAGCGCGAGGTGCGGCACTTCGGTGATCCGCACCCCGACCTGGTCATCCATCAGCGCGGGATCCACACCCCACGCCCGGGCGAATTTCTCCCGTACCTGCGGGTCGGTCACGTCCTGATAGCCGGGGAACTGATTGGGGATCACCCCCATGTCGCACGCGCCCTGGACGTTGTTCTGCCCGCGCACCGGGCCGACGCCGCAGTGTTCGCGCCCGAGGTTGCCGGTGAGCAGCGCCAGGGTGGAGAGCCCTTTCACCACGTCCACCGCCTGCCCGAACTGGGTCACGCCCATCCCCCACATTACGGTGGCGGACGGCGCGGCGGCGTAGATGCGCATCGCCTCGCGGATCTGCCGGGCGCTGACGCCGGTAATGCCCTCAACGTTTTCCGGGGCGTAATTACTGACCGTTTCGCGCAGGGCGTCCAGCCCTTCGGTGTAGCGGGCCACGTAGTCGGCGTTGTAGAGGCTTTCGTCCAGCAGGGTGTAAATAAAGGCGTTCACCAGCGCCATGTTGCAGCCGTTGTGGATCTGCAGGTGCCGGTCGGCAATGCGCGCGGTTTCAATTTTGCGCGGATCGCAGACGATCACCCGGGCGCCGTTCTGTTTGGCTTTGATCACCCGGCGGGCGACGATCGGGTGCGAGTCGGCGCAGTTGTAGCCGAAGATCAGCAGGCATTTTGAGTTTTCGATATCGCTGATGGAGTTGCTCATCGCCCCGTTGCCCAGCGTCTCCTGCAGCCCGGCCACGCTCGGCCCGTGGCAGACGCGGGCGCAACAGTCGACGTTGTTGGTGTTGAGCACCCCGCGGGCAAACTTCTGCATCACGTAGTTGGTTTCATTCCCCGTCCCGCGGGATGAACCGGTGGTCATGATGGCGCGCGGCCCGTAGTGAGCCTTGATTTCGCTCAGGCGGCGGGCAGTGTAGCGAATGGCCTCTTCCCAGGAGACCGGCACAAACTTGCCGCCCTTCTGGTAGCGGATCATCGGCTGGGTGAGGCGCGGCGTCAGCAGCCGGGTATCGTTGAGAAAATCCCAACCGTAATAGCCCTTCAGGCACAGCTGATTCTGGTTGGTGACGCCCTGCGCGCCCTCCGCACGAACGATTTTATTGTTATCGACGACGAGTTTTAATTTACAGCCCGCACCACAGTACGGGCAGACGCTGGTGATTTTTTTCATCAGTAACAGACCTGCTAAAAGTGAAAAGAAAGGCAGAGGCTTACAGCATCTGCGAGGAAACGGAGTCCAGCGCCGCACGACGGCGTTTATCGAGACTCAACTGCTCAAGCTTCTTGCGATCGATGCAGACGATGGCATTGGTCGGGCAGGCCTGAATGCAGGCGGGGCCGTCCGGCTGGTGGTAGCAGAGGTCGCACTTGTTGGCCTCGGCCTTTTCCGACATCACGTTCAGCCCGGCACCGATGCTGCGCACAACCGGACGCAGCACCACTTCCATCGCGCCGTACGGGCAGGCGACGACGCAGGTTTTGCAGCCGATGCAGCGTTCCTGGTGGACGTGAACAAAGTCGTTATCGCGGGTGATGGCCCCGTTCGGGCAGACGCTGGCGCAAGGGGCATCTTCGCACTGGCGGCACATGGTGGCCGTGGAAACGTTAACGCCTTTGATGACGTGAATGCGCGGCAGGAAGTTCTGCGGGGTCAGCGAGGCGCAGTCCTGGGTATCGTGGTGTGACACCACGCAGGCCACTTCACAGGTACGACAGCCGATGCATTTGCTGGCATCGGCGATGATGAAACGGTTCATTCTTATCTCCGGGAATGATGGTTAGCTTGCCGGAGGTATGCATAAATTGGGCCAGATATTAAGGTGATGAAATTGAAGGGGTTTATTTGGTTGTGGTGCTGTCATCGACATAAGTGACGATGACAGTATTGGCGTTTTCGCTTTAAATGATGAACTCGTGTGAGTGGATTCTTCTAGCGAAGCAATAACATCAGCAGAAAGATGTCACCAGGTCCTGTTGCGAGAGAACGCCGGAAACAGGCTGCTGGAGCAGCCAATTACTCTTTCTTTTTATGCACAGCATCGCTCATTCCATGAATCGCGGTAGATAATATTCCCATCCGTGTATTTCCAGGTGATCGCCTCATAACGTAATTCCAGCGTTTCAAGATACGTGCTACTCATTCCATTCGGAGCCAGATAGGGTGCAACAGTTGTGAATTTCACATTTTCCAGAATAATATTAAAATATTCAGCCTCAATACCTGAATCAAGGATTCGGTACATCTTAATTGTGGCTTTCTTCATCGTTCTCCCTTCACATACTGCACGATAAAGTAGAGGTGTGGTCCGATCGAACTCTTTTACTATAGAAATAGGGCGATGGACACGTGTCCCGGTAAGCTTTCCCCAGTTCGGATCTACCGGAATAGTGACACCATGGGAGAACGACTTAAGCTCAATTGAGCCTAATCGTAACGGCATTATGCAGCCTCCTACAACTGGAGAACCATTTTCATCTTCAAGCCATAAATGGGCGGGTGTAGACATACGACGTCCTTATTATTTGAAAAAATTGAAGTTGAGCTTTACCACTTTATGAAAATCAGAATAAATAAAAAAAACACAGGAATAGGCCATAAAGGACCGTTTGGAAAAAAATGTAACAGCACGAATGCGAATAATATTGTTAATATGCCCGGACCATAGTCGGAGAGCAAAGACTTGAATATCCGCCTGAATATTCTGTATATAATATTAGTCATGATTATCTAATCATCTTAGTGATGATATCGGCTATATCGCTATCCGATGTTGAATGAGAGAATGCTCCGGCTCGTTCAAATAATGGCTCTACCAGAAAATACATCATTTCAAGCTCCCGTGAGTACAACGCTGCGTAATAGGCTGGATAGAGATATTTCAGACGTTGCGCACTGTCAGCCGCTTTCTGAACAACGCCATACATACCCGCAAAGGCAACAACCCCTCTGGCCTTACGACCGACCAACGCACTCATTTCGAGACTTAAGTTCATACCGATAGCGACATAGTAAGCGACCGCTAATGCGAATCCGGCGTTGGTGAGAGAACTTGCGGCAATATGGATGTTAACCGCCATTAACTTACGCTTAATATACTCTAACTGTTCTGATGTTTTGTACTGAAATATATCATCGAAATAAATACGAAGCATTTCATAAGCAATATCCTTGTTCTGAAAGACGTGAACAACGCCGTTTGCAAAACGAATATCTTCATTCTTTTGGTTTCTACAAACATCCTGATAATCATCAGTAAAACAGGAGGTGTAATAAAGGGCACGTTTAGCACCTGCGCCTATGGTTTCTATCTGGCTGGAAACCATTTCTCTAACGCCTGTTAGTGCACGATCGAGCTTTAACGCAAGAATATTGTTTGCTTGTAAATAGCTAATAACGTCATTGTTATAATTCATAGCCGCCCCTGGCAATTTAACTTAAGTTGTCCTGACGAGTATAAAAGGTTACAGTTGATGAGTAAATAAGCAAATCACATTTAGCAAGTATTATGCTTATAAGAGAACATCTAAATGCTCTGTATAATAGCTATAGAATTTATAGGTGCGGTCATCGATATAAGTAAAGATGATAGTTTTATATTTCCGCTGTGGGTGATGAAAAGGCGGAATATCATTTTCATAAAAAACCGTAGTATTAGAATTGTAGGCCGGGCAAGCGAAGCGCCCCGGCACTGCCTTTTCTGGAAGGCGCCTCGCAACCTTTAAAGTAACCCTATGTAATTCATGGTTAAGGCTTTTATTCACGAAATCAGGCTCGTAAAGTGACTGCGTTGCGGCACATCCGCAATCGGGTGTAGGAACCCGTTAGCATGTATCGACATTCACTATGTCGTGGCAGCGTTTATCCCGTTACAATCACGGTGGCGCTGGCGGAGCAGCCGAGAGGCTGGCCGTTTTCTATGTGCGCGGTATTCCTACCTCCGTCAGCGCTGCCTCCCTCGAGCGTAGGAACTCATAGGGTGGCTAATTTAAATAGCATGTAGAGGATGTCATGATGACTACTATCCCAACCCTGACTTACCCGCAATCTGACGAACAGGTTATTCCCGCTTCCCTGACTACGCCGCTTTCTGCTGCAGCGGATCTCTTCGAGGTTGCCGATCGCTGCGCCGCTCTGGTGAGCGTATTGATCGAAACCGACGACAGAGCATCCCGCACTGCGCTCTGCGAAGGTCTGCTGCACGCGCTGCGCCAGCTGCGTGAACGCTGTGATGCAGAACTCCCGCCGCACCTTATCGCCCAGTTGATCCAGGGGGAAACACTCACCTCCTGTATGCCGGACTGCTGGCAGGAAACCGCTCCGCAGGTGGATTACGCGCTGGCTTTGGTGCAGGCAATTTTGGGTGAAACGTTGCCTGCAAGTGTCGAGAAAGAACTGGCGGGGCTGCTGCACGATTTGGTCTGGCTGCTGAATGAGTTTGTTAAGGAGCCGTATATTACGGTGCATTGATGGCAGCTGGAAGTCGGTGAAGGCTGACTGATTTCAGGTGATGAATGGGGCTGTAGCAGGCCCCTGAATACGTTTGAGATGGGGTTGGTGTTGGGGTTTGTGATGGTCGATTTTATAAGCTAGCAACATAGGCGGTTGCATATGATAAACAATGAATGTCTGCTAAGAGCG
>PJTQ01000966.1_pt1 | contig 10657 bp, 8 predicted proteins | sample 1512231 | NCBI WGS metagenome assembly PJTQ01 (sample SAMN08177688, study PRJNA422409) | Soil metagenome, whole genome shotgun sequencing project. | isolation source: Soil (3) enriched on wood chips | place: USA: Madison | collected 2015-01-15 | reverse complement strand
GTCATCACCACGTTCATGTCGGTGTCGCAGTCGCTGTCCTCGGCGTAGTCCAGGTCGAGCACCGGCACGCCGCGGTACACGCCGACCGAGACCGCGGCCACCGCGCCCACGATCGGCTGGCGATTGCAGGACGGCGGCTTGATCGCGCGGCTGTCGAGCAATCCCTGCACTGCATCGACCAGCGCCACGTAGGCGCCGGTGATCGCCGCGGTGCGGGTACCGCCATCGGCCTGCAGTACGTCGCAGTCCAGGGTGATGGTGCGCTCGCCCAGCAGCCCGCGATCGACGCAGGCGCGCAGCGAGCGGCCGATCAGGCGCTGGATTTCCAGCGTGCGGCCGCCCTGCTTGCCGCGCGCGGCCTCGCGGTCGCTGCGGGTATGGGTGGCGCGCGGCAGCATGCCGTACTCGGCGGTCACCCAGCCCTCGCCCTTGCCGCGAAGGAACGCCGGCACGCGATTCTCGACGCTGGCCGTGCACAGCACGCGGGTGTCGCCGAAGCTCACCAGCACCGAGCCCTCGGCGTGGCGGGTGAAGGCGCGTTCGATGCGCACCTCGCGCAGTTGGTCGGGTGCGCGGCCGCTGGGGCGGGCCGGCGCCTGCGGGGCAGGAGTGGACATGGCGGGTGGGTTACCGGACGCGGCGTGCGAGTTTAGCAGGGCGCTGCATGCCGATCGGTGGGCATGGGCGCAGGCGGCCGCTTGCACGACGCGGTACGCGCTGGCCGACGACCAGGCGTGGGCGCGGCCATGGCCGCGATCGGGCTTCGCTGCAGTGTCATCGCGGCCATGGCCGCACCCGCGAATCCACGCCAGGGTGCCGGGGGCGTTGCTCCGGTTTCGGGCACATCGGCAACGGGCGCTGCCCCTGCAATGGCATACTTCCAGCCCGATTCCTTCCGCAGGCACCGCATGATCCGCAGCATGACCGCCTTCGCCGCCGGCGAGCGCACGACCGAATGGGGCACGCTCGGCTGCGAGATGCGCGCGGTCAACCATCGCTTCCTCGAACTGGGCGTGCGCCTGCCCGACGAGCTGCGGCTGCTGGAGCCGGCGCTGCGCGAACGCGTCTCGGCGCGGGTGTCTCGCGGCAAGGTCGACCTCACCCTGCGCCTGCGCGCCGGCGAGGGGGGCGGCACGCTGCAGGTCAACGACGCGCTGCTGCGGCAGCTGGGCGCGCTGGCCCACGATTTCGACGCGCGCTTCCCCGCGCTGCGCACCCAGTTCACCGAGTTGCTGCAGTTCCCCGGTGTACTGCAGTCGAAGGCAAACGATCCGGCTGCGCTGCATGCGCAGGCGCTGGCGCTGCTGGACGAGGTGCTCGACGAGTTCATCGCCGCACGCGAGCGCGAAGGCGGCAAGCTGGTCACCGCGATCCTCGAGCGGGTGGACGGCATCGCCGTGCAGGCCGCGCAGGTGCGCACGCTGATCCCCGCGATCCGCGCCGGCCAGCGCGCCAAGCTCGACGCGCGCCTGGCCGACCTGGCCCAGACCGCCGATCCGGGGCGGGTCGAGCAGGAGCTGGTGCTGTCGCTGCAGAAGCTCGACGTGGACGAGGAACTCGACCGCCTCGACAGCCATGTCGCCGAGATCCGCCGCATCTTCACCCAGGAAAAACCGGTCGGCCGGCGCCTGGACTTCCTGCTGCAGGAGTTCAACCGCGAGGCCAACACCCTGGGCTCCAAGTCGGTCGATGCGCGCACCAGCAACATCGCCGTGGAGCTGAAAGTGCTCATCGACCAGATCCGCGAACAGGTGCAGAACATTGAGTAGCCGGGATTGGGAATTCGGGATTCGGGATTCGCAAAAGCGGTTACGATTCGCTTCGTAGTCCTGGGGCAGGCTCTTGTCTTTTCGAATCCCGAATCCCGAATCCCGAATTCCCGCTCCCATGCGCGGAACCCTCTTCATCGTCGCGGCGCCATCAGGTGCCGGCAAGTCGAGCATCGTCAACGCCTGCCTGGCGCGTGACCCCAACATCTGCCTGTCGATTTCGTTCACCTCGCGCGACCCGCGGCCGGGTGAGCGCCCCGGCGAGCACTACAACTTCATCTCGCGCGAGGAATTCAAGCGCATGATCGAGGCCGGCGACTTCTTCGAGCACGCGCTGGTGCACGGCGACTGGAAGGGGACCGCGCGCCAGTCGGTGGAGCCGCAGCTTGCGGCCGGGCGCGACGTGCTGCTGGAGATCGACTGGCAGGGCGCGGGCCAGGTGCGCAGGCAAGTGGCCGACGCGGTCGGGGTGTTCATCCTGCCGCCGTCGCGCGAGGCGCTCGACCAGCGCATGCGCAAGCGCGGGCAGGACAGCGAGGACGTCATGGCCCGGCGCCTGGCGGCCGCGCGCGAGGAGATGTCGCACTACGACGAGTTCGACTACCTCATCGTCAACGAGGACTTCGACACCGCCGTCGACGAGATGTGCGCGATCTTCGCCGCCAGCCGCCTGCGCCGGGAGACCCAGGCGCAGCGGCACCGGGGCTTGATCGCCACGCTCCTGGGCGAGGGGTAGTCTGCCCCGCGCCTCCAGCCCGATGGACGGGCCGGAGCGCGCGACGGACGCCGGGGCGACGGGGTCTGCGGGGTGTTCCGGGCGTCAGAGCGGGCTGGCTTCGCTGCGTTGGGTCGAGCGCAGCAGCTGCCGGGTGCGCTGGAATTCGTGGGCGACCAGGGCCACCGCCACCGCGGGGCGTTCCAGGGACTGCTGGCGCGCTCCCATCTCGATGCGCTTGGCCGCCGCCGACAGCGACATCGCGCCCAGGTTGGCGCTGGACGACTTGAGCGAGTGCGCGGCGTCGCGCAGGGCGACGTAGTCGGGCCCGTTGCTGGCGGCGTTCTCCAGGTCGGTGATCAGCCGCGGCGTGTCCTCCAGGAACACGTCGATCAGGCGATCGACCTCCCCGCCGAGCATGGCGCGCAGTTCGTCCAGGACCTCGTGGTCGATCAGCGGCGGTGGCGTGCCGCGTGGCGGTGCCGGCGTGGCGGCCGGGGCCGCTGCAGGCGTCGGTGCCGGAGGAGGCGCTGCTTCGATCGCGACCGCGGGAGCCGGCGCGGGCGACGCAGGTACAGGCGCAGGTGCAGGCGTAGGTGCAGGTACGGGCACGGGCGGAAGCGCCGCCGCGACCATGTCGGGTACCGCCGGTGCCGGGTTGGCAACCGGCGTGGCGGCAGGCACATCGGCTGCCGCCTCCACGATGCCGGCCGCCGTGGCTGCCCCGGCAGTCGCATCGACGTCGTGTTCGGCCTCCCCGCTTTCGAGCGCGGCGACCTGCGGGTTCCACCAGTGGTGCAGGCAGCGCTCCAGCTCGCTGCGGGTGACCGGCTTGGGCAGGTAGTCGTCCATGCCGGCGTCCAGGCATTTCTGGCGGTCGCCGGCCATCGCGTTGGCGGTCATCGCCACGATCGGCAGGTGGTGGTCGCCGCCGGCGGCAGCCTCGCTTTCGCGCCAGCGGCGGGTGGCGGTATAGCCGTCCATCACCGGCATCTGGCAGTCCATCAGCACCAGGTCGTAGCGCGAGGCCGACATCCGCATCAGCGCGGCCTCGCCATTGCTGGCGGTGTCGCAGGTGATGCCGAGCACGCCGAGCAGGCGCTGGCCGACCATCAGGTTGACCGGGTTGTCCTCCACCAGCAGGACGCGGGCGTTGCGCAGGGTCTTGGTGTCGTTGTTGGTGACCATCGTCGTCGTCGGGGCGGCAGCGGCTTCGCGCTGCAGGCTGTCGGGTGTGGCGGTGGACGGGCGCTTGTCGGTCAGCGCCGCGCGCAGGTCCTCGTCGGGCGCCTGGCGGCTGAGCAGGGTGGCACCGCGCTGCAACTCGTCGGGGATCGGGTCCTCGCCGTAGAGGCAGACCAGCCGCAGGTCGCCATAGGTCGAGCTGCGGCCGACGTTGCGGTGCAGGGCCACGGCGGTGTTGCGGATGCCCGCAAGGTCCGCGAGCACCACCGAATAGGCCCACGGCTTGCCCTGGTTGGCGGCGGTGCGCAGGCGTTCGAGCGCTTCCTGGGTGGTTTCCACCGAACTTACGCGCAGGCCCCAGTTGGGCAGCAGCATCGACAGCCGCAGGCGCAGGCGCGGGTCGGCGCTGAGCAGCAGCAGGCGGCCACCGGTGCTGGCGGCCGCGGCGGTCGACGGCATGTCGCCCTGGACCTTGAGCAGCGGCACCTCGAACCAGAACGTGGCGCCGCGGCCGGGCTCGGACTCGACCCCGATGCGCCCGCCCATCAGCTCGATGATGCGCTTGGAGATCGCCAGTCCCAGGCCGGTGCCGCCGTACAGGCGGGTGGTGGAGGTGTCGGCCTGGTTGAAGGCCTGGAACAGCCGGCCCTGCGCGTCGCGCGCGATGCCGATGCCGGTGTCGTGGACCTCGAAGCGCAGCTGGTGCTGCGCGGCGGTCTCGCCGATGCGACGCAGGTTGATCGTGATCGAGCCGCGCTCGGTGAACTTCACCGCGTTGCTGAGCAGGTTGCTCAGCACCTGGCGCAGGCGCACCGGGTCGCCGCGGACCGGCAGGCGCACGCCCGGGTCGATGTCCAGCGACAACCGCAGGCCCTTGCTCTGCGCCGGGCGCTCGAGCAGCTGGACCACCGTCTCGAGCAGTTCGCGCAGGTTGAAGCCGGTGGACTCGAGGACCAGCTTGTCGGCTTCGAGCTTGGAGTAGTCGAGGATGTCGTCGACGATCCGCAGCATCTGCTGCGACGAGGTGTAGGCGGTGCGCACCATCTCGGCGTGGTCGGGGGCGAGCTGGGCGTGCATCAGCAGGTCGAGCATCGGCACGATGCCGTTGAGCGGGGTGCGGATCTCGTGGCTCATCGTGGCCAGGAACTCGCCCTTGGCCATCATCGCCGACTCTGCGGCCTGCTTGGCCTGGCGCAACTGCTGTTCGAGCTGGGTGTGGCGGTCGAGCTCGCGCTGCAGTTCGCCCAGCTCGGCTTCGTCGCGGCGGGCGCGGATTCCGGCCTCCTCGATTTCGCGCTCGCGCTCGCGGGTGGAGATGAACACCCCGATCGAGGCGAACACCGCCAGCAGCGCCAGCACCAGGGCCGCGCCCTGCCAGGGGCCGTCCAGGCCGAGCGCGTCGAGCGACAGGGTCAGTGCGGCGCCGGCCGCGGCGCCCAGCGCCAGCCAGCGCAGCATCACCGCCGAGGGTCGCGTGCGGGTCACTGTCAGGTTCATAGGACCGAGTTCTGGAAGTCGAAGTCGAGGCCGCCCGCGGCGTGCTGCACGAGGTTGCCCTGGATGTAGTCGACGCCGCTGATCCACAGCGTCGCCGCCGCCTGCGGGTCCTCGACCTGCTGGCCGATCACCTGCAGGCCGAGCCGGTGGGCGCGTTCGATCGCCGCGCGCATCTCGTCGCGTACCGCGCCGTCGCCCAGCTGGCTGGAGTAGCGCGCGGCCAGGCGAACGAAACCCAGCGGCATCCGCGCGAGCAGGGCGTCGGGCTCGGGGCCGGCGCTGTACTGGCTCAGGCACAGCTGCACGCCGGCCGGCACCATCGCCGCGCAGAACTCCTGCAGCGCCACCGCGTGCACCAGCGCGTCGTCCTGGCGCACGTCGACCACCAGCGACGGGCCGTCGATCCGGGTGCCCGACAGCATCTGCAGCAGCGCGGCCGCGTAGCCTTCGCGGACCAGCGTGCGCGCCGACTGGCTGACGAACAGCCGCACCGGCCGGTTGTCGGCGGCGCGCTCGTCGAGGACCGCGATCGCCAGTTCCAGCACGTGGCGGTCGATCTCGTGCAGCGCGCCGGCGGCCTCCGCCGTGGGCAGGATCTCGGCGGCGGTATGCAGGGTGCCTTCGTGGTCGCGCAGGCGCAGCAGCGTCTGGTATTGCGCTTCCTCGCCGCCGGCGACCGCCACGATCGGCTGGTAGGCCAGTTCGAACCGGTTGCTCATCAGCGCCTCGTGGATCATCACCACGCGGTCGGCGTCGGCCTCGACGGCAGCCGCCTCGGGCGGCTGGTGCGCGGCGATGCCCACCGGCAACTGGCGCGCCTGGCGCAACGCCTGTTCGGCCGCGGCCAGCGCGCTGCTGGCGTCATCGAAGCCCCGGCGCAGCGCGGCGTAGCCGACCAGTGCGCGCAGGCGCACCGCGTCGCCATCGATCGACACCGGGTGGCGGCCGATGCCGTCGCGCAGGGTGCGCGCGAAACTGCCCAGCGCGCTGTCGTCCAGCGTCGCGGCGAAGACCACGAAGGTGTTGTCGTTCAGGCGCGACACCAGGTGTTCGCCGGCCAGTTCGCCCAGGTGGCGGCCGGTGTCGGCCAGCGCGCTTTCCAGCGCCGCGTAGCCGAAGCGGTCGCGCAGCGCGGTGGTGTTCTCGACTTCGACGAAGTACAGCCCGCCGCTTGCGCGCTCGGGCACCGCCGCGCCCAGCCGCTGCAGCATCGCGGTGCGCGTATACAGCCCGGTGACCGGGTGCCGGCCCTCGCCGCTGCGCTGGCGCTCGAGCTTGCGCGCGCGGCGCACGCGGCTTTCCACCGCCGCGATCAGGTGCCGCGGGCGCACCGGCTTGGTCAGGAAGTCGTCGGCGCCGACCTGCAGCACCTCGAACTGGGTTTCCGGGTCCGGGTCGCCGGTCAGGAACACGATCGGGATGTTCGCGAACGCGGCGTGGGCGCGGATCATGGTGGTGATCTCGGTGCCGTTGAGCCCGGGCATGTGCAGGTCGGTCAGCACCAGGTCCGGGTGGAATTCGTCCATCGCCGCCATGACTTCGCTGCTGATGCCCACCACCCGCGCCTGCATGCCGGTGCCGGCGAGCACGGTCTCGGCGAACAACGCCTGGCTGGGATCGTCCTCGACGATCAGCACGCGGTAGGGCGCATCCGCGCCGTCGCCCGGCGGCAGCACCTGCGGCAGCGGCTCGTTGGCGGGGGCAACGTCCTCGCCGGCGGGCAGTTCGGGGGGCGGCGCGTCCGCGCACCAGCGGCGCCAGTAGTGGGGCGGCGGGAATTCCGCGCGCACGTCCGGTCCCGGCGCCGCAGCAGGATGCCGGGCGCCGCCGGTGGCATTCGCGGCGGCGGTTCTGGTGGACGCGGACACGATCTGGCTCCCCTGTGGATGCGGCGATTATGCGCACGCACCAGCCTACAAGCCTACTACGGACCGCACGGTTCAATCAGGACAGGGAATACCCCAGCTTGCGCGGTCGGGTTCGACCTGCGCGGCGTGGTTTCAGGCGGCCGCCGGGACCGGTTGTGCAGCGCAGCGTTGCGCGGCCGAGGCGGGCCCGGCCGGGGGTCAGCCGGCCTGTGGCCGCGGTGCGCGGCGGAACAGCTTGCGCCAGACCCACCACACCAGCAGGGCGAAGAACAGGCTGACCGCGACCACCAGCACCAGCGCGATCCACGGGTGCGCGAACGCCAGCGCCAGTCCGCCGACCACCGCCGCGTCCTCGGTCACCGACGCGGTCCAGTTGCTGACCGGCTCGGGCGAGGTGTTCATCATCGCCCGCGCGCCGCTCTTGAGCAGGTGGCTGGTCAGCGCGACCCCCGCGCCGGTGGCGATCATGCCGGCGCCGAGCTGGCCGTCCGGCGACAGCGTCGCGGCGGCGAGGAAGGCCCCGGCCGGGATGCGCAGCAGGGTGTGCAGCAGATCCCAGCCGCTGTCCACGCCGGGGATCTTGTCGGCGAAGAATTCGGCGACCGCCAGCACCCCCGACACGCCCAGCACCCACGGCGAGGCCGTTACCTCCAGCGCCTGCGGCAGGTCCAGCCAGCCGAAGTAGCCGGCCAGGCCGATGCCGAACACGGTCAGGTAGACCCGGACCCCGGCCAGCCAGGCCAGCAGCACGCCGATCGCGAACAGGTGGGCTTCGGTCATCGTGGTTCCCGCAACGCCCCCGGGCATCGGGCGGCTGCCGGGCGCAGATTAGCGCGCCTGTCCGCGGCTGCATGAATGCCCGCATCCGCGCGGCTGGACGGCAGGTCGCGGTTGCGTCGACGCGGGGCCGCGGCTATACCAGTGCGATGACCGATCCGGATGACACCCAAACCGACCAGGCGGATCCCGGCCAGCCGGGTCCGGAGCCGTCGCCAACCGCGCACGTGGACACCCCGGCGCCGACCGGCGGCGCGCCGATCGCTTCGGAACCGCCGCCGCCGCGTCCGGGCCGCAGCTGGTGGCCGCGCGTGGTCTTCGTCGCGGCCCTGGCGTTCGGCTGCTGGGGCGCGTGGCAGGCCTTCGCGCCCGGACCCGCCGCGCAGGTCCAGGACCCGCATGCGCGGGTCGACGCGCTCGAGCAGGAGGTCGCCACCCTGCGGCGTTCGGACCAGATCAGCCGCGACGCCAACCGCGACCTGCAGGGCACCCTGGCCGAGCGCGACGAGGAGATCGCCGGCCTGCGCGCCGACGTGGCCTTCTACGAGCGCTTCGTCGGCGCCACCGGCCAGCGCCGCGGCCTGACCGTGCACCAGCTCAACTTGCAGCCGCAGTCCGAACAGGCCTGGCATTTCACCACCACGCTGACCCAGAACCTCAACCGCGGCGCGGTCAGCAGCGGCGAAGTGACGCTGTCGGTGGAGGGCACCCGCGAGGGCAAGCTGCAGACGCTGGACTGGGATGCGCTGCGCCAGCAGCCCGAGGCTCCCGGCATTGCGTATTCGTTCAAGTACTTCCAGGAGGTCGGCGGCGACCTGATGCTGCCACCCGGCTACCAGCCGCTGCGCGTGATCGTGCGCCTGGCGCCGAAAAGCGGGGCGGCGGTCGAGCAGTCGTTCACCTGGGCCGATGCAACGAGGCGTTCGGTGCCCGGCGCTTGAAGCAGGTGGCCGCGGGCCCCATCCTGTGGGCATGGAATCCAATGTCGCCCATGGCAACCAGCCCGGCTACCAGTCGCTGCAGCGGCCGCTCGACTTCACCCCCGCCGCGGCCGCCAAGGTCCGCGAGCTGATCGCCGAGGAAGGCAACCCGGCGCTGAAGCTGCGCGTGTACATCCAGGGCGGCGGCTGCTCGGGCTTCCAGTACGGCTTCGAGTTCGACGAGCAGCAGGGCGAGGACGACCTGGCCATCGACACCGACGGCGTGGTGCTGCTGGTCGACCCGCTGAGCCTGCAATACCTGATGGGTGCGGCGGTCGACTACGTCGAAAGCCTGCACGGCGCGCAGTTCACCATCCGCAACCCCAACGCCAAGTCCACCTGCGGCTGCGGGAGCAGCTTCACGGTGTAGGACGGGCGCCGTCCCACCGTCCCCGGCGGCCGTGGACGACAGCGGCATGCGGTGATCACGAAAGCGCTTGGGGGAGCGGCTTCAGCCGCGCCCACACTGCTGACCCGCATGTCCCGTGCGCCATCCCGATGCCTCTGCCCGAAGCGTCGGGTTCGGGTCCGGGTTTCCGGCGCCTGCGGCCGGCCCCCGAACCACAAGTGGGAGAATGACGGCCCGCTCGTGACCGGATCCGCGCGCATGACCCTGTTTTCCGCCGAACGCGCGCCCGCGTTCGCCTTCGTCGACGCCCCGCTCGACCGCGCCGAGCACCTGCGCGATGACGCCGCCGTGCTGGCCGCGCGCTGGCCGCAGGCGCGCGTGGTCGTGGTCGACGCCGATGGTCGCGCGGCGGCCGATGCCGGCGACGGCCCGCTGGCGCTGCGCGGTGCCGACCTGGCGCCGGCGAGGGACGGCGACGGCGGGGTGGCTTCGGCCGTGTTCCTCGGCCTGCGTGGCAGCGACGCCTGGTTCGCCGCGCGCGCCGAGGCCGTGACCGTCGACGCCGCGCGCTGGCTCGACCTGCGCAGCGCCGCGGCCGCGTGGCCGGCGTTCGAGGCCACCGCCTTCGCCCAGGCGCGCGCAGTGCTGCACTGGCAGGCACGGCACCGCCACTGCGGCGCCTGCGGCACCGCCCTCGACTACCGCCGCGCCGGCTGGCTCGGCTGGTGTCCGCGCTGCGAGCTCGAACACTACCCGCGGACCGACCCGGCCGTGATCGTCGCCATCACCGACGGCAGCCGCCTGCTGCTCGGCCGCAACCCGGGCTGGCCTGCGCAGCGCTATTCCACCTTGGCCGGCTTCGTCGAGCCGGGCGAATCCCTGGAGCAGACGGTGACGCGCGAGGTGTTCGAGGAAAGCGGCGTGCGCATCCGCAGCTGCCGCTACCTGGCCTCGCAGCCGTGGCCGTTCCCGTCGTCGCTGATGCTCGGCTTCATCGCCGAGGCCGAGCCGGACGAGCCGCAGGTCGGCGACGAACTCGAGGACGCGCGCTGGTTCACCTTCGACGAAGTCGACGCCGCGCTGCGTGGCGCCTCGCCCGCGGGCGGGCTGTTGCTGTCGCCGTCGCTCTCGATCTCGCGCTGGCTGGTCGAATACTGGCATGCGAACGGGGCGGCGGGACGCTGACGCAACCCACGCCCTGCCCGCGCGGCGCGTCATGCAGGCCGCTGCGAAGCTGCATTAAACTCCGGCGATGTTCACCACACTGCTCGCCGTCGTCGTCGCCCTCGTCCTCGGCCACCTCGTGCAGCCGCTCGCGGCTGCGGTGCGCCAGTACGGCTGGTTCGGGCAGTGGATGCGCTGGCTCGACGGCCGCTTTCCCGGCGACGGCTTCTGGCGCGGCCCCTTCGGCGTCGCGCTGGCGCTGGTGCCGCCGCTGCTGGCGGTGCTGCTGTTCCAGCTCGCGCTCAACGGCCCGGTGTACGGCCTGCCATCGCTGGTGTTCGGCATCGCCGCGC
>PJTQ01000965.1_pt1 | contig 10667 bp, 11 predicted proteins | sample 1512231 | NCBI WGS metagenome assembly PJTQ01 (sample SAMN08177688, study PRJNA422409) | Soil metagenome, whole genome shotgun sequencing project. | isolation source: Soil (3) enriched on wood chips | place: USA: Madison | collected 2015-01-15 | reverse complement strand
GTCGGCGACCGCGTGGATCACCTCGGCCGACGCCAGCATCCCCAGCTTCACGGCGCCGATGTCGAAGTCCTCGAAACAGGCGTCGATCTGCGCGCGCAGGAATGCCACCGGCGGCACGTGCACCGCGGTTACCCCGCGGGTGTGCTGCGCAGTGAGCGCGGCGATCGCCGACAGGCCGTGCACGCGGTGCGCGGCGAAGGTCTTCAGGTCGGCCTGGATGCCGGCGCCGCCGCCGGAGTCGGAGCCGGCGATGGTCATGGCGCTGGTGGGTCTGGACATGGAGGGTCCGTATTGGATGTCAGGTGGGGCCTTCGCCGCTGCGGGCGACTTTACATGCGCCGATTCAGCCGCAGTATCATACCGGCCTGGTGATGTTTTAAACATCAACTTGCATGGTTCTGACCGGAGGCGGGCGATGATGACGGCGGCACAGATGCGCGCGGCGCGGGCCCTGCTCGGGATCGACCAGCGCACGCTGGCGCGGCTGGCGGGCGTGTCGCTGCCGACCGTCCAGCGCATGGAGGCCAGCCCCGGCAACGTGCGCGGGATCGTCGATTCGCTGACCAAGGTGGTGGCCGCGCTCGAAGACGCGGGCGTGGAGTTGATCGGCGACAACGCCGGCAGCCCGGGCGGTGGCCGCGGCGTGCGCCTGAAGGCGGGAAGCGCGTCGTGATCGCCGTGCGCGAAGCCGCGCGCGCGGGGCTGTTCCGGCGCGTGCACTGGATGCCCAACATCGTTGCCGGCGTGATCGTCGGCGTCGTCGCGCTGCCGCTGGCGATGGCGTTCGCGATCGCCTCCGGGGTCAAGCCGGAACAGGGTTTGTACACGGCGATCATCGCCGGCGTCGCCGTCTCGCTGTTCGGCGGGTCGCGGGTGCAGGTCGCCGGGCCTACCGGCGCGTTCATCGTCATCCTGGCCGGCGTGGTGGCGCAGTTCGGCGTCAGCGGCCTGCTGCTGGCCACGCTGATGGCCGGGGTGATGCTGGTGGTGATGGGGCTGGCGCGGCTGGGCGCGGTGATCCGCTTCATCCCCGACCCGGTGATCGTCGGCTTCACCGCCGGCATCGCGGTGATCATCTGGATCGGCCAGTGGGAATACTTCTTCGGCCTGCCCGCGCCCGGCGAGGGGCGGTTCTACCTCAAGACCTGGCACCTGCTGCAGTCGTTTGGCCAGCTGCACCCGGCCACCGCGTTGCTGGCGCTGGGCAGCTTGGCGCTTGCGGTGCTGGGCCCGCGCATCCCGGGCATGGCGCGGGTGCCGGGGCCGCTGCTGGCGATGGTCGTGGCGACGGCGGTGGTGACGGTGTTCGACCTGCCCGGCGTGGCCACGATCGCCTCCACCTTCGGCGAGATCCCGCGTGCGCTGCCGGAACTCCAACTGCCGGAAATGGGCTTCGACCGGATGCTGCTGCTGCTGCCGTCGGCCTTCACCATCGCCATGCTCGGCGCGATCGAGTCGCTGCTCTCGGCGGTGGTGGCCGACGGCATGGCCGGCACGAAGCACGATTCCAACCAGGAGCTGATCGGGCAGGGCGTGGCCAACATCCTTTCGCCGCTGTTCGGCGGCATCGCCGCCACCGGCGCGATCGCGCGTACCGCCACCAACATCCGCAACGGCGGCACCATGCCACTGGCCGGCGTGGTGCATGCGATCACGCTGCTGCTGATCCTGCTGGTCCTGGCGCCGTACGCCGGGAAGGTGCCGCTGTGCGCGCTGGCGGCGATCCTGTTCGTGGTGGCGTGGAACATGAGCGAGGCGCGGCGCTTCCTGCGCCTGGTGCGCAAGGCACCGCGCGCGGACGTGGCGATCCTGCTGATCACCTTCGCCCTGACCATCCTCACCGACCTGGTGGTGGCGGTGAACATCGGCGTGATCCTGGCGATGTTCCAGTTTATGCGCCGGATGAGCGCGTCAGTGGAAGTGGTGGAACACGGCCAGGCGAGCCTGCGCCAGGAACTGGCCGAGGCCGGGTTCGATGCGTTGCCGCAGGACGTGGTGGTGTACGCGATCGAGGGGCCGTTCTTCTTCGGTTCCGTCGACTCGCTGGAGCGCGCGCTGTCGTGGACTCGCGAGCCGCCGAGCCACGTAGTGCTGCGACTGGAGCATGTGCCGTTCATGGATGCCACCGGGTTGAAGCGGCTGGAATCGACCATCGGCAACCTGCGCGGGCGCGGGATCGCGGTGCTGCCGACCGGCGCCAACCTGCGCGTGCTGCGCAAGCTCGTGCGTGCGGAGATCGTCGGCCGCGATGATCCGGGCAGCTACTTCAAGGATCTCTCCGCGGCGCTGCAGTACATCGAGTCGCAGCGCGCCGACGCGGCGTCGGGCAGGCGTGCCGGCGGATGACGGCACCTGGTCCTGCAGCAGCGGCTTCAGCCGCGAGCTTTACGATCGGACGCGCCAACGTCCGTGGATCCCCGACAGGAGCATCCGGGGATGACGCCCTGGCGCTTGTTGGTCCGCGGGTAGATCCGTCGTTCCCGCCGCGCGGGACGACGAGGCAATCAGGCCAAGTGCGCTTGTCGCCTTACAGCACTTCCGACGCGTAGTCCGCCAGCCGCGAACGCTCGCCGCGGCGCAGCGTGATGTGCGCGCTGTGCGCCCAGCCCTTGAACCGGTCCACCGCGTAGGTCAGGCCCGACGTGGTTTCGGTGAGATAGGGCGTGTCGATCTGCTCGACGTTGCCCAGGCACACGATCTTGGTACCCGGGCCGGCGCGGGTGACCAGCGTCTTCATCTGCTTGGGCGTGAGGTTCTGCGCCTCGTCCAGGATCAGCCAGCGGCTCAGGAACGTGCGCCCGCGCATGAAGTTGAGCGAACGGATCTTGATCCGCGATGCCAGCAGGTCGTTGGTCGCCGCGCGGCCCCAGCTGCCGCCTTCCTGGTTGTGGGTGAGTACTTCCAGGTTGTCGGTCAGTGCGCCCATCCACGGCGTCATCTTTTCCTCCTCGGTGCCGGGCAGGAAGCCGATGTCGTCGCCGACGCTGACGGTGGCGCGGGTCATGATGATCTCGCGATAGCGCTGCTGGTCCATCGTCTGCGCCAGGCCCGCGGCCAGCGCCAGCAGGGTCTTGCCGGTGCCGGCGGTGCCGAGCAGGGTGACGAAGTCGACCTCCGGGTCCATCAGCGCGTTGAGCGCGAAGTTCTGCTCGCGGTTGCGCGCATTGATGCCCCACACCGAGTGCGAGCTGTTGCGGTAGTCGTCGACCACCTGCAGGGTCGCGCGCCCGCCTTCCACCCTGGCCACGCGCAGTTCGGTCTGCTCGTCGCCGGGCAGGTAGAGGAACTGGTTCGGATACCAGTCCTCGTCCTCGGCCAGCGTCATCTCGTAGAAGGTACGGCCCTTGTCGGTCCAGGACTTGAGGTCCTTGCCATGGCGCTGCCAGAAATCCTCGGGCAGCGGGTTGGCGCCGGTGTACAGCAGGCTGAAATCGTCCAGCGCGCGGTCGTTCTCGTAGTCCTCGCTGGCGATGCCGGCGATCGCGGCCTTGATCCGCAGGTTGATGTCCTTGGACACGAACACCACCGGCGTGCCGGGCTCGGCCTGCCGCAGCGCGAGGATCGAATCGATGATGTCGTTGTCGGCCTTGTCGCCGCCGCGCTTGCGCTTCTCCAGTGCACCGAACTGGAACCGCAGCCGGCCGATGCTGTCCGCGCCGCGCAGCTGCAAGCCGTTCGGACGTTCGAGCACCAGCCCGGAGGCGATCTTGTCGGTTCCCTGGGATTCGATCAGTTCGTTGATGAAGCGGCTGACCTGGCGCGCATTGCGGCTGGCCTCGGACATGCCCTTCTTGCCGTTGTCGAGTTCCTCGATGACCTGCATCGGCAGGAACACGTCGTGCTCCTCGAACTTGAACAGCGCGGTGGGATCGTGCATCAGCACGTTGGTGTCGAGCACGTAGATGCGCTTGCCTTTGGTCATCGCATGGTCCCGTCGTGGCGGTTGGCGGATGGACAGGGGCGGTCCACCGCATCCCGCGCCGCGGGGCAGTGGACCGGTCTGGAAACAGCGGGCGTCACTGCGGCTGGGCCGCCTTCAGTGCGTCGAACACGGCCTGCGCGTGGCCGGGCACCTTCACCTTGCGCCAGGCGGCCGCGATCCGGCCTTTCGGGTCGACCAGGAAGGTGCTGCGCTCGATGCCCAGGACCTTCCTGCCGTACATGTTCTTCTCGTGGATCACGTCGAAGGCGCGGCACAGCGTTTCGTCGGCGTCGCTCACCAGGTCGAACCCGAAGCCCTGCTTGGCGCAGAAGTTCTGGTGCGACTTCAGCGAATCGCGCGACACGCCCAGCACCATGGCCCCGAGCTTGCGGAACTTCGGCAGCAGCGCGTTGAAATCCAGGCCCTCGGTGGTGCAACCGGGGGTGGAATCCTTCGGGTAGAAGTAAAGCACCAGCCACTGGCCCTTGTGGTCGCCGAGTTTCGCGGTTTCGCCGCTCGACAGCGCCAGCGGCAGTTTCGCCGGGACCTTGTCGCCGGGATTGAGTGCGTAGGTGTCGGGCATCAGAACTTCATCGGGTCCATGATGGCGTCGAGGTTGAGGTGGTCGCAGAACTCGAGGAAGTCATCGCGCAGCGCGGCGATGTGCATGTCCGCCGGCACGCCGATGGTGACCTGCGCGGAGAACATGTCCGCACCGGTCTGCATGGCGCGGTAGCGCGAGCAGTGCAGGCTTTCGATGGTGATGCCCTGGCGATCGAAGAAGTCCGCCAGCTGGAACAGGATCCCGGGCTTGTCGGACGCCACCACCTCGACGATGTAGGGCAGCAGGTTGGACTGCACGGGCTTGGGCCCGGTGCGGTACCAGATCAGCTTCAGGCCTTCCTCGCGCTCCAGGCGCGTGAGCATGGCTTCGAGCTTGGCGACCGAATCCCAGGAACCGGTGGCCAGCGCGGTGACCGAGACATCGCGGCCGACCGTGGACAGGCGGGTGTCGACCAGGTTGCAGCCGCTGTCCGAAATGCGGCGTGTGACCGGGAGCAACGGCGACTGCGGATGCGTCGTGTAGGCGTTGATCAGCAGGTAGTTCTCGTTCGGCGCGGGGCGTACAGCGGTATCAGGATCGGTCAAGGCGGCGTCCGGTGCGAGAAAGTCGTCAACGGCGGCCCGGCGGGGCCGGGAGGCTTCCGCCAGCATACTTGCCCGCGCTTTCAAGCCGCAAGTAAGATCAACCGGGATCGGCAATCGATCGAACGCCCGCGCCGGAAGCGCGCGGCCCCCTGAATTCAAGCCCGGCGGACCCCAGCTTGCGACTTTCCGGAAGCATCACCGCGCTGGCGACGCCGTTCACGGCCGCCGGCGAACTCGATCTCGACGCCTGGCGCCGCCTGCTGCAGGCGCAGCGCGAGGCGGGCACCCAGGGCGTGGTCGTCGCCGGCTCCACCGGCGAGGCCGCGGCCCTGTTCGACGCCGAATACGACACGCTGCTGCGCGCGGCGGTGGAGACGCTGGGCGGCCACCTGCCGGTGGTGGCCGGCACCGGCCTGTCGAACACCGCCAAGACCGTCGAGCAGACCCGCCGCGCCGCCGCGCTGGGCGCCGAGGCCGCGCTGGTGGTGACACCGCCCTACGTGCGGCCCACGCAGGCCGGCCTGGCCGCGCACTTCCGCGCCGTGGCCGACGACGGTGCATTGCCGGTGGTGCTCTACAACGTGCCCGGGCGCACCGGCTGCGACATGCTGCCCGACACCGTGGCCGAGCTTGCCGGGCACGCGCGCATCGTCGGCATCAAGGAGGCGCGCAACGAGCCAGAACGCATGCAGGCGCTGCTGCCGCTGCGCGACGAAGGCTTCGCCGTGCTCGGTGGCGACGACCCGACCGCGGTGCGCGCGCTGCTTGCCGGTGCCGATGGCATCGTCTCGGTCGCCTCGAACGTCGTGCCGGCCGCGTTCCGCCGCCTCTGCGACCTTGCGCGCGGCGGCAAGGAGGCCGGTGCGGTCGAACTGGACGCGCAGTTGCACGCGCTCTATGACTTCCTCGGCATCGAGTCCAACCCGATCCCGCTCAAGGCGCTGCTGGCCCGCCAGGGCATCGGCCACGGCCTGCGCCTGCCACTGACGACGCTGTCGTCCGAACACGCCGCGCTGGCCGGGCAGATGGCCGAGGCGGTGGCCCGGATCGAGGCCGGATCGGCCGCGACCGGCAACGGCGGCTGACGCGCCGGCGCGCGGCCGCGGGCGGAAGCGTCCGCGGCCGTGAACAGCCCGCTCCGGCCGCGATACACTCGCGGCCTGACCCGCAGGAGATCCAGATGCGTCCTTCCGTCCCCCCGTTCCGTTTCCTCGTCGCGGCCGCGCTGGCCGTGGCCTTGCTGGGCACCTCCGGCTGCAGCTGGTTCCGCAAGACCAACGAGCTCTATGCCCAGAGCCCGGAGAACCGCCCGCTGGAAGTCCCGCCGGACCTCAGCCTGCCCGACACCTCCGGGGCGATGAAGCTGCCCGGCGACACGGCGCAGTCGGTCACCCGCTCGTCGATGGCGGCGCCGCCCGCGGCCGCGGACAACACCGGCTTCACCGTGCAGGGCGACCGCGACGCGGTGTTCAACAGCGTCGGTGAAGTGCTGGCCGCGACCGACGGGGTGACCATCGCCAGCAAGGCGCAGATCCTGGGGACCTACGACATCGACTACGAAGGCAGCCAGTTCCTGCTGCGGGTGACCAAGGTCGGCGAGGGTGCCTACGTGTCGGCCGTCGATCCGCGCGGCATGCCCGCGTCGGGCGAGGCGCCGGTCCAGCTGGTGTCCGCCCTGAAGGCCGCGCTCGGCGGCAATTGAGCGTCGCTTTCCCGTGACCGGCCGCGGCGGCCGCCGCCCGCGGCGCGGCGGCCCCTGGCTTGTCCTGCTGGCGCTCGCCGTCGCGCTGGCAGGCTGTCGCCGGGACGCGCGGCCGGTGCCGCCCCCGCCGGTTCCCGCCGACGGCGGCGCGTTCACCGTCGCCGAAAGCATGCTCGACACCTGGAACACGATCGGCCAGATCCTGGTCGGGCTGGAGGGCGTCGGGTACGAAGGGCGCGCGCAGATGCTGGGGCTGTACGTGGTCCGCTACCGCGACGAGCATTTCCTGGTGCGCACCCGCGCGCTGCCGGTCGAGGTGGCGGGGCAGGGGCTACGCACCCGCGTCGATGCGCTGGGGCCGCAGGGCCAGCCGGTCCGCAGCCAGGCCGCCACGGCGCTGCTGCAGGTGCTGGCGCGGCGCGTGCCGGTTGAAGTGGCGCGTTACCGGCAGCCGGTCAGGCTGCCATCGGGCCGCTAGGGCGTCGTCGCCGCCGCGGAACGGGCGCTCAGCGCTCCAGCATCGGCAGCTTGTCGGGCTTGCCTTCCCAGTCCTTCGCGTCGGCCGGGGCATTCTTGCGGGCGGTGATCACCGGCCAGTCCTTCGCCAGCTCCGCGTTGAGCGCCACGAACTGCTCCTGCCCCGCCGGGACGTCGTCCTCCGGGTAGATCGCATTGATCGGGCACTCGGGTTCGCACAGCGTGCAGTCGATGCACTCGTCCGGGTCGATGACCAGGAAGTTCGGCCCCTCGTGGAAGCAGTCGACCGGGCACACCTCGACGCAATCGGTGTACTTGCACTTGATGCAGTTTTCGGTGACGACGAAGGGCATGGACGGAACTCGGGTTCGATGGCGTGGCCATTTTAGCGGCTTGTGCGGGAGGGCGAGGCGGAATGCTCCCGTAGGAGCGGCGGAAGCCGCGAGCTTTTTCGCGTGGCGGATCGAAACCCCGAAAAGCTCGCGGCTTCCGCCGCTCCTACGGGGGCTTGCTGGCATGCGCGACATGGCCTGCAAGAAAAAAGCCCGCGCAGCGATGCGCGGGCTTTCCCCATCCTGTTCCCTTACCCCCGCGAGCGGGGGAAGGGCGATCGTGTCGGTGGGAGCCGGCCCGGTTGCATCGCCGCGGCGTTGCGCAGGCTGGCTCCGGAACCGACGGGTATATGGCGCTCCCTACGGGATTCGAACCCGTGTTTTAGCCTTGAGAGGGCCACGTCCTAGGCCTCTAGACGAAGGGAGCGGGATGTCGCCGGGGCGACGCCGGCTGGACCACCGGCCCCGCTCGGCACCAGTCCGGGCCGCGCGGCTTGCTAGTATAGCAACGATATGGGCGCCGCCAAGCGGCAGCCCCACCCGAATCTCCACCTGGCTGCCCGATGCCGACCCAGTCCCAACCTGCTTCCGTGACCCTGCGGGTCGTCCCCCGTGACCAGCACCCGATCTCGCGCAAGGACATCAGTCCCAACGCGCTGCGCGTGCTGTATCGCCTGCGCGAAGGCGGGCACCAGGCCTTCCTGGTCGGCGGCGCCGTACGCGACCTGATGGTCGGCGGCCATCCCAAGGACTTCGACGTCGCCACCAGCGCCACGCCCGACGAGGTCAAGCACCTGTTCCGCAACTGCCGCCTGATCGGCCGCCGGTTCCGGCTGGCGCACGTGGTGTTCGGGCGCGAGATCATCGAGGTCGCCACCTTCCGCGCCAACATCGACGACGGCAGCGGCGGCCGCCAGGTCCACGACGACGGCCGCCTGCTGCGCGACAACGTCTACGGCACGATCGAGGACGACGCGGTGCGCCGCGACTTCACCGCCAACGCGCTGTACTACACCATCGACGACTTCTCGGTGCACGATTACGTCGGTGGTTTCGAGGACGTGCAGAACCGCGTGCTCAAGCTGATCGGCGACCCGGAGACCCGCTACCACGAGGACCCGGTGCGGATGCTGCGCGTGGTGCGCTTCGCGGCCAAGCTCGGCTTCGACATCGACGACGCCACCGCCGCGCCGATTCCGGCGCTGGCGGCGCTGCTGGGCGACGCCGCGCCGGCACGGCTGTTCGAGGAATGCCTGAAGATGTTCCTGTCCGGCTACGCGGAGGCGTGCTTCCTCGGGCTCGAGCGCTTCGGCCTGCTCACGGCGCTGTTCCCCGAGTCCGCCGCCGCGCTCAAGGCCAACCGCAGCGGCGCGCTGCGGCGGGTGGTCATCGAGGGCCTGCGCGGGACCGACGCGCGGGTACGCGACGACGAGCCGGTATCGCCGGCATTCCTGTTCGCGCTGCTGCTGTGGCCGGCGTACTGCCGTGCGTTGATCGCGCTGCAAGGGCAGGGCGTGCAGGCGGTCGAGGCGCAGCGCCGCGCCGCGGACCGGGTGACCGTGCACCAGCTGTCCACCATCGCGCTGCCGCGCCGGTTCTCGCTGCCGATGCAGGAGATCTGGCTGCTGCAGTCGCGCCTGTCCTCGGCCCAGTCCGGGCCGCGCCCGCGCAAGCGGGTGATGCGCACGCTGGCGCACCCGCGCTTCCGCGCCGCGTTCGACTTCCTGGTGCTGCGCCAGGCCGCGTCGGACGAACACGCCGAGGACGTCGCATTCTGGCGCGAGGCGCAGGCCGATCCGGACAACGCGATCGCCCTGCACCCGCAGCCCGATGGCGAGGACGGCGATACTGACGGCGATGGCGAACGTTCCGCGCCGCGCCGGCGCCGGCGGCGCCGCAGGTCGACCGCGCCCGCCGAATGAACCCGGCCACGATCGCGTTCGTGGGGCTCGGCGGCAACGTCGGGGAGGTCGCCGCGACGCTGCGCGGAGCGCTGTCGGCGCTCGACGACCTGCCCGGCACCCGCCTGCTGCGCGCCTCGCCGCTCTACCGCACGCCGGCCTGGGGCCAGCTGGACCAGCCCGACTTCATCAATGCCGCCGCGAAGCTGGAAACCGGTCTCGATCCCCGCGCGCTGCTCGATGCACTGCTGGATGTCGAACGCCAGTTCGGCCGCGACCGCCAGGGCGATGATGCGCGCTGGGGACCGCGCACGCTCGACCTTGACCTGCTCCTGTTCGGCGACAGGACCATCGACGCGCCCGGCCTGCGGGTGCCGCATCCGCACCTGCACGAGCGCGCGTTCGCGCTGGTGCCGCTGGCAGCGATCGCGCCGACGGCGGTGATCCCCGGGCATGGAACGGTGCGTTCGGCGCTGGCAAACGTGGCCGCGGACGGGATCGAAGCGCTACCCTGACCGCCCCCGCCGCGGCTTGCCGCGCACTGCCTGGACCTGCCCATGTACGCCGTCGACGACCGCAAGCCCATCACCGTCCCGGCCCTGGCCGAGGCCAGGCGCGGGGGCCACAGGCTGGCGATGCTCACCGCCTATGACGCGGGTTTCGCACGCGTGTTCGACGACAACGGAGTCGACCTGCTGCTGGTCGGCGACTCGCTGGGCATGGTGGTGCAGGGTCGCGATTCGACGTTGCCGGTGACTGTCGACGATATCGCCTACCACACCGCCTGCGTCGCGCGCGGGGTGTCGCGCGCGCTACTGGTCGCCGACCTGCCGTTCCAGGCCGACGCAACGCCCGAACGCGCACTCGACGCCGCCACTCGCCTGCTGCAGGCCGGCGCGCGCATGGTCAAGCTCGAGGGTGCCGACCACAAGCTCGAGGTCATCCGTTTCCTGGTCGAGCGCGAGATCCCGGTCTGCGCGCACCTGGGCCTGACCCCGCAGTCGATACTGCGTCTGGGCGGCTACAAGGTGCAGGGCCGCGAGGACGAAGCAGCCAGCAAGCTGCGCGCCGATGCCGCGGCGGTCGCCGACGCGGGCGCCGCGCTGCTGGTGCTCGAATGCGTGCCGTCGCCGCTGGCGCGGGCGATCACCGCCGAAGGCACGATCCCCACCATCGGTATCGGC
>PJTQ01000963.1_pt1 | contig 10677 bp, 11 predicted proteins | sample 1512231 | NCBI WGS metagenome assembly PJTQ01 (sample SAMN08177688, study PRJNA422409) | Soil metagenome, whole genome shotgun sequencing project. | isolation source: Soil (3) enriched on wood chips | place: USA: Madison | collected 2015-01-15 | reverse complement strand
TCGATGTCTGCCTCGCCGTTGCGGTCTGCATGGCGGGCACGGTGCTGCCGACGGTGAAGAACTTGATCGTGACCTTGTTGACGTCATCCAGGCCCTCGATGCTGTCCTTGACCCCGACCTTCAGGTCGGTCTCGCGGTCGCGCAGGTCGGTGCCGGGCGCCTGGTAGATGAACACCGACGCCGACGAGTCGGCCGTGTTGCCCCCAAGCGGATCGCGATCGGGCAGGGCGATGGACACCGCCGCGTCGACCACGCCGTCGATCTTCAGCAACTTCTGCCGCATCGACTCCTCGAGCCCGAACACGTACAGCGCCTTCTCCTGCGTGGCCGAGGTGGCGAAGCCTTCCTTCTTGAAGATCTCGCCCATGGTGAACGACGTCCGCCGCGGAAGTCCCTTGGAATGCAGCACCTCCATCGCGCGCGGGAAGTCGCTCGCCGCGATCCGCACCTCCCAGTTCTTCTTGTCGGTCGACAGGTTCTTGTCGGCCTTGATCCCCGCGCCGAGCAGCGCGGCCATCACCTGGTTGGCCTGCTGTTCCTCGAGGTTGCTGTACAGCGCCGAGCCACTGCACCCGGCCAGTGCCAGGCAAGCCAGCAGGAGGGCCAGGATGGCCAGGCGCTTGTTTGCGTTCGACGCGTTCATGCCGGCCTCCGCCTTACGACTGCTGCCGGAACAGTTGCTGGACGCCATCGGACGTGCGGTTGGCGACGTTGGACGTCAGCTCGGCCTTGAACAGCAACTTATGCGCTTCCATCGTCAGCGCCATCATCTCGCCGGGCGTGGGGTCCTTGCCACTGCTGGTAAGCGCCTCCGACAGCGACTGGATCTTCTCGGCGCCGTTGTTGAGGTTGTCGAACGTCGACATCACCGCGCGCATTCCCTCCGACGGCTCGGTGGGCTTGGCAACGGCGTTGGCACCGCCAACTTCGCTGGCGCCGCCGCTGCGGTAGGCCTCGGCGAACTTGCCGACCTCGAACATGGTCGTCTGCGGCTGTGCCGCCGATGATGCGGCCGGATTGGCCTGCGCGGCATCGACCGCGATCTGGATGGCTTCGATCATCTCTCTGGTCTCCTTGACATGTCCCTTGCGTCTGCTGGCCCGCGCGACGTCATGCCCGCGCGGCGGCATCGTGCCGCCACGCGCGCAGGCGATGCGCGGCATGCATCACTGGCGCTTGCCGAGCGTCTCGAGTGCATGGCCCACGCTGTTCTGCGAGGTCGCCGCGTTGTTGGACATGAACTGCATCTTCAGGCTCTCGGCGGTCAGCTTGACCATGTTCGAGGGCTGGTCGCCGCCGGAACCGATCACGTCCGACAGGCTGGTGATGCGAGCGGCCTGGGTGTCGAGCGTCTGGCCCCATGCCCTGGACATCGCCTCGTACCAGCTGCCGCCGTCCGCGGACGACGCGCCGGTGCGACCGACGGACGCGGAGCCGACGCTGCTGCGGCCGACGAAGCTCAGTACGGGACCCATGGAATTGTCGTTCATCGCTTGTTTCCTCCTTGTGCGATCACCGATCGCGTTGTTGACGATGGAACACGGCATCGTGCCGACGCCGCGTGAAACGCTTATTGCTTGCTCTTTTCGCCGTCTTTCGTCTCGCCTTCCGCGCGCGCGACGCGCCGGTCGGCCGCTTGCTTCGATTCCGCGGCGGCGTCACGTACGGCCGGATCGACCGCGGGCGCGGCACCCGCCGCGACTTCCTTCTCCGCGGCGGCGGCCAGTTCATCGGCCGTGATTGGCCTGGGGACGACCTTGTGGGTCATGCCCTCGGCATCGATGACCTGCGCGTGCTGGGCACCGAACCACACCAGCGTGCCCAGCCCGGGCACGGTCGTGCCGAGCGGGTATTGCGTGCCGTCGATGGCGACCAGGTGCGGATGCTCGCCGCGCACCACCTTGACGATCCGCGTCGGCTCGGCCGGCGTGGCCGCACCCCGGGTGCGCGCGGTGCGCTTGACCTCGTCATCGGGCACGTAGTTCTTGACGTAGACCTTCTTGACCCCGGGCACGTCGTTCATCGCGCGCGACTGCGCCGCCGCGCCCAGCGCGTCGACATCCTCGAAGCGCCCGCTGACCTCGACCACGCCGTTGCCCAGGTAACGGGTCTTGGCGTTGAGACCCTGCGTGCGCAGCACCTCGCTCACGTCGGCGGCGATCTTGTCGCCCGAGCGCAGGTCCAGCGTCGCGTCCACGCCAAGCTGCCTGATCTGCTGCACGCGGGCCTGGATGTCGTCGCGCACGCTGGCGTCGCGCACCGTGCCGCTGAGCACGAGCGTGCCGTCCTCGCGCTCGCGGAGCATGCCCTCGCCGATCTCGTACTCGCCGATCAGCGCCTTGAGCTGCGCGCGCGGATCGACCGGCTTCTCATGCTGCGGCATCACCGCGGCGAAGATCGCCAGCGAAGCCAGCGACAGCACCGCCAGCGCGGCGAGCAGCGGCAGCTTGCGCATGCCGGCGCCGCCTCCGGGGCGCGCGCTGCCGGGCAGCGGCACGCCATCGGGCAGCAGCGCCGCCCAGCGCGGATCGTCCTCGGCGCCGAAGGCGATGGCCGCGTCGCCCAGCTGGATGCGCTGCAGGCCGCGCAGCTCGACCGGGTCGCCCGGATGCAGCGGCTGGCCGTCGACGCGCAGCGGCGCATCGAGCGCGCGCAGCGACGACATGCCGCCGGTCAGGTTGATCAGGGCGTGGTGGCGGGCGACGCCGTGGTCGGCCAGGACGATGTCGCAGTCGTCGCCGCTGCCGACCAGGATCATCTCCTGCTCGGCCAGGATCCGGCTGGCGCCCGCGTGCAGGCCCGACAGGATGCGCAGGACGCTGGCCGGCGCGGCGACGTCCGTCTCGGCGGCGACGTTGGATTCGGGCTGGTCGGATGACATGGCTTGGCTCCTCGCGGAATTCTGCGCTGTCGTTGTTGCAGCGTTATGCATTGATCTGGCCGGCCTGCACGATGCGCAGGTCCGGGGCGAGTTCCTGGTACGACAACACCGGTAGTTCGAAGAAGTCGACTTCCATCAGCTTGCGCAGGTGGCGGCGCACGTCGAGCGAGCACAGCAGCACCGGGTGCACGCCTTCGGGCTGCCGCGCCAGCTGCGCGCGCACCTCGTTGCCCAGCCGCGCGGCCAGTTCCGGCGAGATCGCCAGTTGGCTGGCGCCGCCGGCCACGCGCACCGACTGGCGCAGCTTGTCTTCGAGCTCCGGGTGGATCAGCAGCACGTTCAGGGTGCGGTCGGCGTCGGCGTAGCGGTCGGCGATTTCGCGCTTGAGCGCGACGCGCACGTATTCGGTCAGCAGCACGACGTCCTTTTCGCGGCCGCCGACGTCGGTGATCGCCTCGAACGCGTCGCGCAGGTTGCGCACCGGCACGCCCTCCTCGGCCAACCGGCGCAGCACGTCGGCCACGCGCTGCGGCGCGACCACGCGCAGCATCTCCTTGACCAGGTCCGGGTAGTCGCGCTGCATCTTGCCGAACAGGTTGGAGGTTTCCTGGATGCCGATGAAGCCGCCCATGCGGCGCCTGATCGAGCTGTGCAGGTGCCCGGCCACGACGTCGATCGGCTTGGGGGTGTCGTCGTTGGCCGCGCCGGCCCATTCCCCGTGGAGCACTGGGAAGAAGCCAGGCAGCTTCGCCGCGTCGGTCCCCCCGCGCGCGGCGCGGAAATGGGCGTCGCCACGCACGCGCCCGGAGGCGATCCGCGCGCCGTGCGCGGTGAGGCGGTACTCGCCCTCGCCCAGCGCGGCGGAAATGCGCACCTGCGGCACCGGGATCGGCACGCCGTATTCCTCGCGCATGTCCTGGGCGAGCCCGGCCACGCGGCTGCGGGCCTCGCCCTCGCCGCCGAGCAGCGCGGCCAGCGACGGCGCGATGTCCAGCTGCAGCGGCGCCGGCGGCGTGAGTTCGTCGGAGTCGACCGTCTTGCGCGACTCGACCATTTCCTCCTCGGGCACCCGGAACGCGCGCCGCAGCACCTCGAACTGGTGCCGGTAGCGCCACGCGCTCATCGTCAGCAGCGCGACGCCGAGCACCGCGAACACCAGTTTCGGGAAGCCCGGCACCAGCGTCATCAGCAGCGCCAGCAGGCCGGTGATCAGCATCACCCGCGGCTGGCCGGAGATCTGCCGGGTGATCGCGTCGCCCAGGTGCCGGTCGTCCTCTTCGCCGGCGGTGCGCGTGACCACCAGGCCCGCGGCGATGGTCGCCAGGATCGCCGGGATCTGCGAGACCAGGCCGTCGCCGATGGTCAGGATGCTGTAGGTGTGCGTGGCATCGGCCAGGGTCATGTCGCGCTGCATGACGCCGATCGCCAGGCCGCCGAGCAGGTTGATGATGATGATGACGATGCCGGCGATGGCGTCGCCCTTGACGAACTTCATCGCACCGTCGAGCGAGCCGTGCAGCTGGCTCTCGACCTCCAGCAGCCGGCGCTTGCGTCGCGCCTCGTCCTTGTCGATCAGGCCGGCGCGCAGGTCCGAATCGATCGACAGCTGCTTGCCGGGCATCGCGTCCAGGGTGAAGCGCGCGGCGACCTCGGCCACGCGCTCGGCGCCCTTGGCCACGACGATGAACTGCACCACGGTGATGATCAGGAACACCACCAGGCCGACGACGAGGTTGCCGCCGGCCACCATCGAGCCGAACGTCTGGACGATGTGGCCGCCCTCGGCATTGAGCAGGATCGAGCGGGTAATCGCGATCGACAGCGCGAGCCGGAACAGCGTGGTCAGCAGCAGCACGCTGGGGAAGCTGGAGAACGCCACGGGCGTGGGGATGTAGATCGCCAGCAACAGCAGGCCGAAGCCGATCGAGATGTTGACCGCCACCAGGGTGTCGATCGCCATGATCGGCAGCGGCAGGATCATCACGCTGATGATCGTGACCGCGGCGAACGCCAGGATGACGTCGCTGTAGCCGGCGCGCACGCGCGGCGCGTTACCGGCCGGCGCGGCGAAGATGCTGTCGATCAGCGCGCGCATGCCATGCCACCGTTTACATGCACATGTCCTGCGCTGGCTTGCGCGTTCGCGTTTGTCCGCTGCACGTCATCGACCGGACACCGCACGCGTCCGTACGGGCTTTCGCCGACGGACTTCGGGTGTACGAGGAAAACGAACCGGACCTGCCGCATTTGCCCCTGACCTCATGCGTCACTTTGTGGCAAATTACGATACCTTCCGGAAATCTACAAGGCGTAACGGCGATGTTCAAAGTGCCGTTCACCCTTGCCCCCGGGTTCAGGCAGATGAATGCAAGTCTTTGTAATGAAACGGCAATTTAGGCCTCACAAAAAATTAACGCTCTGCCGCTATATGACGGGTCGGAATCTCCCGATCCGGCGCCGTGCTTGACGCGGGCTCGATGTCCGATTGTTCCAAATTTGTGATCAATGTCACATTTTGAGCCCCGACACCGACCGCGAATACGCGGCCGGACCGGGATTTCACCACCACGATCCGTTCACGGGATCCCACGGGCAGGATTTGCAGGATGGACAGGGGCGCATCGCGGCCAGTGAGGCCGAAACGCCGCCGGATGAAGTACAGCACGACGACCAGGACCACGATGATCAACGCCAACGGCAGCAGGATCCCGAGCACTTCGCCGGCAATCGAGAGCGGTTCGACGGCCTGTGCCCCGGTCGCGGCCGGTGCCGCGAGGGCCGCCAGCGGACCGCAGGCGAGCGCGATGCCCAGGCAGGCGGAAAGTGTCGTCAGGCGGGGGATGTTCATGGCGCTCCGGGGGGCCGTCGGCGGGTGCCGCCGGGTCGGCGGTTACCGTAGCAGCCCGGCCACGCCGGGCGACAGTCGCCCACGCGGCGCACCCGGGCAGGCGGTCGCGCGCGGATGAGCGCGGCACGCGCCAAGACGGCCAGGACCGCCGCCGCGCGCGCCGGCAAACCGCGCCGGGCCGGCGCCACGCCCGGCGCCCTGCCGCTGCTCGAGGCCGTGCCCTTCGCCTGCGCGGCCTACGACGATGGCGGCGCCCTGGTCGCCGCCAACCGGCGCTTCAACGACGAATTCACCGCGCTGCCCGGGCACGACCGGCGCGACGCGCTGCTGGCGCTGCTGCGCGACGGCGCGATCGACGACGAGGCCGAGCCGGTGGAGGTGCGCGCGCCGCACAGCGGGCGCTGGTACGCGCTGCACTGGGGCCAGGCCGAGCACGACGGCCGGCCGCTGGCGCTGCTGACCGCGATCGACATCAGCGAACGCATCGAGGCATTGGACTCGCACAAGTCGCAGCAGGAGAAGCTGCTGTTCACCTCGCGGATGATGTCGGTGGGCGAGATGGCGGCCACGCTCGCGCACGAGCTCAACCAGCCGCTGGCCGCGATCGTCAACTACCTCAACGGCTCGCTGCGGCTGGTCGACCAGGCCGGCGGCCCGGCCCAGGTCGAGCGCGCACTGCAGGCCGCGCGCACCCAGGCCGAGCACGCCGCGGCGGTGATCTCGCGGGTCCGTGAATTCGTCCGCGCGCGCGAGCCGCGGCGCGACGCACAGGACATGCACGCGATGGCGGCGACCGTGCTCGAGCTGCTGCGGCTGGAGGCCGAGCGCCAGCAGCTGCGCATCGACGTGGCGCTCAGCGACGCGCTCCCCCACGTCTACGCCGACCGGGTGATGGTCGAGCAGGTGCTGCTGAACCTGGTCAAGAACGCGATCGAGGCGATGCGCGGCATTCCCGTGGCCAAGCGCGAGCTGCGCGTGGAGGGCCGGGTGAACCTGGACGACGAGGTCGAGATCCGCGTCTGCGACCGCGGCAGCGGGCTGAGCTCGGCCGAACAGGACCAGCTGTTCTCGCCGTTCTTCACCACCAAGAACGACGGCCTGGGCATCGGCCTTGCGATCTGCCGCTCGATCATCGAATACCACAAGGGGCGGCTGTTCTTCGAGCCGCGCGAAGGCGGCGGCAGCGTGTTCGGCTTCACCCTGCCGCGCTACGAACAGGGGAGGTGAGGCATGGCAGAAGCGCGCGTGTACCTGGTCGACGACAACGCCGGTTTCCGCGACTCCACCGCGTGGCTGCTGGAAACCACCGGCTTCGAGGTGTTGCCGTTCGCCTCGGGCCCTGAATTCATCGAGGCCTACGGCGCCGACCGCCATGGCGCCGAGCCCGAATGCCTGGTCTCCGACGTGCGCATGCCCGAGATGAGCGGGCTGCAGCTGCAGGAGGAGCTGGGCCGCCGCGGCATCGTGCTGCCGCTGGTGTTCGTCACCGCGCACGGCGACGTGCCGCTGGCGGTGGAGGCGATGCGCAAGGGCGCGTCCAACTTCCTCGAAAAACCCTTCGGCGAGGACGCGCTGGTCGACGCGATCCGCGCCGCGCTCGCCAACGCGCGCAACAAGGGCGCGGTGGGTGCGGTCGGCGAATGCCTGGCCAGGCTCAGCCCGCGCGAACGCCAGGTCCTGGACCTGGTCATCGCCAGCAAGCCCAACAAGATCATCGCCGACATCCTCGGCATCAGCATCAAGACCGTCGAACTGCATCGCGCCAACATGATGAGCAAACTCGGGGTGCGCTCGCTGCCCGAACTGATGAAGGTGGCTCTGGGACATGCCTGACAGCGCAGTACGCAAGTCGAAGCCCGCCGCGAAGCCCGCGGCGCGCAAGCCCCCTGCCCGCCAGGTCCGCGCGCTGCGCGACTGCATCCCCGCGGTGCCGCCGGCGCAGGCCGAGGCGCTGCGCGGCCTGTTCGCCGTGCCCAGGCACTGGGCGCTGGGCGACAGCACGGTGCTGTGGTTCACCCCCGGTACCGCGCCGACGGCCGACGAGACGTTTTGCGTCGACGCCGAGGGCAGGCCGCTGTGGCTGCGATTGGAAGCCGACGCCGCGATCGCGCCGGGCCCGTCCGGCCTGCACTGGAGCGACTACCGCGGCCGCGCGCGCCTGCTGGCCTGGAGCCTGGCGCACGAGCGTGCGCTGATGCGCCTGAGCGAGGTGCTTGGCACCTCGCTGGTCCCGCGCGAACCGGTCGATGGCGACGACGACGGCGACGCCGTCTGGCTCGCGTTCGCCACCGACGGCGAGCCCGATGCCGCGCACGAAGCGCTGCGCGGCGCGGTGCGGCTGCCGCTGGACTGGCTGCCGCGCCTGCAGGGCCGCGCCGAACCGGTCTACGAAGACGACCCGCTGCCATCGCTGGGCGCGCTGCGCGGCCTGCCGGTGCCGCTGCGGGTCGGCTTCGACGGCCCGGCCCTGGCATCGGACGAATGGCAATCGCTGCGGCCCGGCGACGTGGTCCTGGTCGGCAACGGCGCCCACCCGGCGCTGCACGCGCGCGCCGCGCGCCTGGCCTGGCCGCTGGCGGCCGCTCCCGACGGCTGGCGCATCGCGGCCGCGGCGCAACCCCTTCCCTCTCCCACGGAGCCTTCCATGACCCACGACGAAACCCCCAACGACGACACGCCTGCAGAAGGCGCCGACGAAGCCGGCGCCGCCGCCGAGGGTGGCGACGAGGTCGCGCGCGCCCTGCCGGTGCAGCTGAGCTTCGACATCGGGCGCCTGGAGGTCAGCGTCGGCGACATGGCCTCGCTGCAACCGGGCTACGTGTTCGCGCTGCCCACGCAGCTGCAGGGCAGCAACGTCACCATCCGCGCCAACGGCCGCAACGCCGGCCGCGGCGAAGTGGTGGCGGTGGGCGACACGCTGGGCGTGCGCCTGCTGGCCTGGGAATGAGCCACGCCATCGCCGCGCGCGCGCCGGTCGGTGGCGCGCCTTTTACCGGATCGCAATAGACAGGGGCCCGCATGGACTTCAATACGCTCGACCCGGCACTGGTCATCCTCACCGTCGTCAGCCTGGCGCTGGCGCCGTTCGTGGCGGTGATGGTGACCTCGTTCACCAAGATCGTGGTGGTACTGAGCCTGCTGCGCAACGCGCTGGGCCTGCAGCAGGTGCCGCCGAACGTGGTCATCAACGGTCTTGCGATCGTGCTGTCGATCTACGTGATGTACCCGGTGATCCTGGACACCATGGCCGCGATCGAGGCGCGCAAGAACGGCCAGCCGCCACCGGTGCCGTCGCTGCTGGCCAAGCCCGTGCCGCGCACCACGCCGATCACCACGCAGCCGCCGCCGCCCGCCACCTCGCCTGCGGCCGCCGACGGTGAATCCGCCGCGGCGGCGGCGGCCGCGCGCGCCAGCGCACGTGGCCCGTCGTTTGCCAACGTGACCGACGGCCGCGACCCGCCCGCACCCGCGCCCACCGCCGCGGAAAACGCGGCTGCCGAGGAAGCCCAGGCGCTGCCGCCGCTGCCGGAAAAGGGCGCGGCGCGGCTGCTGGCGCTGGCCGATGCGGGCAAGGAACCCTTGCGCGCCTTCCTGCTGAAACATTCGAGCAACGCCGAACGTGCGTTCTTCCTGCGCAGCGCGCAGCGCCTGCTGCCGCCGGCGCACCAGGACGAGATCACCGCCGACCACTTCCTGGTGGTGGTACCGGCGTTCACCGTCAGCGAACTCACCGCGGCGTTCCAGATCGGCTTCCTGATCTTCCTGCCGTTCCTGGTGATCGACATGGTGGTGGCCAACATCCTGCTGGCGCTGGGCATGATGATGCTCTCGCCGACCACCATCTCGCTGCCGTTCAAGCTGTTGCTGTTCGTGCTGATCGACGGCTGGGCCAAGCTGGTGCACGGCCTGGTGCTGACCTACGGCACCTGAGGAGGACGAGATGGGCGACGTGATCGAACTGACCAAGCAGGCCCTGTGGCTGACCCTGGTCCTGTCCGGGCCGCCGGTGGGCGCGGCCGCGCTGGTGGGCCTGCTGGTGGCCTTCCTGCAGGCGGCCACGCAGCTGCAGGAGCAGACCTTCGCCTACGCGCTGAAGTTCTTCACCATCGTGGTGACGCTGTTCATCACCGCGGCGCTGATCGGCGGCACGCTGTACACCTTCGCCGATCGGATCTTCCTCGACTTCCCGGGCATGGTCCGGCACTAGCCGGCACGCATGCAGTTCGAACAATTCCTCGGCAATCCGCTGGTGGCCCTGGGGCTGACCGTGCCGCGCATCGCCGGCGCCTTCATCATGCTGCCGCTGCTGACCCAGCAGAACATGCCGGCGATGGTGCGCAACAGCTTCCTGGTGAGCCTGGCGATCGTGGCGCTGCCGGTCGCCCTGGGTGGCTTGCCGGACACCGGCATGGCGGTGGCCGACATGGCGCCGATCGTGCTCAAGGAGCTGTTCATCGGCATCGCGATCGGCTTCTGCTTCGGCATCGTGTTCTGGGCGATCGGCGCGGCCGGCGCCATCCTCGACACCCAGATCGGCATGGGCATGTCCTCGATCTTTGATCCGATCCAGGGCCACCAGAGTTCACTGCACGGCCAGTTCCTGTCGCAGCTGGCGGCCTGGCTGTTCATGGCCAGCGGCGCGTTCCTGGTGTTCCTGGACCTGCTGATGACCAGCTACGCGGTGTGGCCGGTGATGTCGTTCTTCCCCGACATCAAGCTGGCCGGCATGCACCTGTTCGTCGGCCAGTTCAGCTACCTGATGACCGCCGCCGTGCTGCTGGCCGCGCCGGCGATCGTGATCATGCTGATCATCGACCTCTCGTTCGGCCTGGTGAACCGCTACGCGCCGTCGCTGAACGTGTTCGCGCTGACGCTGCCGATCAAGGCCTGGCTGTCCACGGCGGTGATCCTGCTGATGATCGGCGCGCTGGTGGAGTTCATCCTCGGC
>PJTQ01000961.1_pt1 | contig 10707 bp, 12 predicted proteins | sample 1512231 | NCBI WGS metagenome assembly PJTQ01 (sample SAMN08177688, study PRJNA422409) | Soil metagenome, whole genome shotgun sequencing project. | isolation source: Soil (3) enriched on wood chips | place: USA: Madison | collected 2015-01-15 | reverse complement strand
TGTCCGCACCGAGCCGCTGCGCGGCACGCTGGAAGCTCAGCCGCGTACGCGTGGAAGGCTCGAAGAACAGCGTGCATACCGCGGTCCCGGCCAGCGACTGGCCCGCTGCGCCATCGGCGAAGGACTGGGCACGATCGAGCAGCGCCACGAGGCGCTCGCGCGGCAGGCCGTCGAGGGTCAGCAGGTGGCGGAAGCGCCCGTCAGCGTCGGTTTGCATGGCATGTCGTCGATCTGGAATGAGGTTGCTGCGAAACGCCCCGGTCGCCGGGCCGGCAGCGTGGCGTCGCCCGTTGAGTCGCCCATCACGTCCGCAGCGGCGTGGCATCCCCTGGTGCGGCGAGCCAGCGTTCGATGATGACCGCCGCGGCCACGGCGTCGAGCGCCGCCGCGTCGCGGCGCCGGCGCCGGCCCTCGGCGCGGTCGAGCGCGAACCGCTGCGCCGCCTCCACCGAACTGGATCGTTCGTCCACCAGCACCACGGGCAGCTTGTAGCGCGCCTGCAACTCGCGCGCGAAGGCATGGGCGCGCTCGCGGATCGGCTGGTCGCCGCCTTCCAGGGTCATCGGATCGCCGACCACCAGCCCATCCGGGCCCCACTCCTTGTGCAGGCGGTCGATCACCGGCCAGTCGATGTGGTCGCCGTGCACGTCGATCACCGCCAGCGCGCGTGCGCCATGGCCGAATGCACTGCCAACCGCCACGCCGATCCTGCGCGCGCCGACGTCGAAGCCGAGCACCGTGCCGTCAAGCTTGATCGTCGCGGCGTTCATGCGTGGCCGCTGTAGTCGGCCATCCGGGTCATGTCGACGCCGATGCGCCCGGCCGCCGCCTGCCAGCGCGCTTCCAGCGGGGTCGCGAACAGCAGTTCGGCATCGGCGGGCGCGGTCAGCCAGCTGTTCTCGGTCAGTTCGTATTCCAGCTGGCCGGCGCCCCAGCCGGCGCAGCCCAGCGCCACGGTGGCGCGCGCCGGGCCTTCGCCCTGTGCGATCGCCTCGAGCACGTCGCGCGACGTGGTCACGAACAGGCCGTCGCCGATCGCCAGGCTCGAGTCCCACTCGCGGTCGCCGTCGTGCAGCACGAAGCCGCGCTCCTGGTGCACCGGGCCACCGGCCAGGACCAGCTGGCCGCTCAGCGCGGCATCGGCGGTCTTGATGCCCATCTGGTCGAACACGTCGCCCAGCGTGTACTCCGAGGGCCGGTTCACCACCACCCCCATCGCGCCGTCGTCGTCGTGCTGGCAGATCAACGCCACCGAGCGCGCGAAATTCGGGTCCGCGAGCGACGGCAGCGCGATCAGCAGCTGGTTGGCAAGTGGCGTGGGCGTCGCGGTCATGCCCGCATTCTACCGGCCCCGCGCGACGCGGGGGCGGCCCTCAGCCGATGCCGAACTGCAGCTCGTGCGGGGTCGCCAGGCGCACGTCGACGACCTCCACCCGGGCGCGGAACGGGCGTCCGGCCAGCGGATGGTTGCCATCGACGGTGATCGTGTCTCCGTCCACCCCGGTCACCACCACGTCGAGCGGGCCGCGCGCGGTCTGCGCCTTCAGCCGTGCCCCGACCTCCGGTTCGCCACCATTGAGCATGGTCCGCGGCAGGCTTTGTACCAGCCCCTCGTGGCGCTTGCCGAAGCCCTGCTCCGGCGTGATCTCCACCTCGAAGCTGTCGCCGGCCTTCCGGCCTGCCAGCGCTTCCTCCAGCCCGCGTACGATGCCACCGGTCCCATGCACGTAGACCAGCGGATCGTGGCCGAGCGTGGTGGTGACCTGCCCGCCCTGCTGGTCGAGCAACGTGAAGTGGATGGTGGCGACGCGACGGTCGGCGATTTCCATGGCGAACCTGTTGTCTCAAGGGATACGGCCATGGTCGCGCAGCCGCGAATCCCGGCGCAACCCCGGGCCAGCCGCAGTGGCGCGCGCATTCGTTAAGCTGCCCGGCATGGCCACCAGTTACTGCGACTTCGCGCCCGGGCATCCGCTGCACGGGCCCTACCACGACACCGAGTACGGTTTTCCGCAGCGCGAGGAAAGCGTCCTGTTCGAACGCCTGCTGCTGGAGATCAACCAGGCCGGCCTGAGCTGGGAGACGATCCTGCGCAAGCGCGACGGCTTCCGCCATGCCTATGACGGTTTCGACGTGGATGCCGTGGCCGGTTACGGCGACGCCGACCGCGCCCGCCTGCTGGCGGACGCCGCCATCATCCGCAACCGGTTGAAGGTGGACGCGGCGATCCACAACGCGCAGGTCATCCGTGGCCTGCGCGATTCCCACCGCGGTTTCGCGCAGTGGCTCGACGCGCACGCCGTCGAGAACGGAACGCCGCGCACCAAGGCTTCCTGGGTGAAGCTGTTCAAGCGCACCTTCCGCTTCACCGGCGGCGAGATCACGGGCGAGTTCCTGATGAGCCTGGGGTACCTGCCGGGTGCGCACCGGCCGGGGTGCCCGGTGCTCGCGCGCATCACGGCTGCGCGCGAGGCTGCGGCAGGGCAGTGAAGCATGCCCTGCCCTGCTCGCGCTTCCGCTTCTGACGCCAACCAGGGAAGCGAGCTCGGCCGCGCAGCGGGCTGAACGCTCTTGATTTCGCTTTGTCGGGAATCCAGCCCAAAGCCATAAGTGCGAAAGCCAAAAGCTTTCGCCTTCGGCGACTTCATTTCTTTTGATGAGCGTCAAAAGAAACGGAAGCAAAGAAAAACGCTTCCCCGGACAGGGCAAACCGGGCGATTCGCTGGTGAAGGGATTTTTCTGCAAGACATCCCTGTCTTGTAGAAAAACGCCGCACATCCATGTGCAGCACCCTTCGGGTCTGCGGACAAGCGGCGGAACGGTGGGATTTCCAGAAGCTGAAAAGCAACGGCGCCGACAACGGCGACGGCAATATAAAGAGGTTCTTCTCCCAACCGAGGGAACTGGCTCGCGGTTCCCGACAAACGACCCCTGCACCAAAACGGCCTGTCATCCCGAGCGCAGCGAGGGATCTGCTGGGAGGCAAAAACAGATCCCTCGCTGCGCTCGGGATGACAATCCGTAACGCCGCCTGCAGCCTCTTGCCGGGCTCCGGACTCCGGTCCTCAGTCCCCGGGCTCCAGCCTCCTCAGTTGGGAGAAGAACCATGAAAGAGCCCGGCTTGCCGGGCTCTTTACGGACAGCGATGCGCGGCGAGTCCGCGCGCGGGCCAAGGCTCAGCCCTTGACCGCCTCCTGGTACCGACGCTCGACCTCGTTCCAGTCGACCACGTTGTAGAACGCGCCGATGTAGTCCGGGCGGCGGTTCTGGTACTTCAGGTAGTAGGCGTGCTCCCACACGTCCAGGCCCAGGACCGGGGTGTTGCCCGAGCCGATGCCCTTCATCAGGGGATTGTCCTGGTTGGCGCTGCTCTCGACCGAGAGCCTGCCGGACTTGTCGACGCTCAGCCACGCCCAGCCGCTGCCGAAGCGGGTGATCGCCGCCTGGGTGAAGGCTTCCTTGAACTTGTCGAAACCGCCCAGGTCGCTGTCGATGTGCTTGGCGACGTCGCCGACCGGCTCGCCGCCGCCCTTGGGCGACATCACGGTCCAGAACAGGGAATGGTTGGCGTGGCCACCGCCGTTGTTGCGCACCGCGCCGCGGATCTTCTCGGGCAGCGCGTCGAGGTCGACGATCAGCGCCTCGGCCGGCTTGTCGGCGAACTCGGTGCCTTCTACCGCCTTGTCGAGGTTGTTGATGTAGGCCTGGTGATGCTTGGAGTGGTGGATCTCCATCGTCTTGGCGTCGATGTGCGGCTCGAGCGCGTCGTAGGCGTAGGGCAATTCGGGGAGGGTATGGGCCACTTCGATCTCCTGTCGGGAAAGCTGAACGGGTATTGTCCTACGAATGGGGTAAAGAAGGCGAAAAGAAAAGGGCGCCATTGCGCCCTTTTCCACGGTTCCGCCACAACGGTGTGTTCCGGCTTGCGGCTCAGTTCGCCTCGGCGACCTCGACCCCGTCCAGTCCCTGCGACAGGGTGCGCGCGTCGCCGCCCTGTGCAAGCTTGATGCGCAGGCGCACCTCGTTGGCCGAGTCGGCGTAGCGCAGTGCGTCCTCGTAGCTGATCTCGCCGGCCTGGTACAGCTCGAACAGGCTCTGGTCGAAGGTCTTCATGCCCAGGTTGGTCGACTCCTTCATCACTTCCTTGAGCTTGTGGATCTCGCCGTCGCGGATGTAGTCCTGCACCAGCGGGGTGCCGAGCATGATCTCCATCGCCACGCGGCGCCCCTTGCCGTCCGGGGTCGGAATCAGCTGCTGGGCGACCACACCCTTGAGGTTCAGCGACAGGTCCATCAGCAGCTGGCCGCGACGGTCCTCGGGGAAGAAGTTGATGATGCGGTCCATCGCCTGGTTGGCGTTGTTGGCATGCAGCGTGCACAGCACCAGGTGGCCGGTCTCTGCAAAGGCGATGGCATGGTCCATGCCCTCGCGGGTGCGCACCTCGCCGATCATGATCACGTCCGGCGCCTGACGCAGGGTGTTCTTCAGCGCCGCGTCCCAGCTGTCGGTGTCGATGCCGACCTCGCGCTGGGTGATGATGCAGCCCTCGTGCTTGTGCACGAACTCGATCGGGTCCTCGATGGTGATGATGTGGCCGGTCGAGTTCTGGTTGCGGTAGCCGATCATCGACGCCAGCGAGGTGGACTTGCCCGTGCCGGTGGCGCCGACGAAGATGATGATGCCGCGCTTGGTCATCGCCAGGGTCTTGATGATCGGCGGCAGGTTGAGCTCCTCGATCGTCGGGATCCGGGTCTCGATCCGGCGCAGCACCATGCCCACCTGGTTGCGCTGGTAGAAGCAGCTCACGCGGAAGCGGCCCACGCCCGACACGCCGATGGCGAAGTTGCACTCGTGCGTGCGCTCGAACTCCTCGCGCTGCGGCGGCGACATCACGTTGAGCACCAGGTCGCGCGCCTGCTGCGGCGTGAGCGGGTTCTGGGTGATCGGCGAGATCTTGCCGTGCACCTTCATCGACGGCGGCATGCCGGCGGTGATGAACAGGTCCGACGCCTTCTGGTGCGCCATCAGTTTGAGGAAGCTGGTGAAGTCGATGCTGCTCATCTTTGGCTCCTGCGGAGCCGGGATTGGGGATTGGGGATTCGGGATTCGGAGGAGCGCGCCTGCGCCATCGTCGATTCCCGTCCCTGCGCCCTTGCCCGGCTTTTACGAATCCCGAATCCCGAATCCCGAAATGCCTTGCAACAGCCGAAGGCTGTCCATCCCGGCTATTCGAAAAGACGTTTGTCCTTCGCGTAGTCCTTCGCCTGCGCGCGCGTGACCAGGCCGCGCTTGACCAGGTCCTGCAGGTGCTGGTCGAGGGTCATCATGCCGTGGTTCTGGCCGGTCTGGATCGCCGAGTACATCTGCGCCACCTTGTCCTCGCGGATCAGGTTGCGGATGGCGGGGATGCCGACCATGATTTCCCACGCCGCGGTGCGGCCGCCGCCGACCTTCTTCAGCAGCGCCTGCGAGATCACCGCGCGCAGGGATTCGGACAGCATCGAGCGCACCATCGGCTTCTCGCCGGCGGGGAACACGTCGATGATGCGGTCGATGGTCTTGGCCGCGCTCGAGGTATGCAGGGTGCCGAACACCAGGTGGCCGGTTTCCGCGGCGGTCAGCGCCAGGCGGATGGTTTCCAGGTCGCGCAGCTCGCCGACCAGGATGTAGTCCGGGTCCTCGCGCAGCGCCGAGCGCAGCGCCTCGTTGAAGCCGTGGGTGTCGCGGTGCACCTCGCGCTGGTTGATCAGGCACTTCTGCGCGGTGTGCACGAATTCGATCGGGTCCTCGATGGTGAGGATGTGCCCGTATTCGTTCTTGTTGACGTGGTCGACCATCGCCGCGAGCGTGGTCGACTTGCCCGAGCCGGTCGGACCGGTCACCAGGATCAATCCCTGCGGCTGGTCGATCAGTTCCTTGAAGATGCGCGGCGTCGCCAGGTCCTCGAGGGTCAGCACCTCGGACGGAATCGTGCGGAACACCGCGCCCGCGCCGCGGTTCTGGTTGAAGGCGTTGACGCGGAAGCGCGCCAGCCCGGCGATCTCGAACGAGAAGTCGACCTCGAGGAATTCCTCGTAGTCGCGGCGCTGCTTGTCCGACATGATGTCGTACACCAGCGCGTGCACCTGCTTGTGGTCCAGGGCCGGGATGTTGATCCGGCGCACGTCGCCATCGACACGGATCATCGGCGGCAGGCCCGCCGACAGATGCAGGTCCGATGCCTTGTTCTTGACCGAGAACGCCAACAGTTCGGCGATATCCATGCATGCTCCCCTGGCACTGCGACTGGAATGAATAGGGCTTGTTAGCCTTGTCCCCTGCGCGGCAGTATAGCCCCGGACCCACGCCAGAAATCCAGCCCTTCGCCGATGCCCGCCCCCCCGTACACGCTCGCCCTGGACGGCGTCCTGCAGCGACTGTCCTCGGCGGCCGCCGCGGCCGGACGCCCGCAGCCGCGGCTGCTCGCGGTGTCCAAGACGCAGCCTGCGACGGCCGTCGCGGAAATGGCCGCTGCGCTGCGCGCCGTGGGCATGTCCGGAATGAGTGTGACCGCGGTCGCGTCCCTGCCGGCGTTCGGCGAGAACTACGTGCAGGAAGCGCTCGCAAAACAGCGCGCACTGGCTTCTGAAACGGTGGAATGGCACCTGATCGGCCACCTGCAATCGAACAAGGCCCGCGAAGCAGCGGGCGCATTCGACTGGGTGCAAACCGTGGACCGCGCCAAGCTGGTCGCCGCCCTCGCCCGCCACCGCCCCGCCGACCGGCCGCCGCTGAACGTGCTGGTGCAGGTGAACATCGATGACGAGGCCGGCAAGCACGGCTGCATGCCGGACGAAATCGACGCGCTCGCCGAAGCCATCGCCGCGCAGCCGCGGCTGCTGTTGCGCGGGCTGATGGCGATCCCCGCACCGCATCCGGAAGCCGAACGCCGTCGCAGTGCCTTCGCGCGCATGAAGGTGCTGTACGACGCGCTGGCCGCGCGGTATCCGCAGGTCGACACGCTGTCGATGGGCATGAGCGACGACATCGAGCTGGCCGTGGCCGAGGGCGCGACGATGGTGCGTGTAGGGACGGCGCTGTTCGGGCGACGGGATTCGGGATTGGGGATTGGGGATTCGGAAAAACGGGGGCCGGGCTGACGTTGCGATCGTCCCTGCCGGCGCCGTTCCGGCGATGCCCTACCATTCGCCTTTCACCCGCACCGTGTCCGAGCGCCGATGACCGCTTCCCCCAATCCCCAATCCCCAACCCCCAATCCCGGCTCCTCAACCGCCTTCATCGGCGGCGGCAACATGGCCCGCAGCCTGATCGGTGGACTGGTTGCCCGCGGCACACCCGCAAGTTCGATCCGCGTCGCCGAGCCGGCCGAGGCTGTGCGCGCGTCGTTGGAATCCGATTTCGGCGTCGCCGCCTTCGCTGGCGGCGAACAGGCCGTGGACGGCGCCGGGACCTGGGTGCTGGCGGTCAAGCCGCAGGTGTTGCGCCAGGTGTGCCAGGCGCTGGCGCCGCAGGCACGCGCGCAACGGCCGCTGGTGGTGTCGATCGCCGCCGGCATCACCTCGGCGCAGATCGCGCGCTGGCTGAGCGGTGGCGAAGGCGCCGATGCGCCGGCGATCGTGCGCTGCATGCCCAACACGCCGGCCCTGCTTGGCGCCGGGGTCACCGGCCTGTTCGCCACGCCCGCGGTCGACGACCGGGGCCGCGACCAGGCACAGGCGCTGCTGTCGAGCGCAGGCGAGACGGTCTGGATCGACGACGAGGCGAAGATGGACGCGGTCACCGCCGTCTCCGGCAGCGGTCCGGCCTACATCTTCCTGCTGGCCGAGGCGATGGAAGACGCGGCGAAGCGGCAGGGGCTGCCCGACGCCGCCGCCCGCACGCTGGTGCTGCAGACCGTGCTCGGCGCCGCGCGCATGCTCACCGAGTCGGGCGAGGCGCCGGCCGAGCTGCGCCGTCGCGTCACCTCGCCCGGCGGCACCACGCACGCAGCGGTCGAAACCTTCGAAACCGGCGGCCTGCGCGAGCTGGTCGACCGCGCGATCGCCAGCGCCGCCGAGCGCGGCCGGCAGCTGGCCGCCGCCAATGACTGACCCCCTACCGCGCGTCATCGCCATCCTGGCCCTAGGCCTGGCACTCACCGGCTGTGGCGGCTCCGCGCCGGCGCCCGCCAGCGGCCAGGCACAGGCGCAGCAGGAAGCCGTCGTGCAGGTGGGCGACGTGCTCGTGCGCGCCAACGCGATCTCCACGTCGAACCTGGGCGAGGCGGTCGCCCGCCAATACGGCATCGAGCGCGACGCGCGCACGGTGATGCTGCTGGTCGGCGTGCGCCGCACCGGCGACGGCGGCGAAACCGCCCTGCCCGCACGCGTGACCGCGGCGGCCGCCGACCTGCTCGGCAAGCGCCAGGCGCTGGCCATGCGCGAGGTGCGCAGCGGCGACCCCGGATCGGGTCCGGGGCAGGGGTTTATCGATTACGTCGGCATCGCGCACGTGATCGCACCGGACACGCTGCGCTTCGACGTCGAGGTCGTGCCCGAGGGGGGCTCGCCGATGCAGCTGCGCTTCAACCGGGACTTCTTCCCGCGCTAGCTGGCGACCATCCCGCGTCCCGTGTAGGAGCAGCGGAAGCCGCGAGCTCTTGCTTGCTGGTCGAAGGTCAAAAGCTCGCGGCTTCCGCCGCTCCTACAAAAGATGCGCGCTTGCCACGCCTGCCGCAGGCACCTAGCGCTGGTTGATCGCGTACCGCCCCGGCCCGATCAGCGCGACGGCGATCGCGGTGAACAGGAACATGCCCTGCAGCTCCAGTGCCCAGCCGCCCTGGTCATTGAGTTGGCCGAGCTGGCCCACGTGCGCCAGGGCGAGGGCGAACAGCATGTTGACCGCGACGATCGCCGCGCCGATGCGCGCGTACGCGCCGAACAGCAGCATCAGCGGCGCCAGCACCTCGCCGAGCAGCACACCGTAGGCGATGAAGCCGGGCAGTCCGTAGGCGACCACCATGCCCTCGATCGGGCCGAGGCCGTTCTTCAGCTTCGAAATGCCGTGCAGCAGGATCAATGCGCCCAGCGCGATGCGCAGTACGAGCTTGCCGAAGTCCTGCATTGCCGCCTGGTTCATGGCGTGATCCCGGTGTGGATGGCGTGCACATCATGGCAGAAGCAAGGCCTCGTGGGTCCAGGGGGCCGGGCGGGCCTTGCCGACAACAGGTGCAAGCTCCCGGCGGCGCCGGCTGGTGAGCCGCCGGCCGCAATGGCGGGCCGGAGGAAAGTCACCGGATCCCCGCCTGTGCGGGGATGACGGCATGGGGGCGCCCGACGGTGCCCGCATCTGTTGCTGACACCCCTGGACGATCGAGCGCAACGTCCCGCAGCACCGGACCAACGAACCCGCCGCAGCAAGGCTCAGCGTCCGGAATGCCTGCGATCGTCATCCCCGCGCAGGCGGGGAGCCGGGGCTCGATGGCCGCCGATCCCGGGAGCTCAGGCGTGGCGGTCGGCCCACTCGCGAATGACCCGCGCGATCTCGCCCACGCCGTCGGTCAGCGCCGCCGGTCCGGGCTGGAGGATGATCGGCGACTTGATCTCGTGCAGTTCGCCGTCGCGCACCGCCGGGATCGCATCCCAGCCCGGGCGTGCGGCCACTTTCTCCGGTCGGAATTTCTTGCCGCACCACGAGCCCAGGATGATGTCCGGCGCGCGGCGCGCCACTTCCAGCGGATCGGCCAGGATGCGCTGCCTGGCCAGCGGCTCGGCCGCAAGCTCCGGGAACACGTCGTCGCCACCGGCGAGGCGCATCAGCTCGGCGACCCAGCGGATGCCGGTGATCAGCGGTTCGTCCCATTCCTCGAAGTACACCCGCGGCCGCCGCGGCAGGCGCGCGGCGTCGGCGACGATGGCGTCGAGTCCGCGCTGCAGGTCGTCGGCGTACGCATGGGCGGCCTCGGCCACGCCCACGAGCGCGCCGAGCCGGCGCACGTAGTCGACGATGCCTTCGACGCTGCGGTGGTTGCTGATCCACACCTCCACCCCGCGCCGCACCAGTTCGGCCGCGATGTCGGCCTGGATGTCCGAGAACCCGACCACGAAGTCCGGCTCGAGCTTCAGGATCTCGTCGATCTTCGCACTGGTGAACGCGCTGACCTTGGGCTTTTCCTTCCGTGCCCGCGGCGGGCGCACGGTGAAGCCGCTGATGCCCACGATCCGGTCCTGCTCGCCGAGCGCGTACAGCACCTCGGTGGGCTCCTCGGTCAGGCAGACGATGCGCTGCGGGCCGAAGGCCCGACGGGATTGGGGATTGGGGATCGGGGATTCGGAAAAGCCGCCCTGCCTTTCCGAATCCCCGATCCCCAATCCCGAATCCCGCCCGTTCACGGATACAACATCCGCTTCGTCCACACCCCCGCCACGTCGCCCTCGTACAGCCAGCGCTCGTGCAGGCGGGAATCGCCGGCATACCAGAACTCGATGGCGTGCGGCTGCACGCGCAGGCCGGTCCAGCGCGGCGGGCGCGGCACGTCGCGGCCTTCGAACTCGCGTTCGACCTGCGCCAGCCGCGCCTCGAACGCCGCGCGCGAATCCAGCGTCTCCGACTGCTTCGACGCCCACGCGCCGAGCTGGCTGCCGCGCGGGCGGCTGGCGAAGTACGCGTCGGCTTCCTCGTCGCCCACCAACGCCACGTCGCCCTCGATGCGCACCTGCACGCCGCTGC
>PJTQ01000959.1_pt1 | contig 10734 bp, 8 predicted proteins | sample 1512231 | NCBI WGS metagenome assembly PJTQ01 (sample SAMN08177688, study PRJNA422409) | Soil metagenome, whole genome shotgun sequencing project. | isolation source: Soil (3) enriched on wood chips | place: USA: Madison | collected 2015-01-15 | reverse complement strand
TTGCTGCGTGTATTCGTTGCGCGTACGGTGGCTGCATCCGACACCCGTGAAGGCCGTGCAGATGTCCGGGAATTGCGGTCCACTTCCGGACGATAGATGCTTACCGAACGGCTGCTTACTGCGGCTCTTCCGGGGCGCGAGGAGTTGTTGATTTCCCTTACGGCTACCCTGCTGCCGGTGGCACGCTCAATCTCACTACGGCGCGGACCGCTTACATACGTGCGGTTATTGTACACGTAGGTATTATTGATAATGGTTGTGCGGTTGTAGATGGTTACCCGATTCCGATGGGGTGCATAATAGCTATACAACCTTGGGCTGGCGATGTAACGTTGCGGCACGAATACCCAATGGTGATGCGGAATGCCGATATGGACGTTGATGCTCATGCGTGGCCCTAGGGGTGCCCAGCCATAGTAACCGCCGCCACTTCGCCAGCTTACCCAGGCAGGTCCCCATTCGTATCCGGGTACCCATGCCCAGCCGTAGTAGTCGGTGTATGCCCACCGGCCGTAATGGAACGGTGCCCACCCCCACGCATAATTGGATACCCAGGTATTCCCGTAGGTGGTCATCACCCAATTACCATTCGTGGCATAGGGTTGGAAATCTCGTTCAGCGTTAGGAAGCCAAATATATCCATATTCGGGGTCATTTACCCATTCCCCGTAAGGTGCCAGTTCGTCGTAAAACAATTGGAACGAAACGCTCATGCCGGGCTGAGCCTTCACGGTGTTGGTTGCCGAAATGGCCATGAAGGCGATTGCGGTGAGTAGCGATAGTCCGGTCTTCTTTAACGTTTTCATGACTTGCGGATTTAAATGTACAACACTTTTGTTCGTTTCTTGTGGTATGACTGCGCGACAAGGCGGATGGTTTAATCAGGTGCTCAGGACCCGCCAAAATGTTACGGTAGGTTATTCGGAGAACATTTTCCTCAATTGCACGTTTATATAAGGAAATTAGCAGCTTTTTAGCTAAGTTTGCGGCCTTATAATTGCTAAAATCTCCCGATGATAAAGAAGATACAGCGTACACTTATCGAATTAGCCAATATCCATCGGTTTGTTATGCGTTTCTATCGGGAGGTGTTCAGGCCACCTTATGAATTTAAGGAAATCATCCGGCAGTGTTTCGAGGTGGGGTGGAAATCGTTGCCCCTGATTTCATTGACGGGCTTTATCACAGGTATCGTATTCACTAACCAGTCCCGTCCGTCATTAGCCGAGTTTGGTGCCACTTCGTGGTTGCCTGCGTTGATATCCATAGCGATTATCCGTGCCCTAGCACCGTTGGTCACCGCACTCATCGCTTCGGGCAAGGTGGGCTCCCAGATCGGTGCCGAATTGGGCTCCATGAAGGTGACAGAGCAGATCGATGCTATGGAAGTGTCGGGCACCAATCCGTTTAAGTTTTTGGTCGTGAGCCGGGTATTGGCCACAACCATCAGTATACCTATTTTATCGTTTTATACCGCAGCCGTTGGCTTGTTCGGTGCCTTTCTTAGTGTCAACCAGGTCGAGAACACCAGTTTCCGTGTTTATTTTGATCAAGTTTTCGAGGCGGTTACTTACCTCGACGTGTTTTCGTTGCTATTAAAGGCAGTTGTCTTTGGTTTTACCATCGGCATCGTAGGCTGCTATCAGGGCTACCATTCCTCCAAAGGGACGGAAGGTGTGGGGCGGGCCGCCAACTGGGCGGTGGTCATGTCTATGTTCCTCATATTTATTGAGGAAATACTAATTGTACAGATTATTCAAGCAATGCGCGCGTAATGTTGAAGGCAGGTGGACATATCGATCATGGTACGCGGGTAATCACCGTGCGGGACGCAAGAAAGTCGTTCGGTAATTTGGAGGTATTGCGTGGTGTAAACCTCGATTTGTTCAAGGGGGAGAACCTGGTTGTTCTGGGACGGTCCGGTACAGGTAAATCGGTATTGATTAAACTGATCTCCGGGTTATTAAAGCCGGATACCGGGACGATTGAGGTGCTCGGCGAGCATGTCGATGAATTGGACGATAAAGCATTGCAGGAGCTTCGGCTGAAAATCGGGTTTTCGTTCCAGAACAGTGCGTTATACGACAGCATGACTGTACGCCAGAACTTGGAGTTTCCGTTGGTACGCAACAAACGCCATCTTTCGCGGGCGGCAATCGACCACGAAGTAGAGGACGTATTGGACGCGGTAGGACTCTTGCACACCCTCGATCAGATGCCGTCGGAGTTATCAGGTGGCCAGCGCAAGCGCATCGGGATCGCACGGACACTGATCCTGCGCCCCGAAATCATGCTTTACGATGAGCCTACCGCTGGACTCGACCCCATTACGTGTATCGAAATCAACGGATTGATTAACGAGGTGCAGGAAAAGTATAAGACGTCATCCATTATCATCACCCATGACCTTGCCTGTGCAAAAAGCGTTGGCGATCGCATTGTGATGCTGCTGGACGGTAAATTTGAGCGGGAAGGCAGCTTCGACGAGATCTTCGATACAAATGATAATCGGGTGAAACCGTTTTATGAGTATAATTTTATCACATAGACTATGAGTGCTACAGAAAATAAACGTTCGGTGATCGTGGGATTGTTTGTGCTGGTCGGACTGGTTATACTGGTGGCAGGTATTCTGGTGCTTGGCGGGCAACAGAACCGGTTTTCGAAGACGGTGACCGTCACCTCGGTGTTCAACGATGTCAGCGGTCTGAAGGCTGGGAATAATGTGTGGTTTTCCGGCGTGAAAATCGGTACCATCAAAAATATCCGGTTCAAGAACCTGCAGGAGGTCGAAATCGCCATGGTGATCGAGGAAAAATCCCGCGCCTACATCCGTAGAGATGCCGTGGCTAAAATCGGCTCCGAGAGTTTTATCGGCAATAAACTCATCGTCATCGAAGGCGGTAGCAGTGACGTACCCCCCATTGAAGACGGCGACGTGTTGCAAGCTGCAGCCGATGAGGGATTGGACGCGATGATGGCCACTTTGCAGACCAACAACAAGAACTTGGTGGAAATCACCGAGAATTTTGGTTTGGTAAGTGCCCGTATCGCCCGCGGTGAGGGTACCTTTGGCGCGCTGCTGAATGATTCCCTGATGGCTGTCCACATCAAACAGATGATTAGCAACCTGAACCAAACAGCGGCCAATACGGCCACTGCATCGGCGGCCCTCAATCAATTGACCACCAAATTGAATGCGGAAGGAACGTTGATCAATGATCTGCTGACGGACACCGTGGTTTATGGCAACTTACAAACTGCAGTGGCCCAATTGCAGGGGATTACCCAAACGGCTTCGGCGTTGGTGACCAACCTGAACCAAACCGCGGGCAAACTGGACAACAAAGATAACGCGATCGGTGTGCTGCTCAATGATCCCGAAGCGGCCGAAAACATTAAACAGACGTTGATTAACCTGGAAGAGAGTACTGAAAAACTGGATCAGAATATGGAAGCGCTTCAACACAACTTCCTGTTCAGGGGGTTTTTCCGCAAGCAGGCTAGACAGGCCGAGAAGGAAGCGCGGTAGGTGGGTAGATAACAGACACTAGACACAGCAGGACATAGTTCTTCTTAGTGAGCGAGCAGTTCGGGTAACTCGGTGATTTCCATATCGCCAGAATCGGCTATTTCCGAGAACCTTACGGTTACGGTTTCGTTTACCAGTAGCGGGTCGTACGGGGTGCGTACCTTCACATAGTTGCGGCTGAAACCATGCATATAGCCATCTTTAATGTCTCCCTCAAACAACACCTCACCTTCCTTGCTCAGTTGGGTGTCGTAAAATGCCCGCCGTTTCTTTTCGGAAAGGATGTGCAGCATTTTGCTGCGTTCGCCACGCTGTGCGCCGGGCACGGCTCCTTCCATCTGTGCGGCGATGGTGTTCTCCCGCTCGGAATACGTGAATACATGGAGATAGGAAATATCCAGCTCGTTGAGGAACTGGTAGGTTTCCAGGAAATCTTCCCGCGTTTCGCCGGGGAACCCGACGATTACATCCACGCCAATACAGCAGTCAGGCATCAATTCCTTGATTTTCGCCACCCGGTCAGCATATAGTTCCCTACGGTACCGTCTGCGCATCAATCCCAACACTTTATTGGAACCCGATTGCAGTGGGATATGAAAGTGCGGAACGAAACGGGTGGACCGCGCTACGAGTTCGATGATTTCATCCGTGAGCAGATTGGGCTCGATGGACGATATCCGGAACCGTTCGATCTCTTCCACGGTGTCCAGTGCCTTCACGAGGTCAACGAAACGGTCCTTATGCTGGCCATCACGCACACCGAAGTCGCCGATATTTACACCCGTAAGTACGATTTCCTTTACCCCTGAGGCAGCGATTTCCTTGGCCTGCCGCACCACATCAGCAATGGTGCCGCTCCGACTGGAGCCCCTGGCCAGCGGGATCGTGCAGAAGGTGCAGGAATAATCACAGCCATCCTGCACTTTAAGGAAGGTACGAGTACGGTCGCCGATTGAAAATGCAGGCACGAACGTGTTGGTTTCCGCAATCGGTGTATTATGTATGATCGCTTTAGATTGCTTGGTTAAATCGTTGATATGGTGAATAATATTGAATTTTTCTGCAGCGCCAAGCACCATGTCTACCCCAGGGATTTCGGTGATTTCCCGGGGCTTTAGTTGGGCGTAGCAACCCACCACAACGATATAAGCGTTGGGTGAGTGATTGAGGGCTTCCTTGACTACCTTCCGGCATTTCCGGTCGGCATTCTCGGTGACCGAGCAGGTATTGATTACATAGATGTCGGCACGGCTATGGAAAGGCGTAGGCTCGTACCCTGCACCCTGGAAAACTCGGCCAATAGCGGATGTTTCCGAGAAATTCAGCTTACATCCCAAAGTGTAAAAGGCGACTTTTTTACTCATTTTCGAAGGGCAAAGGTACGCAAAAACAAGAAATAACTAAAGGTTCGCCAGATTCTCCGCCAATATCTTGATTTTCGTCTCTGCATCTGCCTTTTTGTTCCGTTCGTTGGCCACGATTTCGGGCTTTGCGTTTTGCACGAAGCGCTCGTTGGCGAGTTTGGCATCAACAGATTTCAGGAATCCGTTGAGGTAGTCTATCTCCTTAGTAATCCGCTCTTTTTCGGCGTCCATGTCGATATTCTGAGCGATATCAACATAGCATTCGTCCTTACCCACAAGGAAGCTCGTTGAGCCGGCAGGCTTTTCGGCTGTGAAGCGGATATCCGATACATTAGCCATTTTTTCGAGGGCATCGGCGTAGCGTGCGAAATCCACGTTTGACGTGGCATGGATAGCCAGTGGCAGCGTGGTTTTTGGCGAAAGCTGCTTGGCATTGCGGAGGTTGCGTATTTCGGATACCACCTGCTGCACAACCGCGAAGTCAGCAAGGATTTTGCTGTCATACGCACCGCCTTTCGGGTATTCCGCCACGATGCAGCAATCACGCTCGGCCCGTTGGCCGAAGAGCTCGTCGTGCCAAAGCTCTTCGCTGATGAACGGCATGAAGGGGTGGATGAGTTTCAATATGGACCCGAAGAAACCCGTGGTCGCTTCAAACGCTTCGCGGGCGATGGGTTGCTGGTAGGCAGGCTTCGCCAATTCGAGGTACCATGAACAGAAATCATCCCACACCAGCTTATAGGTGGCCATGAGCGCGTCTGATATACGGTAACTGGCAAAGTGGCCGTCGATCTCCGCGACGGCCTGGTTGAAGCGGTCAGCAAACCAATTGGCAGCCTCGCGCTGTGCAGACGAAGCGGGGATATTCGCCACGTCCCAACCCTTGACGAGGCGGAATGCATTCCAGATTTTATTGGCAAAATTGCGACCCTGCTCACAGTAGGCCACGTCAAACATGAGGTCATTGCCCGCAGGGGAGGAGAGTAGCATACCCACCCGCACGCCATCCGTGCCGTATTGCTCCATCAACGCGATGGGATCTGGTGAGTTGCCGAGCGACTTGGACATTTTGCGGCCAAGCTTATCGCGCACGATGCCAGTGAGGTATACATTTTTGAAAGGGGGGGCACCCCGATACTCATGGCCGAAAATAATCATACGGGCTACCCAGAAAAATAGGATTTCTGGCGCGGTCACCAGGTCGTTGGTTGGGTAGTAGTAGCGGATATCCGCATTGTCGGGGTGACGCGTGCCGTCGAATACCGACATGGGCCACAGGCCCGAAGAAAACCAGGTATCCAGGACGTCGTCCTCCTGCCGGATACCTTCGGTGGGCCTCCCGTCTGCCTTAAACAGCGCTTTGGCTTCCGTTTCCGTTTTGGCGACTACCCATTCGTTCTGGTCATTATACCATGCCGGTATGCGCTGGCCCCACCACAGTTGGCGACTGATGGTCCAATCCTTGATGTTTTCCATCCAATGGCGGTAGGTGTTGATGAATTTGTCGGGAATAAGTTTGACCTCGCCATTCAGCACGTAGTCAAGTGCGGGCTGCGCCAGCTCCTGCATCCGGCAAAACCACTGCATGGAGAGCTTAGGCTCAATGGCGGCGTCCGTACGTTCCGAAAATCCGACCTGTGATTTGTAGGGTTCCGTTTTTTCCAACTGTCCGGCTTTTTCCAGCAGCTTGGCCACAGCCTTGCGCGCCGTGAAACGGTCTTCGCCCACTAGAATCTGGGCGTTTTCGTTGAGTGTACCGTCGTCGTTGAGTATATCGATGACGTCGAGATGGTGTTTTTGCCCGAGTTCATAGTCATTCAGGTCATGGGCGGGCGTCACTTTGAGGCAACCCGTGCCGAATTCCACGTCCACGTATTCGTCTTCAATGATGGGAATTTCCCGATTGATGAGTGGTACCACGGCTGTTTTGCCTTTGAGGTGGATATAACGGGGATCGTTCGGGTTGATGCATATCGCCGTGTCGGCCATGATGGTCTCCGGGCGTGTCGTCGCAATGGTGAGATAGGCGGGGGCGGCACCATCCATACCCTTCACGGCGTACCGTACATAGTAGAGTGTCTGGTTTACCTCGCGGCGGATCACTTCCTCGTCGGAAAGTGCGGTGCGCCCCTGTGGGTCCCAGTTGACCATCCGCACGCCCCGGTAGATGTACCCTTTACGGTATAGCCGGATGAACGTGTCGATGACGGCGTCCGACAAGTCGGGGTCCATGGTAAATTTGGTTCTTTCCCAGTCGCAGGAAGCGCCCAGTTTTTCCAATTGCTTCAGGATAATGCCGCCATATTTTTCCTTCCACTCCCAGGCATGGTCAAGGAATTGTTCACGTGTGAGGTCTTTCTTGTTGATACCTTGTTCCTTGAGCATCGCTACTACCTTGGCTTCGGTGGCGATGGAGGCGTGATCGGTTCCGGGCACCCAGCAGGCATTCTTGCCTTGCATGCGTGCGCGGCGGATGAGTACATCCTGGATGGTGTTGTTGAGCATATGCCCCATGTGGAGCACACCGGTCACGTTGGGCGGCGGCATCACGATGGTGTAGGGCTCGCGCTCGTCGGGCGTAGAACGGAAAAAGCCCTTTTCCATCCAATGGGAATACCATTTTTCCTCGGCCTCCCTGGGGTTGTATGTTTTGGATATACTCATGGGATCGTCTGCATTTTAAAGGGATGCAAACTTAGGGAAAGTTGGGAATTAAAGCAAATGCTGATTGCGCCAGTGGACGAAAGCAAATCCCAGCTGAACCTTACCCCAATTTCTCTATTTACTCTTGTTTTAATTTTATTTGATTCGGAGTTCATTCGGAGTTTATTTGGAAATTAACCGAATAAACTAAAAGTAAAATCAAATTAATTAATACCTATTTTCATAAATATATGTAGTTTTGGTAGTGGTTTAATTTAATGTTAATATATGGCCATAATTACTGAAGGAGTCAATGGGCCGGTGATAGGCCGGCTAGGCAACGTAGTTTTTTATCAGGTTAAGGGGCAGAACCGCGCGCGGTCGCTTCCACGGGTGACTAAACGGAAACGTAAGCCGAGTCCGGAGCAGGCTGCACAGCGGGCTAAGTTCAAGCTGATGCAGCAGTGGCTGCGCCCGATGAAGCGACTGGTGCGCCTCGGTTTTGGAAATTATGCGCCGCCGAAGACGGGTCACAATGTCGCTATGTCGTATAACATGCGGCATGCTGTCGTCGATAATGGTGGTGAATTTTCTGTCGATCCGGCGGCTTTCCATTTCAGCGCCGGACCGCTTACCCCGCCTGTCAATGCCGGCGTACGTGTAGTGGGGCGCACCCTGCATTTTAAATGGGACAAACCGCATATCCATGCTAACCTGGGCGATGCACGCACGCTGTTGCTGGCGTACAACGCGCGTAACGGTTATGGCGATGATAAAATCTACGGCGCAAGCTGCAGCCTGTGTGCCGATACATTGGACCTCCACTTGCTGAACTGCCGCATCGGAGATACCTGCTATGCATACATGGCGTTCATCAATGCGTTAACAGGCGAAGTGTCCGACAGCGTATATGCCGGCACGATAACCATTGATTCCTGAACATCAGATCGTTATGTTGTACGTGCTATACAGCGTTGTTTGCAGCGTCACGGTATCCGTCATACTGAAGCTAGCCCGGCGTCATGCTGTGGATACCACACAAATTATTGCTTGGAACTATCCGGTGACGGTAATATGCACGTGGTCTTTTCTACGGCCGGATTGGTCGTTGGCCATCTTCCGTGACGCGCCTATTGCCTTATACGCCGCATTGGCGGTGCTGTTGCCAGGCATTTTTTTTGCGCTCAGCGCGTCCATTCGTTATGCGGGCATTGTGCGTACGGAGGTAGCTCAGCGTCTTTCCCTGTTTATCGCGCTGGTAGCGGCATTTTGGCTTTTCAACGAGTCGGCGCAAACGGGCAAATTGGTCGGCATTGCGATAGGTATATCGGGCATCCTGTGCAGTATCGGCTGGCATAAAGGGAAAAACCAGTATGGTCGGAACCACGGGATGTGGCTATTTCCCGTGGTCGTATTTTTCGGCTACGGCATCATCGATATTTTATTTAAGCTGATAGCCCAGCATACGGAAGTGCCGTATACCTCATCCATGCTTATCGTATTCTGCTTGGCCACGATCGTGGCGTTTGCCTACCTGACCTACCATGTTGTTGCGGGTGGGAAGTTCTCGGTGCATGCCGTATTTTGGGGAATGGTGTTGGGCGGGTTCAATTTCGCCAACATCTTGTTTTACATGAAAGCCCACCGGGCATTGCCGCAGAATCCCTCCGTCGTGTTTACCGGCATGAACGTGGGTGTCATTACCCTCGGTGCGCTCATCGGGATTTTTGTTTTTCATGAAAAATTGTCCGTAATCAACAAAATCGGGGTAGCTTTGGCCGTTGTCTCCGTTTTGATCATTGCGTATTCGTGAACTTGTTTGAAGATACCTATCGGACGATTGCCGCACCCGCCGAAGGGGCGTACAGGGATAAGGGTAGTAAGTTCCTCGCGTATGCCTATCCGCTGAAGGATGAGGCGGCGGTGAAAGAACAGGTAAACCTATTGAAATCCCACCATCCCAAAGCACGCCACCATTGCTGGGCCTACAGGCTTACGCAAGATCGCTCCGTTTTCCGGATCAATGACGACGGCGAGCCCTCAGGCACGGCTGGCCGTCCCATCCTCAACACGCTGCTGTCTAACGATGTGACCAACATCCTCGTGGTGGTGGTGCGTTATTTCGGTGGTACCCTGCTGGGTGTGCCCGGACTTATCCATGCCTATAAGACCGCTACCCAAGAAGCCTTATCGGTAGCCAATATTGTCGAATTGACGGTCAACGATGTTTACCGCGTGGCATTCGGTTATGAACAGCTAAATGACATCATGCGTATCGTGAAGGACGAAAACCTCACTGTAGTGAAGCAGGATTTTGACAACCGTTGTATCCTGGAGATGGAGATCAGGCAGCTGCAGGTGGGGCGGGTGCTGGGCCGGCTGGAGAAAGTCGAAGGGGTGGACGTCGTTTTTCTTAGGACCAATTAATTTATCTAGTTCTCCAAATACGCCGCAGTGTAATCCATGACGTACTTTTCGATAGAAACTAAATCGTTTTATGTAAATAACGGATTAAAATCTATCTTAGCGGCCGAATTTTAAGATATTAATATAAACCGAGTCATGATCTCACCAACGTATTTTTGCAAATCAATTGTGTTTCTTGCCCTGCTTACACTGCTGTGTTGCGCGACAGTAAGCGCTCAAACACAGGTCTTTAACACGCCCGCTAAAGGCTGGGAATCCGCAGGGGACGTCACCGTTCCCTGGTCCAAGCCACAGGTACTGGTCGCCTCCCCGGGTGAAGGCATCTTAGCCTATATCCCCAAAAAGAAGGGCCGCCCGGACGAGTTGGTCACCGGTTCGACTTACGGCGATGTCGAGCTTGAGTTCAATTATCTCGTGGCTGCCGGGACCGTAGCAACACTGTATTTACATAATATCTATCCCATTACCCTAGCCGATGGCCGGGGGATGGCCACACCCACGGCCCGGACCAACGGAGGGGCTTCCGGCTATCCACCAAGGCAACAGGCGGGACGGGCGCCAGGGCTCTGGCAACGGTTCCGCATCCAATTCCAAGCACCGCGGTTCGATAGCGCAGGCAACAAAATAGCGCCCGCGCGGCTACGCCGAGCAGAACTTAATGGGGTAATTATCCACGAGGATGTACAACTCGACCTCCCGGCGGGCGCCAGTGAAAAAGCGGAAGCTCCTTTGCGTTTTGTGGCCAACCACGGCCCAATCGCGTTAAAG
>PJTQ01000958.1_pt1 | contig 10738 bp, 12 predicted proteins | sample 1512231 | NCBI WGS metagenome assembly PJTQ01 (sample SAMN08177688, study PRJNA422409) | Soil metagenome, whole genome shotgun sequencing project. | isolation source: Soil (3) enriched on wood chips | place: USA: Madison | collected 2015-01-15 | reverse complement strand
TCCGCTTCACCACCTCGCACCCGCTGGAGTTCTCCGACTCGCTGATCGAGGCCTACCGCGACGTGCCGCAGCTGGCCAACTACCTGCACCTGCCGGTGCAGTCGGGCAGCGACCGGATCCTGGCGGCGATGAAGCGCGGCTACACGGCGCTGGAGTTCAAGCAGAAGATCCGCAAGCTGCGCGCGGTGCGGCCGGACATCTCGATTTCGTCGGACTTTATCGTCGGCTTTCCCGGCGAGACCGACGCGGACTTCGAGAAGACCATGAAGCTGATCCAGGACGTCGGCTTCGACCAGTCGTTCTCCTTCATCTACTCGCGCCGCCCGGGCACGCCGGCCGCGGACCTGGAGGACGCCGTCTCCAGCGAGGAAAAGCACGCGCGCCTGTCGCGCCTGCAGGCGCATATCAACGAATACTCGGCCGGCATCTCGCGGGCGATGGTAGACAGCGTGCAGTCGGTGCTGGTCACCGGCCCGTCGCGCAAGGATTCGAACGAGCTGACCGGCAAGACCGAGAACATGCGCTCGGTGAACTTCCCCGGGCACCCGCGGCTGGTGGGCCGCTTCGTCGATGTCGTCATCACCGAGGCCCTGAGCAACTCCCTGCGCGGGCGCGTGGCGATGGCCGGCGGGGATGCCGCGGCGTGAACGTGGCGGCGCCCCTCCGGTGAACGGCCGCCCGTCGAACGACGTCAGGGATCCGGCCGCACGGCCGGCACCCTCGCTGATCCGCCGCTGCGCGCTGGGCATCTGGCTGTGCGGGATCGCGCTGCTGGGCGTGGTCGAGTTCCGCCGCTACGCACTGGCCGGCGGCGAGTTCTCGATGACGCCGGTCGCGTGGATGTGGCTGGCCGGCTCGGTCGTGACCGGCGTGGTCGGCATCGCGCTGCTGGTGCGCGAATTGCGCCGCCATCGCCCGCAGCCCTAGCCGCAGGTCCTGCGGGGGCGGCCATGGCCGCGATGCCCTTGCCGGGAAAGCATCGCGGCCATGGCCGCTCCCACAGCGGCTTCACATTTCCACAAGCGCTGCGCAAGCACAGGCAAACGGCTGCCTCAGTCCAGCCGCTTGCGGAAGCGCAGGATCGCCGCGGCCATCATCACCACGGTGAAGACCAGCAGCGCGGCGACTTCCGGCCAGAGGTCAACGAGGCTGGCGCCGCGCAGCATGACCCCCCGGATCAGGCGCATGAAGTGGGTCAGCGGCAGCACCTCCGCCAGCCACTGCACCACCCGCGGCATGCCGGCGAACGGGAACATGAAGCCCGACAGCAGGATCGAGGGCAGGAAGAAGAAGAACGTCATCTGCATCGCCTGGAACTGCGACTGCGCGCGCGTGCTGATCAGCAGCCCGAGGGTGAGGTTGGCGACGATCAGCAGCATGGCAGCGACGTAGACATCCAGCACGCCGCCGCGCACCGGCACCTCGAACAGCCACATGCCCAGCGCCAGCACCACCGTGGTCTGCAGCAGGCCGATCGCGATGTACGGCAGCACCTTGCCGATCATCAGCTCCGAACGGCTGAGCGGGGTGGCGATCAGCAGCTCCATGTTGCCGCGTTCGCGCTCGCGCACGATCGCCACCGCGGTGAACAACACCATGGTCATGGTCAGGATCACGCCGATCAGGCCGGGCACGATGTTGACCGCCGAGCGCCGCTGCGGGTTGTAGAAGCTGACCACGCTGATCTGCCCGGGGCCGGTGCGTTCGCTCTTCGCGCTGCCTGCCGGCACGCCGTCGAGCGGCAGCTGGGCGAGCTGGATCGCAGCGCTCTGCACCACGGTGTCGCTGCCGTCGACCAGCACCTGCACCGCCTCGCGGCCGTCGAAGCGGCGGCGCTCGAAGTCCGGCGGCACCACCACCCCCACGCTGATCTCGCCGCGCCGCAGCGCGTCCATCAGCTGTCGCGGCGAGGTGGCCGCCAGGCGTGGCTCGATGACGCCGGTGGCCACCATGTCCATCACCAGCGCGCGCGAGGCGGCCGTGTTGGCCTGGTCGGCGATGCCGGCGTCCAGGCCGCGCAGGTTGAGGTTGATCGCGTAGCCGAACAACACCAGCTGCATCACCGGGATGCCGAGGATCATGCCCAGCGTGACGCGGTCGCGGCGCAGCTGGCGCAGTTCCTTGACCACGATGGCGAACATGCGGCGCAGGTTCATGCCGGCCCAGCCCGCTGCTCGCGCTCGTCGTCGGGCTTGCCGCCGGTGGCGGACACGAACACGTCTTCCAGGTTCGGCTGCGAGGCGCCGACTTCGGCCTGCAGCCCGGCATTCCCGAGCACGTCGCGGATGCGCACGGCGGCGTCGCCGTTGCGGTCGGTAAGCACGCGCAGGCTGTTGCCGATCTGGGCGACGCTAAGCACGCCCGGGACGTCGACCAGCGCCTTCTGCACGCGGCGCGGCTCGCGCGCCTCGACCAGCACCGTGCGCCCCTCGAGCGCCGCTGTGAGCTCATCCGGCGTCCCGTCCGCGACCAGCGCGCCGTGGTCGAGGATGGCGATGCGATGGCAGCGTTCGGCCTCGTCCATGTAGTGGGTCGAGACCAGCAGCGTGGTGCCGGCGTCGGCGAGGTCGAACAGCTTCTCCCAGAAGTCGCGGCGCGACTCCGGATCGACCGCGCTGGTGGGCTCGTCGAGGAACAGCAGCTCCGGCGCCTGGATCACCGCGCCGGCCAGCGCCAGGCGCTGCTTCTGGCCGCCGCTCATGGTGCCGGCGAGCTGCTTCTGGCGGTCGCCGAAGTGGTACTGCTCGACCAGGTCGTCGATCCGTTTGCGCGCCTTCGCCTTCGGCACGTCCTGCACGGCGGCGAGGAATTCGAGGTTCTCGCGCACGGTCAGGTCGCCGAACAGCGAGAACTTCTGGGTCATGTAGCCGATGCGGCTGCGCAGCTGCTCGGACTGCTCCGGGATGCGCAGGCCGAGCACCTCGATCTCGCCCTCGCTGGGCGTGAGCAGGCCGCACAGCATGCGGATGGTGGTGGACTTGCCCGAGCCGTTGGGGCCGAGGAAGCCGTAGACGCAGGCGCGCGGCACCGACAGGTCGACATGGTCCACCGCGACCAGGTCGCCGAAGCGCTTGGTCAGGCCGCGTGCGCGAATGGCGGGGTCGGTGACGGGTTGCGGAAGTGGCGTCATGGGGCGTGACCGCTGCGTTCCACTGTCTTCGTTCCCGCGATGCTTTCCGCCGTCATTCCCGCGAAAGCGGGAACCCGGTGGCTTTGCGTTGCCATGCACCAGATGCATCCGAGGTGCGTCACGGAAGCCACTGGGTTCCCGCTTTCGCGGGAATGACGGCATTCGGTTGCCTGGATGGCAGACATGCTGGCGCTCACCGCCCTTTTTCGTCTTCGAACTCCACCCGTACCGGCAACCCGGCCGGCAGGTCGACGCCGGACGCGAGCTGCACCTCGGCCAGGTAGCTCAGCCGCGCCGCGTCCTCGCCGGTCAGCGCGTAGTACGGGGTGAAGGTCGGCACGCTGCGGATCATCCGCACCGTGCCTTCAAGCGCCTGCGCGCGGCCTTCGACGAACACCCGCGCGCGCTGGCCGACGGCGACGTCGGCGCGGATCGGCTCGGGCACGTACACGCGCGCATGCGGCGCCTCGCCGACCAGCATCACCACCAGCGGCGCGCCGACCGGGGCCTGGTCGCCGAGCTTGTAGGGAATGCTGTCGATGCGGCCGGCGCGCGGGGCAACGAGATCGAGTTTCTGCAGCGTCGCCTGCTCGGCCTCGGCCTGCGCCTGCGCGGCCTGCAGCGCGGCCTCGCCCTGCGCGAGCTGTTCGGCGCGCGTGCCGTGCACGAGTTCGTCGAGCGCGGCCTGCGCGGCGCGCACCTGCGCCCGTGCGTTGCCGGCGGCGGCGCGGGCACGGTCGACCTCGGCGGCGGCGACCAGCTGGCGCTGGCCCAGCGGCTGCAGGCGCGCGTAGTAGGCACTGGCATCACGGGCCTGCGCCTGCGCGGCATTGAGATTGGCGCGTGCCTGGTCGATGTCCTCGCGGCGCGGGCCGGCCTGCAGTTCGGCCAGCGCTTCTCGCTGGCGCTGCGCCTGCGCCAGTGCCGCCTGCGTCTGTGCTTCGGTGCGCGTGCGTTCAAGCGTGAGCAGCGTCGCCCCGGCTTCGACGCGCTGGCCCTCGCGCACATCGATGGAGACGATGCGCTCGGCCATCGGCGCCGGCAGGGCGACGCGGTCGTATTCCAGCGTGCCCAGCGCCTGCGGCGCATCGTCGCTGCAGCCGGCCAGCAGCAGGCACAGCGCCAGCGGAAGGAAGCGTTTGCGTGGCCTGGCCTTCATCGGGAGCCTCGGGGATCAGAGCGTGCAGGCGTCGCCGCCATCGCCGCAGTCGCCGCAGTCGCCGGCGACATCGCGTTCGATCGCGCGGCGCAGTGCCGGAAGCGCCATCAGCGGCAGCAGCGGCCAGTACGCGGGCACCTGCCGTGCGAGCAGCACCATGCCGTCGGCGCCGGCGTGCAGGCGGTCGTCGCGCAGGTCGCGCACGACCACCTCGCCCATCCGCATCGGCCGCTCGAACGGCGATTGCACGCAGTCCTCGACGCGACCCAGCCAGTCCAGTCGCCGGTGCATGCGCGCGTAGCGGGCACAACGTGCGCAATCGGGGTTGCGGTGGACGCGAACGGTCTTCTTCTTCATGCTCCGGGCTCCTTCAGTTCCAGCCCGCGATCGAGCAGCGCGATCGCATGCCGGCGCACGTCGTCCAGGCCCAGATCCTCGGCATCGAACAGCGCGCGCCAGATCGGCGCGCCGGCCGCGGGCAGCAGGGTCAGGCCGACCAGCGAGGTCATGAGCAGGCGCGGGTCCAGGTCGGCGTTGAGCGCACCACGCGCCTGCGCGGCGGCGAACCTGGCAACGATGGTGCGGGTGATCTGCGGTGCGATCCGGGTGACCAGCAGGTCGCGCAGCGCGCCGCCTTCGCACAGCACCTCGCGCACCCACAGCTGCGGCCACCACGGGTACACCTTCATCACTTCGGTCACGCCGCAGACGAAGGCGGCGACCGTGTCCGCGACGTCGTCGCCGGCCGCCAGCACGCGCTCGCGCAGCGTGGCGAACCCGGCGAGCATCCGCTCCTCGACCAGGGCGTCGACCAGCTGTGCCTTGTCGCCGAAGTAGTAGTGCAGCAGCGCCGGGGTGACGCCGGCCTCGGACGCGATGGCGCGCAGGGACGTCGCCGAAATGCCCTGGCGGACGAAGCAGGCGATCGCGGCGTCGAGCAGGCGCTCGCGCTGGTCGGCGGACTTGCCGGCCGGCCGGCCGGGCGCGCGCGGCTTGGTGGTCCGTGCGGCCTCGGGCTTCGGGTCGGCGACTGTCCGTACCGGTCGGCGTGCCTCGCCTGTATTTGGAGGGTGGCTGTCCATGCGAAATATTTAATTGATTGATTAATTAAAGATCAACCCCCGCATGCGGAAGATGCGACAGCCGGCACGTTTGGATCGTTTCCGCTACCCAAGCTCGTCGTTATTTTCCTCTTGGATCAATGGTTTACCGATCACACCGCCATGCGCATCCCGAATCGTCCGCACGCCTACGCCTCCGTTTGCACGGGCTCCGCGCCCCGCAGTGAATCGAGCAGCGAGAACACCCACGGCCGCAGTGCCAGCAGCATGCCGGCGCTGCGCCGGCGCGCGGGCGGCAGGGTGGCGTCGATGGTGGCCATTTCGCGGAATTCCGCGGCCAGGTGCTCGAGCTTGCGCCGCAGCACCGCGATCGAGCTGTCGCCCAGTTCGCGCACCTCCATGACCAGTAGCGCATCGCGGCCGCCGAAGGCGTCGCGCAGGAATTCGCCGGTGGCGACCTGCGCGTAGCGCCGGCGGACGGGGCCGTCCTCGCGCCACTCGAAATCGCGCGCCACGCGCAGGCGGACGCGGTCACGGGGCAGCAGTTCGACCAGCCGCAGGCGGTCGAGCCGGGCCAGCAGCAGGGTGGCCTCCGGCGCGTCGAGGCCGAATTCGCGGCGGATCGCGGGCACTTCCCAGTCGTTGCACAGCAGGTGGAAGACCAGCAACAACCGCGGATCGGCGGCGAGCGCGGCCTCCTGTGCCATGTCCAGGCGCTCGCGATGGCCGCGTGCGCCGCGCGCCAGGCGCACGAGTTCGAACAGGTCGATTCCGAGCAATTCGCAGATGCGCTCCAGCCGTGCCAGGTCGATGCGGCCGGTGGAGAACATGCGCTTGACCGTGGGCTCGGAGACGCCGAGGCCGCCGGCGAGGTCGGCGTAGCGCATGCCGCGCTGCTTCAATACCTGCTTCAGCGCGCGCAGCAGGGTGTCGCGTTCGCTCATCGGGCGCTCCGGTGTCGGGAGTGAGCCCGGAAGGTATCAAATTTCGATACTTTTAAAATTCACTTTGCAAATCGTGATGCGCAATTCGAGGGTAGGCCCGGTCCAGACAGGAGCGTTTGCCCATGCCCCCCACCGCCATTCGCAGCGCGCCCGCCGCGGCCCTCCCCGCCACGACCGTCCTCAACGATGTCCACTCGCGCCTCAACCGGACGCGGGTCGGCGCAGTGCTTCGTCCAGCCAGCGTCCCCGCCGCCGTCGACGCGGTGCGGGCGAGCGCGCGCGCCGGTGATTCGCTGGCCGTCATGGGCGCGCGCCACGCCATGGGCGGGCAGCAGTTCCTGTCCGGCGGGCGCGTGCTCGACCTGGGTGCGCTCGACCGCGTCACGGGTTTCGACGATGGTTGCGGCCTGGTGACGGTCGAGGCCGGCATCCGCTGGCCCGCCCTGCTCGCCTGGCTCGCGGCGCATCCGGGCAACACGCGCGGCTGGACCATCCGCCAGAAGCAGACCGGCGCCGACGATTTCAGCCTCGGCGGCGCGCTGGCGTCGAACATCCACGGCCGCGGGCTGGCGTTCGCCCCCTTCGTCGACGACGTCGAGTCGCTGACCCTCATCGACGCGGACGGCACGCTCGTGCGGGCCAGCCGGGGGGTGAATCCCGACCTGTTCGCCCTGGTGGCCGGCGGCTACGGGCTGTTCGGCGCGGTGGTCGACATCACCCTGCGCTTGGTGCCGCGCACGACGCTGGTGCGCGAGGTGCGAATGACGCGCGCGACGCAATTGATGGCGGACTTCGGCGCCGCGATCGCGTCGGGCTGCACCTACGGTGATTTCCAGTTCACCGTCGACGCGGCCAGCGAGGATTTCCTCGACCTGGGCATCCTGTCCTGCTATCGCCCGACGGACGACACACCGGACCACGCGCACCGGCGCGCCCTGGATGCGCGCGACTTCTCCCGTCTGCTGTCGCTGGCGCACACCGAGCCCGGGCGGGCATTCGCCGAGTACGCCGCGTTCTACCTGGCCACCGACGGCCAGCGCTATGCCTCGGACGAACAGCAGGCCGGCGTGTACCTGGGCGATTACCACGCGCCCATCGACGCCTGCCTGGGCCATGCGGGGTCGGAGATGATCACCGAGCTCTACGTGCCGCGCGCGCGGCTGGCCGATTTCCTCGGCGCCGCGGCCGACAGCCTGCGCCGCACGCGCGCGCAGGCCATCTACGGCACCGTGCGCCTGATCGAACGCGACCCCGACAGCCTGCTCGCTTGGGCGCGCGAGCCCTGGGCCTGCGTGGTCTTCAACCTGCACGTGCGCCACGACGCCGCCGGCCTTGCCGCCGCGGCGAACAGTTTCCGCGCCCTGATCGACCTCGCGCTCGCGCGCGGCGGCAGCTACTACCTCACCTACCACCGCTGGGCGCAGCGGGAACAGGTCGAGGCGGCCTACCCGCGGTTCGGGGAGTTCCTGCGCGCCAAGCGCGCCTTCGACCCCGCCGGGCGCTGGTGCAGCGACTGGTATCGCCACCACTGCCGGCTGTTCGGCGAGACGCCCGCGTGAACGCACCTGCGCGGGCATCCACCTCAATGCTGATCGCCGCGGCCGAAATCCTCGCTGCCGGCGAGCAAACGCGCGACGCGCGGCGGGCGCGGCTGGCGCGTGCATGCCTGGCGGCCTGCGGCGATGCCGGCATGCGGCTGCTGCGACTCGCGGATTCCGCTGCAGGGCGGATGCTGCTGCGCCTGTCGGAATTCGCCGTCCTGCCGGGGATCGCCGCGCATTACCGCTGGCGCAAGCGCCACCTGTGGCGCTGGGTGCACGACGACATCGTCGCCGGCACGCGGCAGTTGCTGGTGCTGGGCGCGGGGTTCGACGCGCTGGGGCCGTGCATGGCGGCAAGGCATCGGTCGCTGCGCGTGTTCGAGTTCGACCGTCCCGGCACCATTGCCGTCCGCGCACACGCGCTGCGGGCATGCGGCATCCCGCGGTCGCGACTGGCGCTGCGCGCCGCAGACCTCGCGCTAGACGGGTTGCAGGACACGCTGCGAAGCCTTGGGGCCGATGGTTTCGATCGCAACGCACCGACGACCGTGGTCGCCGAAGGGCTGCTGATGTACCTGCCGCTGCCGGCCGTCGCCGCGCTGTGCGACGACCTGCGCGCGCACTGCCGCGCGCCGGCCAGCGTCGTCGCCACCGCGATGGAACGCGACGCCCGGGGTGCCCCGGGCTTCCGGCGCCAGCGGCCGTGGCTGCGGGGATGGCTCGCGCGCCGCGGCGAACCGTTTGCCTGGGGCGCGACCCGCGCGCAACTGCCGGCGGTGATGGCAGCGGCCGGCATCGCCCTCCGCGAGACCATCGACCCGGAGACGCCCCGCGACCCGGACCCGTGCCCCGGCGAGTGGCTGTTCCGCGGCACGCTGCGCAGGTGAACGCGCGCCATCGACGACCCTGCCGTGGTTGGCCGCGACACGCCCGCGCGCTACGCTCGCGCCCATGCCCACGCCCCACCAGCGCGACTTCACCCTCGAACCCGTCGACAACGAGCGCCTGGCCAACCTGGCCGGCCCGTTCGACGCACACCTGCGCCAGATCGAACTGCGCCTGGGCGTGGAGATCGCCAACCGCGGCAACGTGTTCCGCGTCACCGGGCGCAATGAAGCACCGGTCGCGCAGGCGGAGCGCCTGCTGCGCACGCTGTATGCCGAAGCCGGCGAGGAAACCTTCGACGGCCAGTCGATCAACCTGCGCATGAACGCGGCCGGCGTCGAGGCCGATGCCGCGACCGGCCCGCGCGATGACGGCGACTACGTCCCGCAGGACGTCGCCATCCGCGTGCGCCGCGGCACCGTCCGCGGACGCGGCCAGAACCAGCAGAAGTACCTGCATTCGATCGCCACCCACGACATCAATTTCGGGATCGGCCCGGCCGGCACCGGCAAGACCTTCCTTGCCGTGGCCAGCGCGGTGGAAGCGCTCAACGAGTCGCGGGTGCAGCGGCTGGTGCTGGTGCGCCCGGCGGTGGAGGCCGGCGAGAAGCTCGGCTTCCTGCCCGGCGACCTGTCGCAGAAGGTCGACCCCTACCTGCGCCCGCTGTACGACGCGCTGTACGAGATGCTGGGCGTGGAAAAGGTGCTCAAGCTGCTGGAGAAGAACGTCATCGAGATCGCGCCGCTGGCCTACATGCGCGGGCGCACGCTCAACGATGCCTACGTGATCCTGGACGAGGCGCAGAACACCACCATCGAGCAGATGAAGATGTTCCTGACCCGGCTGGGCTTCGGCAGCACCGCCGTGGTCACCGGCGACCTGACCCAGATCGACCTGCCCAAGCACGTGAAATCCGGCCTGCGCGACGCGGTGGAAGTGCTGCACGACGTGGAAGGCGTGAGCTTCACCTTCTTCGAGGCCGGCGACGTGGTCCGCCACCCGCTGGTGGCGCGCATCGTCGGCGCGTACGACCGCCGCGACGCGCAGGATGCGTCGACCGGACCGGCGTAGACTGCGCGCATGACCCGTGGTCCGGTCCGCCTCGACGTTTCCGTCGGTTATGCCCTGCCCCGCGCCGGCCTGCCGGCGGCGGCGAGTTTCCGCAAATGGGTGGCCGCGGCGCTGTCCGGACGCATCCGCGAGGCCGACCTGGCCGTCCGCCTGGTCGACGCGCGCGAGGGCCGCGCGCTCAATCGCCACTACCGCGGCAAGGATTACGCCACCAACGTGCTCAGCTTCCCGGCCGACATCGCCGAGGGCGTCAAGCTGCCCAAGGGCGTGAAAATGCCGCTGCTCGGCGACCTGGTGCTGTGCGCGCCCGTGGTCGCCCGCGAGGCGCGCGAACAGGGCAAGCGGCTTAACGACCACTATGCCCACCTCACCGTGCACGGCGCCCTGCACCTGCTGGGCTGGAACCACGAGGATGCGCGCGAGGCCGATTGCATGGAGGCGCTGGAGCGCGAGATCCTGGCCGGGCTCGGCATCGCCGATCCCTACGGGGACGAGCACGACGCCTGAACCGCGCCGGCTGCGCTGATTGACACGGCGGGGGTGCCGCTGCAGTTGCACGGCTACGGTGACCCGCCGCCCGACCTGCCGGCGCTGGCCGCGGCATACGCCCATGGCACCGCACGCCTGCATCCGTTCGTCGACGGCAACAAGCCCACCTCGTTCGTCACCACGTTGCTGTTCCTGCGCGTGAATGGCCAGGACATCCGTGCCAGCCAGGAAGATCGCTACATGACCTGGCTGGCCCTCGCCTCCGGTGACCTCGACGAGCCCGCACTCGCCGCATGGCTGCGTGAACGGCTGCAGTCTGCGGCCTGACGCACACTTGGCCGCCCCGTTTCACCAGCGCGGCGGAACCCGCGCTAGACTCCCCCAATGGCCCATCCGGGCGCTGACAAGACTGCAATGCCAGAGGACGACAGTAGTACCCCCCACGCCACCGAGATTCC
>PJTQ01000950.1_pt1 | contig 10824 bp, 7 predicted proteins | sample 1512231 | NCBI WGS metagenome assembly PJTQ01 (sample SAMN08177688, study PRJNA422409) | Soil metagenome, whole genome shotgun sequencing project. | isolation source: Soil (3) enriched on wood chips | place: USA: Madison | collected 2015-01-15 | reverse complement strand
GCCGGGGACTACCCCGCCGACGCGCACATCACTTGTTCCCCGGAGTCCAAGATGGGCCTCCTGAACCAGACCGCCGGCCTTGTTGCCTTCGTACGCGCCGCGGAAAGCGGGTCGTTCAGCGCTGCCGCGCGCCTGGTGGGCACCACGCCGTCGGCCGTCTCCAAGGGCATCGGCAGGCTGGAGGCCGAGCTGGGCGCGACGCTGTTCTACAGGTCAACGCGCAGCCTGGGCCTGACGCCGGACGGCCAGGCGTTGTTCGACCGCGTGGCGCCGCTGCTGCGCGGGATCGAGGACGCCGCCGACGTGCTGCAAACCGCGGGCGGCGCGCGCGGCATCCTGCGCGTGAGCATGCCCGGCGAGATCGGTCGCCTGCTGATGGCGGCGATTACCTCGGTGTTCCTTGCCGAACACGAGGGCGTCGAACTCGACCTGTCGCTGGCCGACCGCCACGCCGACGTCATCCGCGAAGGCCATGACCTCGTGTTCCGGGTGGGCACGGTACGCGACAGCGGCCTGCGCTCGCGGACGCTGGCACGGCTGGACATGGTGCTGGTCGCCTCGCCCGGTTTCGTTGCGCACCGGGGCAACCCGGCTTCTTTCGCGCAGCTGCATGCGCTGCCGTTCGTGCGCTACCTGCAGCGTGGCCGCGCGCTGCCGATCACGTTCGCGGACGGCACCACGCTCCATCCGCGCGGGCGCATCGGCCTGGACACCGGTGCAGGCCTGCGTGCGGCGGCGCTCAACGGCATGGGGGTCGTGCTGCTGATGAAGTGCACGGTGCAGGACGACCTGGACCGGGGCGACCTGGTGGAGGTCATGACGCAGGAACGATTGCCGCGGCTGCCATTCCAGGCGCTGCATGCGTTCGGTCGGCAGGTGCCTGCCCGGGCCAGGCGGTTCATGGATTTCGTCGAACGGGAGATGCAGCGCATCACCCGCCGTGCGTGATGCGGTTCAGTCCGTCGCCGGACCGCGCTGCGCCGCCAGGAACGCCCGCAGCGACGCCGGCTTGATCGGCTTGGTCAGCACCCGGTAGCCGCGCGCCCGCGCGGCCTGCTTCAGCGCGTCGCTGCCGTCGGCGGTGAGCAGCGCGCCGGGCAATTGCCGATTGCCCGAGCGCAGGGCGTCCAGGGTGTCGAGCCCGTCGAGGCGGTCGTGCAGGTGGTAGTCGACCAGCAGCACGTCGGGCTTGCCGGCCATCTTCGCCAGCGCCTCGTCGACGGTGGCCGCGCGCAGCACCTCCACCTCCCAGCGGCCCAGCAGCGCGGCCATGCCGGCGAGGATGTCCGAGTCGTTGTCCACGCACAGCACGCGCATGCCCGACAGCGAATCCGGCAGTCCGGTGCGCGGCATCGGCAGGGCCGCCACCGGCCCGCGCGCGCGCGGCACGAAGATCGAGAACATGCTGCCGCGGCCGGGCGCGGAGCGCACGTGCAGCGGCTGGTCGAGGATGTGCGAGATGCGCTGGCAGATCGACAGGCCCAGCCCGAGGCCCTGTTCGCCCCAGTTGGTCGGCTGCTCGTAGCGCATGAACTCCTCGAAGATCTGGCCCAGGTGGTGGTCGGGGATGCCCGGGCCGGTGTCCCACACCTGCAGTTCGACCCGGTCGCCGCGCGCGCGCGTGGCCAGCACGATGCGGCCTTCACGGGTATAGCGCAGCGCGTTGGCGAGGAAGTTCTGCAGCACGCGGCGCAGCAGGCGGCGGTCGCTGCGCACCGGCAGCGGACGCAGGTGCAGGCGCAGGTCGAGGCCGCGCGCGGCGGCCATCGGCGCGTACTGCGCGGCGAGCTGGCGCAGCAGGTCGCCGGCGTCGAATTCGTCGAACTCCGGCTGCAGCGCGCCGGCGTCCAGGCGCGAGACGTCGAGCAGGCCGTCGAGCAGTTCCTCGGCCGCGCGCAGCGAGGTGTCGATGCGTTCGGCCAGGTGGCGCTGTTCGGCCGGCTCGCCGGTCTCGCGCAGCGCCGAGGTGAACAGGCGCGCGGCGTTGAGCGGCTGCAACACGTCGTGGCTGAGCGCGGCCAGGAAGCGCGTGCGCGACTGCTGCGCGTCGGTGGCCTCGCGGGTGCGCGCGGCCACGCGCTGTTCCAGCGTCTCGTTGACCTCGCGCAGCGCGGACTCGACGCGCTTGTAGTCGGTGACGTCGCTGTAGCTGGTGACGTAGCCGCCACCGGGCAGCGGCTGTCCGCGCATCTCGACCACCTGCCCGGATGCGCGCACCCGCTCGAACACGTGCGGCGAGCCGGCGCGCATGTAGCCGATGCGCTTGTCGATCTGCGCCTGCACGTCGCCGTCGCCGGCCTCGCCGCCGCCCAGTTCGCCGCGCTGCGCGTTGTAGCGGATCAGGTCGGCGACCGGGCGGCCGACATAGAGCATGCCGTCGGGATACTCGAACATCTCCTGGTAGCGCCGGTTCCACGACACCAGGCGCATGTCGCGGTCGACCACGCTCACGCCCTGGCCGAGGTTCTCCAGCGTGCTCGACAGGATCTCGCGGTTGAAGCGCATCTCCTGCCCGGCTTCGTCGAGCACCGCGACCACCTCGGCCACGTCCATGCCCGACCCTTTGAGCGCGCGCGTGAGCACCAGGCGCGCGCTCGACGAGCCGATCGCCGCGGCCAGCATGCGTTCGGTGAACTGCACCCAGTGGCGGTCGGCGGGCGCGTGCGGGTCGAGCCCGTCGCCGCGGGCCTCGGCCTGCTCGGCGAACGCGCGCCGCGCCGAACGCTCGCCGACGATGCGCCCGGCCAGCGCCAGCAGGTCGGCGATCTGCACCCCGCTGTGGGAAGCGCCCGGCACCAGTGCCGGGCGCGCGGCATAGGGGTCGAGAAAGGGCGCGTTGCGCAGGCGCTCGTCGAAACCCGGCCGCCAGCGCGCCGAGACCAGGAACAGCGCGCCGACGTTGAGCAGCAGCGACCAGAACGTGCCGTGGGTCAGCGAATCCCAGCCCACCAGCCCGAACAGCTGCCGCGGCCGCAGCCAGCCGATGTCGAAGGGCCCGTTGTCGAGCCAGCCGCGATCCAGCCAGCCGGCATCGGTCAGCGCCGGCAGCAGCAGCGTGTACAGCCACGCACCGAAGCCGAGCAGCAGGCCGGCCTCCACGCCCTGGCGGCTGGCGCCGCGCCAGTACAGCCCGCCGATCAGCGCCGGCGCGAACTGCGCCACCGCCGCGAACGACATCAGCCCGTACGCGGCCAGCGTGGTGTCGCTGCCGCTGACCCGGTAGTAGCCGTAGGCCATCGTCGCGAAGCACCCGATGGCGATGCGGCGGATCCACAGCACGGTCGAGGCGACGTTGCCATCGTGGCGCTGGGCCCAGCCGCGGCGCAGCAGCGGCGGCATCACCAGGTCGTTGCTGACCATCGTCGCCAGCGCCACGCTGGCCACGATCACCATGCCGGTGGCCGCGGAGAAGCCGCCGACATAGGCGGCCAGCGCCAGCCAGTCGCGGCCCTGCGCCAATGGCAGCGCGAGCACGATGCTGTCCGGCGCCACGCTGGCGTCGCCTTCGAACAACGCCAGCCCTGCGCTTGCGATCGGCAACACCATCAGCGAGATCAGCACCAGGTACGTGCCGAACATCCAGCGCGCGCGGCGGATGTCGGCCACTTCCACGCACTCGACCACGGCGACGTGGAACTGTCGCGGCAGGCACAGGATGGCGGTGAACGCGAGCAGGGTCTGGCTGATGAAGCCGACCGGGCGGTGGTCGACCAGCAGCGCGCGCGTGGCCTGCGCCAGCTGCAGGTCACGCCCGGCGAACCAGCCGATGGCGAACACGCCCACCGCGATCAGCGCCACCAGCTTGACCATCGATTCGAGCGCGATCGCCAGCATCATGCCGGGCCGGTGCTCGCTGGCATCGACCTGGCGGGTGCCGTAGAGGATCGCGAACAGCGCCATCAGCGCCGCCACGTACAGCGCCGGGTCGCCCAGCGCCGAATGCGACACCGCCGGCCCACCCAGCACGCCCAGGCTCACCGCGACCGCCTTGTACTGCAGCGCCAGGTACGGCACCGCGGCGATCAGCGCGATCACCGACACCATCGCCGCCAGCCGCTGCGAGCGGCCGTAGCGCGCGGCGATGAAGTCGGCGATCGACACCGTGCCCTGCGACTGCGCGACCAGCGCCAGGCGCTCGAGGATGCGCCAGCCGAACAGCAGCATCAGCAGCGGGCCGAGGTAGATCGCGAAATAACCGATGCCGGTGCGGGTGGCCGTGCCGACCGCGCCGTAGAACGTCCACGACGAGCAGTACACCGCCAGCGACAGGCTGTAGACCAGCGGCCGCAGCCAGGTGCGGCCTTGCGAATACTGCGGATGGCGGTCGCCCCACCAGGCCACCACGAACAGCAGCGCGGCATAGGCCACGGAGACCAGCAGCAGGATCCAGCCAGGCAGCATGCGGTGCCCTCGACGGCGACAGGGCGAGTGTAGCCGGGAGCCCGATGCACGCGGATTGCCCGCCGATGGCGCTCTTGTGGGAGCGGCTTCAGCCGCGAGTTTTTCCCTGCGTGCCGGGTCGCCCAAAGATCAAGAGCTCGCAGCTGAAGCCGCTCCTGCAAAGCCGGGCCTTGGGTGTCCCCTGGCCGTCATCCCCGCGCAGGCGGGGATCCAGTGGCTTTTGGTCCGGGCGTTGGAAAGCTCGCGGCTGAAGCCGTTCCTGCAAAGCCGCGCCTTGGGCGTCCCCTTGGCCGTCATCCCCGCGCAGGCGGGGATCCAGTGGCTCTGGTCCGGGTGTTGGAAAGCTCGCGGCTGAAGCCGCTCCTACAAAGCCAGGCCTTGGGTGTCCCCTTACCGTCATCCCCGCGCAGGCGGGGATCCAGTGGCTTTGGCCCGGGGTTGGAAAGCTCGCGGCTGAAGCCGTTCCTGCAAAGCCGCGCCTTGGGCGTCTCCTTGGCCGTCATCCCCGCACAGGCGGGGATCCAGTGGCTTTGGCCCGGGCGTTGGAAAAGCTCGCGGCTGAATCGCTCCCGCAAGCCGGGCCTTGGGTGTCCCCTTACCGTCATCCCCGCGCAGGCGGGGATCCAGTGGCTTTGGTCCGGGCGTTGGAAAAGCTCGCGGCTCAAGTCGCTCCTGCGCCAACGCTGCGCGTTGAAAGCAAAGCCCGCCTTGCGGCGGGCTCTGGATCCCGCTTTTGCGGGGGTGGCGATTTGCTGGCGCCGCGCTGGGCGCGGCTGGTCAAACGCAAAGCCCGCCTTGCGGCGGGCTCTGGATCCCCGCTTTCGCGGGGATGACGATTTGCTGGCACCAACGCTGCGCGTTGGCTGGCAAATCGTCACTTGATCTTGCCTTCCTTGTAGATCACGTGCTTGCGGACGACGGGATCGTACTTCTTGATCTCCATCTTGCCCGGGGTGTTCTTCTTGTTCTTGTCGGTGGTGTAGAAATGGCCGGTGTTGGCCGAGGAGATCAGACGGATCTTGTCGCGCTTGGTAGCCATGGTGTCCTCCTCAGACCTTTTCGCCGCGGGCGCGCAGCTCGGCGAGGACGACGTCGATGCCGTTCTTGTCGATGGTGCGCATGGCAGCGGTGGAAACGCGCAACTTCACCCAACGGTTCTCACTGGCCACCCAGAAGCGGCGCTCGTGCAGGTTGGGGAGGAAACGGCGACGGGTTTTGTTGTTGGCGTGCGAGACGTTGTTGCCGCTCATCACGCGCTTGCCGGTGACCTGACAAGTCCGGGACATGACGCACCTCGAAGGTAAGTTGTTGTCGCCCATGGCCTGGGAGACGGCGGCCCCGATGCGCCCCGGGAAGGGAAGCACCGCGCAATGCGGGAACACGGGTCGCGGTGCGGGCGGGAGGCGTTGCGCTTCCCCCACGACCGGGCCGACGGATCAGCCAGACACAGCGAGCCGGGCATTATGCGGCCTGGGCCTGGCCGGGGCAAGACCGGTTTTCCGGCCCCCGGATGGCCTCCCGCGCTCCCGCCGGGCGCCCGCCGGGACGGGCATCCGGGCCCGCTCAGCCGCCTGCGGCCGGCGCGTCCACGGGTTCGTCGCCGGATGCCGACCCGGCTTCGGCGATGTAGGCGCGGACCTGCTGCTCGAGCACCGGCAGCGGCACCGAGCCCTGCGCCAGCACCACGTCGTGGAATTTCTTCACGTCGAAGCGCGGCCCCAGCGCCTGCTCGGCTTCCTTGCGCAGCTTCAGGATGGTGAGCTCGCCGAGCTTGTAGCTCAGTGCCTGCGCTGGCCATGAGATGTAGCGGTCGACCTCGGTGGTGACCTCGTGCTCGGACAGCGCGGTGCGCTCGCGCAGGTAGGCCAGGGCCTGGTCGCGGGTCCAGCCCATGTGGTGTACGCCGGTGTCGATCACCAGCCGGCAGGCGCGCCACATGGCGTAGGTCAGGCGACCGAAATCCTCGTACGGGGTCTCGTAGATGCCCATCTCCACGCCCAGGTCCTCGCTGTACAGGCCCCAGCCCTCGCCGTAGGCGGAGATGTAGTTCTCGCGGCGGAAGGCCGGCTGCGCGTCCTGTTCCATCGCCAGCGACCCCTGCAGCGAATGGCCGGGCGAGGACTCGTGCAGGGTCAGGGCCGGCAGGTTGTACAGCGGGCGCGAGGGCAGGTCGTAGGTGTTGACCCAGTAGGTGCTGGCGCCGCCGCGGCCGGCGGTCCAGAACGGGGCGATGTCGTCGGGCACCGGGACGATGGTGAAGCGCCCGCGCGGCAGGGTGCCGATGATCTTGCCGACCTCGCCGTCCACGCGCTTGCTGATCCAGGCGGCGTGGCGCAGCAGTTCTTCCGGCGTCTTGGCATAGAACTGCGGATCGGTGCGCAGGAAGTGCAGGAACGCCGCGAAGTCGCCCTTGAAGCCGACCTCGCGGATGATCGCGTCCATCTCCTTCTGGATCCGGTCCACCTCGCGCAGGCCGATCGCGTGGATCTGGTCCGGGTCCAGGTCCAGCGTGGTGTAGTCGCGGATCTGCTGCTGGTACCAGGCCTCGCCGTCGGGCATCGCCTCGGCGGCGAGCGTGTCGCGCGCGTTGGGTACGTATTCGTCCTGGAAGAAGGCCAGCAGCTTGCCGTAGGCCGGGATCAGCTTGCCGCTGATGGCTTCGCGGGCCTCGGCGCGCAGTTGCTCCTGTTCGGCCGCGGGGATCGACGCCGGCATTTTCTCGAACGGCTTCCAGAAGGCCGATTTCTCCGGGTCGTCGAGGTTGGCGACGTTGGCGATCGACACGTCGCGCCCGGCCAGCACCGCCCGGGGCACGCTGAAGCCGCGCGCCAGCCCGGCGCGCATGTTGTCGACCTGCTGGTCGAAGTAGCGTGGCACGTCGGCCAGGCGGCCGATGTAGTTGCGGTAGGCCCGCGCGTCGCGCATCGGCCGGCGCGCCATGAAGGCCAGGTTCGACCAGAACGAGCTGTCGGCGTTGAACGGCATCTCGTAGTCGCCGAAGCGGATCGACGCGGCCAGGTTCTCGATCTGCGGCTTGTACACCGCGTAGTTGACCTGCTCGGCGGACGAGAGCGCAGCCGGGTCGATGGCTTCGAGCTGCCGCAGCACGTCGTCCCATGCCGCCAGCCGACGCTGCTGCGCGGCCGGGCCGACGTCGGGCAGGCGCGGCAGGTCGGCACCGCCCTCGTCGTCCTCGTCGCCGGCGATGCCGAATTCGCGCTCGCGCCAAGCCCATTCCTTCTCGTAGATGGCGCGGAACGCCGCGTCCGCGGCATCGGCCTGTGCGGAGGTGGCCGGCGCGGGCGCGTCCGCCGCCAGCGCGGCCGGCACGGGGACGGCCAGGACAAGGGCGAGCGCGAGCGCGCGATGGAATCGGATGCGGTTCAAGGCGGCGGCCCCCGTTGGAGAAACGCCCATGCTACCGGCTGCCCGCGCGCGGCAGGCGTGGCGAAAGTCGGGGTTGCGGGTCAGTGCGTGGCGCGATCGCGCCGCCAGCCGCGGTGGCGGATGTCCAGGTACAGGCTGTAGGCGGCGGTGAAGGCCGGGAACAGGTTCTGCACGATGCCCACCGCGTCCTGCTTGTGCGAGAACACGAAGTAGCTCAGCGTCATCATGCTGCCGAGCAGGCTCATGTACCAGAACAGGCGCGGGATCACCGGCTTGCGGTGCTTGCGCGAGGCGAGGAACTGCACCACCCAGCGGCCGCCGAACATCAGTGCCCCGGTCAGCCCGATCAGCTTCCACGGCGACATGTGCAGGCCGGTCCATTCGAGCCATTGGATCGAGGCGTTCATGAACTCGGTGGCGGGGGTCATCGGCGGTGCTCCAAGTCTGCTGGTTGCCATCCCGAGCGTAGCGGGGATCCAGGGGCGCGCGGAGAAGATCCCTCGCCGTGCCCGGGATGACAAGCACGCTCGGGACAGGCGCGCCCCCGGGGCGTGCGGGCAGGAGAGCGCCCTCGGGAAGATCGCCGGCGGAAAGAGCATTGCGGGATGAAAACAAAAGCATTCTCCCAGCCGGGAGAAGAGCGCAGTCGGGGAATGGCCGGGGCGCGGAGACCCTGGAGGTGAATGTCCCACGCACGCAATGTCCCTGCACCGCTGTGGAAGTGGTCATGGCCGCGCCCACTGCAAGGAATCTGTTGCCACGGATTGCGCGGATGAACGCCGATGAGGCAAAGGCGACATGGAGCGGCACGCGCCTTCTTGCCGGCCACCGGTTGTACGGCAGTTCTCCTCGCTTCCCGCAGGCCCCGGATACGGCAGGAAGGCATTCCCGTTGATGCGTTTTATCCGCGTCCATCCGCGTAATCCGTGGCAAGAACACCTCCGGCCGCGGCGTCAGGACAGCCCTTCCCGGGTGCGCCGGGGATGCGAGCGGACAGGACGCGTGGCGCCCCGGGAACCGGGTGAAGAACCCGGAAAACGGCTGCGCTAATCGATTTCCTCGACCGCGGTGACCTTGCCGCGCCGGATCAGCCAGGCGACGCCGCGCAGGTCGGCGATGCCGACCAGTGCGCGGCCCAGGTTGTTGTACTTCGACGCGCCGGTGGCGCGATGTCGGTGGTTGACCGGCACGCTGACCGTCTTCCAGCCGGCGCGTTGCATCAGCGCCGGCAGGTAGCGGTGCATGTGGTCGAAATACGGCAGGTCGAGGAAGGCGGCGCGCTCGAACAGCTTGGTGCCGCAGCCGGTGTCCGGGGTGTCGTCGTGCAGCATCCGCGCGCGGATCGCGTTGGCCCACTTGCTGGCCCAGCGCTTGCTGCCCGAGTCGCGGCGGTCTACGCGCCAGCCGGCGAGCAGCTTCACGTTGGGCGGCGCGCTGTCGCGCTGCGCGAGCAGCTTCGGGATGTCGGCCGGGTCGTTCTGGCCGTCGCCGTCGAGGGTGGCGATCCACGCGCCGCGCGCGGCCCTGACGCCGCTGCGGATCGCGGTGCTCTGCCCGCTCTGCCTGGCGTGGCGCAGCACGCGCAGTTCCGGCACCTCGGTCTTCAGCCGCTGCAGCGCGGCCAGGGTGCCGTCGCCGGAGTGGTCGTCGACATAGACGATCTCGAAGTCGCCGCCCGCGTCCGCCGCCCGCCCGCGCAGCGCGGCGACGATCTCGCCGACCAGCGGCGCGACGTTGTCCTGCTCGTTGAACACCGGGACGACGACGGAAAGGCGGGGCGCGTTCATCGTGCGATCGTGCGGCGGCTGCGTTCCGGGATCAGGCCTTGGCGCGCAGCCGTTCGAGCACGCCGTCGAGCGTGTCCAGGTCGCTGTAGTGGATCACCAGCCGGCCCTTGCCGCCGCGGCCGTGGACCACGCTCACGCGGGTGCCGAGCGATTCGGACAGCTCGTTCTCCAGCGAGGCGATGTCGGCCTGCGGCCGGGTCTTGCCGGCGGCCGCCCTGCGTCCGCTGGCCGGCACCTTGCCGGCGGCGAACTGCTGCGCGCGGTGCTCGACCTCGCGCACCGACCAGCCGTGTTCGGCCGCGTCCGAGGCCAGCTTGCTGGCCAGGTCCGGCGACAGCGTCAGCAGTGCGCGCGCGTGGCCCATTTCCAGCCGCCGCGCTTCAAGCAGGGCGCGGATCGCCGGCGGCAGTTCCAGCAGGCGCAGCAGGTTGGACACCGCGGCGCGCGAGCGGCCGACGGCGCCGGCCGCCTGCGCGTGGGTCAGGTCGAATTCGTCGATCAACCGCTGCAGCGCCTGCGCTTCCTCCAGCGGGTTGAGGTCTTCGCGCTGGATGTTCTCGATCAGCGCCATCGCCACCACGGTGCGGTCGTCGGCGCGGCGCACCACCGCCGGGATCTCGGCCAGCCCGGCCAGGCGCGAGGCGCGCCAGCGGCGTTCGCCGGCGATGATCTCGAAGGTGCGGTCGGGCAGTTCGCGCACCACGATCGGCTGGATCACGCCCTGGGCCTTGATCGACTCCGACAGCTCGGCCAGCTTGTCCTGGTCCCACTGCTTGCGCGGCTGGTACTTGCCCGGCGCGATCGCGTCCACCGGCAGGGTGCGCAGGGTGTCGTCGGGGCTGGCTTCCAGCGCCGGGGCGTCGGCCGCGGCCTTGGGCCCCAGCAGTGCTTCCAGGCCGCGCCCGAGGCCGCGCTTCTTGGCGGGCGCCTTGGCGCTCATGCCGGGTTCTCCATCGATGCGGGTTCCTGTGGCTTGTCCTGGTTGCGCTGGGTCTTCTCGCGTTCGCGCTGGCGCCGCAGCAGTTCGCCGGCCAGGCCCAGGTAGGCGACCGAGCCGCGGCTGCCGCGGTCGTAGCCGACGATGCTCTGGCCGTGGCTGGGTGCCTCGGCCAGGCGCACGTTGCGCGGCACGATGGTGCGGAAGACCTTGTCGCCGAAGTGGTTGGTCAGCTCGGCCGAGACCGCGTTGGCGAGGTTGTTGCGCACGTCGAACATGGTCCGCAGCACGCCTTCGATCTCCAGCGCCGGG
>PJTQ01000945.1_pt1 | contig 10879 bp, 11 predicted proteins | sample 1512231 | NCBI WGS metagenome assembly PJTQ01 (sample SAMN08177688, study PRJNA422409) | Soil metagenome, whole genome shotgun sequencing project. | isolation source: Soil (3) enriched on wood chips | place: USA: Madison | collected 2015-01-15 | reverse complement strand
GACAGGAGATCCCTAGCCGGGGCCCCACACCATCTCGTCCAGGCTGGCCTCGGCGGCCGGCATGCGCACGCGGCCGCGCTCGACCACCACGCCCTCGGCCCGCAGCCGCTGCGACTGCTCGCGCCAGCCCGGCGATCCCTCCGGGAAGGCGATCCTGCCGTCGCTGCGCAGGATGCGATGCCACGGCAGGCCGGGATCCTCGTTGCCGGCCAGGATCCGGGCCACCAGCCGCGCGCGTCCCGGCAGTCCCGCACGCCGCGCGATGTGCCCGTACCCAGCCACCTGGCCGCGCGGCACGGCGCGGATTGCGGCGAGGATGCGTTGCTCGGCGGACGGTGTTGCCATGGAGCCAGCATAGCGGCCGCCCCGCAGCGCGGACACCCCGGCTGCGCCGGGAAGCCCGGGCGCTCCGGGCATGCGGGCCTAGAAGCGACCTTCCTGGAAGTCCACGAACGCCTGCATCAACTCCTCCCGGGTGTTCATGACGAACGGCCCGTGGCGCGCGACCGGCTCGCGCAGCGGGCGGCCGGCCACCAGGATCAGCCGCGCACCGGACCTGCCGGCCTGCAGCTTCACGACATCGCCGCCGCCGAGCACGCCCATCTCGTGCGTCGCCAGCGCACGCGCGTCCTCGCCGTGGCCCAGCACCGCATCGCCCTCGAACACGTAGGCGAAGGCGTTCAGGCCGTCAGGCAGCGCGTATTCCCATCCGGCATCGGCGTCCTGTGCGATGTCGAGGTAGAGCGGATCGGTCGCCGGCTGCGAGATCGGACCGCGCGCGCGGCCGCCGCGGCCGTCGTCGACTTCACCGGCGATCACCTTGACGGTCACGCCGGCAGTCGGCTGCACCGCCGGGATCTTCGCGGCGTCGAACTCCTGGTAGCGCGGTTCGACCATCTTGTCCTTCGCCGGCAGGTTCACCCACAGCTGGAAGCCGCGCATGCGGCCTTCCTCCTGCTCGGGCATCTCCGAATGCACCAGGCCGCGGCCGGCGGTCATCCACTGCACGCTGCCCGGGACCAGCAGGCCCTCGTTGCCGTGGTTGTCCTTGTGGCGCATGCGGCCGTCGAGCATGTAGGTCACGGTCTCGAAGCCGCGGTGCGGGTGGCTTGGAAACCCGGCGATGTAGTCCTCGGCCTGGTCGGTGCCGAATTCGTCGAGCAGCAGGAACGGATCGAGGTCGGGCAGCGCCGGGCCGCCGATGACGCGGGTGAGCTTGACCCCGGCGCCGTCGGACGTGGCGGCGCCGCGGACCTGGCGGACAACGCGGGCGTAAGTGGGGGTCTGCATGACGGGCTCCGATGGGATGCGATGGGATGCGATGGACCGGAAGTCGGGACCATGATGCACCCGCACCAGCGTCATGGCTGGAACACAGGGTCTCTCCCGCTTGCGGGAGAGGGCTGGACCTTACCGCGCCTGCAACCGCCAGGCCCGGTGGATGCGCGGGTTGCGGGCGAAGTCCTGCGGGATCGTGTGCGCGCTGATGTCCTCGCAGTCGGCGAACTCCGCCACCGCGTCCGCATCCAGGCGGAAACGGCGGAAGTTGTTGGAGAAATACAGCGTGCCGCCCTGCGACAGCCGCGCCACGGCCGCGCGCAGCAGGCGCACGTGCTCGCGTTGCACGTCGAAGTCGTCGGCGCGGGCGGAATTGGAGAACGTCGGCGGGTCGCAGAAGATCAGGTCGTAACTGCCGCGGTCGGCTTCCAGCCAGGCCACCGCATCCGCCTGCACCAGCCGGTGCGCCGGGCCGGCCAGGTCGTTCTCGAGCAGGTTGTCCGACAGCCACTGCAGGTAGGTGGCCGACAGGTCGACGCTGGTGGTCGCGGCCGCGCCGCCGACCGCGGCCTGCACCGTGACCGCGCCGGTGTAGCAGAACAGGTTGAGGAAACGCCTGCCGCGCGCTTCGCGGAAGATGCGCTGGCGCAAGGGGCGATGGTCCAGGAACAGGCCGGTGTCGAGGTAGTCGAACAGGTTCACCCGCAGCCGCGCCGACCCTTCGCGCACCGCGAAGCTGTCCCCGCCACCCGGCGCGCCGGCGCGGGAATACTGGCTGCCGCCCTTGCCGCGAGCACGGGTCTTGGTCGCGACGCGCTCGCGCGGCACGCCAAACACTTCACGCGCGGCGGCCAGCACCTCGCCGAAGCGGCGGCGGACGTCGGCTTCCGGGATCTGTGCCGGCGCGGCGTACTCCTGCACGTGCAGCCACAGCATGTCCGGATCGTCCGCCTCGGTGTAGACGTCGATCGCCGCGGCGTACTCGGGCAGGTCGGCGTCGTAGGCGCGGAAGCAGTCGACACCTTCGCGTGCGCGCCATGACTTGAGGTTGCGCAGGTTCTTGCGCAGGCGGTTGGCGAGCATCTGCGCGCCGTCCGACAGTGCGCGCGGCTGGGCGTCGTCGCGCGCCGCCGGGCGTACCGGGTCGCAGACGATCAGGCTGCATTCGAGCGCGCCGTTGAACATCTGGTACTTCTTGCGTGCTTGCAGTCCGGTGGCGTGGGCCAGCGCCGCGTCGCCGCACAGCAGGCTCGCGCGCCAGCCCGGTACGGCTCGCTTGAGCGCATCGCCGAGCGCCCGGTACAGCGCCGGGTCTGCAGCCAGGCGCGCGTCGTAGGGCGGGTTGCACGCCGCCAGCCCGCGCGGGGACGACTGCGCCGGCAGCGCCGCCACGTCGCGCACGTCGAAGCGGATCGCATCACCCAGGCCGGCCGCGGTGGCGTTCTCGCGCGCGGCGCGGATCGCGTGCGGATCGCTGTCGCTGCCGTCGAACACATCGCGCAGTGCCGCGCGACCGGCACGCTCGCGCTCGTGCGCCTGCGCGTACATCCGCGCCCAGGCCTTCTCGTCGAAACCGAGCCAGCGCGACGGCAGCACGTCGCCATGGCGCATCAGGCCCGGCGCGACATCCGCGGCCATCAACGCACCCTCGATCAGCAGCGTGCCGCTGCCGCACATCGGGTCGAGCAACGCACCGCCATCGGTATGCAGCCGCGGCCAGCCGCCGCGCAGCAGGACCGCCGCGGCCAGGTTCTCCTTCAGCGGCGCGTCGCCCTGCGCACGGCGCCAGCCCCGGCGATGCATCGGGCCGCCGCCCAGGTCCACCGACAGGATCGCCCGGCCCTTGCGCACCACCAGGTTCAGGCGCAGGTCCGGCGCCTCGATGTCCACCGACGGCCGCGCGCCGGTCGCGGCGCGCAACGTGTCGACCACCGCGTCCTTGACCCGCTGCGCGGCGTAACGCGCGTGGGTGATCGCGTCGCCGGACACGTGCGCATCGACCGCCAGGGTCATGGTCTCGTCCATGTGCTCGCGCCACGGCAACACGGCGGTGTTGCTGTACAGCGCGTATTCGTCCTCGCAGGGGAATTCCGCCAGCGGCCACAGGATCCGGCTGGCCAGCCGCGACCACAGCACCGCGCGCTGCGCGTCCTCCAGCGTGCCCTCGACGTTGGCCCCGGCCATGGTGGCGGTGGCGTGCGCGCAGCCCAGCGCCAGCAGTTCGTCGACGAGCAGGTATTCGAGGCCCTTGGCGCAGGAGGCGAAGAATTTCATGGGGTGTCTGGCTTCTTCAATGTTCGCTGCCGACGCGCCGCCCGGGCCGCGCTTGCGGGAGCGGCTTCAACCGCGAGCTTTTGCCTTTGCGGGACGACGAGCAGGAAGCTCGCGGCTGAAGCCGCTCCCACAAGGGCATCGCCGGCGCGGGACCGGCACCGTCACGACGCAAGGCGACAAGACAGGCGCCGCGGCACGTGGCCATCCGCATCACAACCGCGCCAGCAGCGCGGCGAAGGCGTCCGCGGACGCGCCGACGTGCCCCGCGAGCCGGTGCGAATCGTCCACCAGCAGCAGCCGCGCGCGATGCGCCAGCGCCCAGTCCACGACCTGCTGCGCGGGAATCAGCTCGTCGCGCCAGCCGTGGACGATCGACATCGGAACCGGCGCGGCGTCGAGCGGTGGCGCGGGCCCCATGGCCACCGGCGGTGCCATCAGGAACAGCGCGGCGACCGGCACCTCCAGCGAGACGCGCGCCGAGATCCACGCACCCAGGCTGGAACCGGCCAGCACCAGCGGCCCGCGTTCGGCAGCCGCGCGCGCAAGCGAGCGCAGCCGCTGCAGGCGCGCGGCCACGTCGCCGAGTTCGCTCACCTCGCGCCGGGCGTCCAGGTCGGTGTAGTCGGGACGCTCGTGGCGCCAGCCCAGCCGCGCGGCCACTTCCGCAAGCGCGGTGACCTTGGTCGCATCCGGGCCGCTCTCGAAACCATGGGACAGGATGCAGTGGCCGCGCGCGCTCATGCACGGATGCTAGCATCGCCGGATGCCGACCGAGCCCGTCCCGCACGCGCCGCAGGTCTCCCCGCTGGCCTACGAAAGCCGGCTCGAGGCGCGTCCACTGTCGCAGGTGGACCTAGTCGTCATCCACTGCACGGAGCTGCCCGACCTGGCCACCGCGCGCGAATACGGCGAGCGCGTGCTGTACGCGGAATCGGGCACCGGCAACAGCGGCCACTACTACATCGACCGCGACGGCGGCTGCCACCGCTACGTCGCCCCCGACCGCGTCGCCCACCACGTGCGCGGCTACAACCCGCGCTCGATCGGCATCGAACTGGTCAACGCCGGACGCTGGCCGCACTGGCTGGATTCGCGCCACCAGGCGATGGACGAGGCGTATCCCGACGCCCAGCTGGACGCGCTGGTGGCGCTGCTGCACGCACTGCGCGCGGACCTGCCGTCGCTGCGCTACATCGCCGGGCACGAGGACCTGGACACGGCGATGGTGCCGGCCAGCGACGACGCCGCGATCCTGGTGCCGCGCAAGCGCGACCCGGGGCCGCTGTTTCCGTGGCGGCAGGTGCTGGAGGCGGTGCCGCTGCAGCGGCTGGCGTGATCCGCGCACCCCGGGGACTTGTGGGGGCGGCTTGAGCCGCAAGCTTTTCCCATGACAACCTTCGCGGGCGGAAGCTCGCGGCCCAAGCCGCTCCCACCAGGGTCCCATGCCGCACGCCCGTATAATCGCCGCGACCTCCCCCGCAGGCCGTCCATGTCCACCTCCGCGCTCCAACCCGTGGTCTCCGAGCTGATCGAGCTGCTGTCGCTGGAACGGCTCGAAGACAACCTGTTCCGCGGCCAGAGCCGCGACATCGGCACCAAGTACGTGTTCGGCGGGCAGGTGCTGGGGCAGGCACTGTCGGCCGCGCAGGCAACGCTGACCCAGCCGCGCAACGCGAATTCGCTGCATGCCTACTTCCTGCGCGCCGGCGACATCGACCACCCGATCGTGTACGAGGTCGACCGCACCCGCGACGGCGGCACGTTCTCGGTGCGCCGGGTGACCGCGATCCAGCACGGCAAGGTGATCTTCTTCTGCGCCGCCTCCTTCCAGGAGCACGAACAGGGCGCCGAACACCAGCTGTCGATGCCCGAGGTGCCCCGGCCCGAGGACATCGACCCGGCACCGGCGATCCCGCCCGAGGTGCTGGCGACGCTGCCGACCAAGGTGCAGCGCTGGCTCGACCGCATGGGGCCGTTCGAGTTCAGGCACGTGTATCCGCGCGACGAGCTCAAGCCGCCCAAGCGGCCGCCGTTCCAGCAGGTCTGGTTCCGCCTGGCCGAAAAGGTCGGCGACGCGCCGGAACTGCATCGCGCCCTGCTCGCCTACGCGTCGGATTTCCACCTGCTCGGCACCGCGACCTTCCCGCACGGGATCAGCTACTACCAGCCGGACGTGCAGATGGCCTCGCTCGACCACGCGCTGTGGTTCCATCGCCCGTTCCGCGCCGACGACTGGCTGCTGTATTCGATCGACAGCCCCAGCGCGCAGGGTTCGCGCGGGCTGGCGCGCGGGCTGATCTACGACCGCAACGGCCAGCTGGTGGCCAGCACCGCGCAGGAGGGCCTGATCCGCGTCACTGCGGACGCGTCCTCCTCGCACGTGCCGGCCCGGGAGTGAAGCGGCGATGAGACAGGTGTTCAGCAGCATGCGCCTGGAGAACGTCGAGCGCGTGGCGAAGTTCCTCGAGGACGCCGGTATCGAGGTGCGCATCACCAACGGCCGCTCGTACAAGGGCAGCATCCGCGGCAACTTCACCTATCGCGACGAAGGCGGACAGAAGCCCGCGGTGTGGATCGTCAGGTCCGAGGACCAGCCGAAGGCACGCGCGATGCTGCGTGAGGCCGGACTGATGGACTCCTCGCGCAACGCGCCCGACAGCTACCTGGCGATGAGCTTCCGCGGTACCAATCCCGACCCCGGGCGTCGCAGCGACGCGCTGCGGCGCGCGTTCCGGATCAAGCTCGGGCTGCTGGCGGTGATCGCGGCGATCGTCGCGCTGGGATACATGTCCATGCCCGATCGCTCCGGATCGATGTCAACCGCCACGACGGCGCCCGCGACGACGAGCGGCGCGCCCGCCGCGACCACCATGCCGGTGCCCGGCGACCTCATCGGTGCCGGCGGCAGGCCCACACCCGACTCGCTGGCGATCGCACTGCTGCGCGGTGAACTGCCCGGGCGCGACGGCGACGTGGCCTGCATCGCCGTCGACGGCGGCGACCCCTCGCCGGAACTGTTGGCCGGCCTCCCGCCCTCGCCCGGGCGCGTGCTGCCACTGTCGCAGTGCCCGGCCCCGGCGGAAGGCGCGGCGGCGGCGCAGGTGATCGCGGTGGGCAAGTACGAGGCCAACGAGGCCGGCACCGGCACCATCTTCCTGCAGCGCCGCCGCGCGGGCGCGCCAGCGGTGCCGCAGTGGTACAACGTGCGTCGCGACGACGACGGTTGGCGGATCGTGCAGCCGCTATAGGTCCGTTCCCCGCCGCTGCCACCGGATGGCGATGTCCCGCACCGGCGGGCCCGGCCGGTCACATCCGGCCCGCCACGACGTCCTGATGGTCGACTGCCCCGTGGAAACCGCCGTGAACGCCGAAGCCATCGACCTGCTGATCCGCACCGAGCTGCCCGCCGCCGCCCGCGGCGATCGCGACGCCTATGGGCGTATCGTCGCGGCGTGCCAGAACGCCGTCACCGCCGTGGCGCTGGCGATCACCCGCGACGTGCCGACCAGCGAGGACATCGCCCAGGACGCCTTCCTCGCCGCCTGGCAGAACCTCAAGCGCCTGCAGAACCCGTCCAGCTTCCTGCCGTGGCTGCGCCAGATCACCCGCAACCTCGCGCGCGACCGCCTGCGTGCCAACCGCCACCGGCCGCTCGACGGCGAAGGCGCCGAGATCGCGATCTCGCTGGCCGCCGACCCGTCGCCGACGCCCGCGCAGCAGCTGGTCGAAGACGAGCGCGAACAGGCCGCGGTCGAGTTGATTGCCGCCCTGCCCGAGGACAGCCGCGAAGTGCTGCTGCTGTACTACCGCGAGGGGCAAAGCTCGCAACAGGTCGCCACGCTGCTCGGCCTGTCGGACGCCGCCGTGCGCAAGCGCCTGTCGCGCGCGCGGCAGGGACTGCGCGACGACCTGCTCAAGCGCTTCGGCGACTTCGCCCGCGGCAGCGCGCCCACCGCGGCGTTCACCGCCATCATCTCCACCGCGCTGGTCACCGCCAGCCCGCCGGCCGCGGCCAAGGGCATCTTCGCGGTCGCGGCCGCTGGTGGCGCCAACACGTTGGGCAAGATCGCCCTGGGCGCGGCAGGCAGCATCGGCGTTGCCATCGTCGCCGCGTTCGCAGGCATCTGGCTGGGCTTGCGCAAGCAGCTGAAGGGCGCGATCGACCAACAGGAACGGTCCGCGCTGATCCGCAGTTCGGTGGTCAACGCCCTGGCGTCGGTCGGCTTCGTGATCGTGATCGTGCTGCTGGCGGCACACGCGCGCGGGCCGCTGCTGGTCGGCGGATCGATCGCCCTGACCCTGGGCTTCATGGCCGTGATCTACTACCAGACCATCGTGGTGCAACCGCGCGCCCTGCGCCGGCGCCACGCGCTGGAGGCGCAGCAAGACCCGGTAGCCGCAGCCCGACAGCGGCGCCGCGAGCGCATTTACTGCTGGCTCGGTGCCATCGTGGGAGGCGTGTGTGCGCTGGGTGGCCTGGCGGCGGGCCTGCTGGCATCCGGACAGTTGTAGCCGGGGTGCCGCCGGTTGCACTGCGACCAGCCAGGCGATTGCTATATCTGCGACGGATAAACGGCAGTGAGCCCCGCGGTACCGAGATTGACGAACATCTGCGCATTGGGCGCACCGTTCGCGATCGCCCGGTCGGGTCCCACGACATAGTTCGCCTTGTTCGCAGCCACGTTGTCCATTGCGTCACTCCAGGCTCGCGACGTGATGGTGCAGGTATTGTGGTTGATGTCCTGAAAATGCACGTAGAACGATCCCGCGGGCGGCAGGTTGACCCAGTAGATCGGTCCGTCGTAGTTCAGTTCTGCCGCGATCTGGCCAAGCTCGTCATGATCCTGCTGCAATCCATTTCCCGCGGACGCCGCGTAGAGCATCCGTCCCGCACCGGCGTGCGCATGCTGATTGATGAAGTTGACCAGCGCCGCCAGCTTCGTCGGGTTCAGGTTTCCGTTGAGGTGGTAGCCGAACAAACCTCCCGTGGTCACCAAGACAATGGCACGACAGCCCATCACCGACGGGAATCCGATCTCCACGGCATCGAACCCGATCTCGCGTTCGCACAAATGAATCATCGAATCTTCCCTCCGCGGCCGACCCGGCTCCGGCCGCTCCGGCACGCCCGCATCGTGCAGCCCGTCTCCCCGATTGAACGAGCCATCAGAAGTTGATGCAGTTGCCGGCCACGATGTGCAGATCGGTTTCCAGCTGCTTGAACGCCGCGGCATCGCCAGGGCTCAGGTTGGCGACCGCATCGGCGGAACCACCAAGCACCAGACCGGCGACAGCGCGCTTGCCCTCGTCGGACATGTTGGTCGCGGCCAGGACTTCGTCCACGTTCGCCTGGTGGCGCTTCATGTCGCCATGCTTCCACCTGCCCACCTTGATGCTGTCGCGGATATTCCTGGCAAGCCCGATGGGCGAGCCCTTGTACACCGCGTACATGCCCATGGTGGCCAGCACCTCGGCCTTGCTCAGCGTCGTGCCGGACTGCTTGAATTTCCTGCCCATGGCCTTGTAGTCGTCGCGGCTGTCGCGCGCACCGAAGAAGTGCTTGAGGCCATAGCCGGTGGCTTTCAGAACGTTTCGCATCATGTTCTCCGCTGCTTTCGAAAATTGTGGCGTCCAGCTGTTGCGCCCTGTCGGCAAACAGTTTGTCAAGCTCATTGCATTCCAGACTAGGTGGCGCCACTGCCACCGCAATGATCTAGGTCGAACGTCAGATCCTTGCCGTTGGCTGCAACCAGCTTGCCGCCGATCTTGATCGATCGGGCGTAGCTCTTTGAACCCTGGTTGTCATAACTCACCACACAGCCGTCCTGACCGAAGACCGCTTCTTTCGTCAAATGCGCGTTATAGCTGCCGACGTTGGGCCATTCACCGGCCACATAGTTCTCCAGGAGCGCCTTCGCCAGTCCGTACACCATGCTCTTGACATCGATAGTCTTGAGGCGAATGAATGTCGAGCGCGAGGCACCAGTAAATATCCCCTTTGCAACCGCGGAAGCCGCATGCTGGGCATTGAACCCGGCGTTTGACATCAGCGACTTTCGCTCATTCCACACCTCACTGGAAGACTCCCCTTCCCTCAGCACGTGTTTGTCGTAGAACCCATTGCTATGCGATCCAAGCGTTACGATCACCGTCCAAGGAGTAGTCGCACCCTGCTGCTTGAACTTGCTGGTCACCGCGAAGGTCATTGCGTTGCCCTTTCCATGCACATTGACGACTTTCATGTAGCCTCCTGATCTTCAAGACATGCGCCTTCACGCGAACGAATACAAAAACTGTCCGCCTTCCACGCGGACCTGCACCCCCGTAACGGCCTCAGAGGCGATCATCCGACCCAGGAACTCCCGCGACACCTCCGGCAGCATGGTGTTAGTCAGGATTGCATCGATCATCCGCCCCCCCGACTCGCTCTCGGTGCAGCGGCTCACCACCAGCTTCACCACATCGTCGTCGTACTCGAACGGGATGCGATAGCGCTGCTCGATGCGCCTCTTGATGCGGTCGAGCTGCAGCACGACGATCTTGCCGAGCATCTCGTCGCTGAGCGGGTAGTACGGGATGGTGACCAGGCGGCCCAGGAGCGCGGGCGGGAATATCTTGAGCAGCGGTTCGCGCAGGGCCTTGGCCATGCCGTCGGGGTCCGGCATCAGTTCCGGGTCCTTGCAGAGGTTGGCGATCAGCTCGGTGCCCGCGTTGGTGGTCAGCAGGATCAGCGTATTGCGGAAGTCGATCCTGCGGCCCTCGCCGTCCTCCATCGCGCCCTTGTCGAAGACCTGGAAGAACAGTTCGTGCACGTCGGGGTGAGCCTTTTCCACCTCGTCCAACAGCACGACCGAATACGGCTTGCGACGCACGGCTTCGGTCAGCACGCCGCCCTCGCCGTAGCCGACGTAGCCGGGGGGCGCGCCCTTGAGCGAGGACACGGTGTGCGCCTCCTGGTACTCGCTCATGTTGATGGTGATCAGGTTCTGCTCGCCGCCGTACAGCGCCTCGGCCAGCGCCAGTGCGGTTTCGGTCTTGCCGACGCCGGAGGTGCCGGCGAGCATGAACACACCGATCGGCTTGGACGGATTGTCGATGCCGGCGCGGCTGGTCTGGATGCGCTTGGCGATCATCTCCATCGCGTGGTCCTGGCCGATCACGCGCTTGCCCAGGAGTTCAGGCAGGCGCAATACGGTCTCGATCTCGTTGCGGGCCATGCGACCGACCGGGATGCCGGTCCAGTCGGCGACCACCGAGGCCACGGCCTGGTAGTCCACTGTCGGCAGGATCAGCGGAGTCTCGCCCTGCAATTCGCGCAGTTCGGCCT
>PJTQ01000944.1_pt1 | contig 10899 bp, 9 predicted proteins | sample 1512231 | NCBI WGS metagenome assembly PJTQ01 (sample SAMN08177688, study PRJNA422409) | Soil metagenome, whole genome shotgun sequencing project. | isolation source: Soil (3) enriched on wood chips | place: USA: Madison | collected 2015-01-15 | reverse complement strand
TTCCTCCTGGGCCTGCCGCAGCCGCGCCAGGCGCTGCGCGCTCATGTCGTCCATGCGCCGGCGGAATACCTCGGTGACCAGGTTGTCCTTGCTGCCGAAGTGGTAGTTGACCGCAGCGATGTTGACGTCGGCGCGGCTGGTCACCTGGCGCAGCGACGTGCCGCTGAAGCCATGCTGGGCAAACAACTCCTCGGCAGCGCCGAGGATGCGGTCCTTGGTCGAGAACTGGGTGTTGGACATCGGCTCCCCGAAAGCGAATCAAACGCTTGTTTGATCGTAGTCCGGCACCGGCGCCGGCGTCAAACATGGGCTCCGAAAACACGTGCGCAAGCCGGGCCTTTAGACTAGAATCGTCCGCAGCCAAGTCGGCTAAACCCGCGTCCACACGCGGGTTTTTCCATGTTACCCTCTGGGCTGCACTGTCCTGCGGCCCGCCTGACCGGAGAAGATCCCATGGCGCTGGAGCGCACCCTTTCGATCATCAAGCCCGATGCCGTCGCCAAGAACGTCGTCGGCGAAATCTATTCGCGTTTCGAAAAGGCTGGCCTGAAGGTCGCCGCCGCGAAGATGAAGCACCTGTCGCGCAAGGAAGCCGAAGGTTTTTACGCCGTGCATCGCGAGCGTCCGTTCTTCAATGCGCTGGTGGACTTCATGATCAGCGGCCCGGTGATGATCCAGGTGCTCGAAGGCGACAATGCGATCGCGAAGAATCGCGAACTGATGGGCGCCACCAACCCGAAGGAAGCCGACGCCGGCACCATCCGCGCCGACTTCGCGGATTCGATCGACGCCAACGCCGTGCACGGTTCGGATGCGCCGGAAACGGCCGCCGTCGAGATCGCGTACTTCTTCCCGTCGACGGATGTTTACGCACGTTGATTTTTTTGCCACGGATTACGCGGATGAACACGAATAGAGCAAATGCAGGAGGAGGGTTGGCGACGCTTTTCGTCGTTCCTGCTTTTGATCCGTGTTGTCCGCGTCGATCCGCGGCAAAAGCTTTTGCTTTCGAAGTCCAGTGAACGAAACAGCCACCAAGCAGAACCTCCTGGACCTCGATCGCGCGGGGCTGGAGCAGTTTTTCGCCGACACCCTCGGCGAAAAGCGTTACCGCGCCCACCAGGTGATGAAGTGGATCCACCATCGCCACGTCACCGATTTCAACGAGATGACCGACCTGGGCAAGGCGCTGCGCGCCAAGCTCGAGCAGCACGCCGAAGTGCGCGTGCCGCAGGTGCAGTTCGAAAAACCCTCCGCCGACGGCACCCACAAGTGGCTGCTCGGCATGGACGGCAGCAACGCCATCGAAGCGGTCTTCATCCCCGACAAGGGGCGCGGCACGCTGTGCGTGTCCTCGCAGGTGGGCTGCGCGCTCAACTGCCAGTTCTGCTCCACCGCCACCCAGGGCTTCAACCGCAACCTGTCGACCGCCGAGATCATTGGCCAGGTGTGGGTCGCCGCGAAGCACCTTGGCAACGTGCCGCACAAGCAGCGCAAGCTCACCAACGTGGTGATGATGGGCATGGGCGAGCCGCTGATGAACTTCGACAACGTCGTGCGCGCGATGAGCATCATGCGCGACGACCTGGGCTACGGGCTGGCCAACAAGCGGGTGACGCTGTCGACCGCCGGCATGGTGCCGATGATCGACCGGCTCGGCGAGGAGAGCGACGTGTCGCTGGCGGTTTCGCTGCATGCCCCCGAGGACGAATTGCGCAGCCAGCTGGTGCCGCTCAACCGCAAGTACCCGATCGAACAGCTGATGGATGCCTGCGTGCGCTACGCGCTGCGCAAGAAGGGCGAGTCGGTGACGTTCGAGTACACGCTGATGAAGGGCGTGAACGACCAGCCGGAGCATGCGCGTGGGCTGGTTCGCCTCATGCGCGAATTCGACCGCCGCGTGCAGATGAAGGACGCGGCCAAGGTCAACCTGATCCCGTTCAACCCGTTCCCCGGGACCCGCTTCGAGCGTCCTGGCGAGGAGGCCATCCGCGGCTTCCAGAAACTGCTCAACAACGCCGGCATGATCGCGCCGGTGCGGCGCACGCGCGGCGACGACATCGATGCCGCCTGCGGCCAGCTCAAGGGGCAGGTCGCCGACCGCACCCGCCGCCAGGCCGAGCACAACAAGCGGCTGCAAGCGCAGGCCGCCGCGGCCGTCGGGGGATCCGATGCGGCCGCTTAGCGCCATCGCCTGCGCATTGGCGCTGGTGCTGCTGGCGGGCGCCTGCTCGCGGCTGACCTTCATCAAGCCGAGCATGGGCAGCGGCGACTACGAACGCACCGCCCCCACCTATGAATTCCAGGACAGTCCGGACGTGAAGCGCCGGACCGAGATGCGCGGCCACCTCTCGCTGGCGGCCAACGCGCTGCAGCGCGACCTGCTGGACGAGGCCGAGAGGGAGGCCGGCGCGGCCCTCAAGATCGACCCCCGGTCGGCCGATGCCAATACGCTGCTTGCCGTGGTCGAGGACCGGCGCGGGAACAGCGCGAAGGCCGGCGGCTACTACGCCAGGGCCGCCGAACTCGCCCCGCAGCAGGGCACGGCGCTGAACAACTACGGTGCCTGGCTGTGCGGCAACGGGCGGGCGGCGGAGTCGCTGTCGTGGTTCGAGCAGGCGCTGGCCGATCCGGCCTATCGCCAGCACGCGTCCGCGCTGGCCAACGCCGGCGCGTGCGCGCTGAAGGCGGGGCAGACCGCCCACGTCGAGCGCAACCTGCGCCAGGCGCTGTCGCTGGATCCGGCCGACACCACCGCGCTGGCGGCGATGGCCGAGTACCAGTACCGGAATGCCAATTACATGGATGCGCGCGCCTTCTCGCAGCGGTACCTGGCCGCTGCACCGGCAACGCCGGACGCGCTCCTACTTGCGTCACAAATTGAAGAAAAACTTGGCGACAGGGCAGCCGCCGCTCGTTATGTTCAGCGTTTGCGGGCGGAATTCCCGCAAACGGGGACGGTTCAATCCGGGGAAAGTAGTCAACCATGACACCGCCCAACCAGAATCCGGTCGATAGCGGCTGCGGTCAGCGCCTGCGTGCGGCCCGTGAGGCCGCGGGCCTGAGCGTGGCCGAGGTCGCCTCGCGGCTGAAGATGCCCATCCGAATCATCGAAGCGCTCGAAGCCGAGGATTGGGATCGTATCGGCGCCGCGGTCTTCGTCCGCGGCCAGCTACGCAGCTATTCGCGCCTGCTCGGCCTGCCGGTGCAGCCCGTGCAGGAGGCCTCCGGCGTTGCCCCGATCCAGCCAACGCAACTGGTGTCGCGGACGCAGACGCCGCGGATGCAGCGCATCGCCGACCAGGTCGGCGGCCGGTTGGTCTATATCGTCATCACGGCGCTGATCATCCTGCCGGTCTGGGTGGCGACGCAGTCGCACATGGCTGGTGTCCAGGAGGCCGGTGCGCCGCTTGACCTGCCGGTGGACAAGCTGGCGGTGGACCGCGCGAAATCGCAACCATCTTCCAGCGAACCATCGACCGTGGTCGCATCGATGGCATCCCTGCCGCAGCGCCACGCCGCGCCGGCGCTGACGCTGCGCCTGAACGGCGACAGCTGGGTGCAGGTGACGGCGCCCGACGGTCGCAGCATCGAGCAAGCGCTACTCAGGACCGGCGACACCCGCAGCTACGCGGCCGGCGAAGTGGGCCAGATGGTGCTCGGCAACGCCTCCGCCGTGGAGCTGCGCAGCAGCGGCCAGCCACAGGACCTGGATCCCTACATGCGCGCGAACGTGGCGCGCTTTACGGTATCCTCTGACGGTTCCCTCGCGCCGGTCCAGCACTGACCCGCAAGCGGGTCCAGCGGATTCCCGGGTCCGGCAACGGCGCATGAATCCAGCCAAGGCCAGCCGGCCCTGCATCCGGCTGGTCTGGTAGTGTCGGCCCGCCGCGGCCACCCCATTCCACACACGCCCCAGGCACCCGCGGGCGGGAGACAATAGACAGCTTTCCTATGGCAATCGACGATCTGCTCGACGAACACGAACAAAGCGAACGCGTCCTGGCGTGGCTGCGCAGCAACGGCGCCGGGCTGATCGGCGGTGTCATCATCGGCCTCGCGCTGATCCTCGGCTGGCAGTGGTGGCGGGGCCACCAGACCACGCAGGGCATGCAGGCCGGCGACGACTACCAGGCCATGTTGAAGAGCCTCGAAGGCAAGGACATCAAGAAGGCCCAGGCGCAGGCCGTGGCGCTGGCCGGGTCCCCGTACGCCCCGCTGGCCTCGCTCGACCTGGCCAAGGCCCAGCTCGACGCCGGGCAGCGCGAGGACGCCATCGCCACGCTGCGCGGCGCCGATTCGTCCAACGCCGCGCTCGAACGCATCCTGCACCAGCGCCTGGCGCGCCTGCTGATCGATGCCGGCAAGGCCGAGGAAGCCCTGCAGGTGCTGGGCGACGCCGACGATCCGGTGAGCCTGGAGGTCCGCGGCGATGCCCAGGTGGCCCTGGGCAAGCGCGACGAAGCGCGCAAGTCCTATTCCGAAGTCCTGGCACAGCTCGACGTCGCCTCCCCGGCGCGCCGGCTCGTGGAACTCAAACTGACCGACGTCGGTGGATCGCCCGCCGAACCCGAGGCGCGGAGCTGATGAATCACAAAAATACGAACCCGGCCCGCCCGCGCGCTGGCGGCATGGTGGTGCGCCTGGCCATCGTCGTGCTGTGCGTGGCCACGCTGGCCGGCTGCAGCACCATCAAGGGCTGGTTCAGCGGCAAGGACAAGGACCGCAGCGCGGAGCCGTCCGAGCTGACCGAGTTCGCGCCCAGCGCGAACGTCAGCAAGGCATGGTCGGCCAAGGCCGGCAAGGGCGAGGGCCGGCTCGGCGCGCGCCAGGGGCCTGCCATCGCCGATGGCCGCGTCTATGCCGCGGCGGTGAAGGGCGGCGTCCGGGCGTTCGACCTCCAGACCGGCGCGACCGTCTGGACCTACAGTTCCGATCTCCCGCTTTCCGGCGGCCCCGGCGCGGGCGATGGGGTGGTGGCGGTCGGGAGCCTGGAGGGCGACGTGATCGCGCTCGACGCGGCCACGGGCAGCGAGAAGTGGCAGGCGAAGGTCGTCAACGAAGTCATCGCCGCACCCGCCGTGGGGCAGGGCATGGTCATCGTGCACTCCAACGACGGCCGCGTCACTGCCTTCGATGCGGCCACCGGAGAGCGCCGCTGGTTCTGGAGCCATGAAATGCCGCTGCTGACCGTGCGCGGCAACGACGCGCCGTCGCTGGGCCCGGGCTATGTCTTCGTCGGCAACGACGACGGCACGGTCACCGCGCTGTCGCTGGCCGACGGGCGCGAACTGTGGACCCAGGTGATCGCACAGCCCGATGGCCGCACCGAACTTGAGCGCATGGCCGACGTCGACGGCACGCCGATGCTCGATGGCGCCATCCTGTATGCCACCAGCTTCAAGCGCCAGACGCTGGCGATCGAGGCCCCCAGCGGGCGCCCGATCTGGGCGCACGACAGCGGTGGCCCCGGCCGTGTCGGCATCGCCACCGACCGGGTGCTGGTCACCGATCCGGACGGTATCGTCTGGGCGCTGGACAAGAACAGCGGCAGCGCGCTCTGGTCGCAGCCGGTGCTGGCGCGCCGCAGCCTGACATCGCCGGCGGTCCAGGGCGACTACGCGGTGGTTGGCGACTACGACGGTTACCTGCACTGGCTCAAGCTGGACACGGGCGAACTGGCGGCGCGCACCCGCGTCTCCCGGGACGCCCTGCGTGCCGTGCCGGCGGTCGTCGACGGCATCCTCGTGGTGCAGGACACCGACGGCGGCATCAGCGCCTACCAGGTGCAGTGACGGCCGGCGGCGCCGATCGCCGCGCGCCATGACGCCCTCGCACCCGCGGAACGGATGATCCGGCAGGCCGGTTGATCGCGGGTGTCCGGCCGTCGCGGCGTAATTGCGGCATCCTAGACGCTCCAGATCGAACTCCGACCTCCGAACCGGCTCTCATCATGCTTCCCCTTGTCGCCCTGGTGGGTCGTCCCAACGTCGGAAAGTCGACGCTTTTCAACGCCCTGACGCGCACCCGCGATGCGCTGGTGCACGACGAACCGGGCGTGACCCGCGACCGCAACTATGGCGTCTGCCGCCTGGACGAAGATCGGCCGTTCGTGCTGGTCGATACCGGCGGCATCGCCGGCGAGAACACCCATCTGGAGAGCGGCAACCTCGCCGGCGCCACGGCGCGCCAGGCGCGTGCCGGTGCCGAGGAAGCCGACCTGGTCCTGTTCGTGGTCGACGGGCGCGAGGGCGCCTCGGCGCTGGACGACGACATCCTGCGCTGGTTGCGCAAGACCGCCCGGCCCACGTTCCTGGTCGTCAACAAGACCGACGGCATCGATGCGCGCACGGCGTTGGCCGAGTTCTCGCGCTACGGGTTCGCCGACGTGTTCGCGATTTCCTCCGCCCACCGGCAGGGCATCGACGACCTGCTGGCGAAGGTGCTCGACCGGCTGCCGGCCGACGGCGACGCGGACGTGCTCGACGAGGATCCCGAGCGCGTGCGCATCGCCTTCGTCGGCCGTCCCAACGTGGGCAAGTCGACCCTGGTGAACCGCATCCTCGGCGAGGAGCGGATGATCGCCTCCGACGTGGCCGGCACCACCCGCGATTCGATCGCGGTGGACCTGGAGCGCGACGGCCGCAAGTACCGCCTGGTCGACACCGCCGGCATCCGCCGCAAGTCGAAGGTGGAGCAGGCGGTGGAAACCTTCTCGATCATCAAGACCCTGCAGGCGATCGAACAGTGCCAGGTCGCGGTGGTCATGCTCGACGCCAGCGAAGGCGTGACCGAGCAGGATGCCAGCGTGCTCGGCGCGGTGCTCGATGCCGGCCGTGCGCTCGTGGTCGCGGTCAACAAGTGGGACGGCCTGAGCGACTACCAGCGCAGCCAGGTCGAGGCCCTGCTGTCGCGCAAGCTGGCCTTCGTGCCTTGGGCCGAGGCGGTGCGCATCAGCGCCATGCACGGTTCCGGCCTGCGCGAACTGTTCCGCGCCATCCATCGTGCGCATCATTCGGCGACGCGCCAGTTCGGCACCGCCGAGATCACCAGCGCGCTGGAAGTCGCCTACGAAGCCAACCCGCCACCGGTGGTGCGCGGCCACGTCGCCAAACTGCGCTTCGCCCACCCGGGCGGCGAGAACCCACCGACGTTCGTGGTTCACGGCACGCGCTTGAAAACGCTCTCCGAGACTTACCGGCGCTATCTCGAAAATTTCTTCCGCAAGCGCTTCAAGCTGGTCGGTACGCCGGTACGCTTCGTGTTCAAGGAAGGCGAGAACCCGTACAAGGACCGCAAGAACGTGCTCAACGAACGCCAGGTGGCCAAGAAGAAGCGCCTGATCCGTCACGCCAAACGCGGCAAGTGACGACACGGCCCGCGCCGAAGCGTGGGCTGGGGCGCCATCCCCGCGAATGCGGAAATCCGGTGACGAGCAGCGCTGCGCTTCAGCGCGCCTTGCCATGGCCTGTTCCCCTGAAGGCGGGGGTCAGGCCTGGTGCCAGCCGGCATGTGGGAGCGGCTTCAGCCGCGCGCTTTTCGCTCCGCAACGAAGAAGGCCGAACGCTCGCGGCTGAAGCCGCTCCCACAGGTGTCCGCGACCCTCGTTCGCTATCCCCGCGCAGGCGGGGATCCAGTGACTTTGGTTGGGGGCGACGGGAGAAGCCCGCGGCTGCAGCTGCTCCCACCAGAAGCGCGGAGCGCCCCGACATTCGATCGCCCGGGCGTCCGCAACGCCTTCGGGCGCGCAGTGCCAAGGCAAACCTCAAGCGGCGAAGGCTTATCCTGTCCCCGTTTCCCGTGCCAGCCTCCGCCATCCCATGACCGAACACCTCGCCGCTGCCGCGCAGGGCGGCCTCACCCTCGGCATCCTCGCCGGGGGCCGTGCCACGCGTCTTGCCGGCCGCGACAAGGCCTGGATCGAGCGCAACGGTCGTCCGCTGGTGCTCGCGCTGGCCGAACGGCTGGCACCGGAAGTCGATGCCACCCTGGTCAGCGCCAATCGCGACCCCGGGCATTACGTCTCGCACGGGCTGCGCGCGATCCCCGACCGGGTCCCGGACATCGGCCCGCTGGGAGGCATCGACGCGCTGGCTGCCGCCTGCCGGACGCCGTGGCTGCTGACGGTGCCGGTGGACGTGGTCGACGTGAACGATTGCCTGGTCCGCAGCCTGCGCGCGGCCGGGCCGCGGGGCGCCTGGGCCGAGGACGACGACGGTCCGCAGCCGCTGGTCGCGCTGTGGCCGGTCGACGCGCTGCGGACCGAAGCGGCGAGGGCGGTGGCGGGCGGCGATTTCGCCGTGCACGCGCTGCAGTCGCGGCTGCGGATGGCGCCGGTGCGCTTCGCCGGCCTGCGCTTCGGCAACCTCAATACGCCCGGCGAGCTTGCCGCCGCCGGCATCGCCCCCTGACTCCGGAATGTCCATGTCCGACGGCCTCCCGTTCCCGACCCGCATTTCCTTCGACGACGCGCTGGCACACATCGAGCGCGTCGCCGACGCGCATCGCATGCCGGCCGAGCGCATCGCGCTGGCGCGTGCCCATCGACACGTCCTCGCGCGCGACGTGGTCGCCGGGATCGCGCAGCCGCCGTTCGACAACTCGGCGATGGACGGCTTTGCACTGCGCCACGCGGACCTGGAGGCCGGCGGGGAGTCGACGCTGCAACTGGTGGGCGAACAGTTCGCCGGTCATGCGGTCGAGCTGGAGGTCGGCGCCGGGCAGTGCGCGCGCATCACCACGGGAGCGCCGATGCCGGCGGGCGCGGATACGGTGGTGATGAAGGAGAACACCAGGCTCGACGGCGATCGCGTCGTCGTCCTCGTTGCGCCGACACCTGGCCAGCACGTGCGCCGCGCCGGCGAGGACACCCGGGCCGGCGATCACGTCCTGGAAGCGGGTACGCCGCTCACGCCTGCCCGGGTCGCACTGGCCGCCTCGCAGGGGCTGGCGGAACTGGAAGTCGCGCGCCGGCCGACGGTAGCGGTGTTCACCACCGGCGACGAACTGGTCGAACCCGGCCTGCCGCTCGCGCCGGGACAGATCTACAACTCCAACCGCGAGCAGCTGATGGGCCTGCTGCGCGAGGATGGCCTCGAGCCCGTCGCATGGCCCACGCTGCCCGACGATCCGGCGCAGGTGGAATCCGCACTGCGCCACGCCGGCAACGCCTTCGACGTGGTGATGACCTGCGGTGCGGTATCGGCCGGCGAGAAGGACCACATCCCGGCGCTGCTGCAGGCGCAGGGCGAGGTGCATTTCTGGAAGGTGCGGATGAAGCCGGGCATGCCGCTGCTGTTTGCCGGCGGCGGGCGGCTGGGGGATGCGCTGTTCCTGTGCCTGCCGGGCAATCCGGTCTCGGTGCTGGCCACGTACCTGGCGCTTGGCCGGCCGCTGCTGGACCGGTTGCAGGGCAGGGCGACACCGCGTCCGCACTGGCGGGCAGGGTTGGCGCAGCCGTGGCGCAAGACGAACGCGCGGCTGGAATTCCTGCGCGGGCGCCTGCGCGCGTGCGAGGACGGTCGCCTGGAAGTCGAGCCGAATCCCGCCGATGGTTCGCACCGCATGCGCGCCGCGGCCGACTCCGATGTCCTGATCGTGCTCGAGGAAGGGCCACGCGACTATCCGGCCGGGGCGCTGGTCGACGTCCTGCCGTACTGAACAAGCCCATGGGGGTGCGACTTCAGCCGTGAGCTTTTGGCCCGGCTGGCCCGAAGTCACTGGGTTCCCGCCTTCACGGGAATGACGATCAAGAGCGGTCGGGCCTTTGTGGGAGCGGCTTCAGCCGCGAGCTTTTGGTCCGGCTGGCCCAAAGCCACTGGGTTCCCGCTTCCGCGGGAATGACGATCAAGGGCGGCGATGCCTTTGTGGGAGCGGCTTCAGCTGCGAGCTTTTGGCCCGGCTGGCCCGAAGTCACTGGGTTCCCGTCTCCGCGGAACCGCTGCAGCCGTTGCCGCAGGATCCATGTGCTCCGACGGGCGGCCGCCGGCGCCGGTGGAACGCTGTGTGGCGCCCGGTCGCGTCCGCCGTTTTCCGCGATAATCGCGCCATGGCGATCCCGGAAATCACCCCGCGCGAAGCGCACCAGCGGCAGGCGGCCGGCGCCGTCCTGGTCGACGTGCGCGAGGACCACGAGCGCGAACTGGGCATGGCCGAGGGCGCACGCGGTATCGCCCGCGCCGAGCTCGAGGAGGATCCGACCTTCCACTTCGCCGAGCACGACGCGGAGCTGATGCTGATCTGCCAAAGCGGCGGGCGCTCGATGCTCGCCGCCGAGGTGCTGGAGCGCCTTGGCTACCGCAACGTGGTGTCGGTGCGCGGGGGAACCAGCCGCTGGATCGCGGAAGGGCTTCCGCTCACCCGTCCGGAAGTCGAGGTCGACCACGACTTCCACGATCGCTATTCGCGCCACCTGCTGCTGCCGGAGATCGGCATGCGCGGGCAGCGGCGGCTGGCGCTTGCGCGGGTGCTGATGATCGGCGCCGGCGGGCTCGGCTCGCCGGCGGCGTTCTACCTGGCCGCCGCGGGCGTGGGCCACCTGCGCATCGCCGACGACGACGTGGTCGAGCGCAGCAACCTGCAGCGCCAGATCCTGCACACTGACACCGACATCGGCATGCCGAAGGTCGACTCGGCGGAGACGCGGCTGTCGGCGCTCAACCCGCGCACCCACATCGAGGCGGTCGCCGAGCGCGTCACCTCGGCCAACGTCGAGCGCCTGCTGGAAGACGTCGACGTGGTGCTCGACGGCGCCGACAACTTCCCGGTCCGCTACCTGCTCAACGACGCCTGCGTGAAACTGGGCAAGCCGTTGGTGTACGGCGCGGTGCACCGGTTCTCGGGGCAGGTGAGCGTGTTCGACGCCGGTCGCCAGCGTGGCGTGGCGCCGTGCTACCGCTG
>PJTQ01000943.1_pt1 | contig 10910 bp, 14 predicted proteins | sample 1512231 | NCBI WGS metagenome assembly PJTQ01 (sample SAMN08177688, study PRJNA422409) | Soil metagenome, whole genome shotgun sequencing project. | isolation source: Soil (3) enriched on wood chips | place: USA: Madison | collected 2015-01-15 | reverse complement strand
GTATTCGACCTGTTCTCCAAGAAGCTTTGGAACTGAAGCTCCATCAGCCATTGATTCAAGAAGAAGCGGACGACCAGTAGTGTCTACCTGACCAAGTAGCAGAGACTTTGCCTGGGAAGATAGAGCCCAACCGTTTAGTGCACCATCGTTGCCAGCGACTGTGGTGTAAGCCTCTACAAGACCTGCGTAGGTGCCTTTCTTGACATCAGTGGCGTGAGGAGACAGAGCTACTGCACCGGCACCACCCAGCTGTGCGAAATCAAGACCAGGGGCACCGGTTGAAGCAAACACAGTAGCGTCAAACTTCTTAGCCAGTGCTAGAGGTAGACGGCGGACACATTCGGCATATAGCGCGTCTGCGTCTCGTTTGAACTGGTTCGAGAATGGAACAATCACTGCAAGAGTGTATGGAGTCAGCTGCTTAGTAGCGAATGTGCCTCTTGAGACTGGTTTTTCAGCAGTTTCAGAGACCCAGTTAGCTGACGGGTCACCAGTAAGGACTGGGATTGAAATACCACGACCAGGTAGATCTACCTTGCGGGCTAGTTTCTGCACAGCGGACTCTTGCTGAACATTTCCCCAAATTTCTTGAGAAACTTCAGCAGGAAGAGTAATCCCGCTAGTGCCACGGTTGATGTCAACCATAGTTTTTTCCTTTCGGTTAAAGGAGGTGACTTATTGCTTCAGCGAACTGAGCAGAAGTAGTGCCTCCGGTTGAAGAAGTGTTTGTACGCCCAAGAGCGTCAGATTTAGGAGCAGAAGGAGTCTGTCCTTTGAAACTGAGCAAAGCATCAGCAGCAGCTTCGATAGCTTCTTTCGTGTCTCCAGTGAGGAGAGTTGAAGGAACCCCTTTAGCTTCAGCTACCTGAGCACGTAGGTTCGCAACCTCAAGTGCTTTAGTTTTAGCCTGAGCTTCCAGTAGAGCATCTTGAGCTTTCTGGAGTTCAGTTTTGTTAGCTTCCTCTATCTGATTCAGCTTTTCTGCTTTAGCTTTCAGGTCAGCGTAGTCGCTGTACTTAGATTGCTCCCTAGCGATACGGGCCTGGATTGCTTTATCGAAATCTTCTTGAGAAGTAATCGGAGTAAAAGCAACCGGTGTCTTATCGTTAGTGTTATCGGCCTGCCCAGCATCTGTGGCAGTTGTGTTTTCAGACATGAGTCTGTTCCTTTCCATTTAGAGCCTGTCGGCTTTAGAGTCCGCAGAAACAGTCTGCGTAACTGCCACAGAAAAACACTGTGGAAACCATTGAGGGGTGCTTTCCTTCACCGGTGCACCCCAAACCGGTGATGAAGGTGCAAGCGAGAACACCTAGAAGCGTTTTGGGTATGAAAAAAGCCACCCGAAGGTGGCTCTTTAAGATTTGCTCTGGCTATTAAGCCAGAGACAGTAATCTTTTAAGTTCATTTTCAATTGTGATTGGTAGCTCTTCACTTTTTTGGAGTTCAGTGAGAGCTTCTAAAGTCTCTCTATCGAGATCATATTCATTAAAAATGAGTTGCTCAATAGCTGTTAAAGCTGCTAATTCGAACTCTTCCATAAAGAGTAAATCCTGCATAGCTCGTAGCGGATTCCCTACAGCGAAAGATACCGCTTGCTTAACCAAGCGGGTAGCTAATTCTTCTGAAAACTCCATGTTTAGATTCTACCACTTGCCTACTGGCCAAGCTGTGTTAATTGAGTACCCTGATTTGGTTTTACGTATCGTTACTGCTAAATCGATACCCTTATATGACCCTGTAATATTTGCTAGGGTTTCTTTAGTATTTAGCCAGTAATTATTTTTTTGAAGCACTTCGTGGATTGCATCTGCTATGTCGTTTGGTGACCAATGTGCGGGAAACTCTGCCTTACCCCCACTGCCGTATAGGTGCCCGCCTTTACCGTTGTCTGCGTAGAGGATATGCTTCCAAGTTTTCTGTGAAATCTTTACACCATCTGGCAGTTGGGTAAGTGCTTTCGGTAATTCAGGTAAATAGTCGATTGTTGTAGAAAACTTTGGATCGAAAGGTCCGTAACGAACAACAACACCATTTTCGTTAACCACAAAGTATGTTTTATTTGAATCATCAGGTCCTGATGAGCTAGGTCTCTGATTGGGCGGTATTGGAGGTTTACCCCCGCCAGAACCACTACCACCCGAATTAGCGCTTCCTGAACCAGGCTTGCCACCGCCGGTAGAAGATTTGTTGCCGGATTTGCCTACACTGTTTCTGATCTCTATTGCTTTTGGTGAGTTCCATGCAATAGTTGCCGCTACTGCCGCTTCTTGTTCACGAGTGACTTTACCCGTGTAGCGATCCATAAACCTTTCAGCCCAATCATTAGACCAGTCGTCTCCTTCATAAACGGGAGCGACTACGCATTTGCAAGAGTCATGATATTTCGAACCTAAAGGCTTATTACCCCTAGCTACTACACCGCCACCGATACCGCCAGTGAGCCTAACCCCGTTAGAGTCATATCCTGTGCGGTTTGACCCTCTACCAACGACAGTAGTTGCTGATTCAAGTGTTTTATATACTGGCCCTCTTGAGGCGATCATGGCGCAAAAGTCGCAACACCCTGGGAGTGGGAATCTTTGCCATCCGATTCTTAAAGTCTGACCAAAATAGTCTGTACCGTTTAAGAGCTCAACATTGTTTGAGGTAGTGTCTCTAGCCGCACCAAGAACAAGTCTTGTTGTTGTACCGCCAAGTTTTCTAATGAGTTGATCAGTGCTACTTGAGCCTGTTATTGCCCAGTTGACTGAGGCAGCTATCTGTCCTTTAGCTATCGGTTCAACTCCGGGTGGGATATATAGTTGGCCACCATATTTTGAAACGATGGTTTCTGATAGATACCTTGCTGCTAAAAGCCCTGTTGCCTGGCGGTATGGTTCGAGAATATGTCCAAACGTTAGTGTTAACCCATTTTTGACCGCTGTAGAACCTAAGGTATCGAGTCTTTTAGTGATCTGTTCAACATCAGTTACGGCGTGAGCCACAAGTTGATTTAGGAGTTTGCCATAACTTCTAATGGTCGCCAGAGTCATTACTGACCCTCTGTAACATCATCTCTGGTAGCAACTATTTCTGTTGCCGTGTCTGAGACAGTTGTTTGCAACGTGCTCAAAAGAGTCGAGATTTTGCCTTGCTCTCTTATTGTTTGCAGTCTTGATATATCTGTACGGTCTAGGCCAAACATTTCAAGTGCAACATCTGAATCTGATGCCCATGGGAATGCTGAAACAAACTGCACTGTGGCGTTGGCTGCCTCGGTTCTTGTGGAGGTGGCTGGGTTACGGAATTTTGCTTTCAATCCGGCTAGTTCTGAAGGAGGTTCGGATAAGCCATCTCTAACCATTACCGCAAGTTTCATTGCGTCCACCCATCCCATACCGAATGGGATTGCTGCTCTCTCAGCGGTTTTTACCAGGTCTAAATAGGCTGTTTGCATGGCCGCGTCTGATGCTGGGTTGTCGTGAATTATTCCGAGGCTTGAAACTGGTAGCCCTGTTTCACCAGCGAATAGTGCGGCATCTGCTCTAACCATTTCGACGTGGGGTTGCATGGTCATTTGAGCGAACTGACCGACGACGGGTAGCTTGTCACTGTTTGGGTCGCCCTCTAGTGCTAGGACTTTGCCGAGCATGACTTCCCAGCCGGTTCGTGGTTTGCCGTCGGCTCCGACGAAGTCTTTCTCATTTGCTCCAAGTACGTATCTTTGGGGTGATGAGTAGAATTCTGCCGATACTTCCATGCGCAGTAGGGTTCTGACCGCTCTGTCTGTTATGGACATGACTGCTCGTGAAATTCGGGATCTTCCGAAAGGGTATTCAAGGCTTGGCCGGAATGGAAGAACAGCTATTGGTGCACGTCCTAGAACATGTGCTCTGGAGTCGTTAACCCATTTAGCACCGTCAAAAGTTAGTGTGTGGACGAATTTGTCGTTGTAGAGGATGAATTCTTTTACCTCACCGGAATCTGTTACTTGAGTTACAGATAAAGCTGTTTTTACTCTCCGCGCAATAGGATCCCATTTAGCTGTTGTGCCTGTCGCAGACAGCGGACGGATTACTACATCTGGCTCCCCGATGGTTTTCTCCCCTGCCAAGACTGCAACGAATGTGACAGCATATTTCAAGGCAGAAATGTGAGCTTCGGAAGATTCTAGAGATAGGCGGTTATTGTCCCAGATTTGGTCTAACCCGAAATCATCCAGGTTACCGTTTGCGAGAACGAAACCATCGAGATCTATTCTTTGTTCTAGAGCGTCTACAGATTTGGCTGGCCAACCAATAACAGTCTCAACTGATTGCAACTGTGGGGGTACTGCTATGCCTAAGTGCTGGATTGTTTGGCGAGAGTCGTAGTATCTAGTGCGTAACCTGTTCCTAACGGATTTTCTGCCTAGGAGAACGATCAGATCATTTACGTCTTTTTTCTCTTCCCTCGTAAGGCCAGGCAATGCTGAAATTGCGGATACCTTCATCTACATCACCAATGCCTTTCTAGTAGTAGATTTGTTGACTGACTTGTTCAATCCATACGTTGCTAATGTCACAGCCACTAAAGGACTAATGTCACCAGTTTTGGTTTTCCTGTTCCATTTCCAGAGAGAATCACCCATAGGGGTAACCATTGATACTGATACCGCTTGCTGGAGTTCGGTCTGGTTTGAGTGAGCTATTTTTCCTTCAATCACCAGGTCGAAGAATCTTCCGCATGCTTTGCCATAGTTTTTGTACTCGATTTGGAGAGTTCGTAATCCTGCAGATCTTAGGTCTTGAGCTAAAGTGCCTGCAGCTCCACCGAAATCTACGACGATTGCTGAAGGGTCTAAAGCTTCCTGTAATTTCACTAAAGCTTCAGGGATCCAATCTGTACCGTCTCGTCTGTCAATGACTTCAATAAATGTTCGACCGTCATCGAGTTCGCCAGCTAAAGCAATTACTGCTGATGCGCGGTCAGGTGGTACATCTACTGCTAGAGCAACTTTAATTGGCTCCAGTTCAGAAGCATTTTTCGCGTAACAGTTTTCCCACTCTGTTTGAGGAATGGCGGACTCACCGCCTAATTTCTCCCAAATGCCTAATCGTTCTCGTTTGAAACCTGTAGATGATCCATCATCTTGAAGCATCGCCTCGTACTCGTCTTGGATGTATTGCTCACTTATTCGATAGCCAAGTCCAGGATTAGCTCGATACCATGCTTCACGATCTGTAGGGTCTGTATCGTCCTCTACTGACCATTCAAAATAGGCCAACCGGTTAGAGGACTTCTCAATACCTGCTTTACGGATACTGGCTAGATAGTCTGAATCCACTTGCCCAGCCGATGAAGTAATCCAAATCTGAGGATTACCATCCATAGATTTCGCAGCCAATGTAGGCACTAGCGCATCAATCTCATCTGCCTTCAAAGCATAGGCTTCATCTAGGACAATCAAATCCCCCGTGAAACCACGGCCAGAGTCACCAGACCTGGCAAAGAATTGGATTAGAGATTTATTTTTGAACGTGATACCCGGCTCATTACCTGTACGGAATCCGGCAACATCTCTAAAAGATGTTTCGGTGCCGGTAAAACCCTCAACCTCGTGAATGAGTGGCGAATTCCATATGCGCTTCATCATCTCAAGCATCGACTTCTTAGCCGTCTTGAACTGATGCGCAGTATGAGTAATAACCGATTCCCCGAAAAGTAAAGCGCCAGCTAATTCTCTAGCTTCAAGAACCGCATTCTTACCGTTCTGCCTGGGAACAACCAAACCTACACGGAATGCTGACCATCTACCGTCTGCTTGCTCCTGTAAAGATTTCTCCAGGACATGTTCCTGCCAGGGATCTAAAACAAGGCCAGCGTATGCGGCCAGCTGCGAAGCCTCTTCAACAGCCGAAGAAACCCCTACAGGCCAAGACTCGAATCTAGGCTTTTGCTCGCCTTTCCTCACGGAGTCTTGCAAGTTCATCCACCACACCTACTCTCGGAGCAGAAGCTCTAGTCAATACAGCGATCCTTGAAACTAGTGCTTGGCGCTGTTTAGAAAGTCCAGCAATTGCTGAAGCTGGTGCTTCGCGCATAGCAGCGGACAGAATCCGAAGGTTTTCGCGGGCATCGTCCAACTCGTCAATTCCGGTATTGGTAGACACTTCAGGTAAAGCAGTTACTGCTGCTAAAGGTTTGGCTCTTCTTTTCCTAGTTTGTTCACGTGCAGCTTCCGCGCAAGCCTTATCTACAGGCTCTTTCAGACGTTTATGCCTGCGGTAAGCGGAAAGGGAACCACACGGAGCTAAGGCTCTAGTAGACATAATCTCTCCTTGGTAGACATAAAAATTGCGTGTGTAAAAAATCCGACTAAGCCGAGGAACTCGGAAGAAGGGGGAGGGAGGGCCCCTACCCCCTATTTGTGGGTTATTGGGATACCCAGTTTCTGGTTGTTACTGGTTTTGGAGTGTTTAGGTCTTTTTTTCCACGTCTAGAGTTGCATGAGCGGTGTGCGGCCCGTATCTCCCCCAATAATTTGCCACCTTTGGCTCTAGGGATTACATGGTCTGCAGTGAAGCTCATTCGGTCGGTATATGGGAGGGTGTAATCAATTGGTTTGCCACATAGGTGACATGGATCTTGACGTTTACGAAGCGCCGCTGTTCGCTTGGTGTATGTGTGGTCGTTGAGTTTGTTTGCCATTGATTGGTTCCTACGTGTGGGTTTTCTGCAGTTAGCTGGGGTTATAGTGGTTAGTAGTTTTTTTACTTCAAAGGAGAAGCAGGTGGAGCTTTTTTCTAGGCAGCAAGGGTTTGTTCCTGTTAGGTCTGTTAGTCAGGTTAATGATTTAGATAAAGACACCAGGACAGATATCTGGAACTATTTGAGCCCAATAATCAATAGAAAGATAAGAGCTGGGGACAAGTCGATTGAATACGTTCTTAAAGACATTTGGACTGGGTATTTGCGACAAGATGTGGATAGCTTTACATGGAGTCACGCTATGAATCAGTTGAAACTAATCGTACAGTCTGGTGAATGGTTCTATGTAATGGATATTTTGCAACTGTTTTGGAAATCCTTTTCCTCATACTCCGCAGAAGAGACTAGAACAAAAGCCATAAACGATATTTTTGAAAGGAATTTAGTCGGATTCCGTATCGTCAAGGGTTCAATTATTCCTGTCGCTGACCAAGCTGAGTTAACTGAAATCAATGAAGCTATTGATAGTTCTCCTGTTTCTGCTTCTAGAGAGCATTTGAATAACGCTGTAAACGAACTTTCTAAAAGGCCTTCCGCGAATTATAAGAGTGTTCTTCTTGAGTCAATTCAAGCAGTGGAAGCTGCGGTAAAAGATTTCACAGAGAAAAAAGATCCTTCACAAGCTTTTAAAGATTTGAAAACCATGGTTGTTGATAATCATCCCGCCCTGTTTGAAGGTTGGAATAATCTTTACGGTTTCACTAGTGATGACAAGGGGATAAGGCACGCCTTGAAGGATGATTCAATTCCCGCGGACGAGCCTCTAGCTATTTATTTTCTAGTGATTTGTTCTGGTTTCATCAACTACTTAGCAAAACTTAAGGCTAAGAGTAATACACCCTAAATACTGTTATTATCTGGTTACCGTCAAGAATTTAGAACAAAGAAAAGGAAATTCAAGTGAGTGATTTTGGAAGTGTTTCTAGTGAACTTTGGAATGAAGCGCGTGATTTACTGCCTTCTTCTAGGGAACTTGAGAAAGAGACAATAGAGGTTCGCATAGAGGCTGCTAAAGTTTGTGCTTTACTAGCTATTGGTCAGGAACTAAATGCCTTTAATCTAGGAGAGACAGTTTTGAGTGACGTTTTGCTAGATGTTCTAAAAAATCGGAGACCTTTAGTTTAAAGCTAGATACAGAAATCCACCATCCTTAGTATATGGGACAATTAGGACATTGATTTTGTTTCTCCTGGGTGTGTCCAGATTGGCAAAAATTAGGTGGAAATTAGGATTTGATTTCGTTTAACCTACCATAGAACAAAGAGATTATTTCTAACTTTTTTCAGAATTCTTTACCTCAAGTATTAATTCTCATCTTGTGAAAATAGCATTGCGTTTTCGAGGAGGCTGGGTTTTGTTGAACTCTCAAGCCTCGCTGGCCTCCCAGGAGCTCGAGACACCGTGCCCTGAACAACTACTGTCTTTCCTGTTTTCATCCAATCATGGATGTCACTAAGTTGTTCTCTTCTAACACGTAATTCAATACGCCCCAATCTCGAACTGCCATGAACGGGTGTCTGAATTGCAATTTCTCCAAATAAATCTTCAGGAGCATGACTTATATGGATAATTGGTCCAGTAAAGACTTGCATTGTGTCGCGTTTAGGAACGGATAGTAGCTTCACTGAACGAGCAACAAGCTCTCTTGCTTCATTATCTGCGGGGATAACGACACGGCTTGGAGATTCAGTATCAATATTCTCAATAGGGGACCATTCAAAACCTGTTTCAAACCATGAAACTCCAGGTTCAGTAAGAGTTTTACTAACGTACCAAAGCAGTTCCTTAGTACCCCCAGCAATTACAAACTGATCAAGGGCCGGACGCTGAGGATCCTTTCCTGGCTTAATAACATGTTTATCAAATGCGTCCATGGCTTGAGCTAATGTACGCATTACTCGCCTTTCGGGAGATTCAGGTGGCATGAAATAAGAGCTGGCCCCATCTAACTCCACCTCTTCCGAGATAGGAGCTTCGCTTATCTTCAAAGCCACTGGAAAAACAAATGAGCCTTTTTCTGTATGCGCAAGTCGGGCTTCGCTGACAATTTCGTCTCCGAGTTTAGAATAACTACCCCCTATTGTTTGCCTAGGACGACGTGCAGCGGTAGCAGCAGCTCTTAACATTCCGAAAGCCGAAGTTATAACAGAGGCACCGGCCTCTAAAGATACTGTACTGTCATCAGATGAGACATCATCTATCCTGAATCGAGTGATATCGCAACGTATAAACTCAACTTCTTGTTCAATTTTCGCAACATTTGCATTATGAGCATAGGCAACCCGCTTAACTAAATCACTCCACACAAATGACCCAAGTTTCAGCTCTTTAGGCAGATACATCTCAGTACCGTCATTTAGGGACCATAAATCTGCCCCATTAGGATTAGTCTCTTTTATTGACCAACCTCGTACTTTTAAAACTGCTGAGAAGTCTTTAAATAGGTCATTGTTCATACAAAATCCCTCTACCTCTCTCATGGAACTCGTAGACTTCGTCTCGCCACTTGTATAGCATCTCGCTAGTCAACCGGTCAGCCTCAGTGAATTTCATAGAACTAGTGTGTTCATTTGAATCAAACCGCTTTCCAAAAGCAACCGCACGATGAACTGTACTAGAGGACTTTGCTTCAATCCAATCACCAACCAATGAAGGTACTTTAACTAGAACTACATATGTAGGTTCATAGTTCTCAGTCCACTTTTCGATCCACTCTGGCTTAAGTTGTAGCGTCGCAGAGGAATGATTAACCTTCCACTTAGCCGAACACTTTATTTGAATTTTTGCGCTAGCCCGGCCAAAATCCAACGCCACATCAATCGCATCGACGTCTTCATCAGGTGAAGTTTCATTAAATCTGACTCCGGCATGTGCCGCTAAAGAACGAAGATATGCTACTCCGTAACGCCCTTTACGACCGTTATCAGTGAAATGCGGATTAGCAGAAACACTTAAAGGTGAAGGTGGCACACCCTCAATATTAGTGTTCGTCATTGAACCCCTCATAAGTTATTTAAACTCGCCAAAAAATGCATATAGTAAATCTATTATCTAGATCATATAGGACGATTAGGACATTAGTTTTTCTCCACGTCGAGGGCGTTTCTCTAAATCTGGAACATAAACAAACGTCTCGTACCTCATTCGCACAGCTTTTACAGTCCCCTGCTCAACCAGTCTGCGGATTTGGCGTTTGCTTAGATTAAATTCTGCAGCTGCTTTGGTCATCGACATCCAAGGTATTGAATCTGAATAAGAATGCATTTCTTCGTCCTAGATTCCGCGAGCGCGGTTTTTGTGTGTTTGTTGGATTTTGAGTGTTTGTGTTTGGTGTTGTATTAGTGCTGTGGCGTGGGCGAACATTGTTTGGTCTAAGGTTGTGTGGCAGTTTGTGCATTTGACTTGGATGTCTTGGCCTGGTTGTTGAGGTGGATAGTATTTGAGGGTTTCTCGGTTGCAGTTGAGGCAGTTCATGTATTTGACTCTGTGTGGGCGGTCTTGGTAGGGCCAGTGGTGTTTTGCTGTTTCTACTTCGCGGATAAGGTTTAGGCAGGTTTGGGCTAGGTAGGTGTTGTTGGCTGCTTCTTCTAGTTCGTATGGGTTGAGTTCGTGGATTAGGCGGTTGATTTCTAAGGCTGCTATGAGGGTTGGTGGCATGCCTAGTGGGTGGGTGTTGCTGGATTGGATTCGGGTGTCTAGGTCTGTGGTTTTGACGTATCCGGCTATTTTTAGCCAGGGAATGAGTTTGGTGGCGTCATGGAAAGCCCATTGGAGTCTTTCCCATTGATCTATGGTTAGGTAACCTATGCCGTTTTCGGGTTTATGAAACATTAAGGATTTTTTCTCCTGCTTTGATTCTTTGGTCAGTGAAGACAGCGAGCGCTGGGTTAGTTGGTTTGGTAGTGGTGGGTTGTTGGGTTTTGATGTGTTCCCTAGCCTCGGTAAGTAGAGTTCTTACGGTGTGGAGTGTGCGTTCAGTTCGTTTAACTGTCGCGAGCGCGGTTTTTAGTTGTTGGCGTAGGTGTGTGTTTTCTGCCTCTAGTTGGAGTATCTTTGCCTGTGTCTTTGCTGGTTCGAGGGTTTCGTCGAGTTGGTTTAGTTCCGTGAGGGAAAGTGTTGCTAACAGTTCGATACGGGCCTTCAAGGCTGTGTTGGTTGGTTTAGTCATTGCGTAGCTCTTC
>PJTQ01000939.1_pt1 | contig 10945 bp, 7 predicted proteins | sample 1512231 | NCBI WGS metagenome assembly PJTQ01 (sample SAMN08177688, study PRJNA422409) | Soil metagenome, whole genome shotgun sequencing project. | isolation source: Soil (3) enriched on wood chips | place: USA: Madison | collected 2015-01-15 | reverse complement strand
CGTGATGGTGGCGCTATCGATGAACGGCCTGCGCAAGCTGGGCGTTGCCGCCGGCGGCTTCGGTCTGCTCGGCGCGATCGCGGCGGCCGCGTCGGGATGGATCGGCTGGCGCCTGGCGCGGCGGGTGGAGCGGGGCGAGATGCAGCCGGCCGGCGATGTGCGTGCCTGATCGCCGGGGCGTTGGTGCCTTTGCCCCGCATCGCCTTGGATGATGCGTTTGTCCGGACTGCGCTGCTTCGGAAGCCGGTGGACGCCTGTGGTGGCCCGGCGATGCGCCCTGCTGCTGTCGGCCGCACTGTGCGGCCCGCTGCACGCCGCGCAGGACGACGCGGCCGGGCCGTCGTCGATCCGGATCAATGAACGGGTGACCCACTACGCGATTGCCGCCGGTTCGATCGAAGACTTGCGCGAGCAGCTGCGGCATGGCGTCCCGTCGCCGGGTGACCACGGCCATACCAGCAGCGACGTCGGGATCCGCTACGAACTCGACATGTCGGCCGCGGGGTGCCGACTGCGCAACCTCGAGGTGCGGCTGGATATCGTCGTCACCTTGCCGGAGTGGCGTCCGCGCAGGCAGGTGTCGGCGGCGGAGTGGAGGCGCTGGGAGCGGGCGCTTGCCGCGCTGGAAGACCACGAAGCCACGCATCGCGCGAACGCCCGTGCCGCAGCGGAAGAGGCGCGGGTCCGGATCCAGGCGATCGGCCCGCGGCCGGACTGCAGGTCGGTCAGGAACACGGCCAGCCGGCTGCTGCGCCGGACCATGCTCAAGTACGAGTTCAGGGATCGCCGTTACGACGCCCGCACCCGCAACGGCGCGGAGGAAGGTGCACTGCTTTGAGCGGCGGGGACACCGGGTGCCCGCGCCGCGCCCGCTCGCCCGCCGCGCTTCAACGCCGCGGCGACACCCACATCGCGATGCGGGCGCGGAAGACCGCGTCGCCGGCCGGATCGGTGACCTCGACCTCGACCGGCAGCTCGTACGCGGCTTCCGACTCGGTCGCCGGGCGCGCAGGCGCGGCCACCGCGCGCATCGTGCCGACCGCCTTGCGCAGGTATTCGACCGTCATGCCCTTGGGAATCCAGCGCATCGACGACGGCAGGCCCGCGTCGATCGCCAGCCCGCCGGTCAGCTCGGCCAGGTTGCACAGCGCGATCGCGTGCACGGTGCCGATGTGGTTGGTGACGCCACGACGGTGGCGCAGGCTGGCCACGCAGCGCCCCGGTTCCAGCAGTTCGATGCGCGGGCGGATGCTGGAAAAGTAGGGCGCCTTGAAGCAGACCGCGCGCGAGAACAACCAGTAGCCAGCGGGCCAGCGGGTGATGCGGCGGTAGAGGTCGAGGACGGAAGCGGGCATGGGAGTATCCCGGTGGCCGGGATGTCCGCGCCCGTTTGCGCGTCATCCCCGAACTGGCTTTCGATCCCGTGGGAGCGGCTTCAGCGGCGAGCTTTTCGACTCGCCAGCACCGGAGCGCAAGAGCTCGCGGCTGAAGCCGCTCCCACAAGGGCAGGACGGCGCGTCAGGCGGCCTCGCGCGGCACGCGCTTGTGCTGCGGCAGGTCGTAGTAGGACGCCGCCCGCAGCTCGTGCGTGTCGAAGTCGTCGACCGTGATCGCGTCGAGCGTCATCGCGCGCAGCTCCTCGAGCTGGACGCGTTCTTCGGCCGTGATCCAGCCCTCGCGCACGCCCTCGTCGAGCTGCGAGTTGAAATCCAGCGCCTCGATGTCGCTGTTCTTCAGCGCCTTGAGGAACTTGCGCTCCACCGGCTCGGCGAGGATCGCCTTGGCCAGGTAGCTGTCGATGCGGCCGGCCGGGTTGTTTTCGCACGGCGTGGTGAACACGCCGCTGGCCAGGCGGTCGCGAGCCTCGTTCGGCGCCATGAGCAGGGCGGCGGCGCGGTGGCCCAGGCGGTCGCTGGGTGCCTGCGCGCGGCGGCCCCACGGGAACACCAGCAGCCACAGCAGCCAGCCCACCGGGCGGATCGGGTAGTTGCGCAGCGCCGCCGACAGGGCGAGTTCGATCCGGTGCACCGAGTCGTGGAAGGCCCACGCCAGCAGCGGCTGGTCGCCCGTCGGGCGGTCCTCGTCCTGGTAGCGCTTGAGCATCGCGCTGGTCAGGTACAGGTGGCTGAGCACGTCGCCCAGGCGCCCGGACAGCGACTCCTTGAACTTGAGCTTGCCGCCCAGCAGCAGCATCGAGGCGTCGGCGATCAGCGCCAGGTTGGCCGAATAACGGTCGAGCTTGCGGAAGTAGCGCCGCGTGTAGTCGTCGCCCGGCGCCTTGCCGACCTTCGCGCCGGTCAGGCCGAACCAGAACGAGCGCACCGCGTTGGAGATCGCGAAGCCGATGTGGCCGAACAGGTTGCGGTCGAACTCCTCCAGCCCGGCCTTCTCGTCCGGGTTCTGGGCCGCCTTCATTTCCTTCAGGACCCACGGGTGGCACAGGATCGCGCCCTGGCCGAAGATCAGCAAGCTGCGGGTCATGATGTTGGCGCCCTCGACCGTGATCGCGATCGGCGCCGCCTGCCAGGCGCGGCCGGCGAAGTTGCGCGGCCCCAGGATGATGCCCTTGCCGCCGAGCACGTCCATCACGTCGCTGGATACCTCGCGCGCCATCGTCGTGCAGTGGTACTTGGCGATCGCCGACGGCACCGCCGGGGTCTCGCCGCGATCCACCGCCATGGCGGTGGCCTGCGACAGCGCGCTGATCGCGTAGGCCTTGCCGGCGATGCGCGCCAGCGCTTCCTCCACGCCCTCGAAGCGGCCGATGGACAGGCCGAACTGCTTGCGGATGCGCGCGTAGGCGCCGGTCGAGATCGCGCCCATCTTGGCGCCGCCGCTGGCCGTGGAGGGCAGGGTGATCGAGCGGCCGATCGACAGTTGTTCGTTCAACATCTGCCAGCCCTTGCCGGCGCAGTCCTCGCCGCCCAGCAGCTGGCTCAGCGGGATGAAGACCTCGCGACCGTGGATCGGGCCGTTCTGGAACGGCGAGTTGAGCGGGAAGTGGCGGCGCCCGATGTCCACGCCGGCGGTATCGCGCGGCACCAGCGCAATGGTGATGCCGATGTCATTGGTGTCGCCGATCAGGCCGTCCGGATCGTACAGGCGGAATGCCAGGCCGATGAGCGTGGCCACCGGCGCCAGGGTGATGTAGCGCTTGTCGAAGGTGAGCTTGATGCCGAGCACGTTCGCGCCGTTCCACTCGCCCTGGCAGACGATGCCGTAGTCGGGGATGGAGGTGGCATCGGAGCCGGCGAACGGGCCGGTCAGGCCGAAGCAGGGCACCTCGCGGCCATCGGCCAGGCGCGGCAGATAGTGGTCCTTCTGCTCCTGGGTGCCGTAGTGCACCAGCAATTCGCCCGGGCCGAGCGAGTTGGGCACGCCGACGGTGGAGCTGACCACGCTCGACATCGAGGAGATCTTCTGGATCACCTTGTGGTGCGCCAGCGCCGAGAAACCCAGGCCGCCGTATTCCTTCGGGATGATCATGCCGAAGAACTTGTTCTGCTTGATGAAATCCCACAGCTCCGGCGGCAGGTCGGCGTGGACGTGGGTGATCTCCCAGTCGTTGATCCGCTTGCACAGCTCCTCGACCGGGCCGTCGAGGAAGGCCTGCTCCTCGTCGGTCAGCTTCGGCGCCGGTTGCGACAGCAACTGGTCCCAATCCGGGTCGCCGGAGAACAGTTCGCCCTCGAAGCCCACCGAGCCTGACTCCAGCGCGATGCGCTCGGTCTGCGACAGCGGCGGCAGGATCTTGCGGTAGAACTTCAGCAGCGGCGCGGTGACCAGCGGCTTGCGGATGGCCGGGATCAGCAGCGGCACCGCGACCAGCGCCACCAGCACGCCGGCGATGGCCGTGGCGACCGGGTTGGCGCCAAGCAGCCAGCAGCCAACCAGCAAGGTGGCGGTGATCGCCACCCAGTAGGCCAGGCGCAGGCGATGGTAGGCGGCAAACGCGCCCGCAAGGAGGAAGGCGAGGAAGGGAAGCGCGATGCTCATCATCTGGACTCCGGTGAGCGACCTGAACGGGGAGGGTAGCCCGCACGGTGTTGCCACCGCGCGATCCAATACCATACGCACAAGTATGGAGTCTGGAACTGCAAAGTCAATGCTGCGGCGCGGGGAGGTTCCGCTCTTGCTGTGGGGCGTCGTCTCGCCCGAATCCCGTGCGGCGGTCTCCTTAATCGAGTGGAGACCAAAATGGCGCATGGCGCGTCAAGTTCTGTTGCACTGCAGCAGGCTTAGCCCCCTGTGACGTGCGTCCCGTCCGTGTAAAACAAAAATTCCGAAAAAGGCTTGTTAAAGATTTGTTTCATAATTTATAGTCGATTCAGTCATGCCGTTCGGGCCTTGACTGCATGTGGGCGATTTGGCAGGGCCTGCGGATTGGCCTGCATGTCATCCCTTTTGCCACAACTGTTCCCGGGGAGGGTACAAATCGATGGCTTCCAATCATCAATTCGTCAGAGGTCTGAAGCGCAGCGCGCTCGCTGCAGCGCTGGGCATGTGCTTCATTGGCGCAGCCCTGGCAGCCGAAACCGGCGGCCTGCGCATTACCATCACAGGCAACGACGGCCAGCCCGTCGCAGGGGCCACCGTGAAGGTCAGCTCGCCGGACAGCCTCGTATCAAGGACCGGCGTGACCGAGGCCGACGGCAGCGTCCGCCTGACCGGCCTGGATCCATCAACCAACTACACCGTTGAAGTGGGGGCTTCCGGTTACGACCAATTCAGCGCGAGCAACGTTGCCGTGGTCAGCGGCAAGAACCTCAGCCTGGGTTATGCCCTCGGCGCGACCAATCTGGACACTGTGATCGTGACGGGTACCGCGCTGGCCGCCGTGGACACCACATCCGCGACCGTCAGCACGACGCTGACCCTCGATATGGTGGAAGCACTGCCCACCGGCCGCAATTATCAGAGCTACCTCCAACTTGTTCCCGGCGTCAAGCCTGCGGCGGGCGGCAATCCATCGTCAAAGTCAGGTGTCAACTACTCGGATATCGGCGGTGCCGTCGGCACTTCGACCGACAACGTCTACTACATCGATGGCGTCGATGTCACTGACCCCCTCACCGGTACTTTCGGATCGAACTTCAACTCCGAGATCATCCAGGAGCAGCAGGTGCTGACCGGTGGCGTCCCCGCGGAATTCTCCGGCGGTACTGGCTTGATCTCCAAGGTGATCACCAAGTCGGGTGGCGATGAGTTCCATGGGTCGATCAACTACTACCTTCAGAATGACAGCCTGGTCTCCAAGGACAAGCACGACACGTCGAGCGGATTTTCGACCTACGACACCGCCGTTACACTCGGCGGTCCCATCATCAAGGAAAAGCTGTGGTTCTTTGGCTCGTATCAGAAGAAGTATCGGCAGGACGATGTCCTTGATCCGACAACGGGCTCTGCCTTGCGCACGGTCGACAATGACGCGCGATACGAATTCCTGAAGGCGACCTGGCAGATCACCGATGATGATCGCCTCACTGCAACGTATTTCAGCGACCCGACCGATATCAGTGGCTCCAACAGCTCCGGCACGCTGAACAATCGAGACACTGCAAGGACCCAAGGCGGCGACAATTACAAGCTGGAGTACTCACACGACTGGGAGAACTTGCGGCTGAGTGCTTATGGTTTCCGCCATGAGGCGGAACTAACGACGCTGGCAGCGGATCAGTCGACGCGCAACGATGTTACTTTCAGGACCAATGCGAGCTCCTCTCTTGCACAGCGCAGCTTGGGCGGTGCCGGCGCAAACACCGAAACATGGCGTAACCGGGATGAGTTTGGACTGAGTGCGGAGTACTGGCTCGACACCAGTTATGGCAGTCATGCGTTCAAGGCTGGGATAACTTCCTCGGAAAATGTTTACAAGAGGAACGCCACTGTCACCGGGGAGGGTGCGACATATACGTCGATCGCTGACCAGTATGCCGGTGTGACCTACGATGATCTCGCGAACAGCGGCCAGTGGACGACCAGGCCGTTTACGAACGACGATCGTGCGCGCGTCGTCACAGCAATCAATGCAAGTTCGGATCGGGCCTACTTTGTCGGTTTGCTGGATGCCGATGGTGACGGACAGGTTTCCAACGATGAACTGAGCGCCTATCAGTTCGGCAGCACGGCGGGCAACCCGGGCGGGCAAATCAATGCCTACCGCAGCTTGCGTACGGTGGATGCGCCATATTCCGTATCGAGCAAGGGCAAGACGTTCTACCTGCAAGATACCTGGACGATCAATCAGTGGACCGCCAACATTGGCGTACGTACGGAGCAATGGGCACATTACGGATCGTCCAATGACAAGTTGTTCACTTTCGACTGGAAGTTCGCGCCGCGACTGAGCCTCGTATACGACCTGGCTGGCGATGGACGCAGCAAAGTCTGGGGCTTCTATGGTCGTTATTACGACCCCATTCGCAACGACATGACCAACTTCGCCGGTAACACCACGGGTCCAGTGACCGAGGAGCAAATCTATCTTGGTGACCAGTGGCTGACCTACCGTACGCGTGGTGGAGCGCAGGTGCTGGACTCGATTTTTTCTCCGAGTACCAAGACTCCGTATACGGATGAGTTCATGGTTGGTTATGCCACCACGTTCGGCAAGGATCTGAGCCTGTCGGTCACGTACACCAAGCGTGATACCAAGGACGTCTTCGAAGACTATGACTTGGCCGTGTATTCCGATCCGCTTGGTGACGGTGAAGATGGCGTGGCCTTTCCAGGATCTCCGTTCTACTTGCCGTATTCTTACTTCGGCTTGAGCGAGGAGCAGATTCAGCAGGTCCAGAATCACGAAGTGAATTACGTGCTGGGCACGCTGGCAGGTGGAAAGCGCAAATACCAGGGGTTGGAAATCTCGCTGCAAAAGCAGAAGAGCAACAACTGGATGGGTATGATGTCGTACACGTACAACGAAGCCGATGGCAACACCAATTCGGATGGCAATGCGGATCTGCAGGGTGATCTGATCTACCTCGATCCACGTGCGCCAAACGTGTGGGGCAGGCAGCCGGGCAACATCAGGCACCAGTTCAAGGCATTTGGCACTTACTTTACGAACTTCGGCCTTGAAGTCAGTGGCGTGTTCAATTGGAACAGCGGTTATTTCTACACTCCATCCACTGGTGCGTATGGTCGTGCGGTGCCGCCGAGCGCCGCGCCTTACGAGCATGGCGGCATTACCAGCACATGGCTCCTCCCCGGTTACGTCGGTGCCGAAACCGCTCCCGCGTATTACACATTCGATGTCCGGGCCAAGTATGTGAAGGAGTTGCCGGTCGGAAAGCTCGAGATTTTCCTCGACATCTTCAATATCCTCGACAAGCAGTCGGCCACGGGCGAGGTTAATCTGCTGGGTGGCAGTGGCCAGTACGACTTCGGCGATGCAAATGCCTGGGTCCAGCCTCGCCGTGCCTACTTGGGGGCAAGGTATTCCTTCTGATTGATCAGGAATGTGCTTGGATTTTCAATGCCGGCGCGTAAGCGCCGGCATTTTTGTTCGGTGGTCTCCGAGTTCAAGCGCATGCGGTAAAACAGCGATGCGGGTACTTGCGCCGTGGCGAATGCGGCAGTTTGCTCCACGGAGTACGAACCTGTCCGGCCAAGTATGTGGCTTAGCGGCCTGGCCTGTGCAGAAGCCGCACAACCATGGAGTGACGCTCACCAGCGAAGTGTTCTTCGATCATTACGTCAGAACACGCAACACTCGCGCCGACTGTTGAGCTTGAGCGTGTGAATCCCTTTCCAAGACCATGCGGTTAGATGCTTGCGAAGCTGGGATGGCTGTAGGCATCAACTGGAATTGGCAGTTGTCTCGTCGGGGATACTTTGCTGCGATTGCTTGCGCTTCTCCAGAGATAGTGCTCGATTGCGTGAGCGCTGTGCCGCCGATGCTTTGCCGATCTTTTGATAGGCCTCGGCCAAGCTGCGATGAAACTCGGGCTGGTTCGGAAGCAAGCGGATGGCGCGTTTGTAGTGCGGTACCGCCAAGCCATAGGCACCCGACTTCACCAGATGCTGCGCCATCAGGAACTGCGAAAAGGGATCGGAAGACTGTACGCGCTGCAGCTGTGTGTCGTAGCGCGTTGCGAGCCGGGCCTTACCGGTAGACCGATACAGGCTGACCAAGTTGCCCAAGGAGCCCACATGGTTGCCCTCCCGTTCCAATGCGCGCATGAAGGCGCGCTCGGCGGCGTCGTGGCGGCCCGAGCGCCAGTGGATCACGCCGGCGTTGTTCCAGATCGTTGCGCTGTCGGGATCCAGCGCCATGGCCGTCTCGATCTCTACGGTGGCTCCAGTTCCATCGCCGAGGCGGAGTCGCTCGATCGCGTTGTTGTTGTGCAGAAGTGCGACCAGCTGCGCATCGGAGATCGCGTGTTGGCTGCGCTGGGCGATGACGGAGTTCCAGCCGACATCGACCGTGTACTGCGCGCCATCGACATTGATGCCAGCCTTGATGTGCTTCGCGCGGTAGACCGTGTTGTCGACCACATGCATCGCGAGTGCATCCTCGGAGGCCTGCGCATAGGATTCGACTCCCGCCGCGCGGGCCAGGGCAATGAACATCATGGTGAATGACAGGCAGTTCACCTTGCGCTGCGCGTAGCTCTCTGCGATGCCGTATGTGGGCTGCTCCTGGTAGCGCAGTGCGAGCCCGTCCTCGGTGATCATGAACTCGAACAGCCGCCGTACGCGATCAAGGTCGGAAGCGTCGTGGTCGAGCCCCAGTTCGGCCAGCGCTTGCCGCAGGTCGTCCGGCAGGGCCATGGCGGCTTGCACCCGGACTTCTTCCTGCGAAGCATGGGGCGGCGCTGCATCGGCATGCAGTAAAAGGCTGCCGGAGCAGGTAAGCAGCAGGACCAGCAATGTCCGCAGCATGACGCCTCCGCCGCGGAGCGCGGCGCTCCGCGATTCAAAGCGATGCCGACAGTATGTGCCGGTTGGACTCTGGCACAAGTTCCTGGATTGGCGCTTCGCAAGCCCACTATTGCCATCCCTCCACAGCGGCGACGGAGAGACGGTTAGTTGGTGAATGTTGCATCGCACAACGCTCGGTCAGCGACGATACTGTTCCAGTCTGTTGCGTATGGATACACTGTGGCGATGACGTCGACCACAACGGCACCGGCATCCGAGAAGCCGGAACGCAAGGGGCGCCTGAGCGCCGAGGACTGGGCCCAGGCCGCGCTCGACCTGATCGCTGAACACGGCGTGGCCGCGGTCGCGGTCGAGCCGCTGGCGCGCCGGCTCGGGGTGACCAAGGGCAGCTTCTACTGGCACTTCCCTTCCCGCGACGCCCTGCTGCAGGCCGCGCTGGAGCGCTGGGAAAGCATCGAGCAGGAGGCCGTCTTCGGTACGCTGGAGTCCATCCCCGATCCGCGCGAGCGCCTGCGCGACCTGTTCCAGCTGGTTGCGCACGAGGCCAAGTCGCACGTGATCTACAGCGCGCTGCTCAACGCGCTCGACCATCCCACGGTGCAGCCGGTGATGGAGCGCGTCTCGCAGCGCCGGCTCGAATACCTGACCGCCTCCTTCCGCCAGGCCGGCCTGGGCCGCAGCGACGCGCAGCACCGCGCCCGGCTGGCATACGCGGCGTACGTCGGTTTCCTCCAGCTGCAGTTGCAGCTGCAGAACTCGCGCCCGCCGCGCGAGGAGTTCGAGGCCTATGTCGAACACATGATGGACACCCTGATTCCACCCCTTCCCACGCAAGAGAGCCGCCGATGAATGCGATTCCCCTTCCTTCCTCGTCTCCCAGTTCGCTGGAGGCCCTGAACGAGTGGGTCGCGGAGGTCGCGGCGCTGACCCGGCCCGACCTCATCCATTGGTGCGATGGCAGCGATGCCGAATTCGATGCGCTGATCGGACGCATGCAGGCTGACGGCACCTTGTTGCCGCTCAACGACCAGACCCACCCGGGCAGTTGGCTGCATCGCTCCGACCCGGACGACGTGGCGCGCGTCGAGCACCTGACCTTCGTCTGCCACGCGAAGAAGGAAGACGCCGGCCCGAACAATCACTGGATGGCGCCGGCCGAGGCGCACGCGAAGATCGATGCCCTGTTCGACGGCTGCATGCGCGGCCGCACCATGTACGTGGTCCCGTACTGCATGGGGCCGATCGGGTCGCCGCTGTCGCGCTGCGGCGTGGAGATCACTGACTCGCCGTACGTGGTCGCCAACATGCGCCTGATGACCCGCATGGGCGCCGACGCGCTGGCGCGGATCGAACGCGAGGGCAGCTTCGTGCGCGGCCTGCATTCGACCGGCGAACTCGACCCCGGGCGCCGCTACATCATGCATTTCCCCGACGAACTGAGCATCAAGTCCTACGGCTCCGGCTACGGCGGCAACGCGCTGCTGGGCAAGAAGTGCCACGCACTGCGCATCGCCTCGCACCAGGCGCGCGGCGAGGGCTGGCTGGCCGAGCACATGCTCATCGTCGGCATCGAGAACCCGCAGGGCGAGACCCATTACATTGCCGCTGCCTTCCCCAGCGCCTGCGGCAAGACCAACCTGTCGATGTTGATTCCGCCGCAGGCCTACCGCGAGTAGGGCTGGAAGGTCTGGACCGTGGGCGACGACATCTGCTGGATGCGCCCGGGCGAGGACGGCCGGCTGTACGCGATCAACCCGGAGGCCGGCTACTTCGGCGTGGCACCGGGGACCTCGGAGAAGTCGAATCCGAACGCGCTGGCATCGATCCAGCGCAACACCATCTTCACCAACGTCGCGGTCACCGACGACAACCAGCCGTGGTGGGAGGGCCTGGACGACCGCGTGCCGGCCAAGGATTGGCAAGGCCGCGACTACCAGCCCGGCAATGGTCCTGCAGCGCATCCGAACTCACGCTTTACCGTCAGTGCCCGTCAGTGCCCGTCGTACTCGCCGCACTCGGAGGACGCGCAGGGCGTGCCGATCTCGGCGATCGTCTTCGG
>PJTQ01000932.1_pt1 | contig 11063 bp, 7 predicted proteins | sample 1512231 | NCBI WGS metagenome assembly PJTQ01 (sample SAMN08177688, study PRJNA422409) | Soil metagenome, whole genome shotgun sequencing project. | isolation source: Soil (3) enriched on wood chips | place: USA: Madison | collected 2015-01-15 | reverse complement strand
GTATAGGATACCGCAGACACCTTCACTTTTTCCATAGTCGTTATTCAGTAAGCAGTCCGGCTAAATGTTGAATGTTGTAAGCGTCTTCGATGGAAAACCCTTCCTCCTCGTTGTACAGCACTTTATAAAGTGCCGTGTTTGTGTGCGGAAAATCATCCATCAATGCAATATCACGATTGATAAGCAGGCACAGAAACACACGCATCGCCCTGCCGTGCATACATACCAACACCTTTTTTTCATCCGGAAGGGAAAGCATATGATTGAGTGCAACTCGCTGTCTGCTCGCCAATTGGTTGGGCGTTTCGCCACCTTCCACGCTTCTGTCTAATTCGCCGTTGCGCCAACGCGTGATCAGATCCGTGAAGCCTTCCATGATCTCCGGCGTCTGTTCCTTGCCTTCATAAGCCCCCCATCCGATCTCATCGAGGCCGGCCAGCTGCTCCATGGGGATTCCGTCGTTTAGAAACGGCGCCACAGTTTGATGGGTACGCAATAAGCTAGATGTATAAATTTTATCGAAATGCACGTCCCTGTAGGCGGTGTAGAACGCTTCGGCTTGTTTCTCTCCAGTTTCGTTCAGTGGAGAATCAACTCCCCTGCCCTGCACAATCCCTTTCAAGTTGAAATCGGTTTGACCGTGACGAATGATGTAAAGTGTTTTTTCCAAAAAGTACGTTGTTATTTGCCGTTCAATACGGGTAATTGATAATACCGGGTTTGTTTATCGGAGGGGCTGTCCTCGAAAACCACGTCTTTATAATCGGCAAGGACATGGTAAAGCGTATCCCTTTCGACGGGGTGCCGGCCGGCGTGCCGGATTAATTCCACCAGTTCGCGTGTAGTCATTGCCGGATGCTGCTCTTCTGCGCCCGCCATGGAATAAATCTTCGTCGTATCATCGAGTGTCCCATCAATGTCGTTTACTCCGAAACCTAGCGATAGCTGTGCCGTCTCCCGGCTAATCATTGCCCAATAGGCTTTAATATGAGGGAAATTATCTAAATAAATACGGCTGATGGCATAATTACGCAAATCTTCCACCACCGTCGATTCGGGAACGTGTGACATCTGGTTTTCCTTATTCCTGAATTTGAGCGGAATAAAGGTCTGGAATCCACCTGTCTTGTCCTGCAATTGCCGAAGCCTTTCCAAATGATCCACGCGATGCCAATACTGCTCGATATGGCCATACAACATCGTGGCATTGGAATGCATGCCCAATTTATGCCATTCTTCGTGGATTTGCAGCCATTGCGCTGCATTGCATTTGTCCTTCGCGATTTGATCCCTTATCTCCGGGTGGAAAATTTCGGCTCCCCCGCCCGGCATCGATTCCAGGCCGGCATCCTTCATCATGGCCATACCGGTCGCATAGTCTACCTTGGCCTTTTTGAAGATATAATGATATTCTACCGGGGTCAGTGCCTTCACATGGAGGTTGGGGCGATGCCGTTTGATTGCGGTAAATAAATCCATGTAGAAAGACATATTGTATTGCGGCAGCACGCCGCCAACAATGTGAACTTCGGTCACGGGCTCGTTGTCGTAAGACTTCACTACGTCGATCATTTCCTCCATGGTGGCTTCCCAGCCATCTTCCCGCTCCTTAATGAGGCGTGAATACGAGCAGAATTTGCAATCATATACGCACAGATTAGTGGGCTCGATATGGAAATTACGATTGAAGTAGGTGACGTTGCCATGCTTTCGCTCCCGGATAAAATTTGCCAGTACCCCTAAATAGCCCAACTCACCACGTTCATACAACAATACGCCTTCCTCTTGGTCGATCCTTTCCCCCTGGTACACCTTGGCCGCGATGGCCTTCAATTCGTCGTCCAGACCATTGTTTTCAAGAAGAAAAGTGAGCTTTTTTTCGGCGTCCATATCCTGAAATCTTTAACCGCAAACTTAGCTAAATTGCCATTTATATCCAAGTCACAAAACTGCCATTTAATCCTTCAAGCCATGTTTTCCAAGCATGGTTTTTACCCCCAGGGACGATTAGTCGTCAAACTGCTGCATCTCAATCAATTTCTTGTAAAGGCCATCATTGTTCAATAATTGCTGATGGGAGCCTTCTTCCACAACCTTTCCTGCATCAAGTACTACAATTTTGTCTGCATTTTGGATGGTGCTCAGTCGGTGTGCGATTACCAGCGTCGTGCGGTTTTGCATCAACTTGGACAAGGCTTCTTGCACGAGTTTCTCGGATTCGGTGTCCAATGCGGACGTCGCTTCGTCAAGCAGCAGGATGGGTGGGTTTTTCAATACGGCCCGCGCGATACAAATCCGTTGCCGCTGGCCGCCAGACAGCCGGATGCCCCGGTCTCCAATATACGTCTGATAACCGGCGTCCGCTTCCAATATAAATTGATGTGCATTGGCTATTTTTGCGGCAGCTACCACATCATCCGGCTGTACATTTTCCGCGGAAAAAGCAATGTTATTATAGATCGTGTCATTAAAAAGAAAGGAGTCTTGATTGACCAGTCCGATTAAATCCCGTAAATCTCTTGCGCTTATTTTTCTAACATCGAAACCATCAACTGACACCTCACCGCTATCCACATCTATAAAACGTGGTATCAAATCCATCAGTGTAGATTTCCCTCCACCGGAGGGGCCGACCAGTGCAACGGTCTTGCCTTTCGGGATTTCAAGGTTTACATTTTTAAGCACTTCCCGGTCTCCGTAGGAGAAGTTTACATTGGTCAACCGGATACTTTGATTGAATGCCGCCAGTGGCTCGGCATCGGGCCAATCAGGCAATTCGTTTTTCTGGTCAATCAAATCCAGGACGCGTTCGCCGGCAGCTATCCCCGAGTTGATGTTACTGAATGAATCCGTAAGTGCCTTTGCGGGCCGCATTACCTGAGAAAAAATGGCGATGTAGGCGATGAAGGCTTCTGCAGGCAGCTCACCGGAACCACTCAATACCAGGTTACCACCATAAAGCAGTATGACCGCCACCATGGCCACCCCCAACAGCTCCGAGACCGGCGACCCCAGTTGCTGCCGCCGGACCATCCGCCTGCTTATTTTCGAAAAACGGACATTCTCGTTGTGGAATTTATCTTTGATAAACCGCGTGGCGTTAAATGCCTTGATAATCTTTATACCGGATAACGCCTCATCGAGGTAGCTGATCATGTTGCCATAAACCTGTTGAGCCTGAGTGGCCTGCGCTTTCAGCCGCTTGACGATGCGCGAAATGATAAATGCGGAAATGGGGATAACCATGACAGCAAACAACGTTAGCTTAACCGAAATCAGGAACAGCATGACGATAAAGAACAATAAGGTAAGCGGTTCCTTAAAGATGACCTGCAATGTCGCCGTAACGGAAAACTGTACCACTTGCACGTCAGATGCTATTTTTGAGATAATGTTTCCTTTACGTTGATTGCTGAAATAACCCACATGTAAATCCATCACATTTTCAAAGACCGCCCTGCGCAGATTCAGCAAGGTATGGATACGGAGGTTTTCCATGATTCGCTGTGATAAATAACGGAACAAGTTACTTAGGAATACCGACAAGATGATAATCAAACACACCCGTTTCAACGCGCCATAAGGCCCAAGCACCACGCTGGCGTGGTTTGCGTAATACTTGAAATAAGCGACGACATCATACCAATTTTCAGGTTCTATGACCGCACTTCCCCCACCCTCGGCATCAAACAGTGTATGCAACAGCGGGATAATCAGGGCAAGATTAAGGGTACTGAAGGCTACGCTCAATAAGGTAGTGATTGCATAGGGAATCGCAAATCGCTCGATAGGTTTGGCGTATGATAATAATCGAAAGTAAGTCTTCATCAAGAACTAAACAAGCTGCAAAGCTACCAAAAAAGAAAGGTTACTCGAAAAATACGAATCTAATTATTGATTGGATTTGTTTAATTTAGTCGCCTAAACGTAAAAAAATGCAGATACAGGTTGCGAAACGGCTACAGCATACCGAAGAATACTATTTTTCAAAAAAGCTAAGAGAAATTGATTCTTTGAATCACACGGGTGAACAGGTGATCAATTTAGGTATCGGTAGCCCGGACTTACCACCCCACCCGACGGTTATTAAAAAACTTCATGAATATGCGTTGCTACCGCACACCCACGCTTACCAAAATTACCGGGGAATATTACCACTACGAAAGGCCATAGCCGACTGGTATAGCAGGTATTACCAGGTTTATTTGGATCCCGACAAGAACGTGCTCCCGCTGATGGGCTCCAAAGAGGGTATCGTGCACATTTGCATGACATATCTTCAGGAGGGCGACGAAGCACTTTTCCCCAATCCGGGATACCCTGCTTATGCAGCAGCTGTCCGACTAAGTGGGGCGACCGGGATTCCATACCCGCTGGATGCGCAAAACGGTTGGTTGCCGGATCTGGACGAATTGGCAAAACGCAATCTCACGAAGGTGAAAATCATGTGGCTGAATTATCCACACATGCCTACGGGGGCGATGGCGACGTCGAGCTTTTTTGAAAAAGCTGTAGCTTTTGCAAGGCAACATCACATCCTTCTTTGCCACGACAACCCATATAGCTTTATATTAAATGATCATCCGCAAAGCCTGTTATCCGTTGAAGGAGCAATAGACGTGGCCATTGAGCTCAACTCGTTAAGTAAGTCTTCCAACATGGCTGGCTGGCGCATGGGCATGTTGCTCGGCGCGGAAGATCGTATCAATGAGATTATACGATTTAAAAGCAATATGGACTCCGGAATGTTTCTTCCAGCACAAATGGCCGCCGCTACCGCTTTGTCTCTGGGCTGCGACTGGTATGATGAACTGAACAACAGCTACCGGAATAGGCGAGAAAAAGTGTATCAGCTACTGGATACGCTTGGGTGCACGTACGACAGACAGCAAGTGGGCTTGTTTGTATGGGCAAAGATACCTACCCGATATCCGGATGGCTATGCGCTAAGCGATGAAGTGCTCCAAAAATCGAGAGTATTCATTACACCGGGCGGGATTTTCGGGGATGCGGGCAGCGCTTATGTCCGGGTGAGCCTTTGCGCCACGGAAGCGGTGTTGGACAAGGCCCGTGACCGCATTGAAAATGCACAAATAAACTTGTGATTTATTCATAAACAATATACAAAAAAATGAATGTAGCCATTGTTGGTGTAGGACTCATCGGGGGATCTATTGCCATCACCTTAAGGGAAAAAAATATTGCCACAAAAATCGTTGGTGTCGACAAAAGTGAGGGCAACTTGAAAAAAGCACTCCAAATGGGCCTGATCGATGAGGGCGTCACGCTAGCGGAAGCCGTAAAGCAGAGTGACATGATATTGCTCACCGTGCCCGTGGATGCTATTCTCAGTCTTTTACCTCCCCTTCTCGACCAGATAACCAATCAAGTAATCGTCGATATGGGCTCTACCAAAGAGCGCATCCTACATGCGATAGCGGACCACCCCAGACGTGGACGCGTGGTTGCAGCACACCCCATGGCCGGCACTGAATATTCCGGCCCCGAGGCCGCTGTAGCTGATCTGTTCAAGGGTAAGATGATGGTATATGTGGATGCGACCAATAGCGACGAGGATGCCTTTGAAGCTGTAGACATGATTACCGAACAGTTGGAGATGCATACCACGTTCATGAATGCACGCGAACACGATGTCCATACAGCCTATGTATCACATATTTCGCATATCACCTCATTTGCCTTGGCACTTACCGTATTGGAAAAGGAAAAATCGCAGGGCAGGATCTTCGAATTGGCGGGTTCGGGATTTGAATCCACGGTGCGCCTTGCCAAAAGCTCACCAGATATGTGGACACCGATTTTTATGCAAAACCGTGAGAATGTACTTGAAGTGCTTCAAGAACACATCAAGCAATTACAACATGTCCATGATGTGTTACGTGAAGAGGATTATGACACCTTCCACAAATTGATCAAGAAATCGAACAAGATTCGTAGAATTCTAAAATAAATCACAGCCTTCCAAAAACAAAGGGCAACCAAACGTGGCTGCCCTTTCAGTTTTCAGGTTGACGGGAATAGCTAATATTCCAATACGGTTACTTCGGTCCTTCTGTTTGCCTGATGCTCGTCACGCGAACAGGGGACACCATCAGCACAGCGGTTCACCAATTTGGTTTCTCCATACCCTTTGGCCACCATTCGTTCGCGTGCAATGCCCCTACTCACCAGGTAGTCTACCGCCGACTGTGCCCGGCGCTGTGATAATGCCTCGTTGTAAGCATGGCTACCCCGGCTATCCGTATGGCTAGATAGTTCAATCTTAAGTGTCGGGTTATCCCGCAACGTGCGCACCAATTCATCCAGGATTTCCGCGGCATCCGGACGGATGTTATGTTTATCGAAATCATAATAGATATTTTCCAGTTCGAAGGTCTGTCCAACCTTGAAGATGGGTTCCAACAACAACGCCACGTGTAGCGTGTCTGATTTCGTGATACCCAGGGTACTCACTTTTGCCGAATCGGCATGATAACCCTCCTTCTGTCCCAACACGGTATAATCGCGGTTGGCGTCAAGTATAAACTCAAACGTACCGGCATCACTACTATTCTTCTTGGCAACAATCTCCCGCACGCCGTCATATAACGTCACCGAAGTGGCTGGCAACCGTTCGCCTGTTGCTTTATCCGATGTGGTGCCTTGCAGGATAATGATAATTCTCGGCTTCTCGAAGGAAAACGAATAGATATCGTCGCCACCTTTGCCCCCTCGTCTATCCGACGAAAGGAAGCCACGGAAGCCTTCTTCGTCTTCAGCATAAATCAAATAGGCAAAATCGTCGGACGCACTGTTGACGGGGTATTTCAGATTTTCAGGGCGGGTCCAGTTCGTTTTGCTTCCTATCGATTTGAAAACGTCGAGTCCGCCCATCCCTGCGAAACCATCACTTGAATAATAAAGGGTACCATCCGGCGCAATACTGGGAAACAGTTCGTCTCCACCGCTGTTAATAGCGGGTCCAGCGTTTACGGGGTTCCCCCACGCTCCATCGGCCTGCCGCTCGCTGTACCAAATATCAGTACCTCCCTGCCCACCGGGCATATCGCTTGAAAAGTAGAGCACGCTTTCATCGGGTGATAAGGCCGCATGTCCTACCGAATAGGCTTTTACGTTATTGTAAGCAAATGGTTCAGCTACCCAGTCTCCATCAACTTTTCTGTAGCTATAGAGTTCCAGCATATTGGTGCGGTACCTTCGACCGGCTTCCTTTTGAAACTCACCATCCTTGCCTGCATACGTGCGTGTGGCATACAGCGTATTACCGTCCTTTTCGGCGACAACGGGCCCTATATGGTATTTTACCTCATTGATGCTAGCTTCCGCAAGCGAGGGTGTACCGAGGGTCCCCGCCGATGATAACGGTGCCGTATATACCCGTAGGAATGCATTGCCCGTCCAGCCGTACGTGCCCTTAAGCGATTCGCCTTCGGGTTCTCCCGCAAAATATACGTTGCCACCTATTGGAAAAACGGCGAATTCGGAATTGGTCGTATTCACGGCTGTTTCGTTGCGTAACCGGTGCAATGTCGGTGAGGCCATCCAGCGCAATGCCGAATCGCAACCCGCAACCTGTATAGCCACTGCCGATGCATTTCCAGTTCTCGCGGCATACGCTTCAAGCTGCTGCTTGGCTTCGCGATACTTTCCATTTACTTTGAGGACCTCCCCATAATGAAGCAAATTATCGGGCGATGCGTCTTCTCGCTGAACAACCCGTGCATACCAGTTCTCTGCCGATTCATAGTCTTTCATCTGCCAATAGCTATCGGCTAAGCGCTCAAGATCTTGCAAGCGCGGATTGCGCGTGTCGGCGAGCTTGGTGTACAGTTTCACCGCATTCGCGTACTCATACTTCCGGTACAGCTCCTCCGCACGATCGCGAAGACTGGGCTGTTCCTGCGCATAACTTAAGCTGATCATCTGAGTAAAAACCCCAAACACCAACCCCATGTATATCGATATTTTCATATTTAAGTAAATTTCTTCAAAGTTAACCAATCAGCAATAATGCATTCGTCATTAAAAAAACCGTGGACTAAGAATCCGTTCGGATTTGCGATTCAATGTGATTCCCAGTGTAATTTCATGTGATCCATTCTGCACGCTGCTCAGCTGGCTTACAATATGATCGTAAGAATAGCCGATCCGCAGCGCATTCGTTAGGTACACCTGGGTTATTGCCGAGAAGGAATTACGGCCGCTCAGACTGTTGCCGCTCACCCGGTTATATTCGCGTTCAAACACCGTAACTCCTGTACGCCATCCTGCCCCCAGCCAGAATCGCTGGCCGAAAATGAACATGGCATTGACATCAAGGCTCGTCGGGCCTTTAAAATCTTCTTTTATCAATAGGCTAGGACGGAAATCCAGTCCCTTGCCAAAATTGAATAGCGCACCCCCCATCAGATAGATGTGCCGCTTACGGCGAATGTTATCGGTCGTGGTGTTGTCCCATCTAAAAATATTATTGCTCTGATCACCGGAAAGCAGATCCATCACCGATACCCCCGCGTACCACTTCGGGTTGTAATAGTATATGCCGAAACGGACATCAGGAACCCAATTGGCAATTTTACCCGTTGGCAAAACCTGATCACTCCCCGCTACCGGATCGAGGATAGCTCCATCCAGGCTGTACTGGGTCACACCTGCACCGATACCAAAACTCAACCGTTGGGTATCCTCTTCGTTCAAGCGTAAACGGAACGCGTAATTGGCATAGGCGGAGGTTGCAGCCTGCGGACCTAGTTTATCCGCGGTAACCTGAAATCCCAACCCGTGCCGTTTGTTAATCGGATCGACAACACCATCGATGGAAAGCAAACCGGTCTGAGGCGCCCCTTCCAGGCCGACCCATTGGCTCCGTAATCCCAATTGGCCGAACCATTCCTCCTTGTATCCCGTATAGGCCGGGTTCACACTCATCGAGTTAAAAATGTACTGGGTGAACTGGATATTCTGCTGGGCATGGGTTTCTCCTGCCATCCCTAAGCTGATTACGAGCACCGCTAATTTAATAATGCGCTTCATAGCTATTGTTATTTGAACCCTATCCCCAGCCGGCGTTTCCTTACCGCCGGCTGGAATACGGCTTCTTTGTTTAGTGACTAATATTACTGCCTTTTGATGAGTACCCACCCTGCATGTCGCTCTTGACGCCCGCCATCGTGAGTGATGATTACGTAATAGAAAGTGCCTTCATTCAACCCCTGACCATCCCAATTATTCCGGTAGTTGTTATTGCGGTACACTTCGTTGCCCCAACGGTTTACAACGGTAATCTCAACCCGGTCAAAGCCTTCAATGCCAACGATTTCAAAGACATCGTTCCTGCCGTCGCCATTCGGCGTGAAGACGTTGGGGATCTTGAACGGCCGTACATTTACAGTCACCGTTATGGTTGCTGCATTGGAAACCAAGCCATTTTCATCACTTACTTCATACTGCACCGTACTGGTTCCCGTAAATCCATCTGCAGGCGTAAATGTAACGACTCCCTGCGTATTCACTTCATATCTTCCTTCACCCGGAATAGTTACAACACTCACCCTACTACCTGTGCCGTCAATTAAACTCATTGTATTCGGCACAATTGGGCTACTGCCCGCTATATCGTTGTTCAATGCATTGATCGTCACCGGTTGTCCGTACGGTGTGGTCTGTGTATCATCCGTTGCAGTTGGCGCCACTTCAGCAGCCACACCTTCAACGATAACCGAGATGGTAGCGGCATTGGACTCCATACCGTTTTCATCGTTTACGGTGTAGGTGATCGTGCTGTTACCGACATAACCTTCTTCTGGGGTGAATGTCACTTTTCCATCAGCGTCTACCGTGTAAGTACCTTCTCCTTCGATGGTTACGGTGGTTACCTTATTACCAGTACCTGGCTCAACCAGCCTAACCGATCCGAGCACAATTGGGCTGCTTCCGGCTTCGTCATTGGTCAACACCGTGATCGTTACCGGCTCACCTTGATTGGTATTACCTTCGTCGTCATTGGCTACTGGCGCAAATACGCCCGGCACTTCGACTTCAGTGTCATCTTCCGGCGTTCCGCCATCTGGATCTTCCCCTTTCACGTGTGCCACGTTCAATACGCTGCCTTTATCGACATCCGACACGGTAACCGTATAGGTCAACTCGAACGTCCGGACTGCCTTGGGTGCTAATGTCTCGATGGTCTCGCTCCACTCGGGGAACAGCACATCCGTCACGATTACGTTTGAAAGCGTGACATTACCGGTGTTAGTCACCGTGATCGTATACGTAATCACGTCACCAACTTGGTTGAACGATTCGCGGTCGGCTACCTTGGTTATACTGATGCCTTCATCCTTACCGACAGGAACCTCTACTTCGTCTTCATCTTTCGGATCGCTGGGGTTTCCGTTATCCACACTGGCTACGTTAACCACACCGCCATTGTCGATGTCGTCCTGCGTAACCGTGTACTCCAGCTCGAAGCTGCGGGTTGCCGCAGGTGCAAGCGTCTCGATCGTCTCGCTCCAGTCAGGGAACAGCACGTCGCGGACCGTGTAGTCCTTCAACGTCTCGTTGCCCGTATTCTCAACCGTAATGGTGTAGGTGATGACCTCGCCAGCAGCGCTTACTGTTTCTTTGTCGGCAACCTTGGTCACCGTGATGCCAGGCTTCTTATCGCTCGGAACCTCTACTTCATCGTCATCCTTCGGATCGTCGGGATTTCCGTTATCCACACTGGCCACGTTAACCACGCCGCCGTTGTCGACGTCATCCTGCGTAACCGTGTACTCCAGCTGGAAGCTGCGGGTTGCGGCAGGTGCAAGCGTCTCAATCGTCTCACTCCAGTCAGGGAACAGCACATCGCGGACCGTATAGCCCTTCAACGTCACGTTGCCCGTGTTGGTGACCGTGATGGTGTAGGTAATGATTTCACCAGCGGTGCTTACCGTTTCTTTGTCGGCAACCTTGGTCACCGTGATGGCTGGCTTCTTATCGCTCGGAACCTCTACTTCATCGTCATCCTTCGGATCGTCGGGATTTCCGTTATCCACACT
>PJTQ01000925.1_pt1 | contig 11146 bp, 8 predicted proteins | sample 1512231 | NCBI WGS metagenome assembly PJTQ01 (sample SAMN08177688, study PRJNA422409) | Soil metagenome, whole genome shotgun sequencing project. | isolation source: Soil (3) enriched on wood chips | place: USA: Madison | collected 2015-01-15 | reverse complement strand
GGGTGCCGGCGTGGTACGGGCGAACTTCTCCGCGATCTCGATGATCCCGGCAACGCCCGTGGCGTTGTCGACGGCGCCGTTGTAGATGTTGTCGCCTTCCTCGCCGTCGTGCTTGCCCAGGTGGTCCCAGTGGCCCATGTAGACCACCGCCTCGTCCGGCCGTTCGCTGCCCGGCAGCACGCCGATCACGTTGCGCGAGGATTTCTCGGTGACCGTGCTCTTGAGGTCGAACGAGACGGTGGCGTTCAGTGGCATCGCCTTGAAGCCGCGCTGGTTGGCGGCCTTGTACAGCGCGTCGAGGTCGAGGCCGGCGTCGGTGAACAACTGCTTCGCCGCCTCGCCGCTGATCCAGCCCTGCGCGGGCAGGCGCGGTTCCGGGTCATCGGCCGCGCGCAGGTCGTATTGCGGGCCCGACCAGGAGCTCTTCACCACGTCCCAGCCATAGGACGCGCCGGCGGTGTCGTGGATGATCAGCGCCGCCTTCGCGCCCTTGCGCGCGGCTTCCTCGAACTTGTAGGTCCAGCGCCCGTAGTAGGTCATGCGCTTGCCTTCGAACAGCTCGCCGTCGTTGGCGTGGAAGCCGGGGTCGTTGACCAGGATGACCACGGTCTTGCCCTTGACGTCGATGCCGGCGTAGTCGTTCCAGTCCTGCTCGGGCGCGTCGACGCCGTAGCCGACGAACACCAGCGGGCTGTCCTGCACCTTGATGTCGGTTTCGCCGCTGCGGGTGCCGATCACCATGTCGGTGCCGAACGCCAGCTCGCTGGCCTTGCCGGTGACGTCGAGTTTGAGCGCCGTGGACTCGTCGGCGGTGGTCTCGGTCATCGGCACGTCCTGGAACCAGGACCCGTCGTTGCCGGGCTGCAGGCCGATGCGTTCGAACTGCGCCTTGATGTACTCGACCGTCTTCTCGCCGCCGGGCGTGCCCGGGCCGCGGCCCTCGAACGCGTCGGAGGCCAGCGTCTTCACCAGTTCGGCGAAGTCGCCCGCGTCGATGTCGTCGTTGAAGGCGTGTTGCGAGGCCGTGGCCGGCGCGTCGGGCGCCGGCGCGGCCGTGGCCGGGGTTTCGGTTGCCGTCGGCTCGCGATCGCACGCGGTCAGCGCCGCGCCGGCGAGCAGGCAGAACAGGAGGTGTCGGGCTTGCATCCGGGAGGTCCTGTGCGAAGGGAACCCCGGATTCTAAGCGCATGCGGCAGGCGCCGCCGGAATGGCGCCGCGCGGCGCCTCAGTCGCGCGGTGCGCGCGGGGTGTCGAACGCGACCGGGGTGGCGCCGGTGACCTTGCCGATGCGCGCGCTGGCGTGCACGTACAGGGTGACCTCGCGCTCGAACACCAGGTCGCCGTCGACCACCGCGTTGGGGCCGATCACGATGCGCGGCTTGCGGTTGTTGCCGAAGTTGATCGGCATCCAGTTCGAGTTCGGCTTGCTGATCTTGAGCCCGCCGCGCACGTGCGAATCGATGCCGACGGTGATGTCGCCGTTGACAGTCCCGATGTTGCCGCCCACTTCGGTGGCCACGATGCCGATCGCGCCGCTGACGGTCTCGATGCCCTTGGCGATGTTGCCGCCGTGGCCGACGAAGATGCCGCCGTTGACGGTTTCCAGCCCGCCGGTGATGCGCGCGCGCTCGCCGATGCGGATGCCGCCGTTGACCGTGCCCACGTCGTGCGCCTCGATGTCGTCACCGGCCTTGATGCCGCCATTGACGGTCTGCGCGTCCTTCGCGTGCGCGCCGTCCTCCAGGCGGATGCCGCCGTTGACCGTTTCCAGGTTGCCGTACACCTTGCCGGATTCGGCGGTGATGCTGCCGTTCACCTTGTCGATGTCGATGCCGTCGGCGGCCGCGGCCACCGTGCCGGTGGCCAGCAGCAGCGACAGGGCCAGTGCGAGGGAAAAGCGGGACTTGGCGGGCATGGCGGGCTCCGGGTGCAGCGAGTGGAACGAGGATAGACCTTGGCGCGGACGCGTGTCCGGCAGGCCTTAGACTGCGCCTGCTTCGCTACAATCGCACCTGTCCTTAGTCACTGGTCCATCCATCGTGCCTGACGCTGCCCGCGCTGCCCGCCCGAAACCGGTTGTCCTGCTGATCCTCGACGGCTGGGGGCACCGCGACGACCCGGCCGACAACGCGCTGGCGCAGGCGCAGCTGCCGAACTGGCGGCGCCTGTGGGCGGACAACCCGCATACGCTGATCCACACCGAAGGCCGCCATGTCGGCCTGCCGGACGGGCAGATGGGCAATTCCGAGGTCGGCCACATGAACCTGGGCGCCGGCCGCATCGTCTACCAGGACCTGACCCGCATCGACGCCGCGATCGCGGACGGCAGCTTTTTCGACAATGGCGGGCTGCGCGGCGCCTGCGAGGCGGTGAAGGCCGACGGCGGCACGCTGCACGTCATGGGCCTGCTGTCGTCCGGTGGCGTGCACAGCCATCAGTCGCAGGTGTTCGCGATGCTGGAACTGGCCCATCGCGCCGGCGTGCCGCGGGTGGCGGTGCATGCCTTCCTCGACGGCCGCGACACCCCGCCGCGCTCGGCCGCGGCGAGCCTGGCCGCGCTGCAGGCGCGCTGCGACGCGCTCGGCAACGCGCGCGTGGCCACCGTCAGCGGCCGCTACTACGCGATGGACCGCGACAAGCGCTGGGAGCGCGTGCGGCTGGCATGGGACGCGATCGCCGGGGCGACGTCGGCGCACCGCGCAGCGTCCGCCGCCGACGCGCTCGACGCGGCCTACGCGCGCGGCGAGAACGACGAGTTCGTGCTGCCCACGGTCATCGACGGCGCCACGCCGGTGGCCGACGGCGACGCGGTGGTGTTCATGAACTTCCGCGCCGACCGCGCGCGCCAGCTCACCGCGGCATTCGTGTCGCCGGCCTTCGACGGCTTCGACGCGCGCCGCCCCCGCCTGGCGCGCTATGTCTGCCTCACCGAGTACGACGCGAAGCTGCCGACGACGGTGGCGTTCCCGCCCGACGACCTGCGCCACACGCTCGGCGAGCTGGCCGCCGACGCCGGGCTCCGGCAGTTGCGCATCGCCGAGACCGAAAAGTACGCGCACGTCACCTTCTTCTTCAGCGGCGGGCGCGAGGACGTGTTCGACGGCGAGGAGCGCATCCTCGTGCCCAGCCCCAAGGTCGCCACCTACGACCTGCAGCCGGAGATGAGCTGCCCGGAGCTGACCGCGAAGCTGGTCGAGGCCATCGGCTCGGGCCGCTTCGACCTGGTCGTGTGCAACATCGCCAACCCCGACATGGTCGGCCACAGCGGCGACCTGCAGGCGGCGATCCGGGCCGCCGAGGCGGTCGACGTCGCGCTGGGCGCGGCGGAAGCCGCGGTGCGCGCGGCCGGCGGCGCGCTGGTGGTCACCGCCGACCACGGCAACCTGGAAATGATGCGCGACCCGGTCACCGGCCAGCCGCATACCGCGCACACGGTCGGCCCGGTGCCGCTGGTCTACGTCGGCGACCGCGCCGGGATCGCGCTGCGCGAGGGCGGCTCGCTGCGCGACGTCGCCCCGACCGTGCTCGACCTGCTCGGCTTGCCGCGGCCCGGCGAGATGACCGGCCGCAGCCTGTTCGCGCCCGGGTGATGCCGCGCGCGCGCCGCCAGCGCTGGCTGCTCGCGGCTGTGCTCGCCGGCCTGGTGGCGCCGGTACTGGTGCCGGCGGCGCAGGCGCAAAGCAGCCGTGAGGCGGAGCGCAAGCTCGACAAGGTCAATCGCGAGCTGAAGGAAGTCGCCGCCGAGCGCCGCAAGATCGAGGGCCGGCGCGGCGCCGCCAGCCGCCAGCTGCGCGAGGTCGACGAAAAGGTTGGCGCGTCCACGCGCAGCCTGCGCGAGACCGAGGCCGAGCTGGCCCGGCAGCAGGCCGCGCTGGCCGAACTGCGCGACAAGCGGGACACGATGCAGGCCGCGCTGGCCGACCAGCGCAGCGAGCTGGGCGAGTTGCTGCGCGCCGCCTACGCCATCGGCGACGACGCGCCGCTCAAGCTGATGCTGTCGCAGGACAAGGTGGCCGAGGCGGGCCGTGCGCTGACCTACCACCGCTACCTGCAGCGCGACCGGATCGGTCGCATCGAATCGCTGTCCGCGCAGCTGGTCGAACTCGAGCGCGTCGAGCAGGAAATCACCGAGCGCCAGGTTGCGCTGGACGCGGCCAAGGCGCGGCAGCGCGAACAGCTGGCCGAACTCGAGCGCGACCGCGGCACGCGCAAGGCCACCGTCGCCGAACTCGACCAGCGCTACCAGGACCGGCAGGCGCGTGAAAAGGCGCTGGGCCAGGATGCCAAGGCCCTGCAGAATCTGCTCGCCCGGCTGCGCGCCGCGGCCGAGAAGGCCGCCGCCGAGCGCCGCGCCGCCGAAGCCGCCGCCGCGCGCGCCAGACAGGAAGGTCCGACGCCTGGCCGCAAGCAGGCGCCGCCGCCGATCGAGGTGGCCAAGACCGCGCCGATCAAGGTCGGCGGCCTCGGCTGGCCGGTCTCGGGCAGCCTGCTCGCCGGCTACGGCGCGGCCATGCCCGACGGCCACAAGAGTTCGGGCGTGCTGATCGGTGCGCCGGCGGGCACCCCGGTCACGGCGGTGGCCGACGGCACCGTGGTGTTCTCGGAATGGATGACCGGCTACGGGCTGATCCTGATCATCGACCACGGCAACGGCTACATGAGCCTGTACGCCTACAACGACGCCCTGCTCAAGGATGCCGGCGCACAGGTCCGGCGCGGCGACCCGGTCGCCAGCGTCGGCAACTCCGGTGGCCAGGGCCGTCCGGCGCTTTACTTCGAACTGCGTCGCAACGGCAGCCCGGTCAATCCGAACAGCTGGCTGCAGAAACGCTAGCCTGCGGGGAAGCGGTCCGCGGCAGGGCTTTTCTCCCGGAGTTCGCGTGTGGAAGAAGATTCTCCTGCGGCGCCGATTGGTGGGAGGGCAAAAGCTGCAGTTCACGTAACCTGCGCGCCGCGCCGCATAATCGGGCAACGCGCCTGGCCATCCAGCGCGCGCCCACGCCCAGCACCACGCGGAGTCCTGCATGCGCCGTTGCCTTCCGATCCTCGCCGTCGTCCTGTTGCTGGCCCAGCCGGCGTTCGCCCAGCAGCCGCTGCCCGTCGAGGCGCAGGATGAAGCGCCCGCCCCGGCCAACGACCCGGAGGCCGCCGAAAGCGCCGCGACCGACGTGCCGCTGGACGAGATCAAGCGCTACGTCGCGGTCTACAACGCGGTCCGGGAAGCCTACGTCGAACCGGTCGACGACAAGGCGCTGATGGGCGCGGCGATCCGTGGCCTGCTGCTGGACCTGGATCCGCACAGCGCCTACCTCGACAAGGACGACGCCGAGGCCTTCGACCAGGACACCAGCGGCGCCTACAGCGGCATCGGCGTGGAAGTGCAGCAGCTGCCGGACGGCAAGGTGAAGGTGATCGCGCCGATCGACGACACGCCCGCCGCACGCGCCGGGGTGAAGGCCGGCGACACCATCATCGCCGTCGACGGCAAGCCGCTGACCCCCGCCACCGCCGCCGGCCAGGGTCCGCTGCGCGGCGAGCCGGGCAGCACCGTCCGGCTGACCATCGCGCGCGAGGGCGAGCCCGGGCCGCTGCAGATCAGCGTCACCCGCGACACCATCCGCATCGCCAGCGTGCACGGCCGCATGCTCGAGCCGGGCTACGCCTACATCCGCATCAGCGCGTTCCAGGCCGACACCGCGACCGATTTCGAGAAGGTCCTGAAACAGCTCCAGGCCGGCGCGGGCGACAACCCCGGATCAGGCCAGGGACAGGGACTGCGCGGGCTGGTGCTGGACCTGCGCAGCAACCCGGGCGGCCTGCTGACCACGGCGGTGCAGATCGCCGACGACCTGCTGGACGACGGCGGCATCGTCAGCACCCGCGGCCGCACCCCGATCAGCGACGCGCAGTTCTCCGCCACGCCCGGCGACCTGATGCACGGCGCGCCGGTGGTGGTGCTGGTCGATGCAGGATCGGCCAGTGCTTCCGAGGTGCTCGCCGGCGCGCTGCACGACAACGGCCGCGCGCGCGTGGTCGGCAGCCGTACCTTCGGCAAGGGCTCGGTGCAGACGCTGATGCCGCTGGACAACGGCGACTCGGTCAAGCTCACCACCGCGCGCTACTACACGCCCAGCGGCAAGTCGATCCAGGCGCGCGGCATCGAACCGGACGTGGTGCTCAAGCCGGAAGGCGAGGAAGGGCAGGCTACTGGGCCCGGCTACGCCGAGGTGCTGCTGCCCGGGCACCTGCACGGCGACGAGGAAGTCGCCGGCAGCAACGCCGGCGACGTGCTGGACGGGGACGCGCCCATCGCCGCGGCGCTGGCCGAGCTCAAGAAGCCGGCCGCGACGGCCGCCAGGGCGCAGACCGCACCGCGCGATTGAGCCGGACGCCCTGCGCGCACCGTTGCTTTATGTCTTGGCTTTTCCCCGAAAACGAATCGAGGCTGCGATCTGCAAACCACGTACTGGCGTTCGTATCTCCAGAAGCCGGAAGCAGAGGCAAACGCAAACGCAAACGCCCTGCGTATTAAACGCCGACCTGCAGGTCCCGCCTCGCATTGAGGAAATCGGCGGCCGTGATGGCCTTGCCGCCGTCACGCTGCAGGGTCCGGATGCGCAGCGCGCCTTCCCCGCAGGCGATGTCCAGGCCGTCGCGGCTGGCCGCCAGCAGGGTGCCGGGGGACGCGTCGCGTTCGCGCGGCACGGCCACGGCGGCGTGGATGCGCAGGCGCTCGCCGGCGACCTGGGCCTCGGCCATCGGCCACGGGTTGAAGGCGCGGACCTTGTTCGCCAGCTCGGTTGCCGGCTGCGTCCAGTCCAGCTTCGCCCCGGCCTTGTCGAGCTTGTGGGCGTAGGTCACGCCTGCGGCCGGCTGCGGCCGGGGCACCGGGCGGATGCCGGCGCGCAGCAAACCCAGGCCGTCGGCGAGCACCTGTGCGCCCAGGGCGGCGAGGCGGCCGTGGAGCTGGCCGCCGGTTTCTTCCGCGTCGATGTCCAGCGACTGCGACAGCAGCACCGGACCGGTATCCAGGCCGGCTTCCATCTGCATCAGGCACACGCCGGTCTGCGTGTCGCCGGCCTCGATCGCGCGCTGGATCGGCGCCGCGCCGCGCCAGCGCGGCAGCAGCGAGGCGTGCACGTTCCAGCAGCCGAACTTCGGGATGGCGAGGATCTTCGGCGGCAGGATCAGGCCGTAGGCGACCACGATGAGCACGTCCGGCTGCAGCGCGGCGAGCGCGTCGCGTGCGACCTGGGACTTCAGGGATTCGGGCTGCAGCACCGGGATCCCGCGTTCGACCGCCGCGCGCTTGACCGGCGAAGGCGTCAGCGTGCGCCCGCGACCGGCGGGGCGGTCGGGCTGGGTGTAGACGGCGACCACTTCCTGGCGGCTGGCGGCGGCAACGAGCGAGGGCACCGCGAAGTCGGGGGTGCCGGCGAAGACAAGTCTCATGGGCGTGGGGGATTGGGGATTGGGGATTGGGGATTCGGAAAGGCCAAGCCGCATGAGGTCCGTGCGCGCGGCGCTGCCCCCGTCAAATCCCCAATCCCGAATTCCTAATCCCGGCCCTTCCGCAGCTTCTCGTACTTCTTCAGCGCCCGGTCGCGCTTGAGCGGCGAGAGGTGGTCGATGAACAGCTTGCCGTCGAGGTGGTCGATCTCGTGCTGGATGCAGGTCGCCAGCAGGTCGTCGACCTCCAGCACGAAGGGCTTGCCGTGGCGGTCCAGCGCCTCGACCTGGATGCCGTCGGCGCGGGTCACGTCGGCATAGATGCCGGGGATCGACAGGCAGCCTTCCTGGTGCTCGCGCAGTTGCTCGGTGCGGCGGTGGATCACCGGGTTGATGAACACCAGCGGCTGGTCGCGGTTCTCGCTGACGTCGATCACCATGAAGCGATCGTGCACGTCGACCTGGGTCGCGGCCAGGCCGATGCCGGGCGCGACGTACATGGTCTCGAACATGTCGTCGAGCAGGCGCTGGAACCCGGGCGTGGCGATGCGATCGGCATCCAGGGTGCCGGCGACGTTGCGCAGGCGCGGGTGGGGCAGCTCGAGGATCGGAAGCAGGGACATGGCGGGATTCTGGTGGAATTGCGGGCGCCGGACCCGCCGGGGGTCGGCTGCGGCGGCTTCGAAGCAGGTCATCGCCGCCCAAAGGGTGGCACCGGTCACAACCGCGGGCCTGACCCCAATATTGTAGCCCCCGCGGGCTTGCGTTGCGCCGGGTTCTGTAGGCTATAGTGCCCCGGCTGGAATGGGGAAATTCCGGGAAATTCCAAGGGGAGCAAGTAGATGGCCGGCATGCTTCAGCGCCTTTCTCAGGGGCTTCGCACGGGTTTTGCAGTCGCACTGCTGATGGTGGCGGGTTATGCCATGGCGCAGGGCATCCGTGGCGATCACCCCGATACCTATGTGGTCGTGCGCGGCGACACCCTGTGGGACATCGCAGGCAAGTTCCTGCAGCACCCTTGGCTGTGGCCGGAGATCTGGCAGGCCAACCCGCAGATCCGCAATCCGCACCTGATTTACCCGGGCGACGTGATCAGCCTGGCCTACCTGGACCGCGTCACCGTCCAGGAGGGCCCGCGCGAGGTCGCCCAGCCGATCAACGCGATCCCGCTGTCGGACATCGAGCCGTTCCTGAAGGACCTGCGCGTGGTCGACGACTTCGAGCAGCTGCCCTACGTGGTCGGCCTCGAGGACGACCGCCTGCGCGGCAGCGAGGGCCAGGTGGTGTACGTGCGCGGCGTGGCCGCCTCGCCCGGCCAGCGCTACCTGGTGGTGCGCCCGACCGTGCGCTACACCCGCCTGGAGCGCTCGGGCATGTGCTGCGACCTGCTGGAGAAGGACGACCTCGACTACCGCGGCCGCCGCGACGTCGACTTCGGCAAGTACTGGAACCACGTCGTGTTCCCCGACAAGGGCGGCGAGGTGCTGGGCTACGAGCTGATGCGCGTGAATATCGGCACCATCACCCGCGGCGAGGTCGGCGGCATCGAGGCCAGCACCATGCTGCTCGACGAGGCCGGCCGCGAGGTCCGCGTCGGCGACCGCCTGATCGCGGTCGACGCGCAGCCCTACGACCTGCAGTTCTTCCCGCATCCGCCGCAGCAGCAGCTCGAGTACGGCCGCGCCCGCGTGCTGGCGGTCACCGACACGGTGGCCTACGGCGGACCGCGCGACGTGGTGGCGCTGTCGGTGGGCAGCCAAGACGGTGTCGACAACGGCACCGTGTTCTCGATCTGGCGCGAAGGCAGCAACGTCGTCGACCGCGTCGAGCACAGCGCCGAAACCCCGGCCGGCCGGATCAGCTTCGACGACAAGGTGCGCCTGCCCGACGAGTACGCCGGCCACGTGATCGTGTTCCGCACCTACGACAAGGTCAGCTATGGCCTGGTGATGGACAGCACCAAGCCCACCCGGATCGGCTACCACCTCAAGCATCCGGATGCCCCGTACTGAATTTCGGGGTTTCCTGACGCAACAACGCGACGGCGCCCGAGGGCGCCGTCGTCGTTTCAGCATTACGCTGGTGCGATGACCGACCCCCAACACGACGCGCTGCTGCGCCTGGTCGAGGCCGGCGGCCCGGCCGCCACGCGCCGCGCCCTGCTCGACGCCCATGGCGACCCGGCCGCGGCGCTGGCCGCCGGCCCGCGCGCTTGGCGCGCCGCCGGCTGCGAGGACGCGCAGGTGCGCGCGATCGAGGCCACCGCCACGGCCTCGGCGCAGCGCGAACGCAGCCGCGCCTGGCTGGCCGAACCCGACCACCACCTGCTCGGCTGGCACGACCCTGATTACCCGGCGCTGCTGCGGCGCATCCCCGGCCCGCCGTTGGCGCTGTTCGTGGCCGGCGATCCGGGCCTGCTCTGGCACCCGGCGGTGGCGGTGGTCGGCAGCCGTTCGCCCACCGCCGGCGGGCGCGACAACGCCCGCGACTTTGCCCGCGCCATCGCCGCCACCGGCCTGGGCGTCACCAGTGGCCTGGCCGCGGGCATCGATGCCGCCGCCCACGAGGCCGCGCTGGCCGCGGGCGGCGTGACCGTGGCGGTGCTGGGGACCGGCATCGACCAGCCCTACCCGCGCACCAACGCCGGCCTGTACGCCCGCATCGCCGGGCGCGGCGCGGTGGCCAGCGAATACCCGCCGGGGACCGGGGCCCAGCGCGGCCACTTCCCGGCCCGCAACCGGATCATCGCCGGGTTGGCGCTGGGGGTGCTGGTGGTGGAGGCGGCCGAGCGCTCGGGCGCGCTGATCACCGCCCGCCTGGCCAGCGAAGCCGGGCGCGACGTGTTCGCCGTGCCCGGCTCGATCCACAACCCGATGGCCCGCGGCTGCCACCGCCTGATCCGCGACGGCGCCGGGCTGGTCGAGGCCGCCAGCGAGGTGACCGCCGCCGTCGCGCCGCTCGCCGCCGAACTCGGCGACGCCTTGCGCCAGCGCCTGGCCGCCCCCAGTTCGGGGGCCGGGACGCCCGCGTCCGGCGCCGCCAGCGCCGGGATGGCGGACGATCCCGACTACAACCGCTTGTGGCAGGCCCTCGGGCATGACCCAACCGGTATGGATCGGCTGGTCGAACGCACCGGATTGACGACCGCCGAACTGTCATCCATGCTGCTGGTCATGGAACTGGAAGGCCGCGTCGCCGTGGAACACGGTCGCTACGCCCGAAAGCGCCATGACACCGCGAACACCGCGCCCCCGGGCGCAGGCCGGGGGAAATGAAAGAGAGCATCCTGGACGTCCTGCTCTACCTGTTCGAACACTACTTCACCGAAGACGCGGATCTTGCCCGCGACCGCGACTCCCTCCAGAGCGGCCTGCTCCAGGCCGGCTTCAGCCCCGCAGAAACCAGCAAGGCCTTCGACTGGCTCGATGCCCTGGCCGAACAGCGGCCCAGTGCCTCGGTCCGGCGCGTCGACGGCCCCACCCGGGTGTTCTTCGGCCCCGAGCTGGACAAGCTCGACGTGGAATGCCGCGGCTTCCTGATGTTCCTCGAGCAGCACGGCATCCTCGACCCGGCCCAGCGCGAGCTGGTGCTCGACCGGGCGATGGCGCTCGACCAGGACGAACTGGACCTGGACGACCTGAAATGGGTCGTGCTGATGGTGCTGTTCAACCAGCCCGGCTCCGAGGCCGCGTACGCC
>PJTQ01000924.1_pt1 | contig 11197 bp, 10 predicted proteins | sample 1512231 | NCBI WGS metagenome assembly PJTQ01 (sample SAMN08177688, study PRJNA422409) | Soil metagenome, whole genome shotgun sequencing project. | isolation source: Soil (3) enriched on wood chips | place: USA: Madison | collected 2015-01-15 | reverse complement strand
GCGACGTCGATCCGCGTTCGCACATTTGTACGGGTTCGATTCTGATCGGGAAGATGACCGTCGCTGGCGGGTAGTCGGAAGGTAGTCAGAGCGCCGGCCGTTCGCCATCGCGGCGCGCTGCGGCGCGTTCGCCATGACGGGCAGGTTGGGTTCAGCGCAGCGCGGTCGGGAAGATGACGGTGGCCGGCGGGCAGTAGCCGCCCGGCTTTTTCCATCGGGACGCGCGCCGGCGCGTCCGCCGGCCCGGGGCGCCGGCCGGGCGCCGCGCGGGGCGCGTGTCAGGTGCGGCGGCGGACTGACGTATCCTGTGGAAGGACCGGCACGGCCGGCCCACCTAACCACCATCGTGAGCGGGGAACCACAGATGACCGATTTCAACGAAGCCGCAACACCCCCACCGCCGCCACCGACGCCGCCATCGTCGACCGGCCCCGGCGCCGAGGAGCGCCAGTGGGCGATGTTCGCCCACCTCTCCGCGCTGGTCGGCGGCATCCTGACCTCGGGCTGGGCGGGCAGCATCGGCTGCTTCATCGGCCCGCTGATCATCTGGCTGGTCAAGAAGGACACCATGCCCTTCGTCGACGACCAGGCCAAGGAAGCGCTCAACTTCAACATCACCGTGGGCATCGCGTTCTTCGCCCTGTTCCTGCTGGCACTGCTCACCTTCGGCATCGGCCTCGTGATCTCGATACCGCTGTGGATCATCATCGGCATCGCCTGGCTGGTGTTCACCATCATCGCGGCGATCAAGGCCAACGAAGGCGTCGCCTATCGCTATCCGTTCACCCTGCGGCTGGTGAAGTAGGTCGCGCACGCCCGCATGCCGTCCAGGCGACGGCGTGCGGGCTGCCTTGGGATCGTCCGGGACAGGCCAGGCTCGGCGCATAGGCCATCGGTTGGGTTGCCTGCGCCGTGCCAGGCCCCATCCTCTATCCCGTGCCGGACCTGTCCTCCGGCCGGGAGCGCACGATGGAACACACCGCCGACGGCAGCCTGCCGCAGACCCTGTCCCCGACCGCCAGCGAGCGCCAGTGGGCCGCGCTGGCGCACCTGTCCGCCCTGGTCCTGGCGCTGATGACCGGCTGGATCGCCGGTGCCGCCGGCGTGCTGGCCGCGGCCGTGGTCTACCTGATCAAGCGCGATGATTCGCCATTCGCCAGCGAACACGCACGCGAGGCGATCAACTTCAACCTCAGCATGTTCATCTACGCCTGCGTGGCGACCGCGATCGGCATCGCGCTGGTCGGCGCGACCGTGCTGACGCTGGGCCTGGGCCTGCTGGTCACCCTGCCCGCCGGCCTGGTGCTGGTGCTGGCGATCGGCGTGATCGCCGTGACCTGGCTGGTGTGCAGCATCGTGGCCACGGTCAAGGCGTGGAACGGCGAGGCGTACCGCTATCCGCTGACGCTGCGGCTGTTCGGCTGAGCGGTCGCCCCGCAAGCGGTAATTCCCTGTAGGAGCGGCGGAAGCCGCGAGCGCGTTGCGCCCACCCTTGCGAAGGCAGGGGCGGGGAGGCGCGCTTGCGAGTCGAGGCTGCATGCGGGCGAGGAACCTGCGCGCCGACGAACGCACGCCACGGGTGCTGGCGGGCCGGACGGGTTGGGACAAGGGTGCCATTGCGATCGGCGCGAGCCGTGGGCATCCCCTCCCAGCCTCCTGCCTTCGCAGGGGGGAGCGAAGCGCAAAAGCTCGCGGCTGAAGCCGCTCCCACAAGGGGTTGCGGGCATCAGCGCGCGGGCTGGCGGCGGTCAAGCCGGTCCATGCGCTCGTCCAGCGGTGGGTGGGTGCGATAGAGCTGGGCAAGGCTGGCCGGACGGCTGCCGAGCGAGGCCATCTTCTGCAGCACCGAATAGAACGCCAGCGGATCGAAGCCGGCGCGCTGCAGGTAGACACCGGCCGCGGCATCGGCGCGGTATTCGGCGTCGCGGTCCAGGCCGGTGAGCAGGATCGCGGCACCGTGCGCGTCGACGTAATCCTTCGCGTAAGCCGCCGCGCCAGGCGCGTGTACCTGCGACAGCAGCGCGTCCTTGCCGGCCTCGCGCACCTGCTGTTTGCGGATGACCTCGAAATGGTCGCGCTGGACCACGTGGCCGAGTTCGTGGGCGATCACCGCGGCCAGTTCGGCATCGTCGGCGAGCAGTTCGTACATGCCGCGGGTCAGCAGCACGTAGCCGCCGGGCGCGGCATAGGCGTTGATCTCCCCATCGTCGACGACCCCGAACGTCCACGGCAGGCCGGGGCGCGAGGTCTGCGAGGCCAGCCAGCGGCCCACCCGGTTGACGCGCCGCTGGGCCTCGTCGTCGTCCCACAGCGGCGCCACGCCGAGCACGCGGCCGGCGACGGCGGGGCCGAGTGCGCGTTCCTCCTCGGCGATCTCCTGGTCGGACTTGCCCAGCGCGCGGTCGGTGACGCGCGCGGCCGGGGCGTTGGCGATCGCCCCGCCGCCGAGCTTGGACAGCAGCCCGCGCGCGGCCGACAGGCCGCTGCGCTTCTCGGCGCGGGTGGCCTGGTGGCCGCTGGTGTCGAGTTCCTTCGCCTCGCCCGGGTAAGCCACCTGCCGCGCCTGCCAGCCGTGCTCGCGGGCGTGGTCGATGGCGGTGGCGGCGTCGACGCGGTAGCCCTCCAGCCGCGCCAGGCCGGCGGCATCGTGCCGCCCGCCGGCCAGGTCGCTGGCGTCGATGCCGCGCACGGTGGCGGTTTCGGTCACGCGCCCCTTGCCGGGGTTGCCCTGGAACAGGGTGTGGCCGGCCTGGGTGTCCGTGCCGGCGTGCAGCATCCGCACTTCGTTGACGCGGACGTAGCCGCTGCCGCCATCGTCGAGCGCCAGCCGGTACCACAGGCCCTGCTGTGCGCCGATTGCCACGCGCGCGTCGCGGTGCAGGGTGGCGATGGCCGGCGCGTCGAAGTCGGGTGCCTGGCGGACCTCCACCGCGCGCTTGTGCACGATCGCGGGCACGTCGGCGGCCCATGCAGTGGGAGGCGTGGTGGCAAGGGCGGCGACCGCCAGCAGGGACGGGATCAGGAGTCGGGTCAGGGTTCGCATGGGGTGTTGTCCTCGTGCGGGGGATGTTTGGAAACAAGGGGGTTTTCGGCGGCCAGCGGCCATTCGTCGCGGCGGTTGAAGTCCTGTCCGAGCAGTGCGCGCAGGCGCAGGCGCCGGCCTTGGGGCGAGTCGTTGCCGTCGCCGCCGATCCGGGTCGCGCTGGCGCAGACCAGCACCCGGCCACCGTCGTCGAGGCGTTCGTCGGTCCGGTTGAGGGCGGCGTGTAGTGCGTCGAGGTCGCGGCGCACCCGGGCGCGCACGTCGGCCTCGCTGTCGCCCTTCCACAGCAGCAGCACGAGGTCGTCGAGGATCGCCTGCAGCCAGTGCTTGCGTTCCACCACGCCCTCGATCATCACGATGCCGCCGCTTGAATAGAGGAAGCGGCGCAGGACCCGCCGATACTCGCGGCGCCTGCGCCTGGCCAGCTGCCGCGGCAGGGACGGATCGGCCTCGAAGCGCAGGCGGACCAGCAGCAGCCAGGGATGGGCCGCGGGGTCGTATTCGGACAGGTAGTCGGCGTTGCCGGTTGCCCGCTTGCGCTGCACCGTTGCGTAGCCGCGGCACAGGCCGAAGCACAGGGCGCCATAGCCGAGGCTGGCGAAGATGTCGACGAACCACCCGAACAGCGTCAGGCCCGCGAACGCACCCGTGACCAGCAGCAGGTTGCTGCCGAAGAACGCCGGGTCGACGTCCTTGTGTGGTTCGCCGCGCCAGAAGACGAAGGTCGACAGCAGTACCAGCAGCATGGCCAGCGCATACTTCAGCCAGACCGGCGGCATCCGGATCCAGGTATCGGCGACCAGCGCCTCGACCGCTTCGGCCAGCACCTCGACGCCGGGCATGGCCATGTTCACCGGGGTGGGCTTGGCGTCGTTGATGCCGACGGCGGTGTGGCCGAGTACCGCCGCCACTCCCCGCAGCGACGGCAGGGTGCTGCAGATCGGCTGCCCCTCGATGACGTCCACCGCGCTGGCGTAGGGCAGGCGCGAGCGTTCGCGCCAGTTGATGCGCAGGTCGCCGCCGCGCCCGGCCACGGCGGCCGTGGTCTCGGCGCCGGCCGCCTGCGCCAGGCGCAGCGCCAGGGACGGCAGTGCCCAGTCGCCGGCCACCTCGTACAGGCGCACGTCGCGCAGCACGCCGTCGCTGCCGCGGCGGATGTTGACCAGGCCCGAGTGCCGCATCATCGCCGACCCGTAGGGCTGGACCAGGGCGACGCGCGGCCCGGGGGGCGCGGCGCCGGGCCCGAGGCCGAATGCGCCGGGCACCTCGGCCGCGCGCAGCGTGGCGTCGGCATCGAAATCGGGATGCAGGCGGCTGGCGGCGAACAGCACCCGGCCGTCCGCACCGGCGGCCGTGGCCTCCAGCAGGGCATCGCCGCCGGCATCGTCCGGCGAGGCGTCCACGAACAGCACGTCGATCCCCACCGCGCGGACCCCTGCACGGTCGAGCGCGTCGAGCAGGTCGGCGTGGCGCTCGCGGGGCCAGGGCCAGCCGCCTTCGCCGCGCGTGCGGTAGTACTCGATCGAGCAGTCGTCGATCTCGACCACCACCGTCCGCCCCGATGGCACCGGCTCGATCGGTCGCCAGCTGATGATCCTGTCGAAGATCGCGTCCTCGGCCGCGTCCAGCGTGCGTCCGTGGTGCCAGTCCCAGGCGAGCCAGCCGACCATGACCACCGCGAGCAGCGGATAGAAGGCGTAGCGCAGGTGCCGCGCGAGCCACGACAGCGGCCTGCGGTAGCCGCGCTCGACGACGCCCCAGGCGTCCATGAACGCCAGGCTCGCGGCCGCCATGCCGCGGTCGATCGCGCTTTCCAGCCTGTGTCTGATGCTGCTGCCTGCCACGCGTTCCCCTTGCGGATACCCAACCCGTTCCGGGAACTAACGTCAAATCCGGGCGGCACACGCCACCGGTCAGTGCGAGCGATGGATCGCCAGTTCGCCCAGGGCCGCCAGTGCGGCGGCCCGTGGGCCCAGGGGGGCCAGTGCATCGTCCATGGCGACTGCCAGCTCCGCCAGACGCGCGCGCGAGGCGTCGATGCCGATCAGGGCGGGGAAGGTGGCCTTGTCCTGCGCCGCGTCCTTGCCGGCGGTCTTGCCGAGCGTGGCACTGTCGCCCTCGACGTCGAGCAGGTCGTCGCGGACCTGGAAGGCCAGGCCGAGCGCGTCGGCAAAGCGGTCGAGCTGCCCGCGCGTGCCGGCGTCGACGCCGGCGGCGATCGCACCCAGCCGCACGGAGGCGCGCAGCAGTGCGCCGGTCTTGAGCGCGTGCAGGCGCTCGAGTTCGGGCAGGGAAGAAGAAACGGGGTCAGAGTGAATTTCCGCGCGAGCGATCGTTGGCCCATGAGGTAAGTCGGCGCGAAATTCACTCTGACCCCGTTTCTTCTTCCCGGTCGCATCGATGTCCAGCGCCTGCCCGCCGCACATGCCGCGCGCGCCGGCGGCCGTCGCCAGCTCCTGCAGCATCGCCACCACCGCTTCCGGCGCGCAGCGCGCCTGGGCGAGCGTGGCGAAGGCCAGCGACTGCAGCGCATCGCCGGCGAGAATCGCGGTGGCTTCGTCGAAGGCCACGTGCACCGTCGGCTGGCCGCGGCGCAGGGCGTCGTCGTCCATGGCCGGCAGGTCGTCGTGCACCAGCGAGTAGGCATGGACCAGTTCGACCGCCAGCGCCGGCGCATCGAGCGTTTCGGGGGCGGCGCCGAACGCGGTGCCGGTGGCATAGACCAGCAGCGGGCGCATCCGCTTGCCGCCCAGCAGCGCGGCGTGGCGCATGGCGGCGTGCAGCCGCCGCGGCGACGCATCGGCCGGCGGCAGGATGCGTTCGAGCGCGGCGTCGATGCGCAGGCGCCATTGCGTGGCGGCCTCCGCACGCAGGTCGGCGGCGTCCACGGATCAGGGGTCTTGCAGGGTGCCGAACGGTTCGGCCGATGCGGGGTTTTCCGGGTCGCTGAGCAGCTTCACCCGCAGCTCGGCCTGTTCCAGCGCCTGCTGGCAGCGACGGTACAGGCCGACGCCGCGCTCGTAGGCGGCCAGCGATTCCTCGAGGCTGAGTTCGCCGTGTTCCATCTTTTCGACCAGTTGCTCGAGGGCATCGAGCGAGGTCTCGAAATCGGCGACGGGCGAGGGATCGGCAGGGGTAGGGGAGGCGGATTTGCGCGGCATGGGGGGAGTTTACGACAAGGCCGGTGTCAGGCGCGTGGAACGGGCCGCACGGGCGCCTCGTCCCACGCCAGGCGCGCGTCGCGTGCGCGCAGCCAGGCGTCGAGTTCCGCGGACAGGGCCAGGTTGCCGACGGCCTGCACCCGTGCCCGGGCATCGGACAGCAGTGGCAGCCGCGTGCGCCACCACGGCGGGACGTCGAGTGCCTGCAGCACGTGCTTGAGCGCGTGCGAGTGGTCGCGGCCGGGCAGGCGGATTCGCTCGCCCCCCTGGCGTGCGTGGACGAACAGCGGCGCGTCGAAGCCGCTCGCGCCTTCCAGCCGCAGTTCGCCGCCACCGGGAAGTGCGAGCGCTTCGCGGCCGTCCCAGGTCGCGCGCCACGCGGCCGGCAGCGGTTCGGCGCGCGTGCCGGCATGCAGCAGGTCGCGCCAGCGGCGCACGACGGCGTCCCGCCATGCGAACGCGGCGTCGCTGTCCGGTGCGGCCGCCAGCAGGTCTGTTTCGATCCGTGCCACGCCCTGCGCCGGCAGCGGTGGCAGGCCGAGTGCTTGGATCCAGCGGCGCAGCACGCGTGCGCGCCGGGCGCGGGGCAGGGGGGCCAGCGCAGCGACCGACAGCGCGTGCGGATCGGGCGTGCGCGCCGCAGCGAGCGCGCGCGCGTCGTCGTCGGCAAGCAGTTCGCCGGCATCGGCCGCCAGTGCCGCGCTGCGCGCCAATGCGGCATCCGCCGCCGGCCAGCGTTCGCGTAGCAGCGGCAGCACGCGGTGGCGCAGGTAGTTGCGGTCGTGGACGGCGTCGTCGTTGCTGGGATCGTCGACCCAGCGCAGGTCGTGCGCCTGCGCGTGCGCAAGGAGCCAGGCGCGCGGCACTTCGAGCAGCGGCCGCCACAGCCAGCCGGCCGCGAACCGTTGCCATGGACGCATCGCCGCCAGTCCGTCCGGCCCGGATGCACGCAGTGCACGCAGCAGGAAGGTCTCGGCCTGGTCGTCGCGGTGGTGGGCGAGGGCCAGCACGTCGCCGTCGCGCAGCGTTTCGGTGAAGGCACGGCGTCGCGCATTGCGTGCGGCGGCTTCCAGCCCGGTGCCGGCGCCGGGTGCCACCTCCACGTGCGCCACCTGCAGCGGGACGTCGAGCGCATCGCACAGCGCGACGCAGTGCGCGGCCCAGTCGTCGGCAGCGGCCTGCAGCCCATGGTGCACGTGGATCGCGCGCAGTCCGGCGTCGCGGATCGGTGCCTGTGTCGCCAGCAGATGCAGCAGCGCGACCGAATCGAGCCCGCCGCTGAGCCCGAGCAGCACCGCGCGCGGCGCACCGGCGTCGGGCATTGCGATGAAAGCTGGCGGCAAGGCGTCGCGCATGGCGCGATGGTGCCACGTGCGCCCGATGCCGTGATTGGCGCACGGGGCAGATCCCTGCGGGAGCGGCTGCAGCCGCGAGCCGTCGGCAGGTGCGGCCGACCAGAATCGGAAGGGGTCGCCGCCCGATTCCGGGGACGCTCGCGTCATGCCTGGTCGCATGGCATGCCGCATCGGGGCCTCGGAGCGCAGGCTTGCCCCAAAGAAAAAGCGAAGCACCTGACAGGCGCTTGTGGACCACCGAACCCGGCGCAGCCATCCCACGCAGCGCTTTTCCCAACCATCAAAAGCTTGCGGCTCAAGCCGCCGCTGCTGGGCTTCGGCGTGAGGCGCGATGGCTCTACAGTGGGTCTTTCCTCCCGTGCAGGTCGACACATGACGTTCCTGTTCCAGCCCCTCCAGCAGCGCGGCCTGGCGCTGCGCAACCGCATCGCGGTGTCGCCGATGTGCCAGTACAGCTCCGTGGACGGGATGCCCGACGACTGGCATCTGGTGCACTTGGGCAGCCGTGCGGTCGGTGGCGCGGCGGTTGTGTTCACCGAAGCCAGTGCGGTGTCGCCGGAAGGGCGCATCTCGCCGCAGGACGCAGGCATCTGGAACGCTGCACAGGCCGCCGCGTGGGCGCGCGTCGCCGCTTTCATCTCCGCGCAGGGCGCCGTGCCGGCGATACAGCTTGCGCATGCGGGCCGCAAGGCGAGCACGTTTGCGCCTTGGCGCGGATCGGGCGAGGTGCCGCTGCAGGACGGCGGTTGGGAGACGGTCGCGCCTTCGGCGCTGCGCTTCGACGACGGGTATCCACTGCCGGTGGCGCTCGATGCCGACGGCATCGCCAAGGTCGTGGCCGACTACCGCGCGGCGGCGGTGCGGGCATGCGAGGCGGGTTTCCGGATCGTCGAGATCCACGCCGCGCACGGCTACCTGCTGCACGCGTTCCTGTCGCCGCTGTCGAACCGGCGCGACGACGCCTACGGCGATGGGTTCGGCGGGCGTACGCGCCTGGTGCGCGAGGTGATCGCCGCGGTGCGCGAGGCATGGCCGGAGGAACTGCCGCTGTGGCTGCGCATCTCCGCGACCGACTGGGTGGACGGCGGCTGGGACGTCGAGCAGAGCGTCGAACTGGCGCGCGTGGCCGCGTCGCTGGGCGTCGACCTGGTCGACGTGTCCAGCGGTGGGCTGGACCCGCGACAGCGGATTGCGACAGGGCCGGGCTACCAGGTGCCGTTCGCGGCGCGCATCCGGCGCGAGGCAGGCGTGGCCACCGGCGCAGTCGGGCTGGTCACCGAGCCGGCGCAGGCCGAGGCGATCGTCGCCGGGGGCGACGCGGACGTGGTGCTGCTGGCGCGTGAATTCCTGCGCGATCCGTATTTCCCGCGCCGCGCGGCGCGCGCGCTTGGCGTCGAGCCAAAGCCGCCGGCGCAGTACCTGCGGGCCTGGTAGGCGGCGCACCGGCCGGGTTTCGCCCGGTGCGTCGCCGGTCGTGGAGCGGGTTATTCGGTCTCGATGCGGATGCCGCCGACGAAACCGGCGGCCAGGTTGTAGATGAAGGCCTGGATCACGCCGCCGATGAAACCGAAGATGCCGTACAGGATCGGCAGCGCGATCACGCCCACGATGCCGCCGCCCATGGCGATGAGGCCACCCCCGTCCTGCTGCCCCGCAAGGCCGGCGATCATGCTGCCGAACACCAGGAACAGCAGGCCCGCGATCAGGCCGATGGCCGCGGCGATGATGCCGGAGATCTTGCCGGCGGACAGCACGTCGATACGCTTGATGATCATCGTGTGTTCTCCCCATGCCGGCGGGATGCCGGCGGGGCCGATTCTAGATCACGTTTTGCGCGTGTTGAGGGCCGCTCGCCGGCGTGCGGGCCGGGGGCAGGAAGCGCGAGACTCAGGCCGCTTCGTACGCCCCGTATCCGCGTAGGCGGCGGTAGCGCTTTTCCAGCAGCTCGTCCATCGGCAGGCCTTCCAGCGCGTCGAGCTCGTTGAGCAGCACGGCCTTCAGGCGCGTGGCGGTCTGCCTGGGGTTGCGATGGGCGCCGCCGATCGGCTCGCGCACTAGCTTGTCCACCAGGCCCAGTTCCAGCAGCCGCTTGGCGGTCAGGCCCAGCTGTTCGGCAGCGTCCTTGGCCTTGCCGGCGTCCTTCCACAGGATCGAGGCGCAGCCTTCGGGCGAGATCACCGAGTAGGTGCTGTATTCGAGCATCACCGTGCGGTCGCCGACGCCGATCGCCAGCGCGCCGCCGGAGCCGCCTTCGCCGATCACCGTGCAGACGATGGGTGTCTTCAGTTCCGACATCTCGAGCAGGTTGCGCGCGATCGCCTCGGACTGGCCGCGCTCCTCCGCACCGATGCCCGGGTAGGCGCCGGGGGTGTCGATGAAGGTCAGCAGCGGCAGCCTGAAACGCTCGGCCATCCTCATCAGCCGCAGCGCCTTGCGGTAGCCCTCCGGGCGCGGCATGCCGAAGTTGCGGCGCACCTTGGCCTTGGTGTCGCGGCCCTTCTGGTGGCCGATGATCACCACGCTGCGACCGTTGATGCGGCCCAGGCCGCCGACGATGGCGGCGTCGTCGGCGTAGGCGCGGTCGCCGGCCAGCTCCTGGAACTCGTCGCAGATCACCCGGATGTAGTCGTTGGTGTACGGCCGCGCGGGATGGCGCGCCAGCTGCGAGACCTGCCACGGCGACAGGTCGCGGAAGATCTGCGCGGTGCGCAGGCGCAGCTTGTCCTGCAGGGTATGCAGTTCGGCATCGATGTTGACCGCCGGGCCGTGGCTGGCCTGGCGCAGGTCCTGGATCTTCGCCTCGAGGTCGGCGATGGGCTGTTCGAAGTCGAGGTAGTTCGGGTTCATCGACGGGCCGTGACGCGGGAAAGCGACAGTCTAGCGGATGGGCCCCGGGCGGACCGTACCGGGCCGTGCGGCGCATCGCATGTCTCCGCATGGGCCGGCCCGGTAGGAGCGGCGGAAGCCGCGATGCTGTTCCGGCGCAAGCCCGTCGCGGCTTCCGCCGCTCCTACGATGTCCACGGCCGGCTGCCCATCGCCACCTTCACCGCGCGCACGCCCGGCTGGGCGCGCAGGCTGCCGATCAGGTCGGCGTCGGCGCGCACCGAGTGGCTGCCGTTGAGGTCCAGCGTGCCGGCGACGCCGTCGGGCAGCAGCAGGTCGTAGCGCAGCGGCGTGTCGCCGGGACGGTGGCGGGCGAGCAGGGCCTCGATGCGGTCGAGCACATCGGGCACGCGCAGGTCCAGGCGCAGGGCCAGGCGCCGCGCGCTGCCCGGGCAGACCTGGTGGAAGTCCCAGCAGCGCCGCGCGCGCAGCGAGAAGCCGCCGTTGAACTCGTCTTCGCGCAGGCCGCCCTCGACCACCAGGATCCGGTCGCGGACGAGTAACTGGGCGAATTCGAAACAGGCCTCGGAGAAGAAGGCGCACTCGATCCGGCCGCGCCCGTCCTCCAGGTGCACGAAGGCCTGCGAGTCGCCGCGCTTGCGCATGCCCACGACCTGGCCGGCGATGACGACGTTGGCTTCCGGCCGCCAGCTGCGGCCCTCCTGCGGCCGCGCGCCGGATTGCGCGCGCTCCCACAGCGCGTCCAGCTGGCCGAGGTCGTGGCCGACCAGCGCGGCCAGTTCGTCGCGGTAG
>PJTQ01000923.1_pt1 | contig 11255 bp, 3 predicted proteins | sample 1512231 | NCBI WGS metagenome assembly PJTQ01 (sample SAMN08177688, study PRJNA422409) | Soil metagenome, whole genome shotgun sequencing project. | isolation source: Soil (3) enriched on wood chips | place: USA: Madison | collected 2015-01-15 | reverse complement strand
TTTATGGATATACAAATCCGAAAACTGCGTCCAATTGCGCCCATCTTCGGTGACCCGTGGCAGGGTATTGGAAGACCCGGGGCCATGCCAGCGGTCAAGGATGGCCGCCGAATAATTGGCTTTGGGGTCCGAATGATTGCGCCACGACTGCACCAACTCGTTGCCGGCTACGCCGGAAGCGAGTACCGAAAGATCAAGCCCACGATAGGCCAGTGAGAGGTTAATCCCAAATGTATAATCGGGGTTTGGGTTGCCCACCATGGTCCGGTCCAGGTCATTGATGACCCCATCGTCATTCACATCTACATACCGCACATCGCCCGGCCGGGCACTGGGCTGTATCGGCTGCCCATTAGACGCCCGGTATATCGCCACGTCGTCTTCCGACTGGAAAATGCCATTGGTTTTCAACCCCCAGAAATAGCCAATAGGGAATCCATTTTGCGCCCGGTAAAACTCTAATGAATTGGCATATAGGGAATTGGTGTTGCCGTGTATAATGCCATCCGATGTGGGGATATGGCCCACCTTATTCTGATTATAGGCACCATTTACGCCAATCGAATACCTGAAATCGCCCACCCGGTCCTGAAAGGACACGGCTAGCTCAATCCCGTTATTGCGTACATCACCACCATTGATAAATGGCGCCTCGGCCCCTGCCGTCGCTAAAATCGGTGCCCGTATCAGCCAGTCTTTGGTGTTTTTGGTGTACCAATCGAAGGCGACATCCAAGCGGTTGCCCAAAAACCGTGCATCAAACCCGACGTTGGTTTGTTCGGATGTCTCCCATTGTATCTGTTCATTGCCAAGCCTGCTGGGGTGCGCGCCGGGTGTGAGCATGCCCTCTTCGGGGCCGAAGATGTAATTGATGCCGAAGCTTACGGGTGCGAGGTATTGAAAACCCGCAATACTTTGATTGCCTACCTGCCCCCAGCTCGCCCGCAGCTTGAAAAAGTCAAGCCAACCTTGCGTTCCTGCCAGGAAATCTTCATTGGTGGCTATCCAACCCACGGATACGGAGGGGAAATAACCCCATTGATGGCCCGGCGCAAACTTGGAAGAGCCATCAGCGCGGAACGTGGCGTTGAGCAGGTAAGTTTCCTTGAAATTGTAGTTGAGCCGGCCGAAATACGACATCCGGCGTTGCGGCTCGCCCGGTGCCCCGCCAATGGTGATGTTCGTCCCGTCGGTGTTGGTGGCATTATTTAACCACGCATAGTTCAATCCGTTGATGATCAGGTCGCGGTTGCTCCCCCAAATGCCTGAGCCGTCAAACTTATAGGCTGATGTTCCTGCCATAACCGTAAACCGGTGGTCCATCTGCACGTTGAAATCGTAGGTGAGGAAATTCTCCCAGATTACGGCCCTACCTTTGCCCATGGATTGATTTACGCGGGTGAAGTCATTGAACGAATAGGCCGAAAGCCGGTATATCGGCTGGAACGAGCGCCCTTCATTGGCGTAATAGTCAAGGCCCAGCATGGTTTTAAATGTGAGCCCCGGCAAGGGTTCCACGGTCAGGTAGACGTCCCCGAGCAGTTTTTGGTCGTTGTTGCGGTTCTGGTTATTGAGCACCATCGATGCGTAGGGGTTTGCCTCGCCGTTGTTCCATGTGGAGTTGCTATTGTCGAAAAAATCGCCCGCTTCGTCATACATCGGTACGAAGGGGCTGGTGTTAAACGCCCCGCGCAAGGTATTGTTGTATTGGTTGCCCACTCCGATACCGTTGTTGTTGGTGTAGGTATAGGTGAGGTGCTGGCCAAACGTAATGATATCTTTATAGAGGTTATGCTCCGAGTTGAAGCGGAAGTTATAGCGTTCGTAGTACGACGAACTTTTGCCGCCTACCACGCCTTCTTGCGAGGTGTAGGCCACAGAAGATGAATACACGGATTGCTCGGTGCCGCCGGACGCGCCAAACGTATAGTTTTGAGTCGCCGCATTATCCACGAACATTTCATTGATCCAGTTGGTGCCTTCACCCATGGCCGCCACCTCTTCATTCGTGAAATAGGGGAGGTTGCCCGAGTTGATGCGGGCCTCGTTCATAATCGCTGCGTACTCCGTGGCGTCGAGCAAGCGGGCTTTCGTAGCCACCTGTTGCGTGCCGCGATAGCCATCAAACGTGATTTGGGCCCGGCCAGCCTTCCCCGATTTTGTGGTGATCAGCACCACGCCGTTTGCCGATTGCGACCCATAGATGGCCGCCGAGGCGGCATCCTTTAGGATATCAATGGACTCGATATCGGCCGGGTTGAGGTAGCTGATGCTACCGGTTTGCACGCCATCCACGATGTACAGCGGACCAGCGTTGCCGATGGTTCCCAGCCCGCGCACAATCACATTGAGAACCGAGCCTGGCTGCCCGGACGTGGTGGTGATCTGCACGCCGGGGGCCTGCCCCTGCAGTGCCTGTAGCACATTGGTCTGGCTTTGGCTGAGCAAATCATCGCCGCTTACCTGCAAGTTAGCTCCCGTTACCAGTTTTTTCTTCTGCACGCCATAGCCCACCACGACCACCTCTTCCAAATCGGAAATGGTAGCTGCTAACCGTATGGTGGCGCCCTCCTCGGCCACTACCTCCTGCACGGCATAGCCCATGTAGGAGACCACAAGCACCGTTCCCGCTTGGGCGGCGATGGTAAACCGGCCTTGCTCATCGCTTACGGTAGCCGCTGTTCCGCCCTTAACCTGTACGCTGGCCCCAGCGATGGGGCTGTTATCTTCCGCAGACAGCACGGTTCCGGTAAGGGATTGAGCGAATGCCGTTGCGCTCGCCATGAAAAGCAGCACGACGAGCCATAGCTTTCTGTTGAGTTGTTTTTTTATCATTTTATTTAAAGTTAATGTTGGTTTCTAAGTGCGCTGCACATTCATAATGCGTAACGCGATTGGTTAAACGTGTTTTACTCTTCTACTCCAGTGTGATGCGTTTTTCCTTTCCTTCATACCTGATGGTTTTTGACTCCTTTGGCACGGTATCGTATCCTTGCGGGCTTCCAGGGTGCACGTAGACCACCTTGAATACCCGATTTTCCAGCATACCTGCAAAGGCCCCCTTCCGGTAGCCGATATGTAGCGACTTATCCCCGTCGTCGTAGGTAAACGTAATGGTGCTATATTTCCCCGTCTCATAGTTGTAATTGGTCCCTTCGTCTTCGTAGAGCGTAAACGAAGCATTATCGCCCGCGTACACCAACAAGGTGAGTTCTTTGGCCGGCTTTTCATCGGTATACTGCAATACCGGCCCAAGGGGGATGATACTGCCTGCCTTGACAAAAAGCGGCACACGTTCGTACGACGCTGCCGTATTTACTGCCCCTCCCCCTTGGTGAAAATCCCCGCTGTAAAAATCATACCATCCACGGTCGCCCGGCAAATACACGGCGCGGGAGGTTGCGCCCTTACGGGTCACCGGGTTGACTAACAGCGAAGGCCCGAAGAGGTATTGGTCGTTGATGTCGAAGACGCTGTTGTCGGCGGCAAAATCCATAGCCAAGCCCCGGATCATCGTATAGTTGTTTACATACATCTCGCCTGCCAGGGAATAGGTATACGGTAGTAAACGGTACCGTAGGTTGATGGAATAGACCATGCTGTTGTATGCCGGATGCCCTTCGGGAGCGATGTTAAACGGCTCCCGGAAAGGGAACTGCCCATGGGCGCGGAATATGGGGAGGAATGCGCCAAATTGATACCACCGCGCGTTCAGCTCGCGCCATTCTTCCAAGTCCTCGGTATTGGGGTTGTGGAAGCGCCGCTCCACGAGAAACCCTCCGGCATCCATGGTCCAGTAGGGCGTGCCGGACATGGAGAAGTTGACCCCTGCGGCTATCTGATCTTTCATGTCGTGCCAGCGCGATGAGATGTCACCGCTCCAAGCCACGGCGGCGTAGCGCTGTTGGCCGGCAAAGTAGGACCGGGTGAGGATGAATACCCGGTTATTGGGGTCGGTTTGCCGCTGCCCCTCGTAGATACCACGTGCATTTTCCAGTGGGAAGGCGTTGTAATACCTTACCGACGAACCGATTGCCGGTTGCATCACGGATTTACGCGCTTCGATGTTGATGTTGGAATGGACATCCGGCTCGCTGGCGTCCATCCACCACGCATCGATGCCCTTTTGGTACAGTTTCTCGTTCATCAACTCCCAGAACCCGGTGCGAGCATCAGCATTGAACGGATCATAGAATGTAGACGTATACCCCTTGCCAATCCAGTCCTTACGCCCGTCATAGATGTTGCGCATATACAGCCAGCCGTTGTCGCGGAAACGCGTATACACGCTGGATTCCTCATTGATTTTAGGCCATACCGATATCATTAATTTGAAATGGTCGGCATGCAGCCGTTTCACCATGCCCTCGGGGTCGGGGAAACGCTCCGGATCGAAATCGTGGCTGCCCCAATCGTGTTCGCGCCAATACGACCAGTCTTGCACCATATTGTCTATCGGGATGCGGCGCTTACGGAATTCCGTGGCCACGTCTTCCAGTTCCTGCTGGGTCTTGTATCGTTCGCGGCTTTGCCAGAAGCCAAACGACCATCGGGGCATGATGGGCGCCCGGCCCGTTAAGTGGCGGTAACCGCCGATCACCTCGTCCATGTCGGACCCGGCGATGAAATAGTAATCCACCCCATCGCCAGCCTCCGAATCGAATGAAAACGTACCTTTGTCCACATCCGGTATCGGGGATTGCCAGGTGATGCCGAGATATGATTGCCCGCCGTCTGGCAGCCATTCGATCCGCACCGGATACCGCTTGCCATGCTCCATTTCGATATCGATTTCAAAGGAACCCGCGTTCCACGACTCGCGCCAGCGGTCTTCCTTGAGTTCACCGGCTATCCATACCTTGATGTACCCCGAATACTTGAAATGCAGCCGGTGCAGACCGGTATAGGGCGACTCAAGCTGGCCTTCATATTCGACTAAGCTATTTGCTAAATCGATCCCTTCGGGAAATTTATATTGGTCGCTTAGGTACAAGTAGTCGACTTCCGATTCCGGCCGGCTCAACCATACGGTTTCCGGATGGTGTTTATCCCGATAGGTGGCCGTAAGCCATCCCCGTTGCCCCTCCTTCGCGAACAGCCCAAATGCCGAAAGGGGCAACAGTGGACGGATATCGCCGGCTCTCGTGATGGAATAGTTGTGCCAGAGAATGCCGTAATTGTTTGTCGATATCAGAAAAGGAACCCCCGTCATCGTATTGTATTGCAGCAACGTCACCTGCCGGCCTTGGTAGTTCATCACTCCATTTTGGTGTTGCCCAAGTCCGTAAAGTCCCTCACTTTCGGACACCGCAAAGCGCTGCCGTACCCGATAAAATGTGTCTCCGTCATATGCCCCTTGTTCAAAGGTCATTGCATTGCGCTTCCCCTCCGCCAGAAGGGGCTTGCCCTGCTTGTCGTGAAAATCCACTGCGCCCGTCAGTAAGGATACATGAGCCGTTATTTCGGCTGTTTCCAGCCGTAGTGAATCGCCAACCGCCTTCCATGTCCATGGCCCTGCGGTACGCCGCAGGGAATCCACGATGATCAGTGATTTTTCAGCTGATGTCTTCCCCCCCAGCGGTGTGGCTACCACATGGATGATATTGTCGGCTATCACTTCCAGTTCCAATCGTTGGTCGATTGACGTTGCCATCCCCTGATATACCATCGCAACGCCATTTTCCGTGGGCACAATCTCGGCTTTCTCTTCATTTGCCATCGTTGGCATCATGAAGGTTATACTAATAATGGATACTGCAAAAAAAACAAGTTTCATGGTCATAACGAAAGTAGCGGCTTGCACCGGTTCATATTGGCTATCGTAACCCTGTCAGCTGACAGCGGAAAACAACGGTTAGCTTGGCACAAAGCTAAACGAGGTTTCCCGTTGCGGGGGTATACGTATGTTAATAATTGGGGGCGGTTTGGTTAACCATGTGGATTACCATCAACGTCAAGCGTCTTTCCGGTATGCCGAAGGTGATGTGTTGTAGAGTGCTTTGAAATATTTACTGAATTGTTTGGGATTGCCAAATCCCACCTCGTAGGCTATCTCGGCCACATTCATGCCCGATTGTTCCAATAATTGGGCGGCACGTTTGAGCCGGATGTTGCGGATAAACTCGGAGGGCGTGTATCCACTAAGCGTAAGGATCCGTTTGTATAATCCTACTCTACTGACATTCATCTTACTGGCCAATGTCTCCACGGAAAAATCGGGGCTACCCATATGCCGTTCAATTACCTCCAGTGCTTTCCGCATAAACTGTTCATCGGCTGAGACTACTGCGTTCACTGCCGGCCGGATGTCGAGTCGCTTCTTGAATATCCGCTCCATGGAATCCTTTTGCTTGAGCATACTGCTTAGCTTGGAACGTAACAATTCAAAGTTGAAGGGCTTGGTGACATAATCCGTGGCTCCCGCTTCTATACCGGCCAATTGCATGCCCTCGTCGGCCAAGGCGGTAAGCAGGATGACGGGGATATGCCGTGTTCGGTTATCACCTTTCAAGCGGCGGCATAGTGCGATGCCATCGTCTCCGGGCATGCTTACATCGGCAACGATGATATCAGGATGGACAGCCAACGCTTGCGCCCACCCTGCTGCGGCATCGGCGGCCTCATGCACCGTAAAATATGTCCGTAGGTTGTCTTTCAGGTAAAAGCGGAAGTCATCATCATCATCCACCAGCAGTACATGCTTCATGCTGCGGTTTGCGCGTGTAGTGGATACCAGGGGGGCGTCTATAGGCGGTGTGGGCTGCGAGGCCAGTGGCAATACCACGGTAAATACGCTGCCCTCGTCTGGAGTGCTTTCTACATGGATGCTTCCATTGAGCAACTGGACGTATTCTTTCGTGATGGCAAGGCCGATGCCATTACCCTGGTTGAGTAAGCTGGCAGGCGTATCGTGTTGAAAGTAGCGTTCGAAAATCCGGTCGCGATGTTCGGAGGGCATGCCAATCCCTGTGTCGCGCACCACCAGTGTCAGTGACGGACCTACGCTTGCCTGCACGGTGATTTTGCCACCCACCGGTGTAAACTTAAATGCGTTAGATAACAGGTTGAATTGTATGCGCTCAATTTTGTCGTGGTCAAACCAAGCCTTGTAGTGCGTTTCGTTTAGCGAAAGGCGATAGGTTACGTTTTTACGTTCGGCAAGATCAGTGAATGCTTCAAAGTGATGGTGAATCGCCTGCGCGATATCGCCACTTTCCAAATGGGGTTTCAGTGCTTGTACGTCTATCTTTCTGAAATCCAGCAGTTGGTTAACCAAGTTGAGCAAACGCTTTGCGTTGCGCTGCACCACGGAGAGGTGGTGTTTGGTCGATTCCGAGGTCGCCTCGCGATACAATTTGTCTATCGGCGCCAATATCAGGTTGATGGGGGTCCGAAACTCATGGCTCACGTTGGTGAAAAATCGCGTCTTCATCTTATCAAGTTCGGCAATTTGCCGGGCCTCTTGCCGTTCTTGCTGCAGGGCAAAACGCGTTTTCTCGCGCGTCCGCTCGATGTGCCTGATGGCCAGGATGGCGCCTATGAAAAGCACGGTATACGCCAGGTATGCCCAGCCGGTTTTCCAGAAGGGAGGTAAGATGGTAATGCTGGCCAACATATAGGGTTCGCTCCATATTTCGCCATCGGCGGAGACCATTACCTTAAAGCGGTAATCTCCCGGATCGAGGTTGGTAAAGGTTGCTTTGCGCGTTTGGCGATCCGCCGCCAACCAGGTTTCATCAAACCCCTCGAGCTTATAACGGAAGGAAATCCGATCGTTATTCAGGAAATGCAGTGATGCTATGACCAAGCCCAGTACATTTTGGTCATGCGAAAGGGTGATGTTGTCTTTGCCCCGCCACTTTTCCACGTCGGTGCTGCGGTTGAATAGCTGAAAGTCGGCCAGGATGGGCGTAGCCGATACGGCGGTATGCTTGATTTGCAAAGGGTCAATGATATTGAAACCAGCAGGCCCTCCAAAAAGCAGCTCGCCTGATGACATCCGGTAGGCTGCGTTTTCGTTAAACGAGGTGGCTTGCAGCCCATCCCGGCGGTCATAATTCCGGAAGCGCCAGGACGAGGTGCCGGCTGGTGCCTGCTGGATTGCCGAAAGGCCTTTTGCTGTACTCACCCAGATGGTTCCCCGCTGGTCTTCCACTATGGTCAGTACCGAATTGTCGGGCAATCCGTCTTCCACCCTGAATACCTGGAACGTGCCCGTGGAGGCGTGGTATAAGTTAAGCCCCTCGCGGGTGGCTACCCATATCCGCTGCCGGCTATCTTCCAGGACATCCGTTACATAATCATTGCTTAGGCTTTTTGGGTCCTTTGCATCGTACATGAAATATTGGTAGTCGCCTTGGGCCATCAGCCGCTCGATACCCGTGGCCGTGCCAAACCACACATTTCCTCCGTGGTCTTCCATGATGGACGAAATGTAGGCGGACCTCGTGGCGCCCTGCTCGCCATACGCTAAACGGGTAAATGTGCCGGTTTTCTTATCCAGGAGATTCAATCCGCCGGAGAGCATGCCTACCCAAAACCGCCCCTGCGAATCCTCGTAAACCTCCCAAACGCTGTTGTCGCTGATACTTTTCGGATCGGCAGGGTTGTGCAGGTACCGGGTAAACCGCTTGCCGTCAAAGCGGTTGAGCCCGCCGTGATAGGTGCCGACCCACAGTATGCCATCGTCATCAAGAAATAGGCTTACGATGACGTCGCTTCCGATACTGTGGGGGTCTTGTGGGTCATGCCGGTACGGTATAAACCGATTATTGGTTCTATCGAAATAGATGAGCCCGCCACCATTGGTACCAATCCACACATTTCCCTGCAGGTCTTCCACAAACCGGTTCACATCGTCAAAAGGCAGTCCGTCGGCAGCCCCCCGGTGATGTTGGTATACGGGAAATTGGATCTGGTGCGGATGATAGTAGCTCACCCCGCCCTTAAACGTGCCCACCCACATGATGCCATCCACATCGCTGTACAGTGCAGTTACACTGTTGTGCCTTAGTGTGCGGTCGTTGAATTCGTCGTGTACTAAGTACGATATCAGTTGATTTTCCAGGTCCAGCAGGTTTACCCCGCCGTGGTCCGTGGCAATCCATAGCTGGCCTTGTTGATCTTGGCTGATATTGAACACAATCATGTTGTTCAGCCTTATCCCGCTAGACGCCGTGGAAAGGTGCCGTGGTGCAGCTTGGGTATCCGGCCACCAAAACACCCCCAATGGGAGGTTCTTGGCATATACCCACGGATGTCTATCGCGATCAACAAAGAGTTGATAGTTGGCAGTCGTGGCGGTTGCCGCTGGATTTATGGCCTGCGACCATTTTACCGACAGGGATACCGGGTCCAGCTGCTTCACCTCCCCACGTTCGTTTACGACCCATACATCACCGTGCGTATCCAGCGCAATCCCGGTAGTCGACCCCGCTGTATCGGATTCGCGATGAGCTGTCGCTTTGCCATATTGCTCCTCATAGCGGTATATGGTGCCATTGGCTAGCAAAAACCAGTACCTGTCCGCCGAATCACGTTGAATAGACAGTACTTCGGCCGCAGGCATCCCCAATTCATGCAGCACACTGTCTACATTGTGGATGAAACATTCCCGCTGGGCATCATAGATGTTCATCCCCAATTGGGTTTTGACCCACAGCCGTGCGTCCGGACCGAGAAACAATTCATTCACCCCATTGTCAACGAGGCTATTGGCGTTGTTGGGGATATGCCTGAACACCTTGATTTCGTGTGCATCATATCGGTTGAGGCCAACGGACGTGCCGAACCACAAAAAGCCCTGTTCGTCCTTAACAATCGCCGTGATATGATTGTGCGACAGACCATCGTCCACACTCAGTTGCTGGAATTGCAGCGTTTGGGCAGCGCCTGGGAGACTTAGCCAGCAGCAACCTATACACAACAATATAATCCCCCAAAAGCGCAACATGGTTTGATGACTTTAGCCAAACCTACGAATTATTTTATTAATCAATGCGGCTACCGTTTCAACGGTCTAGTGCTTGGAGCAAACCATTCAATGTATGCGCTACCGCAAAGACGTAGCGGCTTAAAAGCACCATGCTTCAAGCCGCTTACCTGATTACAAAACTATAATATACTTTCGATTACTACTTCATTTATGATTGCCGTTATAATTGGAAGTGAACACTGCAGTTATTTCGCAATAATCATATCAAATTCGGCTGCCCGCTGTATCACACTGCCGATGACCTGCTCTTCCACCGATTTTTGTACAGCATTATTCTCCGAGGCTTTTACGCCAAACGTTTCAAAAAACCGGGAGAATCCCTTGGGGCTGTGTACGTTCATCCATTTGCAAGGACCGTTGCCCGAGTTGCTGAATGTATGTACTGCATTTTTAGGTACATCCACGATGTTTCCTGGTTTTGCTTTTATGGTTTTCCCGTCTACCACAAATTCCATTTCACCTTCCAGAACCAGAAAAAGCTCGTCATAAGTTTCATGGTGGTGCGGAGGCGGACCCTGCACATTTGGCGGAGTTACGCCCATGGCCAAATCCAGGTCTCCGGAAGCGTCCTTGTAGAGCATGATCCGGTTGCCCATCACCCATAAATCAAGCTCGCTTAACATTTCGGGTAGTTTTGGCGTATTTCCAAGCATAACGCCTGGGATTAGGCTGGCGCCAACCCCCATTCCCGTGGTTTTAATGAATTTTTTTCTGTCCATTATTTTATATTTTAAAGTTTCACCGTAAAGGTAAGTCAGTCATTCCTTGCCGGGAATGTGATAATCACGGTAAAACCTTAGCTTTTTGGAATACTAAGCCTTTCTATATTCAGAGGGGGGGAGGCCGATTTGCTTTTTGCAAAAAGCACTGAAATAGTCGGGTGAGGAGAATCCTAATTCAAAACCAATTTCCTTGACAGATTTATCGGTAAATTTCAATGCGTGTCTGGTGCGAATTGCCAATTGTTCAATAATCAAATTTTTGGCACTTATACGCAGTACCTCCTGCACGCATTCGTTCAGGTATTTCGGAGAAACATGCAGCATGGCTGCGTATTCACTTACATCGTGGAATTCAGCAATTTTTGCACCTAATAATTTTTTGAATTTATACACCAATGAAGCCTTGCTGTTGTGGTTGTCTATACTTGTCTTTATGCTGCACTGGCCATCGCAGTAGACAAAAAATGTATTGACCAAAGCATGTATGGCATCTTCCCTGTGGTTTAGGTTTGTTGTCAGCAATTCATGAAGCATCTCCA
>PJTQ01000921.1_pt1 | contig 11260 bp, 9 predicted proteins | sample 1512231 | NCBI WGS metagenome assembly PJTQ01 (sample SAMN08177688, study PRJNA422409) | Soil metagenome, whole genome shotgun sequencing project. | isolation source: Soil (3) enriched on wood chips | place: USA: Madison | collected 2015-01-15 | reverse complement strand
GCGCTGTCGAAGCGGGCACCGGACGACGCGCAGGTGCGCGACGGGCTGCGACGCGCGCTGCGGGCCGTGATCGCCAAGGGCGATGCGGCACTGGCCGAGGCCGGCGACGACATCTCCGCCCTGCGCCAGGCACACCAGATGGCGGCCGTGGCCCGCGCCGTGGACGGCGAGGACGAGGCCGTGGTCGGCTACCTGGAACGGATCGACCTTGCCGATACGCTTTGGGAACTCAACCGCGACGGCGAGCGCGCGCTGGCCGGTGGCCGTTACGGCGATGACGGCGGCGGCGCGCTGGCGAAGTTCCGCGAGGCGCTCGCGCTGGAACCGGGGCAGCCGCGTGCGATGCAGGGCCTGGCCGCGACCGAGAGCGCGATGATCCGCAGCGCCGAGATCGCGGCGGAGAAAGGCGACTTCGAAGGCGCGAAACGCTGGCTTGCGGTGGCGGCGAAGGTCCGCCCGGAGATGTCCACCGTGGCCGACGCCACCGCGCGCGTCGAGCGCATGCGCAGCGCCCGCATCGCGCGCCTGCGCGACCTCGGCGTTGCTGCGCTGGCGCAGCCCGACGGCATCGCCGGGGCGCGGCGGCGGCTGGCCGAGGTCCTGCTGATCGCCAGGCCCGGCGATCCGGTCGCCGCCGAGCTGCGCGAACGGATCGACCTGGCCGAACACTACGGCCAGTTCCGCCCCGGCCAGCAGTTCACCGACGGCCTCAAGCACGGCGCGCGCGGTCCGCAGATGGTGGTGGTGCCGCACGGTGCCTTCCGCATGGGCGCGGCCGAAGGCGACCGCGAGGCGACGGCCGCCGAGCGGCCGCAGCACGGGGTGCGCTTCGCGCGCGGCTTCGCGATGTCGATCACCGAGGTGACGGTCGGCGACTTCCGCCGCTTCATCAACGCCACCGGGCGCGAGACGCGTGCCGAGCGCCGCGGCTACTCGATGGCCTACGACGAGCGCGGCGGCAACTTCGTGCGCGTCAGCGGCGTCGACTGGCGCAGCGACCATGCCGGCAACCCGGCCGCCGAGGACCAGCCGGTGCTGCACGTCAGCGCCCGGGACGCCGACGCCTACGCGCAGTGGCTGTCGGAGCAGAGCGGGCACCGTTACCGCCTGCCCAGCGAGGCCGAATTCGAATACGCGCTGCGCGCGGGCAGCACCGCGACCTATCCCTGGGGCGAAGGCGTGCCCCCGGCCGATTCGGGCAATTTCACCGGTGCGGACGACCGCTCGCCCACCGGGCGACAGTGGAACAACGCGTTCGAGGGCTACGGTGACGGCTACTGGGGCCCCGCGCCGGCCGGCCGCTTCGCAGCCAACGCCTGGGAGGTCCGCGGATTGGCCGGGAACGTGAGCGAATGGGTCGCCGACTGCTGGCATGATGGCTACCGGCGCGCACCGTCGGACGGGACCGCCTGGCTCAACCCGGGCTGCCGGACGCGGGTGGTGCGCGGGGGCTCGTGGGCCAGCGCGCCGGCGCAGACGCGGTCGTCATGGCGCGCGCCGGCGGGCGTGGACAGCAGCAACGGACGCATCGGTTTCCGCGTGGTGCGCGAGATCTAGGCGGTCGGCGGGCAGGCAGGGAGAAAGCAAGATGCGGCAGAATCCATTGGGCGGCGGGCAGGCACAGGGCAGGCGGCGGGGCGCCGGCTTCAACCCGCGCCTGTTGATCCTGGTGGCCTTCATCGTCTACGGCGCCTACTTCTATTTTTCCAACCGCTCGACCGATCCGCTGACCGGCGAGACGGTGCTGATCGACAAGTCCATCTCGCCGCAGGACGAGAAGGCGCTCGGCCTGCAGGCCTACCAGGAGATCCTCGCGCAGGAGACCCCGGTCGACCCGGACTCGCAGATCTCGCGGCAGGTGCGCGAGATCGCGCAGCGGCTGATCGCGAAGATCCCCGAGGTCGAGGATGCGCTGGCCGCCGAACATGGCCTGCAGGCGCACCACATCGAGGACTCGTTCGACTGGGACGTGACCGTGCTGCAGTCCGAGCAGGCCAACGCGTTCTGCCTGCCGGGCGGCAAGATGGCGGTCTACACCGGTCTGGTGCCGGTTGCCCGGAACGCCGATGCGATGGCGATCGTGATGGGCCACGAGATCACCCACGCCCTGCTGCGCCACGGCGCGCAGCGCATGACCGAGCAGAAGCTGGCGCAGTTGGGCCAGATGGCCGGCGCGATGAGCGGCATGGACCAGCAGCAGTTGGAGATGGCGATGGCCGTGTACGGCTACGGCCGCTCGCTGCCGTACGCGCGCAAGCAGGAATCACAGGCCGACGAGATGGGCCTGATGCTGGCCGCGGCGGCTTGCTACAACCCGGAGGAAGCGATCGCCCTGTGGGAGCGCATGGGCCAGGCCAGCGGTGGACAGGCGCCGCCGGAGTTCGCGTCCACGCACCCGAGTTCGTCCACCCGCATCCAGAACCTGCAGGCGCTGATGCCCAAGGCGCAGGAGTATCGCAAGCGGTTCTGCACGGGCGCCCCGTAGGCGGGGTTTTTGTAGGAGCGGCGGAAGCCGCGATGCTTTGCGGGCGAACGGCATCGCGGCTTCCGCCGCTCCTACAGGGGCCGGGTGTACCGGGTTGCCTTAGAACGACATGAACATCCCGCCGTTGACCGGGATGTTGGCGCCGGTGATGAAACCGGCCTGGTCATCGGTGAGGAACGCCACCGTCCGCGCGATTTCCTCCGGCTGGCCGAGCCGGCCCACCGGCACGTCGGCGACGATGCGGTCGCGGATCTCCTGCGACATCGCCATCACCAGCGCGGTTTCGCAGTAGCCGGGCGATACCGAATTGACCGTCACGCCCTTGCGCGCGACCTCGCGCGCCAGGGCCATGGTGAAGCCATGCATCCCGGCCTTGGCCGCGGCGTAGTTGGTCTGTCCGAACTGCCCGGTCTGGCCGTTCACCGAACTGATGTTGACGATGCGGCCGAAGCCACGCGTGGCCATGCCGTCGACTGCGTGGCGGCACAGGTTGAACACGCCGTCGAGGTTGACCCGCAGCACCGCCTCCCACTGTTCGCGCTGCATCTTGCGCAGGGTGGTGTCGCGAGTGATGCCGGCGGCGTTGACCAGGATATCGAGCGCGCCGTGCGTGGCGACGATGTCGTCGACCAGCTTGCCGCAGGCATCGAAATCGGAGACGTCGCCTGCGGCGAAGTGGATGTCCAGGCCGGCGGTCTCGCGGCGGAACGTCTCGATGCGCTCGTCGCGGGTGCCCAGGTCGACCGCGACCACGGTGCGGCCCTGCGCGGCGAGGGATTTGCAGATGGCGGTGCCGAGCCCGCCGATGCCGCCGGTGACGGCAGCGATGCGCTTGTCCAATGGAGCCTCCGCCTACTTGCCGCGCCTGGCGGAATCCTTGTCCTTGCCCTTCTCCCCGGCCGGGTCGGGCGCGGACGACGTGCGTCCCATCCCGGCGACCAGGTTCTCCTGGAAATCCTTCCACAGTTCCATGTTGCGTTCGGTGAGCTGGTTCATCATCGACCAGGGCGTCTGCCCGAGCATGCTGCCCATCTGCTGGCGGAACTGCGCCTGCTGCTCCATGAACGTCTGCATCGAGCGGTCCAGGTAGGTGCCCATGAACCCCTGCAGCGAATCGCCGTACAGGCGGATGATCTGGCTCAGCAGCTGGGTCGACAGCATCGGCTGCCCGTTCTGTTCGTGCTCGGCGATGATCTGCAGCAGTACCTGCCGGGTCAGGTCCTCGCCGCTCTTGGCGTCGCGGACCTCGAAGTCCTCGCCATCGACGATCAGCTGGCGGACGTCCTCGATGGTGATGTAGCTGGAGATGTCCGTGTCGTAGAGGCGGCGGTTGGGATACTTCTTGATGACGCGCGTCTTGGTCATGGAGCAAAGGCTCTAACAATGCGTCCCTGCAGCATGGCGCAGTGCAGCACGGGTTGCAAGAAGGTCGGGTGGGGCTGGGGGGCCGGGAACTGGAGGCTGGCGAAGAACCAGCAAACCGCATTGTCATCCCGCGCGCAGCGAGGGCTCTGCTCCGTGAACCTGCCGGAAAAGCAGATCCCTCGCTGCGCTCGGGATGACAGCTCGAAAGTGGGCGCGCACGCCTTCCCGGGTCTCCAGCCTCCCAGGCCCCAGACCCCAGTTGGCAGTCGCCAGTCAGTCAGCCAGTCCCCAGCCCGGGCCCTACCACCCCATGTACTGCCCACCGTTGGCCGCCAGGTTCGCCCCGGTGATCCAGCTGGCGTCGTCGGGGATGAAGAAGCTCACCGCGTAGGCGATCTCGTCCGGGTTGCCCAGGCGCCCGGTCGGGATCTGGGCGACGATCTTGTTGCGGACCTCCTCGGGGACCGCCATCACCATGTCGGTACCGATGTAGCCGGGCGAAACGGTGTTGACGGTGATGCCGAAGCGCGCGTTTTCCTGCGCCAGCGAGATGGTGAAGCCGTGCATGCCGGCCTTGGCGGCCGCGTAGTTGGCCTGGCCGTACTGGCCCTTCTGGCCGTTGATCGAGCTGATCTGGATGATCCGGCCCCACTTGCGCGCACGCATGCCCTCGATCACCGGGCGGGTGACGTTGAACACCGAGTTGAGGTTGGTGTTGATGACCTCCTGCCACTGCTGCGCGCTCATCTTGTGGAAGGTGCCGTCGCGGGTGATGCCGGCGTTGTTGACCAGGATGTCGACCGGGCCGGCCTGGCGTTCGACCTCGCGCACCATCGCCTCGGCATCCTCGGGCGTGGACACGTCACCCCTGGCCAGGGCGATGTCGAAGCCGTCGGCCTTCATTCGTGCCTGCCAGGCGCGGGCCTTTTCCTCGTTGCGGAAATTGGTGGCCACCTTGTGGCCGCCGGCCGCCAGCCGCTTGCAGATTGCCGTGCCGATCCCGCCGGTGCCGCCGGTCACCAAAGCCACGCGTGCGCTCATGCCCCGTCTCCTGTCGAACATGGAGAGACATTTCCCCATTGCCGACGATTCTATGCATCGCCGATGACGTCTGCGTTGTGCAATGCGGCGAGCGGCGGAAGCGTGCGCGGGATGCGGGCCGGATCGAAAGCCGTTGCCGCCAATGCCAGTCGTTGCGCGAGGGTACCCGTGCCGGGCCATGCACGCGGCGATTGCCCCAGTGCCCGCCATGCCGCGCGCAGGGCCGGCAGGGGATCGTCGTCGTCCACCGGCAGCGCGGCCGACGACTTGGACAGCTTGTGGCCGTCGACATCGACGACCATGGGCAGGTGCGCGTAACGCGGCGTCGGCAGGCCGAGCCGGCGCTGCAGGACGATCTGCCGCGCGGTGGAATCGAGCAGGTCCGCACCACGCACCACCTCGGTGATGCCCTGCGCGGCGTCGTCCACCACCACCGCCAGCTGGTAGGCCCACGGGCCATCGGCGCGACGGAGCACGAAATCACCGACCTCGCGGGCAACGTCCTGCGTCATCGCACCCTGCACGCCATCGTCGAAGGTGATGACGGTTCCATCCGGCACCCGCAGCCGGACGGCAGGGTCGGGGCGCCGGGCATCGGCCACGCACGCACGGTGCACGCCGCCGCTGCCGGCAAGGTCGCTGCGGCTGCAGTGGCACTGGAAGGCATCGTCGCCGGCGAGGAGGCGTTCGAGCGCCGCGCGGTAGGCGGCGTCGCGTTCGCCCTGGCGCAGCACGGGTTCGTCCGGGACGAGGCCGAAACGTTCCAGCGTGCGCAGCTGGTCGTCCGCCGCGCCGGGCACCTCGCGCGGCGGGTCGATGTCCTCGATGCGCACCAGCCATGCGCCGCCGGCGTGGCGCGCCATCAGCCAGCTGCCCAGCGCCGCCAGCAGCGAACCGAAGTGCAGCGGTCCGGTGGGCGAGGGAGCGAAACGACCGCGGTAGGGGGATGGAGGCATGGGGTTCGTAGGAGCGGCGGAAGCCGCGATGCTTTCCCGGTAACGCCATCGCGGCTTCCGCCGCTCCTACTCGAAGTCGTAGTTCATCTCCGGGCCCGAGCCGGCGAGGAACTCGCCCTCGACGTAATCCACGCCCGCCGAGAACAGGATCGACATGCTGGCCGCATCGCTGACGAATTCGGCGATGGTGCGGATGCCCAGCTCGCGCGCCTTGGTGGCGATCTCGCGGATGCGGTCCTGGTTGGCCTGGTTCTTCGGCAGGTCTTCCATGAAACTGCGGTCGATCTTGAGCAGGTTCGGCTTCAGGTGCGCGAGCAGCTGGAACGAGTCCAGGCCGGCGCCGAACTGCTCCAGCGCGATCCGGCAGTCGAGCTTGCCGATCGCCGCGGCGAATTCCTGCGCCGCCTTCAGGTGGGTGAACACCTTGGCCTCGGGCAACTGCAGCACCAGGTATTCGCCCGGCACGCCGTGCGCAGCGAGCTGCTCGCCGATGTAGCGCACCAGGCTGTCGTCGTCGAGCGAGGCCTGGCTGATCTTGACCAGCAGCGTCGTCGGCTTGCCGGCGCTGATGCGCTGGCCGATCGCGGCGATGGTGTGGCCGATCACGTAGCGGTCGATCTCCCACAGCAGGCCGTGCTCCTCGGCGATCTGCAGGAAGCTCAGCGGCTTGACCAGTTCGCCGTCGCCGGCATCCAGGCGCAGGAAGGTCTCGTACACCGCGCCGGTGTCGCCCTGCAGGCTGATCACCGGCTGGTAGTGCAGCACGAAGCCTTCCTGGTCGAGCGCGTCGCGCAGGCGCATGACCCAGGCCTGGACGTGCTCTTCCTCGGCGCGCTCCACCGCGCTGGGGTCGAAGACCTCGAAGCGGTTGCCGCCCACGCCGATCGACGACTGCACGCCCTGGTTGGCCTTGGCCAGCACCTGGGTGACGCTGGCGATCTTCTCGCCGATCTGCACGCCGCCGATGCTGGCGGTGATCACGCTGGAGCGGTTGCCGATCTGGAATACGTGCGAGGCGAAGGCCTCGCGGATGCGCTCGGCCAGCGCGGTGGTCTGGGCATGGTCGCTGCCGCGCATCAGCACCGCCAGGCTGTGCTCGGAGAAACGCGCGGCGACGACGTCGTCGCCGATCGCGGCCTGCAGGCGTTCGGCCATCGCCGCCAGCATGGTGTCGGCGGCGTCCAGGCCGATCTCGTGCAGCAGGCGCTGGTAATGGTCGGGCTCGAGCAGCAGCAGGCCGTGCTGGGCCTTGTTCTGCGCCGCGTCGGCCACCGTGTCCTCCAGCATGTGCAGGAAGGTCGGGCGGTTGAGCAGGCCGGTGACCTGGTCGCGCTGGCGCAGCTCCTCGAGTTCCTGTGCCAGGCCCGGGTCGATCTCCTGTTCCTGGCGGCGGAAGACCACCTGCTGGCAGGTTTCCCCTTCGTACGTCGCCGGGGCGAATTCCATCGACGCCGGGAAGCCGTTGCCTTCGGCGTCGCGCGCCTCCAGGTCATAGCGGGCGGGGGGCGGCTCGCCCCTGGCCAGGTCCTTGAGCAGCTCCCGGAAGTCGTTGACGTGCTGCGGCGCCACCAGGTCGAGCAGCGACATGCCCTCGATGTCCTCGAACGACTCGTAGCCGAACATCTCCAGGTAGGCGCTGTTGGCGCGGATGTGCATGCCCTGGTGCACGTAGGCGATCGGGTCGCGCGAGGACTCGATCAGCGTATCGCAGCGGCGCTCGGTCTCGCGCACGCGGGCCTCCAGCCGGCGCAGGGCGCGGCGGCCTTCGAGGTCTTCCCATTCGCGATGCACCGTGGCCAGCAGCTGCTGCGGCTTGTGGCGCAGGGCGATGCCGCGCGCGCCGGCGCCGTGGGCCTCGTGGAAGCTGGCGTCGTCGATGCCGTTGCTGACCGCCACCACCGGGATGTCCTTGCCGCTGGCCGCGACCGCCTGCATGACCCCGGCGAAGGAGATGTCGCCGGCCTGCTGCGCGGCCAGGACCAGGTCGATCTTCTGCTCGCCGAGCATGCCGGCCAGCTCGTCGGCCGATGCCGGGCGCAGCGGGCGCACCGCCACCCCGGAGTTGCGCAGGGCACTGACGATGGCCTCGGCATCCTCGACGCTGTCGTCGACGATCATCAGGCGCAGGGCTTGGTCCGGGTTCTTCGACATGCGGGCGTTTATGCCACGGGGCGATGGGCCTAGTCTACGTCGACGCCGTCACAGCGCGCGCTTGGAGGCGTCGCCCGCGACCTCGCGCACCAGCCTTGGCACGAGGTAGCCCGACAGCCTCGCGACCAGCGCGGCGTGCAGTTCCAGCGCGCGGGCGTCGGCCACTTCGAAGTGCGCGGCGCCGGCCACGCGGTCGAGCTGGTGCAGGTAGTAGGGCAGCACGCCGGCGGCGAAGCTGCGCTCGGACAGGTCGGCGAGCGCGTCCACCGAGTCATTGACCCCGCGCAGCAGCACGGCCTGGTTGAGCACGGTCGCGCCGGCATCGCGCAGGCGCGCCATGGCCGCGTCGACGGCATCGTCGAACTCGCGCGCGTGGTTGGCGTGCACCACCACCGCCACCGGCCACGGCAGCCCGCGCAGCCAGCCGGTGAACGCGTCGTTGACGCGCTCGGGCAGCACCACCGGCAGGCGGGTGTGGATGCGCAGGCGGCGCAGCTGCGGCAGCGCGCGCAGCTGCGCGGTCAGTTCGGCCAGCTTGGGCGTGGTCAGCGACAGTGGGTCGCCGCCGGACAGGATCACCTCGTGGATCGAGGCGTCTGCGCGCAGCGTCGCCACCGCCTCGCGCCAGCCGCCGGCCGCGGCGGTCTCCTCGGCATAGGGGAAGTGGCGGCGGAAGCAGTAGCGGCAGTTCACCGCGCAGCTGCCGGTAGCGACCAGCAGCGCCCGGCCCTCGTACTTGTGGATCACCCCGTGCCCGGTGCGTGCGGCACCGTCGCCCACCGCGTCCAGGGTGAAGCCCGGCACCGGCTGCATCTCCGCATCGATCGGCAGCACCTGCCGCAGCAGCGGGTCGTGCGGGTCGCCGTGGCGCATGCGCGCGACGAAGCCGCGCGGCACCCGCAGCGGGAACTGCGCCGCCGCGGCGTCGGACAGCCCCGGGACCCGGCCTTCCAGGCCGAGCAGGGTCAGCAGCTCGCGCGGATCGCGCACGGCCTCGCGCCACAGGCGCTTCCAGTCCGGGACGTCGCGGGCGCCCGTGCCGCCGGGCACGGGCTGCAGGGCAGGGGAGGCTGCAGGTATCATGTAAGGCCTGTTCCGGGGCCATTCCGGCCATGCCGGAGCCCGATTCCCTTCCATTCTAGCCGCTGTCGCGGCTCAACCCGCCCAACGTGCCCCAGGAGTATCGATGGCCAGCTACGGCATGAACGACGTCAAGAACGGGATGAAGATCCTCGTCAATGCGGAACCCGCGATCATCACCGACACCGAGTACGTCAAGCCGGGCAAGGGCCAGGCGTTCACCCGCGTGAAGTACCGCCTGATCAAGTCCGGGCGGGTGCAGGAAGTGACGATGAAGAGCACCGATTCGCTCGACGCCGCGGACGTGATCGACACCGACATGCAGTACCTGTACAGCGACGGCGAGTACTGGCATTTCATGAACCCGGAGTCCTTCGAGCAGGTGCAGGCCGACAAGACCGGCATGGGCGGCGCCGAGAAGTGGCTCAAGGGCGAGGAGGACTGCGTGGTGACCTTGTGGAACGGCACCCCGATCCAGGTCACCCCGCCGAACTTCGTCGAACTGAAGATCACCGAGACCGACCCGGGCGTGCGCGGCGACACCTCCGGTGGCGGCGGCAAGCCGGCCACGCTGGAAACCGGCGCCGTGGTCCGCGTGCCGCTGTTCGTGGGCCAGGACGAGGTGATCAAGGTCGATACCCGCTCGGGCGAGTACGTTTCGAGGGTGAAGTAGGGCCGTGATTGCCCGGCTTCGTCCGACGAAGCGCGCCTGGACCTGCGTCGTCTGGATCGTGGCCGCCGCATTCGCCGCGCCCGCCGCGCCCGCGTTGGCCGCCGCGGGCGATTGCCCCCGCGGCGTTGTCGAAACGCTGCGGGTTTCCGACGCATTCGGTGAAATCCCGTCGCCCGACTACCCGATGAACGTCGCGGCCGAGGCCTGCAAGGTCTGGCCGTATGACCCGAGTCGACTGCTGGTCGCGGTTGCGTACTCGACCGACGAAAGCTTCGTGGGAAACAGGCCGCTGCATATCCGCGTGGCAATGTTCGATGCGGAGGAGCATCGCTTCCTCGCCGGCTATGCGTTGAGGAAAGAGGAAGATGCGGCGTTCGAGCTTTCCGAGGACAGCCTGTCCCTGGACTCCGCCCGGTACGACCTTGCGCCCGGTGTCCGCGCATTCGGCGTGGTGATTCACAACGTGGCCAGTGGACCGAGCTGTCCCGAATACAGCAGTGACGATGGACTGCGCCTTTTTGTTGTCGATGGCCGGCAACTGCGCCCGGTGTTGGCACAGCACCTGTATGCGTGGGCGCCCGTGGAAGGAGATCCCTGCCGTTGGCCCATGGGACGGGCTGTCAGCGACTCAGCACGGATCACGTTGGCGATGGCTGACGAACCCCACGCCGGCGACCGGGACATCCGCCTGACGGCGAAAATCACCCGGTATTCGAACGAGCTCGATGATGAGGACACGGAGCGCGTGGAACACAGGCTGCTGCGATACGACGGCAACCGATACCGGCCGGTCGGCGACGACGATGTGTTCTGGCTCCGCGTTCCGGACCTGCCCGAATGGAGAGATACGCGATGAGTTCCAACGCCCCCGAACCCTGCGACCTGCTGATCGAAGCCGGCTTCGTCGTCCCGGTCGAGCCACACGCCGTGGTGCTGGAGGATCACGCCGTGGCCGTACGCGATGGTGCGATCGTCGCCGTGCTGCCCACGGCCGAGGCCCGTACACGGTTCGCCGCGGCGGAAACGGTCAGCCGCCCCGACGGCGCGCTGGTCCCCGGCTTCGTCAACGCCCACACCCACAACCCGATGACCCTGCTGCGCGGCGTCGCCGACGACCTGCCGCTGAAGGTCTGGCTGCAGCAGCACATCTGGCCGATCGAGGGCGCGGTGATCGGGCCGGACTTCGTGGCCGACGGCGTCACCCTGGCGGTCGCGGAGATGCTGCGCGGCGGTACCACCTGCGTCAACGAGAACTACTTCTTCCCCGACGTGCAGGCTGCGGTCTACAAGCGCCATGGCTTCCGCGCCCGCGTGGGCCTGCCGGTGATCGACTTCCCCACCGCGTGGGCGCAATCCGACGACGAGTACTTCGACAAGGCCGGCGAGGTCCACGACCAGTGGCGCGACGATGCGCTGATCGCCACCGCGTTCGCGCCGCATGCGCCGTACACCGTCAACGACGCCAACTTCGAGCGCATCCGCATGCTGGCCGACCAGCTCGACGTGCCG
>PJTQ01000920.1_pt1 | contig 11267 bp, 10 predicted proteins | sample 1512231 | NCBI WGS metagenome assembly PJTQ01 (sample SAMN08177688, study PRJNA422409) | Soil metagenome, whole genome shotgun sequencing project. | isolation source: Soil (3) enriched on wood chips | place: USA: Madison | collected 2015-01-15 | reverse complement strand
GGTGTGACTTCAATTGGGGGAGTGTTCCTCGGAGGTCTAGTATTCACTCTTCTCGATAATTTTGCGTCAGATTTCACAGACAGGTCTATGACCCTAACCGGTGTCATATTCGTTCTAATCTTGCTGTTCGCTCCTAAAGGGCTTACCGGTGTTTGGGAACAGCTAAAAGGGGTATTCAAAAAACCTAGTCGCAGTGGTGCTGCCAAGGATTTGAAAACCATTGCGAAAGAGGCGGTTGATACTTCCTCTGCAAAAACGAAAGGAAAAAACCAATGAGTATGAGCAAAAAGTCTCGCCTCTTGCCAGTGATGGCAATCGGCGCAACTTTCAGCCTTCTCCTAGCAGGATGTGCCGGCGGAGGTGACGAAGCTAGCAGTGACGAAATCAAGATCGGTGTGCTGGCTCCAGACACTGGCAACCTATCTTTTGCAATGGGAGAAGCTAAGAAAGCAGTGGATCAGGTCTCCAAAGAACTCGGACTAGAGTTCGGTGGTAAGACAATTACTATTGTTTATCAGGGCACAGACGGAACAACTTCATCGGCACAGAGTGCAGTTCGCAAGCTAGTTGAAAATGACGAAGTTGATATCGTGCTTGGACCAGGTTCTGGTGATGAAGGGCTTACCGTAGTTGAATACGCCCTTACCCAGCCTGATGTTACATTCGTAAACGGTGCTGCTAGCCCAGTTGACCAGACCCTCAAGGGCGCTGACAACTTCTTCCGTTTCATGGGTGACTCCGTGATGTGGATGGGTGGTGTAGGTAGGTATGCTTACGAGACCAAGGGCTACAAGAACATTTACCTACTTGCTGAGGACTATTCATTCCCATATGACAATGCTGGTGGATTCTTCAGTGAATTCTGCGCAGCCGGTGGAAACATGACCGGTGCATCTTGGGTGCCAGTAGGTACCACTGACTACGCAACCGTGCTCAGCTCAATCCCAGCAGGGACTGATGCTGTGTATGTGGGGCTCGGTGGATCTGACGCTGCTAACTTCCTAAGCCAGGCAGTTCAGGCAAAAACTCCATACCCACTAATCGGTGGATCAATCGCTATTGACCCAAGTGCGCTTGGAGCCAGTGCAGATATTGCTGATGCAGCGGTAGGAATGTTCTCTGGTGGCCCAGTACCGGGTGCTGGTTACACCAACACTCTGTGGGACAAGTTCAATTCAGAAGTTGAGGGTGTAAACATCTTTACCCTCCTCTACTACAACGCAGCCTATGCCCTATTCTCAGGAATTAAGGCAGTGGATGGCGATCTCGGTGATGGACAGGCAGACCTGCGGGATGCTCTGAAAGCAACCGATTTCACCGGTCCTGGCGGTCACATTGTTCTGGACTCAAACAACCAGGCAATCGTAGATAACTTCATTACTGAAGTTGTGCAGAACGCTGATGGCTCTCTTGGAACAGTCCAAGTTGCCGAGGCACACAATGTAAAGCAGGGAACAATCTCATACCAGAGATTCGATTCCTGCCCCTAACTAAATAGGTGGGTGTGGGAGCCGGGTGAGATTCATCGGCTCCCACACCTAACCTCGGTTGCTCCCGCTTAGCCGCACTCGGGAGCAACCAAAAATGCCCCACATTTCATAAGGAGGACCAATGGCGATCTCAACCACACCGGCTCTTGAAATTAGCGAAATTTCAAGACGATTTGGTGGTCTGCGTGCAATTAAAAGCGCTAATGCGAGCATTGCACAGGGGGAGCGGGTAAGTATTATCGGCACAAATGGTGCAGGTAAATCGACCCTCTTCAATGTAATTGCTGGCCTATTTCCTCCGCATTCGGGTTACATAAAACTTTTTGGCGAAGAGATCACTCACCTACCGCCCTCAAAACGGGCTCGCAAAGGCTTGGCGCGAACTTTTCAAATCTCAAAACTCTTTTCCAGTTTGAGCGTGATTGAGAATGTCTATATTGCTCTGAAGCAGACCAAATATGCTGGTGCTTCGCTTATGCTCAGAAAAACTAAGGGTAATCGTTGGGATAGGGCTCGTGAGCTTGTAGAGCAGGTTGGCCTTGCCTCAAAAACGGACACAATCGTTGATGAACTTTCTCACGGAGAGCAAAGACAACTAGAGCTGGCTATGGCTATGGCTTTGGAACCAAAATTGCTTATGCTCGATGAACCAGCAGCGGGGCTCTCTAAAGCAGAACGTGAATCGTTGACCAAGATGCTATTGGAGTTGGACCCTGAAATCACGCTACTTCTAATAGAGCACGATATGGAGATCGCTTTAAGAGTTGCCAGCCGTGTAATCGTTATGCACGACGGCGAGCAGGTGTTTGAGGGTACACCCTCGGAAATTAAAGCATCACAGCTAGTCCGCGATATTTACCTGGGAGGTTCGATAGCCGATGACTGAAAATCAGACCCCACTACTTCAAGTAAAAGATTTGGTAGCCGGATATGGTGGCTCGCGTGTACTGCAGGGTGTTAGTTTCGATGTTTATCGAGAGCCACTCGGCATGATCGGCCGCAATGGCATGGGAAAATCAACTCTCGCCACAGTCTTAGCTGGCATGCTTCCTGCAGAATCCGGACAAATCTTGATGGATGGTAAAGAGATCACCGGCTATGCCCCGAATCGAGTCGTTAAATCTGGCATAGCCTATGTGCCACAAGGTAGGAGAATATTTCCTTCCCTTACAGTGCATGAGCACCTAACCATGGTTGGCGCTAAATCTAGTGATCGCTGGAATCCAAATACCGTATATGATTTATTCCCCAGACTTGCTGAACGTAAAAAGAACGGTGGTGGGGAACTTTCGGGGGGTGAACAGCAGATGCTTGCGATTGGCCGCGCGTTGTTGACTAACCCCAAACTCCTGCTGATGGATGAACCGAGTGAGGGATTAGCTCCTGCAATTATTGAGCATCTTGCAAATGTCTTTAGGCAGCTGGTTTCCGAGGGATTAGCAGTTTTGCTTATTGAACAAAATATTCACTTTGCTTTGGAACTCTGCGACCGCATCCTGATTATGGTTAATGGCGATATTGCTACTGAAGTGACTTCTGAGGAGCTCTCTAAGAATACAGAATTGCAGGAGCGATTCCTCAGCGTGGTGTAGTAATCAATAACCGTTCATGGAATTTATTTGGTTTTGGTTTATATTGGAATTGTCGCCGACACGAAGGAGAAATTATGGCAGGCAAATGGGAACTATACACCGACAAGGGTGGCGAATACAGGTTCCGTCTTAAGGCATCAAACGGTCAGGTTATCGCGCTCGCGAGCGAAGGTTACACCACCAAGGCTGCTGCTCTGAACGGCATTGAGTCAATCCGTAAGAACGCTGGATCAGACATCGAAGAACTGTAATCGTCAGGTCGATTTAAAACATTTATTTGGGGGATGTGCAAAGCGCGCATCCCCCAAGTTTTATTTCCAGGGTGGTCCAGTAGGCAAAACGCAAGGGTAGTTCAGGGTTTTTCTAGCCGACTGTTCTAGTGTTTTTAGTGTGAGTGGTGTCTATGCTGCGTTTTTACGCAAAGAAATTGCGGCAATAGGTGGCGCCAACCCTCTGGAAAGATTTGTAGACTCTCCAACTGCACGAATCGACTTATCTAGCGCACATCCGAGCGGTCTTGCCTCGCTCATGAGTGGCCGCCTAACCCGTCTTTCAGCACTGGTGCGCGACGATCTTGCTTCGAGGCTGGCAGTCCGGGCGGCGGAGAACATCACGGCCAGAGCCAACACTCTAAAAAGAACTCGTGGAATTTTTGCATCAGCTCTAGCTATCGGGACTATCGGCTGGCAGTTTGAGGGCAGGGACTATCTGCTACCAATCATCGTTCGGCCGTTGACTATAAAGCAGGTAGGTAAGGACTTTGATCTACGGCTTGTTGAACGAGCAAAACTTAATCCCGCACTGGTTCGTCTACTAGCGAATCAGTACCAAATCCAGTTAGACGGCGAAAAGCTTATTTCTATCGCTTTTGAAGATGGCGTATTTCGCCCACAAACTGTCCTAGAACGCATTAAAGGGCTAACCGCGCATATTGAGGGTGCGAAGATACAGAACCGAATCCTAGTGTCGGTTTTTGCCGAAGTTGCTCCGCAGATGCTCGTAGCAAGTGAAACACTAAGTCATCCACTTTTGGATGCCCTAGAGAATTCAGACTCTCATTCAGGGCAGGAAGATGAGGGTCTAGTTGCAGGGCTATCACTCGCTAACGCCAGGTACATCCTCGATGCGGATGAGCAACAGCAGCGGGTAATTCGGGCGGTTTCTGCAGGAAAATCTTTGTTGGTGCATACTCCTGCCGGCAGCGGTATTACCCAAACAGTGGTGAACTCTCTCGCAGAATTGGTTACTCAAAATAAAAGAATTCTGGTGGTCGCTCCTGCCGCTGCAACACTAGATGCCGTTACTGCTCGTTTTGAAAGTGTTGGGCTACACGGAATAACGGTTTCCAACAGTAATCTGGTGCGAAGCGCAATCAAATCAATTCTCAGATTTGAGAAAGCTAAACCTGCAGCCACTGAAGAAGTAGATGAAGCACTCTCCAAACTTGAAACGGTGCTTGGTAATTATCGCGCTGCTCTCACCGAAGTGGATCCGATTACTGGAAAGAACATTCTCGAAGTTTTAAACAAAATTGCGGAACTTAGTATGCAACAAACCGCTCCACAGACTGAGGTGCGGTTCTCTCAAGAGATAGTTGAGAAGCTATCAGATTCACTCACAGAAGCCGCTGCAATGATTGAACAGATCGCCACCCTGGGACAGTTCAGTGAGAGATTCTCTGACACTCCCTGGTACGGTGCGAAACTTACCAGTGTTGAGCAGTCTAGGGAGATGCTCCAAAACGCCACCAAACTTAAAGAAACTTACCTGCCGAGACTATTAGCCAATGCTGACACAGTTTTTGCAGGAACTCCCTTACCTAAGTATCAGAATCTGCGCCAGATTGGTGAGAGGTTAAACCTGCTGCTTGGAATCCGTAGCAGTCTTGATCGCTTCAAGCCTGTGGTTTTCCAGCGACCAATAAAAGATTTAGTTAGGGCCACATCTCCCGATCGAAAACTTGCTGATATGTCTAAGGCAGATCGCAGACGCTTGAAGGGCCTTGCTAAAGAGTATGTGCGCCCAGGCGCTAATGTGCCTGATTTGCATTCGGCACTGAGCGAGGTTGAGGAACAGTTTTATCGCTGGCACACACTTGTTGAAAGCGGAATCGATCCGCAAGTTCCTGCTGGACTAGACGGCCTACTTGTCACTTGGCAGTCAGCCAGTGAGATGATGCAGTCACTAGATAATGTTCTTGAACCAACACAAGCAGGTTCATTATTCATAATGGACACAGTCGAACTCACAAAGCTTCTGGAGAGACTTTGCGAGCCTAGCCCCTACCTGGAAAATTTGAAAGACCGAGCCGAACTACTCGAAGCAATTTCAGCTCTGGGGTTAAATGACTTCATTGCAGACCTAACCGAAAGGCATGTTGCGACCGAGAGTGTGAAGTTAGAACTGGAGCTTGCCTGGTGGCAGAGTGCTCTTGAAAACATTCTGCTAAATAACAAGGCATTACTCGGCGCAAATACTGATGTGCTTGGCCGTTTAGAAGCAGACTTCAAACTTGTTGACGAAACAAATCAGAGCCATAACGCGATGCTATTGAACTGGCAACAGGCAAATAACTGGAATCTGGGTATTAGTGAGTTCAATGCTGAGGCGGGGGCGCTGAAGCAGTCCCTTAAAGATCAAAACCTCAGTAGTCGTTCACTTGCACTAATTGCTCCAAACCTTTCGAAGATTTTTGCCCCAATCTGGTTGAGTTCCCCGTATCTTGTTCCAGAGATTGACTCCGCAATAAAATTTGACGCTGTTTTCATCCTTGACGCGGCCTCAACGACTCTTGCTGAAAACATCCCAGCAATTCTCCGAGCCAATCAGGTGGTTGCTTTCGCTGATGAGCAGACCCAGATTCCCACTAGCTTCGATATTGGGATCATTGACGGTAAAGAAGTCGCGACTATTAAGGAGCCTTCTGCTTTCCAACAACTCGCTACTGCGCTTCCGGTCTATTCACTGAGCAGAAGATATCGACCAACTGGGTTAGACCTAGCTAAGGTAGTTGACTCTAATGTTTACGCAGAGAAGCTGGATGGATACTCTTGGGCAGGTTCTTTCCTCGGCAATAAGTCTGTGCAATACAAAACAGTTGAGAAAATCCAGCCTGGTGAGGATGCTCTAATCACCCCCGAAGTGCAACAGCCAGAAATTGCTGCCGTAGTCGAGGAAGTAGTTCGTCATGCTATCGCAAGTCCGGCTAGAAGTTTAATGGTGGTAACCGCCAATCCGAAACAGGTTCCTGCGCTGGTTTCAGCAATTTCACAAAGTTTTGCAGATCGCCCAGCACTTGCCAATTTCCTTATCGATAAGGCTGAGAGTTTCCAAGTTTCTACACTCATGGATGCTGCCAATACTTCACGTGACCGAATTATCTTCACGCCAGGCTTTGAACAATTGGGAAGCACCAAAGTACCAGGACATCTACTAGGCGAGATTAGTATCCCATCCGGCAGGGTGCTGCTTTCAGCAATGATTGCAAGAGCTCGTGAAGAACTGACAATCATTTCTTCTCTCAATCCAGAACAAATTGAACCTGGAAACATCACCGGAGCATTTACATTCAAACAGTTGCTTGAACAAATTCGTGATCTTGACCGTTCTCCGGGGTCGACAGAAATTAGTGATTATCTCTTGCTAGATCTTTCATCGAGGTTGGAGAAACAAGGAGTGCAGACTGTGCTTGGTTTCTCACCGAACCTCAGACTAATCGCCTATTCTGAAGGCACTGTTGTGGGCATCCAAACTGATGAGGATCTCCTTGGTGCTACGCTTCGCGAAACGCTCCGGGTGATTCCGAAGCACCTTGAAGCACTCTCTTGGAAGTATTTGCGCATCCTTAATTTTGATTTATTTGCAGACCCTGAAGCTCAGGTAGCAAAGATTAAGGCGGAGCTAGGTGCTTAGAAAGCTTAGAAGAGTCCGTACCAAGCCAGCACCTGGCAGTGATCCAACCCCGGGGAAAAATGTGGTTCTTGGAAACCAAGAGACTGTGGAACTAGATGCGGGGGAGGCAGAACTTAATAAACAGAGCGTTCGACTGGAAGAGTTAAAGAGACAAAAGCCCCCACACTATTCCTAATGCTTACTATGCCTAACCCTTGCCTTTATGCGGTTTAGTAGCTTGCGATCTCTACTTTTTTTGAAGCAAATCTCTGATTTCTTTTAGCAGGGCGACCTGCTCGACATCCAGCGGAACAGTTGTGGCAGTGGTTGCGGCAGTAGCCTCTTCCTCTTTCTTCTGCATGTGCTCAGCAAGGCTGCGGAGTTTGTTGATTGGCACAATCAGCACAAAGTAGACAGCAAGGGCAACCAGAAGGAAATTTATTGTTGCGGTGAGAATTGGGCCAATTAGGAACTTTGCACCATTGATTTCGAAGTTCCCGATGTTGTCAAGATTTGGTTCTCCAAAAATTGCGGCTACAAGAGGAGTGATTAGGCCACTAACCAGAGCTGTGACAATTGCAGTGAATGCAGCACCGATAACTACACCGACCGCTAAATCAATAGCAGATCCTTTAGTGATGAAATCTTTGAAGCCTTTAATCATGGACATTTAAGTTTACCTTTCAAATCTGTGAATTTTCGATTCAGTAACAGCACCGGAAATTGGTTCGTCAAATTGAGTCGAAGGCACATAGTCGAAAATTTCATTCTCAAAAACTACCGCATAGATCGGGGGTTTATTAGCCATTGAGCCAATTGTTTTATCAAAATATCCCTTACCCCAACCCATGCGCATTCCATCTTTACCTACACTGGCTGCTGGGATAATCATCAGGTCTGCGTCGTTGACCGCAATCGGTCCTAAAAGATTTCCAATAGCCTCAGGCATTCCAAAAAGCCCGATAGTTTCGCCCTCGTTGTTGGCTACAACCCAATCCAGGAGCCCGTCCTCACGAGAGATTGGGAGCAGCACATTGATTCCTTGCTCAATAGCCCAATTTATAAAAGGCCTAGTGTTTGGCTCGGTGGGGGAAGAAAGATAACAGGAGATCGTTTGAACTTCTAATAATCTGCAAATCTCTTTTAGATTTTGAGTTAAACCGTTAGTCGCGACCTCGTATTGTTCCTTCGTGAGCGCTTTCCGGCCCTTGCGGATAATCGCTCTCAGGGCCTGTTTCTCTGCTTTTACAGTTGACTCCATGTAGTAATGCTAGCCCGAAAGCCGCTAAGGTTAACTGCGTGAGTATCACTAAAGCTGTTGTTCCAGCCGCTGGATTAGGAACTAGATTCCTTCCGGCAACTAAGGCGTTGCCTAAAGAAATGTTGCCTGTTGTCGATAAGCCAGCTATCCAATATGTTCTTGAAGAAGCGGTAGCTGCAGGCCTCGATGATGTGCTTATGGTCATTGGTAGGAATAAATTCTCTATCCAAGATCATTTCGATGCTGTGCCAGAGCTTGAAGCAAATTTACAGAAAAAGGGTGACCAAAAACGCCTTGATGAGGTTGTTGAATCAAGCGACCTAGCAGATATTTTTTATGTGCGTCAGGGAGAACCTCGTGGACTCGGGCATGCCGTTTCTAAAGCGAAGTCACATGTAGAAGGGGAAGCCTTTGCAGTCTTGCTCGGGGATGACCTAATTGATGAATCTAACTATGTGCTTCCAGACATGATTAAAGCTCATGAAAAGCACGGGGCAACGATTTTGGCACTTATGGAAGTTCCAATCGATCACATTCACCTTTACGGCGCAGCCGCAGTGGAGAAAACTGATGATCCAAATATCGTAAAAGTTACAGGGCTTATTGAAAAACCTGCTGCAAAAGACGCTCCGTCTAATTTGGCAGTAATCGGTCGTTATATTCTGCAACCGAATGTTTTTAGTGTTTTGGAAGAGACCCCTCCGGGTAAAGGGGGAGAGATCCAACTTACTGATGCGCTCCAGAAAATGGCGGTAGAGAATATTGCCGGTGGAGTTTACGGGGTAATTTTCCGTGGGCGTAGATATGACACTGGTGACAAGCTCGACTACATCAAAGCGATTCTTCAGATTGCAGTAGATCGTCCCGATTTAGGGCCAGATCTTACGCCATGGTTGAAGAAGTTTACAGCGGAGTTATAGGAGTACATAACTAAAAGTAAGGTTTAGGGAGTTCAGCGTGGAAATCAACCTACCGGTGCTTAATTCCGGAGACGTTGTTGTGCGCAAACTTCGTAAGCAGGATGCACGCATCTTGAATGAAGAACTAGCACTCGGCGCAAACTGGCTCATCCCTTGGGAAGCAACAAACCCATATGGTCAAACCTCTCGAATAATTAGCCCCAAACTGATGCTCAAAACTGCTCGAAAAGGCACGCTAATTCCCAGCGTAATCACCTATCAAGGGCAAATTGTGGGGCAGTTGAACGTTTCGCAGATTTCTTGGGGTTCACTTTCGAGCTGCTCAATCGGCTATTGGATTGCAGAAAGGTTTGCCGGTAAAGGAATAATGACCACAGCAGTTGCCCTAATGATTGATTATTTGCTCCTAGATTTGGGCCTCCACCGTGCCGAGATTTGTATCCGCCCGGAGAATAAAAAGAGTCTTAGAATTGTCGAAAAACTAGGACTCCGGTTTGAGGGCGTTAAGGAAAGATACATTCACATCAACGGAGAGTGGACCGACCACAACTGTTTCGCAGTGACAAAAGAAGAAATACCCAACGGTTTATTGAGTAAAGCACGCGCGCCTAGGCAAAGTTAGTCAAAACTCGCTTTAATCTTGAAGTCATGAACCCTGAAGCGTTGACTGGTGGACTAGTGATTGCTGCATCTGCAGCGCTCTGGATCATTTACCTGCTTCCTGGGTGGATCAAAAAACGCGAATACAACACCACTGAACGCAATGCAGTCAGGCTTAGTCAGACACTAAGAATCATGGCAGAAACTTCGGAAGTCCCTGAAGTTGTTACCGCGGAGATTAGTGCAAAATCCGCAAAACTGATTGCGGCAGAGCAAGCGGCCAAAGAACGTTACAAAGTCGCGGAGCGTCAAGCAGCAGCTGAAGCACAGATGCGCATTCAGAGTAATTCTGCACGGGGATTCGCCAGAGTGGGCAAACTCATTTCTGCCGCAGTTCTTTTATTAGGGCTTATCTTCACAATCGTTGGTTTCGCTTCAGCCGCTTGGTCAATGGTTTATATCGCAGGCATTGCCACAATTCTTGGCGCATACTCGCTAAAGACGTTGAACAAGCGTCCTGCAGTTTCTACGCAGAAAGTTTCCGGGCAGTCACTTCGTGAATACGCGGTTTCTGAGAGCATTCAAGAAGAAGTCCCAGTACCAGCCGTGAGACGTGTGCAAAACACCGTTCCGCGTCCTCTCTACCTAGGCCGTGAAACCGTTGTCAACAAACGTGCGGATGAAGAAATCCTCAAGCTTGCACGCGCGGCTCTCGCAGATGCTGGTAAAGAATCGGAACAAAAGCTACGCGAGACTCAGGCCTCTGTTCCGGTGGCTGCTCCACGCATCCCGCAACCGCCAAGACAGGTTTCCGCAAAGCTTTCTGGCGGTATAGCGAACTCGCTAGAGAGCATCGAGTCTGCAGCAGAATCAGATAAGGCAGTGCTTAATCGACTTGACCAGATCTTGAAGAACCGAAAAGTATCTTAGTAGCAATCAAGAATACAGTTGCTCCGATAGCACCAGCAATGCCTGCCACCATAAGCACTGTGTCATGCCATGGGTCAAGCAGGAATAGCTGGTTCAGCGGTGTGAAAGTAACCAGCACTGTGCCGAGAATCATTGTCCCCACTAAGAGCACCTTCAGTGGCGAGTAGGGGCTCGCTACCTTCAGCAAAACTGCGAAAGCGATAATGTTCACAGTTAGGAATGCGGTGGTGGAGTTCATAATCTGGAATTCAACTCCGCCGCCATTTACGTGCCTGGCAACCAAGTAGGCAACATAGGTTGTAATACCAATTACTAAACCGCCAGGGACGGCAAGTAGGAGCACACGCTTCACAAAGCCATCCTTGGCGCGTTCATTATTTGGCCAGAGCGCCAAGAAGAATGCCGGAATACCGATAGTGAACCAGGCAATTACAGTTATATGCCGTGGCAGGAATGGAAAAGGCACTGCAGTCAAGCCAACAAGTAGCGCAAGGATTACTGAGTAGAGAGTTTTAGTGAGGAATAGGTTCGCTACGCGTTCAATGTTTCCAATAACTCGCCGGCCTTCACCAACTGCGTGGGG
>PJTQ01000916.1_pt1 | contig 11376 bp, 7 predicted proteins | sample 1512231 | NCBI WGS metagenome assembly PJTQ01 (sample SAMN08177688, study PRJNA422409) | Soil metagenome, whole genome shotgun sequencing project. | isolation source: Soil (3) enriched on wood chips | place: USA: Madison | collected 2015-01-15 | reverse complement strand
GTCAGCGGGCACGATCGAATCGTGTATAACAAGCATCCTTGGACAATCGTTTGATGATTTTGAAGTAATCATACAAGACGGGCAATCTACAGACGACACGTGCGATTTGGTACATGCTTTCGGTGATCCCCGCCTACGTCTTTTTTCCGAAAGGGACCGGGGTGTTTACGATGCCATGAACCGTGCTATCGACAAGCTATCGGGAAGATGGGTATTGTTTCTGGGCAGTGATGACCGGCTATATGCGAAAGATACGTTGGCATCGCTTAAGGCTTTTTTGGATACCGCCTTGTCTGCTGATCTGGTTTATGGAAACGTTATCACGGCGGGGGATAGCCACTGGATAAAGGACGGCGAGATATATATGGGTAAAACCAAACCAGCCATACTCTTTGGAAAGAACCTGTGCCACCAATCGATTTTGTATAATAGACGGATATTTGACAAGGGCGATCGTTACAATCTGAAGTATCCGGTTCTTGCCGACTTCGACTTCAACTTACATTGTTTTGCCCGATATGAGGTAGTTTATACATCGCAAGTCATATCTGTTTACTCCACCGGAGGTTTTAGTTCCAATACGGCAGACGAACTCTTCGCACGAGACAAGTGGATAAATATAATACGCTATTACCGTTATAAGCTGCTCTCTCCGTCCTTGGTCATGTATAGACGAAATTTCAAAAGCGCAGCAAAAAAACTTCTGCAAAACGGAGATTTACGCGACCGCATAGCGGCCATTTCGGTGTACCTTTATTTTAAATTTGTCAGCTGGTGATGGCTCAAAAGAACCTTTAGTCTATCCTTCACCTCTGCCGGAGAATAGGGTTTCAATGCATCGAAACCCGCTGTAGACAACTCCGACCACAATGCCGGATTATTGTATAGCTCCACTATCGCTGCCGCAAAATCATGTGCTGTCTCTGCGTGTAAATAATTTTTGCGACTCGTCAACCCCATTCCCTCTGCACCTATTGCTGTTGTTACTACAGGGAGGCCGTACTCAAAACTCTGCCCGATTTTTCCTTTCATCCCCGCACCAAAACGCAGTGGCGCAACAAAAACGCGGCTTGACAAAAAATACGGAGATACATCCGGAATATAGCCGGGAACATACACGTTATCAGATTGTAAGTCGGTCACCTCCTTCGTAACCAGGCTTCCTAACAAGTACACATTAACCGATGGAAGGTTTTCCCAAACCAAGGGCATGATGTCCTTAATGAGCCAACGGGCAGCATCAACGTTTGGTAAATGGCGGTACCCACCAATAAAACATATTCCCTGCCGATCTTCAAAACCTGGCATCGCCAGCTTCGCAGGGTAGTGTACGTTTGGAATAACAGCAACGTCTTTAATGCCATAGTCATTCAGCAGCTCCACTTCAGCGTTAGTAACGACAATTACGGTATCGGCTTCGCGCAAAAGCGACAATTCCCTTCGTTTTCGACGGCGGACTTTCCCCTTCTTATTGGGACCCATATACCCTAGTTCGAGCGCCCTTTCCTCCCGTAAAAAATGGATATCAACCGTATCGTTAATCCATCGGACACCAAATTTTTTGACATATCGACCATACTTCCTGTTCATACCGGGACGGCATACCCAAGCTACATCTACCCATGGCATAACACGCTTTATAACATGCTTTGATGATTTCTGAAAAGCAGGTTTATTTAGCACCCAAACCCCCATATTGACCAACATGGAGTAATAGGGTTCTTGTTGCGTCTTGGTTTCTGCAGAAAAAATAACGTTCCAGTTCAACTGCAACAGCAGTTTAATAAGCTCAAACATCCGGCGCGACCCGGAGTCTTGATCGAAAGTCGGCAAAAGCGGCTCAACAATCAGGATATACTTCCCATCATGTACAAATTTATGCGCGATGGTAGTAGCATCCGTCGTTTGTGGAAATGCCTGGAAAACATGGCGCCATCTTTCCTTGAATTTTTTTGCATTGACGAACTGATAGCTTTTGGTGTTTTTCCCGTCTGAAATCTTACCTGAAGACACCCCTTCAAAGTGTACGACCTGAGCCAGCGGTTGGTAATAAACCTTTTTATTCAACCGGTATCGCATCCGAAATGCTAGGTCGGTGTCCTCATAGTAAGCTGGTGAGAATGTTTCGTCAAAGCCATTCAATTCGATGAGGTCTGCCTTTAATGCCAATAGGCACGCGCCGGAACAATAGTCAGCCTCTCTCAGGTAATTGTAAAAAACATCTTGCGGATCGTTAAATTTGCCGTAGTTCCCGGGTTCGCCTTTATAGTTTACAATCCCCCCCGCTTCCTGTAGAAGCCCGTATGGATAAATCAACTTGGCACCGACCAGACCTACGCGGTCAATATGCTGGAACGGCGCAATTAAATTGTCGAGCCAGCCGGGCAAGACCTGAACATCATTATTCAGGAAACATACATATGTTCCGCTACTATATGCCAACGCTTTGTTGCAAGACCTTAAAAAACCGATGTTTTCCTCATTTTCGATAACACGCACATTCTTGATGCTGTCCAAAACATCCTTGGTATGATCGGTCGAACAATCATTTACGATGATGACTTCATAACTGGTGTTTTGGGTATTATTCAAGATAGACAACAAGCAATTGTAAGTAAACGCAATGTGATTGTGCACGCAGATAATAATACTGACCTGCGGGGCCTCCCAAACGGGAAACGAAAATACGCCGAACAAGGAAGGTTCCGGCAATAAACCGGGGATCTCAAATTTACGTAAACCAAGTAGCACTTTAAAGAATTCAGGAATGGTAAGCCCCTTATAACCAGCAAACAACTCTTTGTTAAACCGAAATAAACTAAGGAGAATTAAAAAAAAGCGCTGAATGACCGCTAGTAAAAATATGGGTTTCAGGAGTGGAGGCATTTTGTCCAATGCCCTGCTTCTGTAGTATTTACGGGCGATGGTTAGACTTACTTCACGATTTCTCCTATCAATCCATCGGGTGATTTTATTAGCACGCATGTATATCCAGGTTCAACTTATTGTAGTATGGAGATATTGTAATATGGAGAGACTCATCATATTTACCCGTATCATGCCTCAACCTATGTATATGGAAAGGCAATATCAATATGCCAACTCGGGCTCAAAATCAATACTCGGCAATGTCACCGGCTCTGCCTGATCCTCTCGAAGCAAACAGTTTATCCAATGATTGAAGCTGTATTTTTCTTTGATAAAGGGGTCCAATTTAACGTATGGCGCGTTCAGGAAATCCTTCAGTTTTTCAATCGATTGTCCTTTCCAAACGAATATATTGTTTGGATGATAAAAATCGTATTTTTCGATTTCTTTATTCGTAGTAATTAGCTTTTTATCAAACCCAATGGCCTCAAACGTCCGGAAAGACAACCCGTTGTGCAGGACGGTTGGCACGTCTAGCAAAACTTTGCTGTTAAATGCAAATCGAAGGTTTTCAGAATAGGTCAAATCCACTGGGGTGGTGTCCAAATACTTGAACCTCGGCTTTCTCTTTTTGAAGTTGCAAATGTGGTATCTGACGGAAAGGCCACACTCTTGCAACGTCGTAATGATTTCCTCTAGTTGAGAAGCCCGCCTCTTCATATACGTTCCCACGTAATACACATCTGATTCGTGTTTCTTACTATAGCCGACATCAAAAGAATTGGTATAAAAGTTCGTGATCGGTAGCATATTCGGATACCTAACATCCTTCGGATCAAAGACAAAAAACCGGTCAAAAAGATCAATTCGTCTATAAACAGCTGGAAAACGGCTTAAACCATCCCATTGGTAACCAATTGTCTTATTCGCCTTTAGCCCAATTGTATTGATGATATCTTCCGAGTATTGATCGGGACGAATAAGCAATGCATAATCCACACGGGGAATTTCAGCTAAGCAATCTCGTATTTCCCCTTCTACCCGCTTAAACTTTAAATAGGTTTTGTAATCCCTGTGGCCCAGAAAATTTTTATGTACATAAGAGCTCAACCGTTCAACTATATTCTTGTATTTGAATGGCCCGCAATGAGAAAACGACAAGTTAAACACTTCAAAGCCCTGATACCGCAACTCCTGCTCAATAATTTCGGAAAAATTATATGCAGTCGGTGCTCCTAAAATGATAGTCTTTCCTGTGAATATAGCCATATCGCTTTGTTACTATTCCTCGATAAGTCAAAAATCAATTAATACTCTTCAATTAACCTGCCAGTTTCTAAACTGAATTCTTAGATAGGAACGAGAATTTCAGCGACAGCGCTACTCATTCATCAAAAAATTGTTCTGTGAAGCTGAAAAGCAATTGTGGCGGTTTCCCAATTATAGGACGGAATGTATACCTAAACCAACAAAATCTTGTTTGGCGCGGCTTCACATACCCAGACTATCCAATTATTACCCATCAATAACCGTATTTTAACCTTGTTCGTTAAATATTTGCATAAACGAGGTTAATATCTGTATATTTATATAAGGTTTTAACTAATTCAAACTGTTATGAAAGCACTTCAATTTACCGTTCCGGTCACGCCGGACAGGACCGTAATCATACAGGAAGACATTATTCCCCAATTTTATCCTCACCTGCACCGCCACAAGGAAGCACAATTGATTTGGATTATTAAGGGCGAGGGCACATTGATTGCAGAAAACACGATGCATACGTTTAGACCTAACAATATTTTTATGATTGCCCCCAACCAATCGCATGTCTTCAAGGGTAGCCGTCAGACCGCAGGCATTACGGAAGGGGAAGGAATTCACACCATTTCTGTTTTTTATGATCCAAATGGGCATCTCGCCAACTTCCTTCAACTACCGGAGCTAAGCCAGCTGAATGCGTTCCTGAAGGAGTATAAGTGTGGGTTTAAACTTCCGGAGCAATATTTCCATTCGGTTTCCAAGCATATCCTAAAGCTCAAAGCGTCCAGTAATATGGACCAGATGTTGCATTTCCTCCATCTTCTGCGGACATTCTGCCGCATGAACCCCAAACCAAAGCACCTTTCAACGTTTAGCAAAGAGCACATCACGGATGGAGAGGGGATGCGCATGGGCAACATTTATAACTACGTTTTACAGCATTACCGGAATGCGTTGACCTTGGAGGAAGTAGCCGCAGAAGCTCATCTCACCCCACAAGCGTTCTGCCGATACTTCAAAAAACATACGGGTGTCACCTTTGTCACCTTTCTCAATGAAATGCGGATAAACCAAGCCTGCAAGCGACTCACGGCCGGCGAGTATGACAGTATTGCCACGGTAGCGTACAATTGCGGATTCAACAGCATTACCAATTTCAACCGGGTATTCAAGAGCGTTGCGGGCGCATCACCCAAGGAATATCTATCTAAGTATCTCAATAACATGAAATAACAGGCGACTGTTAATATATGCGTAGCATTGATTAATTAGCGAGAGGTTTTGGCTTTGGGTTAGCCCTATATTTGTGCCAGTCATTTGAGACAGGTATGCCGCAGGTGTGCCTGCCAGGAAGTAAAGTAGGGCTTTATAGCCAATCATTAAACTAATTTATACAATAAAAACATGAGTAAGACCGAACTTTGGTATGGGATTTATCCTGCATTATTGACGCCATTTACTGCAGAAGGTGACATTGATTATGAAATGTTTAAAAAGAATTTCTTGGTTCAGGTAGATGCGGGAGTTTCGGGCGTGATCATCGCAGGAACCTTAGGTGAGACGAGCACATTGAGTGCACAGGAGAAATTTGACCTGCTGTCATTTGCCAAACAACATATGCCACAGGGCATACCAGTGGTACTCAACATTGCGGAGCAGACCACCGCGGAGGCAGTAAATGTTGCAAAAGAAGCCGAACGGCTTGGTGCCGATGGACTGATGCTGCTTCCACCTATGCGTTATCGGGCTTCTGACCGGGAAGTAGTGCAGTATTTCAAAACTGTAGCCGCTGCCACCAGCTTATCTATCATGATTTACAATAATCCGATAGACTATGGCATCCATGTAACCGTAGATATGTTTAAGCAATTGGCAGAATGTCCGAATATCCAAGCGGTAAAGGAGTCGACACGCGACCTGACCAACATTACCCGGATGCTCAATGCCTTCGGTGACCGGTTCAACGTGTTAGGAGGGGTAGACACCATCGCGTTGGAAAGCCAATTAGTGGGCGCCCACGGCTCCGTAGCAGGCCTGGTCGATGCCTTCCCTCGTGAAACGGTAGCGATCTACCGCTTGGCAGAGGCTGGTCGGTTGGAAGAGGCGCTGGCCATCTACCGTTGGTTCATGCCGTTGCTGGAGCTGGATATCCATCCACGACTTGTGCAGTATATCAAACTTGCAGCAGCTGCCGAGGGGCTTAGCAATGAATATGTAAGGGCACCGAGACTGCTATTGGAAGGTGAAGAGCTGACCCGTGTACAAAAAACCATAAAAGATGCCATTGCCTCGCGGCCAGTATTGCCAGATTACTTAAATTTGCCCCTAAGTAGAACAATAGAACAAGCGTCATGAACGAAAACACTCCGATCTCAAAAATCAATCAATTAGTCACACAAGCACAGGAAGCCTTTTTGGCTTTCAGACGAACTAATTTGAAACAACGCGCGGGCTTTATGCATGGCGTGGCGGATGAGATCGAAGCGCTGGGCCCGGAACTTATCGCAACGGCACAAGCAGAGACCAACCTCCCCGAAGGCCGATTAATCGGTGAGAAAGCCCGAACGGTGTTCCAGTGGCGGAGTTATGCGGAGGCCATCGGCCAGGTGTTGGATATCCGCATTGATACCGCTGATGCCACTCGCACACCGCCAAAGCCAGACATCCGGAAGACCTCTGTGGGGTTCGGCGTGGTCGTGGTGTTTGGCGCGAGTAATTTTCCCTTTGCATTCTCCACCGCGGGCGGAGACACCGCTTCGGCTATCGCCGCTGGCTGCTCGGTCATTGTGAAGACCCATCCGGGTCACCCGAAGACATCAGCGTTGATGGCCAGCGCTATCCATAAGGCCATAAAGAGCGCTGATCTTCCCCCGGGATTGTTTGCAGAAGTACGTAGCGACACCTTTGAAGGTGGCCAGTACCTGGTCTCGCACCCGTTGGTCAAGGCGGTGGGCTTCACGGGCTCATTTGCCGGAGGCAAAGCATTGTATGACTTGGCAGCTACACGTGACGAACCCATCCCAGTATTCGCTGAAATGGGAAGTGTAAACCCGGTATTTCTGCTGCCGAGCAAACTGGAAAGCTCGGCCGCAGAAATAGCCAAGCAATATGCTGCTTCCCTGACATTGGGCGTGGGGCAGTTTTGCACGAATCCAGGTATCCTTGTGGTACCCAATCATAAAAGCTTACCGCTGTTCTTCGAAACGCTACGAACACAGATTACCGAAACAACGCCGGCTCCAATGCTTCATGCAGGGATTGCATCCGCTTATGGAAAAAGTAAAGCGACCTTGCTTGATCAGGTAGGCGTTGAGGTGTTGGCCGAGGCTATTGTCGCATCGCCGGAAAACCACGGTAACGCCACCGTCGCCACCGTTAAAGCCGACCAATTTTTAGCCAATGATCAACTGGGCCATGAAGTATTCGGGCCATTTGGCCTGGTGGTTACCTACGATAGCCCTGAAGAGGCCGTCGCCATCGCCAAGACGCTGCAAGGTCAACTCACCACAACCGTTTTGGCAGCGCCGGATGATATCTCGAACCACCAGGATCTGATAGCAGTGCTTACCGATAAATGTGGCCGTTTGCTACTCAACGGCTATCCCACGGGGGTAGAAGTATGCTACGCTATGCAACACGGCGGGCCATACCCTGCGAGTACGGATAGCCGATTTACCTCGGTAGGCCCGGACGCCGTCAAACGGTTCCTTCGTCCGCTGAGCTATCAAAACTGGCCCGATGAGTTTTTGCCGGATGAGCTAAAAAATGCGAATCCCTTGGGAATCTGGCGCACAGTGAATGGGGGGCTGACGAAAGAAATTGTTCAATGAAAAAAACATTCTTCTGCATCGATGCCCATACCTGCGGGAACCCCGTGCGATTAGTAGCAGGTGGGGGGCCGTTGTTAACCGGCAACAGCATGATGGAGCGTAGGCTCCATTTTTTGGCAGCATACGATTGGATACGGAAAGGGCTGATGTTCGAACCCCGGGGCCACGATATGATGAGCGGCAGTATCCTTTATCCGCCCGTTGACCCGGTGAATGATATCGGTGTACTTTATATTGAGACCAGCGGATGCCTCCCCATGTGCGGCCACGGTACGATTGGCACCGTCACCATTGCTATCGAGGAGGGTTTGATTATTCCGAAAACCCCGGGTAAACTCCGGTTGGAGACCCCGGCTGGATTGGTACGTATCGAGTATGTGCAGGAAGGAGAAAAAGTGAAGTCCGTGAAACTGACCAATGTTAACTCCTTTTTGGCCGCAGAAGAAATTACGGTTGAATGCCCGGACTTGGGTACGCTCACGTTAGATGTTGCTTACGGGGGAAACTTCTATGCGATCGTCGATCCACAACAGCATTTTAAGGGCTTGGAGCATTATTCAGCAGACCAATTGATCAGTTGGAGCCGGGTTTTGCGCCAACGGATAAACGACCAATATACATTTGTCCATCCTGAGGACCAAAACATCAACGGGCTGAGCCATATTCAATGGACAGGGGCGACTCTTGACCCCACCTCCACGGCACGTAATGCCGTGTTCTATGGCGAAAAGGCCATCGACAGGTCACCTTGCGGCACCGGTACTTCGGCACGTATGGCGCAATGGTACGCGAAAGGCAAACTGAAAAAAGGCGACAAGTTCGTGCATGAGAGCATCATCGGCTCTAAGTTCATTGGTACCATCGAAGACGAAGTACCCAATGCATTTGGCGATGGGAAACCGGCTATCGTGCCAGGAATCGAAGGATGGGCGATGGTAACCGGTTATAATACGATTATCATTGACGACGATGATCCTTATGCACATGGATTTCAGGTGATTTAGTCGTAAGTCGTTTAGTCGTAAGTTAGCAGTTTAGTAAAGAAATGGTTTCAGAAAACCAAACCCACCATACACGTTCGACTGGAACGGCACTCATTGTCGGCGGCGGCGTCATCGGCCTTGCCTCTGCGTATTACCTTGCAAAAGACGGTTGGAAAGTAACCGTCGCGGAACGGGATGATTTTTCCGACAACTGTTCCTTTGGCAATGCCGGGATGATTGTCCCAAGCCACTTTACCCCGTTGGCCGCCCCGGGTATCGTAGCGCAAGGTATCAAATGGATGTTTAGCAGCCGCAGTCCATTTTACGTGAAACCATCCCCCTCCCTTTCGATGATTTCATGGGGGCTTAAGTTTATCCGGCATGCCAACGAACCGCATGTAAAGCGATCGGCACCGCATATTCTTGCGTTGAACAACCTAAGCAAGGACTTGTACGATGAACTGGCCAACGAATTAGCCGACGGATTCGGGTTAGCACATCGTGGCATTCTCATGTTATTTAAGACCGAGAAAACAGCTGTGGAAGAAATTCATTTGGCCGAACAGGCCAAAGCATTGGGGCTCGATGTCGGGATATTGACCCATGAACAGGTTCAATCGCTCGAGCCCTACGTAAAACTGGATGTACTGGGTGCCACACATTATCGCAGCGATGCCAGCCTCTACCCACCAGCGCTCATGGCGCACTTGCTACATCGGGTAAAACAGCTCGGGGTAACCCTGATGCCGCAGGCTGAGGTAAAGGGCTTTACGTGCAATGGGGGGAAAATCACGAAAGTTATAACCCATGCGGGAGATTTATCGGCAGATATCGTTGTGCTCACCGGTGGTGCGTGGCTAGGTGGATTGGCCAAGAAAGCGGGCCTCAGCGTGCCACTGATGCCGGGTAAGGGTTATTCCTTCATGACCACCGCATTTGACGGGAAGTTGCAACACCCTGCTTTATTATTGGAGGCTCGCGTGGCATTGACACCCATGGGTGGTAGGGTACGCATCGGGGGAACGATGGAACTCGCACCTATCGACCATCGCATCAACATGAATCGCGTGGAAGGCATTGCGAATGCGGTTCCGAATTATTATCCCGAATACCAGTTGCCGGTACCCGATGAACGGGATATTTGGCACGGATTCAGGCCTTGTTCACCCGATGGACTGCCGTATCTCGGACGGTCGAAATCGATAAGCAATCTAATCGTGGCAGGAGGAATGGGTATGATGGGTTTGAGTTTGGGACCCGCTGCGGGAAAGATGGTATCCGAACTCGCACGGGGTAAAAAGACATCCGCCGACATCCGGCTTTTTGACCCTGAGCGGTTTCATTAACTCATTATTTGGCGAAGCCATACACGCGGAGTCTTTACCATATTATATTGTCGGGCGTTGCGATGGCAGCTACTATTCACCACCAAACAAATCCACAAAGGTTTTCTGCAGCGCAAACAATTCATCGCGCAACTTAGCGGCCTGCAAGAAATCCATTTCCTTGGCCGATTTTTCCATGTCTTTGCGTACTTTATCGATCGCTTGCTTCATCTGTGGCTTACTCATGTATTGCACCAGTGGGTCTGCTGCGATACTGCTTGTTGGGTCAGGCTCCACATAGATCTTCGCCTCGCCACCCCTGAAGTCGGCCACTGACGTCTGCTCCAAGATCGCTTCCCGCGATCTGCCTACGGTACGTGGCGTGATGCCATGTTCCTCGTTGTACCGGATTTGCTTATCACGGCGGCGGTTGGTTTCTTCAATGGTAACCCGCATGCTTTCCGTAATCGTATCTGCATACATGATCACGCGCCCTTTGTCGTTCCGTGCCGCCCGGCCAATCGTCTGGATTAGCGACCGTTCCGACCGTAGAAACCCCTCTTTGTCGGCATCCAAAATAGCTACCAAGGTTACCTCCGGTAAATCCAACCCTTCCCGGAGCAAGTTGATGCCCACCAACACATCGAATTCGCCCAACCGCAGTCCGCGCAAAATCTCCACGCGATCCAAGGTTTTGATTTCCGAGTGGATGTAGCGCACACGGATACCGAGCTTAGACATGTATTTCGTCAGTTCTTCGGCCATGCGTTTAGTAAGCGTAGTGACCAATATACGCCCCCCCTCCTTGGCCACGCGGTCTACCTCATCCAATAGGTCATCCACTTGATTGACTACCGGCCGGATTTCAATAATCGGATCAACCAAACCAGTTGGCCGGATGACCTGCTCTACCACCACACCTTCTGTCTTTTGCAACTCATAGTCGCCCGGTGTGGCGCTTACGTAAACCGTCTGCGCTACCAGCGATTCAAATTCGGGAAAATTCAGTGGCCGGTTATCCAATGCTGCGGGTAAACGGAAACCAAATTCCACCAATGATAGTTTACGCGAACGGTCACCGCCATACATGGCCCTGATCTGCGGAAT
>PJTQ01000915.1_pt1 | contig 11381 bp, 5 predicted proteins | sample 1512231 | NCBI WGS metagenome assembly PJTQ01 (sample SAMN08177688, study PRJNA422409) | Soil metagenome, whole genome shotgun sequencing project. | isolation source: Soil (3) enriched on wood chips | place: USA: Madison | collected 2015-01-15 | reverse complement strand
CATATGCGGTCAGCCCAGGCGTCTTTCCTCAATTCCTCAAGTGAAATCTCCCTGTCTTTCCAAATGCCAGCCAACGCGGTGACATCGGCGTGCTTGGCAAATGTAATGGGTAAGTGGTTTTGGCTGGATTTCGGTGTGCCTTTCGTTTTTTGAATGGGCACCTTCTTTTCCACTACCACGTCAAACTTCTTTGCGAAGTCCAACAGCGCTTCCATTGTCTTGCTGTTCTTGAATTTCAATGTTACCTCTTGCATGGTAGTTGTACTTTATTGTTATTTACAAAGTTAAGGATTAGGGGGTTAAATAGCAAATTCGCTTGGCCAATTATACTAAGGGTTTCTTCGGCAAAAAATCTTGGGGTGAAAGTCCAAAGTGATCCGCAAGCTTGTTGATATGATTCAAGTTGTATTTTGACCTATTTTTAGGGTTTTCTATGTTGGCAATGAAAGCCTGTTTACATCGATTATTGTCCCGATATCTTCTTGGATGAGAACCCTCTGGTGAAGCCGATTTTATACGATTTAAAAACACCCATTATGTATAGTATACCTTGTGGGGATGGGTTTTTATCTTCCAAAATTTTCAGAAAAAATCAGTTTTTCTTGCTACAAACATATGTAATAAATAGGCGCAAGCCTTTGTTGTTTTATTTGTTTTCAAGAAACGATATAAATCTCCTTTGGTGGCTTTCACTGAAATAAGCCCAGTCGTTTCTAATTCGGCGTCCTTTGCGGACCTATACAACGTTTTGATCGTATTAAATTCGAATTCCGTGAAAACGACAGCCGTCAATCCCATTTCAAGATCATCTAAATTAATAAAGAGATCATAGAAGTATTTGTTATTGATCTTTTCATAATGTGTCTCCTTCAGCCCGAGCTCTTCCCTAAGCCCCCTATTCAAACATCTGCTAAGGCTAATAGTTTGATCTTCGATATCCGTCATGGACAAGCCTTCATTAACGGTCACATGCCAGATATTTTGATTGTCTTTTGTGATTTTTCCAGATCGTTCTGCCAGAACTACCTCCTCAAAGCCTTCTTTCTCCAATACTACCAACGCATTTATACCGAAAGAGGTAAAAAACGGGAAATATCTGCTTACACCTATCGTTGAATCAATGGATGCGATAGCATGTCCTTCTGACTTTAGTTGCTTATATATGGATCTGAAAACTTGATGCGTAAAGTAATCTGTTTTAAAGAATGTAATAATCAATTTCGAATCCTCATCATTTCCCACCCTGTCTACCACTACCCTTTGTACACCATATTTATCACCATTAAATAACAGGTGACCTTCGGCAACTTTTCTTAGAAACTCATTCCCAACCAATTGTTGGTGCTCTTCGATTAGCAAATCCAGATTGGCGATGGAGGTTATTCGAACGAGATCTGTGAAACCATCACCGCCGTCGAAAGACTCATTGTTTCGGGATACGAATTCAGGGTTAATCTTGTTTATTTCTTCAATAATTTTTTTTGGGATGGAGAAAAATAAGTGCTTTCCACAGATTTGGTGACTAAATTTTTTTAAATAAAAAGGATCGCCATGATCAAGCGAAACGATATTGTCATGGTGAAAAAACAGCTGCTGTTTCTTCATGTCTCTCCTCCTGATCGCTCTCCTGATTTTACGTTTTAGCAGTCCGTAGGTTTTTATTGCTACCCCCCCAAAAAACCATCCAAGTTATTTCGTTGAGGTAATTTTTCCTTATGTTGTCAAAAAATTCTTCCATTTGTCAAAAAAGTATCGTGTTTGTGTTTCATTCTAAAGGCCGCTTCCCATTCGGTTGGTTGGTCAACACATCCTTTGTCCAGCCAAATTTTTTTGTGGCCTGGGTATGAAAAAGACGTTCCTGTGATTCATTACACTTTTTAAAACAACAACATGTTTGGTCCAGTTATTTCTCGTACAATACCCAGAAAGTACAAGGATGGTTCAGTTTATTTGGTTACTCGCAATGACCATAAAAGTAGTGCCTTTTCTCTTTTCCTGCAAATAAATCTGCTGCTTTCTTATCGCATTGGCGGCCGGTTTTTCAGAGAGCCATTTCATAAACCGTTAAAACGATGAAGGTGTACTGATGCAGAAAAATAATGTACTCCGAAGTATTGCAAACCGGCTCGGCCAGCTGTATAGTGTGGCTATTGGTGGCGACATCTTCAACCGGTCTTCTAGTGCGGTATCCTTGTGGATTGGTAAGCAAAGCATTGAGGTTTGGAATACAGCACGGCCCGCTGGGTCGAAACTTTCCGGAGCGGATTATAAAAATGTATGGGAGAAGTTGAATGGGGTTGAATGAACCGGGATAACCCTTCACGACAGCTCTGCTATAAGGTTACTATAGTCTTATCAAACCCGCTTATCAGAATGACGCTATCCCCACTGTCTTCAACAAATCAGTCCTTTGTCCTTCAGCAGATGTATTTATTTGGCGCTTGGATTACAAATAGTCTCATGCAAACCTATCTCAAGTCAAAGGTATGAAAAAGATAATACTACATCAACCTGTGGCAAGATTATTCATGAGGCTATCAATACTTATCAACGTTATATGCCTGGCTTCGGGAATCTGCCTTTGGCCATGCTGGCCACGCACAAACCTTGCGGGAAGTAAAGATAATCCTAAGGCTTTCCAATGTGACGCTACGGAAGCTTTCCAGCAAGTGGAAGTGCGGATCCCCTTCAAATTCATCTATACACAGGCATTGGTCGATGATGTCCGCAAGATCCAGTTAAACGGGAAAAAGCATTTCCGTGAAAGTGGCGCTCGGGGCAATAAACAGGCGAGTGCCGATCACGTACCAACAATTGGACCCCACTGTTTCAATTAATCTGGTCAGCGGAAACGGTAAGCCGGAACCCCAGCGGGTCAATTTGGTAACCGGCATATCACTAGGATGTCGTTGCCAACACTGATAGACGGAGTTGAAATGCATTTTTTCCGCTGTCTGTCTTGGGATTACTTTCAAATTCTGAAATCAGTTCTCTTGGTTTGAATAATGCAGCTGATTATCAGCCCTTAATTGTGGGTCTACACGTCGTCTACGACATTCGGCACATAAACTTGTCAGACATAAGAACCTGCCTTACAAATGTTGGTTGCGGGCTAGTTTGTCTAAAGTAGATGTGCTTCGCCGCAAATAATGCAAAAAAAATTTGGATGGATAGAACATTATTGTACATTTGCGTAATTAAGTCATACATATTTATTTTGATAACCATTGATAAATGCGTAAGCCAATTCATGATCAATCTGCCGCGTTGCTAACAAGAGCAAAGCAGGTACTCGCAGGAGGGGTTTCCTCTGAGTTTCGTAAATATAGTTTTCCTCACGCACTTTTCTACAAAGAGGGAAAGGGAAGCCGATTAACAGACATGGATGGAAATGAATACCTCGACTTCACGCTCAGTCAGGGACCGTTGATCTTAGGGCATTCGCATCCTGCTGTGCTTCGTTCGGTGAACGAATATTCGCAGGCAGGGCAGTTGTTTGCCGGACAGCATATTCAAGAAATTGAATTGGCTGAAAAACTCAACCAACTGATTCCATCTGCTGAACTGATGCGCTTTTGCCTGGATGGGTCGGAAGCGGTTCAGACAGCACTTCGGGTTGCGCGGGCGAAGACCGGTAAACGGAAATTTCTGAGATTCGAGGGGCATTACCATGGTTGGCTGGATAACGTGGCATGGGGGATTTCTGCGCCGTCGATTGACGCACTTGGTGATCGCGGGCGGCCGGAGGTCTATCCCTGGAGCAACGGGTTACCGGACGGTGCACGGGATGAATTCTGTATTCTTCCCTGGAATGATCTAGCATTGGTGAGCGAGGTCCTTGAAAAGGAACATCATGACATCGCGGCGATCATTACCGAGCCAATAATGTGTAACAGCGGCTGTATAGTGCCGCAACCGGGTTTTCTGCCCGGTCTTCGCGAGCTCTGCGACCGGTTTGGTATCGCACTGATTTTTGATGAGGTTATAACGGGTTTTCGGTTGGGAATAAATGGTGCTCAGGGGTATTATCGGGTTACGCCGGATCTTTCAATCTTTGCGAAAGCCATGGGAAGCGGCTATCCGATTAGTGCCGTGGTGGGAAAGAAAAGCTGGATGAAGCTGATCGAAGATGGAGACGTGATACATGCGGGCACGATGAACTCGGGTAATCCAAGCGTTGCAGCTGCGCTTGCTACAATCAATGAACTCGAGCGCACGCAACCCTACGAGCGCATGTACGCATTGGGGCAGCGTTTGATGGCAGGGCTTCGTGACCTAGCGAAAGCTCGGAGCATCGAGGTGCTGATCGATGGCCCCGGTCCGATGTTTCACATCGCGTTTACCTGCCTGTCCGAAATACGTGACTACCGCGATACGCTGGCGTCGGATAAAGCCCGGCTCGGCAGGTTTATAGAAGGCATGCATAACCAGGGGATTCGAATCATCGGAAGAGGCTTATGGTATATCAGTGCCGTACATACCGATGACGATATCGACGTCGCGCTGGCTGCTGCTGCCCGGGTATTTAATGAACTTTAACAGCAATAGTCGTTGATTGTGAATATATGTAGTACATTTTAATAACCAAGTCTAACTAACAACTCACCATTATGAACATTTCCACACTTTTTAAGCATGCACGGGTGAAGGCGCTCACTTGGCATCCTGAGCTCATCGGGAAAAAGACTTACCTCCTCGTGTTACCTTTGCTGCTGGCGGCGTGCGGCGCCTTTGCACAAACGCAGGTAAGCGGCACGGTAACAGACGCCAACGGGTTGGCTCTGAACGGCGTTACGGTATCCTTAAAAGGCCACCAAACCGGCACGACCACCGATCAAAACGGTTATTACAACCTACCGGTCCCTGATAGGAACGGAACGCTCGTATTCAGTATTCTGGGATTCGTAAAGAGCGAAATCGCCATAGCAGGCAGGACCTCAGTAAATGTACAGCTTGAAGCGGCTGAAGGGAGATTGGATGAAATTGTTGTAATCGGATACGGGCAGCAATCGCGAGAACTACTTACCACTGCTGTTTCAAAACTGGATTCCAACGTCCTTAAGAATGTTCCGTTTGCAAATGCGGCGTATGCATTACAAGGGACGCTGCCGGGCGTGAGAGTAACTTCTGCTTCCGGGCAGCCCGGCGCATCTCCGTTGATTGTGCTTAGAGGCGGTACGGCCCTAGACCCAAATACTTCTTACCCCCTGTATGTGATCGACGGTGTGATCTCTCCGGACATGGCGGGGATAAATTCGGCAGATATTGAGTCTCTCCAAGTGTTGAAGGATGCGGCATCTACTGCTATTTATGGTGCACGGGGATCTAATGGTGTCATCATCGTAACCACCAAATCAGGAAGCTCAGGCAGGACGCAGATCAGTTATAATTATAATCTGGGATATTCCAATTATACCTCGAAACTGAAAATGCTCGGTGCTCGCGACTTCATCTATTTTAATCGATTGGGTATTCAAACCGCAGCTAGAAAATGGCCCTTCTTTGAATCTATTCTTACTAGCCCACTGAGTGCCGGGACGGGCAATGACCTGACTAATAATACGTTTTATACCCCGCAGTATCTGACTCCGGAGAATGAACATAAGCTTTCGGAGGGATGGGAAAGCATGCCCGACCCGTTGGACCCTTCTAAGACGATTATATTCCAAAACACCGATTGGCGGGACGTGATGTTCAGAACCGGGCAGACCCATAACCACAACCTTTCTGCTATGGGAGGAACGGACAAAGCCAATTATAGTGTGTCTGTAGGTTATATGGACACGAAAGGAGTAGCGATTCAAACGGGATATAAGCGGCTTTCTCTCAATGCCCGAGGGGAACTGAAGCTGCTCGATAACCTTAAGGTATTCTCGAGTATACGACATTCAGGCGACGTGTCAGACAAGGTGTCGGACGAGTCCAATATCTTTGGGCGGATGCTCCAGGTTGCACCCACCGCAAAATTCACCTTTGAAGATGGGACGCTTTCTCAGGGTCAAAATGGCGGCAAAGGCAATCCACTTTATCGGACAAATCTTTTTGTTGGCGACTCGGAAGCGACCAATACGGCTTACTCCGTGGGTGGAAAATGGGATATCTTACCAGGGCTGAGCTTTACGCCTCAGGTATCATTGCTAACCAGAACATCGATAAACCGGCAATTTGTCAAGTCTAATTGGGACGGCCCGAACTTTGACCAGACGCGTAGCGCGTCGGAATCCAGACGGGGGTACAAACAACAAGGTGCCGATGCGGTGTTTGCATACAAAAAAACCTTTTTAGACGATCACAACATCGACGCTACGGCAGGTTACTCTTTCCTGAAAACGGAAGAGTCCGTTTTCAGCGCATCGGGAAGAGGGGCGGCGACCGACCTCATTCCGACGTTAAATGCATCAGCAATTCCTGTCGGTGTGAATAGCTCACGGGCGTATTACACGTACATAGGTTATTTTGCGCGTGTTAACTATAATTATCAGGAGAAATACCTGGTATCGATTAACTCAAGATACGATGCGGCGTCCAATCTCGGGACAAAATATAAATGGGGCCTGTTCCCTGGTGTTTCTGCCGGCTGGAATTTACATAATGAAGAATTTTGGACGCCACTGCGCGATGCCGTCAGTCAATTTAAGATAAGAGCCAGTTATGGTGTGAACGGTAATGTAAACGCGCTCGGCCCGTATCAAGCCCAGGGATCATACAGTGGGGGTGCAGTGTACGGTGGACGTGCAGGCATTCTCAACACGGTTCTTAGTAACGATGAGCTGCAATGGGAGCAGACTGCTACTTTTGATATTGGTGCGGATATCGGTTTTCTTTCTAATCGGATATCATTAACGGCCGATTACTTTAATCGTATTACAAGTAACTTATTGAGCAGTAGGGTTCTGCCTCAGTCTACCGGCTTTGGGAGCGTACTGACAAACCTCGGTTCTGTCCAGAACACGGGTGTTGAATTTGCTGTGAGCGCCCAGCCGCTTAAACCGAAGAAAGACCTTCAGTGGGTGTTTTCTGTCAATGGCGCGTATGTGAAAAACAAAATCGTCAAACTCCCAGACAATGGAACACATAGAAATCGAATTGGGGGCGAGTACTTATGGAATGATAAGTCGAATAGCTATGAATGGATGGGTGGACTGCAGGAGGGTGGCACCATGGGAGAGGCGTATGCGTTTAAGCAGATTGGAATTTACCAAACTGATCAAGAAGCAGCGAATGCGCCTTATGATATCCTTCCTGAAGGAACGGATAAAACCAAGTTTGCTGGCGATGCCATATTTCTTGACCACGACCGGAATGACACCATAGACAATCGTGATAGAGTGTACATGGGGAATTACTACCCCAAGTGGACGGGCGGTATCAGCAACACAGTGAATTATAAGCGTATTGGCTTTACGGTGAGAATGGACTATATGACTGGTCATACCATCTACAACTATGTTCGGGCCACGACGACAGCACAGTTGGCGGGCGACCTGGGGCTTTCTTCATACGCCGCACAGTCCTGGATGAACGAGGGCGATGTCACGGATATCCCTAAACTTTATTATGGGGACTGGCAGTATAATATCGGTAGAGGCACATCAACGATGTACGAAAAAGGCGACTACCTTGCGCTTCGAGAAGTCACATTATCTTATGAATTGCCTTCGGAAATGCTCCAACGGATTCGAATGAAAGGTGCTCGAATCAGTGTGTCGGGACAAAACCTTTATTATTTTACCAATTACAAAGGAATTAATCCCGAAAATGGGGGAACAGATAACGGGTCTTATCCCATATCCCGAAATTTGTTGTTTGGCATAACCCTAACGCTATAATTGATGTTAAAAAGTTTAGTTATGAGAAAGTATTTAACGATTTTGGTGACGGCAATTACGTTCACCGTTTTCAATAGCTCGTGTGAAAGTGAGCTCAATTTGGCTCCCGTAAGTGAAATCTCCGATGCATCTTTCTGGAAAACGGAATCAGATGCGCAAGGTGCGGCAAATGGCATGTATACCATTTTACGGGGGCAGGCTGTTAACAATTTTTTTATCTGGGGAGAAGCTAGAAGCGATGCCATGGGTGAGAATGCTGGTGCTGCTGTCTTTCAAAACTGGTATGAAAATTTGTTGACTCCTGATAATTCCGAGAGCATATTCTCCGGAGCACCGACCACGTGGGGTGGAATGTATAATTTGGTGCACCACGCCAACCTGTTGCTGAAGCATGTTCCGGGAATCAAGTTCAACGCTGAAGCAAAGCGCGATAATATTTTGGCCCATGCTTATGCCATGCGGGCATTCGCTTATTTCACAATGAGCAAGACATGGGGAAAATTACCCCTGGTCACTGAACCGACTTCCGACTTGTCTGGCATTCAAAGGGAGAGGTCTTCTATAGCAGATGTTTTTGCATTGATTAAAGCGGATATTGCACATGCTGAAGCGCTCTTTCCAGGAATGGACTTCCAGGATGGAAGGGATATGTGGTCGCTCCCTTCGTTGCTTGTCTTGAAAGCTGACGTGTACTTGTGGACCGGTAAAAGGATGGGTGGCGGCGATGCTGATTTTAATGTCGCACTTGAAGCATTGACCGCCGTCGAGACTGTAAATAGCGATCTGCTTCCTGATTATGGCAGTGTTTTCGACTATAATAATAAACGGAATAGGGAGATTCTTATGGCAGTCACTTTCAATTATGAAGAGTCACCGGTCAACACCATTTATTCGTGGATGTACGCTTCAGACGTTTTTATGCCTGCAGGCGTACCCGAAGAGACCTTGAATGAGATTCTACCTTTTGCAGGTGTACCTTTTTGGGGCCCTTCTGATATTGCGCGTAATGCGTTTTCGGCTGGTGATCAGCGGAAAAATGCGTCGCTCATCGAGATTTATGGCAATGACGGGTCAGGACCGGTATTCCATTCGGCTATCGTAAAGAAGTTTAATGGTATCGTGATAGCTGGCCAGCGGTATTTTATTGATGATTATGTCATTTATCGATATGCCGATGTACTATTATTGAAGGCGGAAGCAAAGAATGCATTGAATTTAGATCCGTCGGCCGAGATTAACCGTATCAGGCAACGGGCGTACGGAGATAACTATCCATTGAATGTATTCGTCCCCGGTTCTAAAACGGACAACGACAAAGCGATACTGGATGAACGTTTCCGTGAATTTATGTTTGAAGGAAAACGTTGGTGGGACCTTGTTCGGTTTGGTGCCGCGTTTGATTTAGTCCCCTCACTTCAAGGTAGGGAAGGCGATGCGCGTCTGCTGTTGTTCCCGATCGGCATGTCTACCCTTTCCCTTGAACCATTGGTGGAACAGAACCTGGGGTACTAACACTATCTTTAAAGGTCGAATTATTCAAAAAAGATTAAAGATGAAGAAGAACGGTAATTGGACAGTAGTCAACGGGGAGAGCCCCACGCCAACTATGGTGATAAGTAGGGCGGCGTGGTGCCCTAATACTGAACTTATATACGCCGATTGATATGGTGAATAAGAAGAAACGAAGCGTGGCCCTCGTAGCGTTGGCCTTTGCTGTATGGAGCTGTGCCACGGTTGCCGACGAGGCATCGACGGGTGCATTACATATCCGAAGCGATCGGCAGTTATTTATTGACGATTACTTAATTGACGAATTGGCTGGGGGCGCAAATAAGCGCCTCCACCACCCTCAGCCGATGGAGGTAGCCATTACCCATGAGGAACCGTGGGAGGGTAGTGGCTCCAGCTTCCATAGTGTGTTTAAAGACGGCGATAAATACAAAATGTATTACAGCGCTTGGGATTTTACGATTGTGGAAGGTAAGGTAACCGATGACGCGCACCCCTATAAGCTCTGCTATGCGGAAAGCGATGACGGAATTAACTGGGTAAAACCTAATCTGGGCCTGGTGGAATTCAACGGGTCCAAAGCCAACAACATCGTCATGATCAGCGGCCGATTGGGGGATGTCTATCCTGATTTGGGCCACCCGGTGGTGTTCAAAGACTCGAATCCGAACGCCGCACCCGACGCCAAATATAAAGCAATTATTCGTGACTGGTCGCTCGAGAGCGGGCTGAAGGGGCTGTTGGCGTTTAAGTCGCCGGACGGGTTTAGTTGGACACTGATGCATCACGAATCGGTTATTGCCGATGGTGCTTTCGACTCCCAGAACCTGGCATTCTGGGATGATGCCCGGAACGAGTATCGGGCTTATTGGCGCTACATGGCAGGTGAAGAAGCGATCCGATCCATTCGAACGGCGCGTTCAGACGACTTCATCAACTGGACGGACCAGACCGATTTGCAGTATGGCGATGCTCCTGAGATACAGTTGTATACGAATGTGATCAAAAATTATCACCGGGCACCGCAACTCTTAATCGGTTTTCCGGTACGGTATGTACATCGCGAGTGGTCTGTTAATATGGACGCGCTTCCCGATGTCGAAAACCGTCGTTTGCGGGCCACAGGTGAGACGCGTTTCGGTACCGCTATAACCGAGAGTCTCATCATGGTAAGCCGTGATCGGGTGAATTTCTACCGGTTAGAGGACGCTTTCCTCCGACCAGGCATCGAGCGTACAGGAACATGGCAGTATGGACAGCAGTATATCGCCTGGTCGATGGTAGAAACAGCGTCGGCATTGGAAGGTGCCCCTAACGAACTGTCTCTGTATGCAGTTGAAGGGTTCTGGGGCACCATCAAGAAGGGCATGGATGCGCTTCGGCGTTATACCATACGTCTTGATGGGTTTGCGTCGATCAACACACCGATGGCCGGGGGAGAGCTGATAACCAAGCCGCTCACTTTTGAAGGTAGGGAGCTTGAACTGAATTTCGCCACATCGGCGGCGGGTGAAATACGCGTCGAGTTACAGGATGCGAATGGCCGCGCGATACCGGGATATAGTCTGGAAGAATGCGAGCCGCTGTTCGGTGATACAGTAGGGCGTAAGGTGCATTGGAAAAATGGTGCAGATGTCGCTTCATTGGAAGGCACGGAGGTTCGTTTGCGTGTTGTAATGAAAGACGCGGATTTGTATGCACTGAAATTCCAATGATGGATTCGGGTGTAGGGTCGAGAAGGAAGTTTCTGCAGGTTGCGGTGGGGTTGACGGCCCTTCATCCCTCCGTCCTGGCTGCACTGGCGAAAAATGAGCGGATGCAGGACGTGGGTAAACTCACGCAAAACAGTCGTCCGATTACATGGGTGTTCGCCGGCGATAGCGTAACCCAGGGTGCCCTGCACACCTACGGACGCCGGTGTTACAGCGAACTGTTTGCCGAGCATGTTCGCTGGGTGATGAAGCGTTATGATGATGTGGTAATTAATTCGGGAGTGAATGGTACGACAGCAGCCTATCTAAACGATACGTTCGACTGGTTTGT
>PJTQ01000913.1_pt1 | contig 11385 bp, 3 predicted proteins | sample 1512231 | NCBI WGS metagenome assembly PJTQ01 (sample SAMN08177688, study PRJNA422409) | Soil metagenome, whole genome shotgun sequencing project. | isolation source: Soil (3) enriched on wood chips | place: USA: Madison | collected 2015-01-15 | reverse complement strand
GAACTTTACGGGCGCGGCAATGTTTTCATTTTACCCACTGTATGAGATTGCACTAGCGTCGCTGTTTATCATAGGGGCCGGCATGGCCATGCTTCAGGTCATCATTAATCCGCTGATGAGGACTGCTGGGGGCGAAGAGAACTTCGCGTTCTTTTCTGTGTTGGGGCAGCTTGTCTTCGGTCTGGCCTCATTCGTAAGCCCATTTGTTTTCGCTTACCTCATCAAAGCACTTTCAAGCCCCGTCGACGGCAACCCGTTCATCCGCTTACTGGCGGGCGTTATCAACGGTCAACCGGAGTGGACAGCGCTTTACTGGCTCTTTACATTGATTTTCTTTTCCATGCTGCTCCTCATCTACCTGCTGAAAATACCGACAGTAAAGCTAAAAGATGATGAGAAAACGGGTGCCGCGCGCACCTATCTCACACTCATCAAAAACAAGCAGGTTTTGTTGTTTTTTGCAGGTATCGTGGCCTACGTGGGTACCGAGCAAGCGCTCGCCAATTGGATGTCGGAATTTTTGAGGGCTTACCATGGGTTTAACCCCGAAGTGGAGGGCGCGGCAGCCGTCGGGTGGTTCTGGGGGCTCATGTCGGCGGGTTGCCTACTGGGATTGGTACTTTTAAAGGTGTGGGATTCGAGAGCGATTTTAAAGGTCGCCGTAATTGGCGCCGCCATTGTATTGAATCTTGCACTTTTCGGACCCGCACAGGTCGCGTTATATGCCTTCCCATTTACCGGGTTTTTTATTTCCGTGATGTTCTCGATTATTTTTTCGCTCGCCCTGAATTCCGTTGCGCTGCATCATGGTTCTTTTTCGGGGATATTGTGTTCGGGGATTTTCGGCGGGGCACTGATTCCGTTGATTGTGGGTGTCCTTGGTGATCTATTCGGATTGCGGATTGCTCTCTTGTTTATTTACATCACGCTGGCATACATCTTTTTCCTTTCCATATACGCCCAGCCGCTCATTGGCAACAGGACCGTAAAGGTCAGGGATGTGTTTTCTGGACTACTTAAAAATATAAGAAAATAAAGATATCAAACTCATCTGTCCGTTCTACGAACCCACCCGCATAGGAATAGACCGTTCAATATCAATTTTTGACAGTGATTGGCAGGAATTGGCATAAGCCAGCCGAAGCGCATGCAGAAAAATCTCCAGCAAGGACGCTGCCAGTCCTAGACCAATCCCGTACAACGGTCGGACCCCATCCGCGCCGTTTGCTTCTGTTCTTCCTCCCGGCCATTGCGTTAGAAAAAATCTTGCCTTTCGCTTTTGGAATTCAAATGCGCAAGATACACGGAACGGCGGGGACTCTCCTTAATACACCACGACCTCGTCGGTGAGCAACAACGCATTTTGCACATTGGTCGCCACGACACGCACATACCTTGCAGTTTGCGCAGTGTCAAAATCAAACGTATACGTCTTGACCTTGCGGAATTTTTCACCCAGTGGAATATCGTTCACCTCGGTTCCCGCTTCCCGGAAGTTTTTCCCATTGTCGGAGAATAACACCATCATCTCGCCAGGCAGGTAGGCGCTCACCGATGGGTCATGCAGGAAATCAATAGCAATGGAGTTTATCGCTTCCCGTCGCTCAAAATCTATCGTCACGTCGACGTTGTTTGCAAAACCCTGCCACTGCCCGTCGTCGGTGCGCTTCCCCCCTTTCTGGCCATTCAACAATGTACTAGCGTGCTCTGCCGGATAGGATTCGTCCCATTTCGTCTGATAAGTAATGCTCTTGTCAATGGCTTTATGAACATCGGCTTTGGCTATGGCTATCGGCCCGACGCGGCCTGAATCGACAAAAAAGGCTGCTTTAATCGTAGCTGGCACAGCCAATTCGATCGGCTTGGTGTATAGTGGCGATTTGGCATCGGGTTCCCGGCCATCGGTGGTATAGCGGATTCCCAATCGATGTTGTTCCGTTGAGAGCGATATGGTATTTGTCAGTGTATCGGCATTGAAGTCGACCGCGATATCAACCGCATACGATGGCCGGTAGTAATTGACATCCAACTGCTGTAGCAACCGATAGTGGCGTTGCAACCTGGTGTAAAAATCTTCCCAATCGCGGTTCTTGGCGTCTGACCATACGACTTCGGCCAACGCGAGAGCCCGCGGAAAGGCCATGAATTCGACCTGCTCTGTAGTGGGCATGTACTCCGTCCAGATATTTCCTTGGGCACCTAAGACGTGTTTAACGCGGCCCGCCTCAACACCGGCGGGGATAGGCTCATATGCATACACTTTTTGCAGCGGTATATACCCGCCAATGGCTTCCGGCTGGGTGCTCGGATCGCTTTGGTAATGGTCGAAATAGAGGTGCGAATTGGGCGTCATGATGACGTCATAGCCAGCGTTGGCTGCCTGCACGCCCCCAGCCTCTCCCCGCCAGCTCATTACCGTCGCTCCCGATGGCACCTCTCCTTCCAGGATCTCATCCCAACCGATCAATTTCCTTCCATAAGATTGCAAGATACCAGCTACCCGCTTTACTGCGTAGCTTTGCAAGGCATCTACGCTGTCCAATCCTGCTTCTTCCATCCGTGCCTTGCACTTGGCGCATGCTTCCCAAGACGCCTTATTCACCTCATCACCACCGATATGGATGTATTCGGAAGGGAAAATAGCAGTCACTTCATTCAATACATCCGTGAGGAAAGTAAATGTTTCTTCATTGCCAATGCAAAATTCGGCATGCTTATGGGCCGCACCCGTACACGATAGCTGGGGATAAACCGCCAGCACCTCCTCCGCGTGACCGGGCATTTCGATTTCGGGTATGATAGTGATGCCTTTCCGTGCTGCATAAGCAACCAGCTCACGTGCATCCTCTTGTGTATAATAGCCACCACTGGCATTGGGACTGCCCTTTTCCAAATAGCGCCGCCCATTTTGCCACCAATCTTTCCACGTTACATGGGTGCGCCACGCAGCTTTATGGGTAAGTTCGGGATAGTTCTTGATTTCCAGTCGCCAGCCCGGTCCATCGGTGAGGTGCCAATGGAAGGTGTTGAATTTATAAAGTGCCATCAGGTCGACAAACTTCTTTAAGAACGATAGGGGATAAAAATGCCGGGAAACATCAAGATGAAGCCCCCTATAGCCGAACCGGGGCCGGTCTTCAATCAACATCGCTGGTAATTCGCGACTATTGAGCTGGGTATAAGCCAATTGCAAGACTGTCAATATCCCGTTGAGCATCGCAGCGGGTTGGTGTGCCGTGATGCGTATGCCGCTCGTATCTACAACCAATCGGTAAGCATCCGCCGCCAGCCGATCGACTTCACGTGCTTGGATAAGCCGTACGCCTGTTTGGGGAATACGTTTATGTGACCTAATGCGTTCGACGGCCATAAAATCGGCCGCTGGGTGTTCATCCAGTAAAGGAGCAATATCCATAAACGATTCAAACGCATAAAATGGGGTCGTTGACGGAAATACATACGTCCCTTCATGCATTTCCACAAGAACAGGCTTAGGGATGATGGAAACCTGATTTTGGGCGAAGGCGGGCACCGCCACGATAAGCGGCACAGCCAGCAAACCCAATACCAGTTGGGATGCATATCGAGCCATGCGAATCTGTTTGTTTTTAATGTATCTGAGACAAACTTACTCAAAATGCACAAATTATACAATTATCGTTACCTTTGTACCGCTTACAGTAGCCAATGAAACGAACCTTACTGATTTACTGTTTCCTTGTCGTGTTTTTCAAGGGATTTAGCCAGCACCGAGTAGCTATTCCGCAAATCATCAACTATAATAACAGCCAGTATAAGGGTGGATTACAGAATTGGGATATTGCACAAGACACCCATGGCATCATGTATTTCGGCAATAACGAAGGGTTGCTTACCTTCAACGGCCGCTACTGGAATATCCATGCGCTCCCCAACGCCACCGTGGTGAGATCGGTAGCCATCGATAAAAACAACCGGATATATGTAGGTGGGCAGGATGAATTGGGCTATTTTGAAGCCGACACCCTCGGTATGCTTCAGTACCATTCGTTGGTCGCCCTTATCCCCGAAGCGGAGCGAAAATTTGCTGACGTATGGGATATCGCAGTAATGGGCACAGAAGTCTTCTTCAGGGCCAATACCAAGATCCTTCATTATAAGGATGGCCGGATTACGATAGATAAGGCTGATACAGAATGGCAATTTCTCGGTGGAGCCGAGGGTGCGCTTTATGTCCAGGCAATGCATCAAGGTATTCTACGGTATGAAGCTGGGTTTTGGAAACCGCTGACCAATCACGCCGAACTCGATGGAAATATCATTACGGCCATTATGCCCTATAGCCAGGACACCTTACTGGTTACGACACTCAAACGGGGCCTCTTCTACCTCACCGGCAATACCCTCGTGCCGAAGGAAACACCGTTGGATGACCAATTCGCTGTCGATCGCATCTATTGTGCGCTACCGGCAAATGAAGACTGGTTTGTATTTGGCACCACCTCCGCCGGCGTATTGATCATGGATAGGGCGGGCAAGCTGGTGCAGCAATATATTTATGGGGAGGGGCTTCAGAAAAATAACATCCGGAATGTATTCATCGATCGGCACCGGAACCTCTGGCTGGCACTTGATGATGGAATCGACTTCATTGCCGTAAACAGTGCCGTAAAATACATTCACCCCAATAAAACAAACCCGACAAGCAGCTACGCGATCCGCCTATTCGACCATCACCTGTATATCGGTACCTCCAACGGGTTATATGCATCCTCCATTGATCGGACACAAAAGGATATCAGCCTCTCTAACGCCGATTTTTCTGAAGTGAGCCATACCGAAGGCCAGGTGTGGAGCCTCAATGAAATAAACAGCCGCCTACTAATGGGTCATGAAGACGGCGGATTTGAGATTGTAGCACAATCCGCACGGAAAATCTATACCATTCCTGGCACTTGGCTGTATCAACCTGTATCCAGGGTATTCCCCGCGCGACACGTCATCGCAGGCACCTATCTGGGATTGCAACACCTCACCTTCGATCACAGCGGCTTCAGTGATGCCGGCCGTATTGATGGCCCCTACGAGTCGCTACGGTTTATCTATTACGACGACCACAACCACGCGATCTGGGCTTCACATCCATACCGCGGTATTTTCAAGCTTCACCTGTCGGAAGATTACGGAGCTGTCACCCAGCAGAAAACATACACCCATGAGAACGGGCTTCCATCTACACTGTATAATTATCTTTTTCTCATCAAGAACAAAATTACGGTGGCCTCCAACGATGGTATCTATGAGTATGATGCAGCAACGGATAGCTTTATCCCCTCCCCTTTGTTTTACGAGCAGTTCAAGGGTATGGAAATCCAGTACCTAAAAGAAGATAGTAACGGCAATGTGTGGTTTGTCAGCCATAAAAAATTAGGTGTAGCCGATTTTAACCTACCGAATGGCGATGTGCCTTTTACCATTACCTACTTCCCCGAATTGAACGGTAAGGTATTGGGTGGTTTTGAGGCCATATACACCTTAAATGATGAAAACATTTTCATCGGGGCCAATAAAGGAGCCATACACCTCAATTACAAGCGGTATAAGGAAATCATCAGCAAACCCGATGTATTACTTAGCCTGGTGAAGGTAATCAACGGCGAGAAACTGGAAAAAACCCTGTACGGGGGGCACGAAACGACCAACGTTACATCCCCCACATTGGACTATCAATCCAATTCGTTCCATTTTTCCTTTTCCACCACCTTATATGACCAACAAGAAAACGTGGAATTCAGCTATGTGCTGGAAGGTTTTGACAAGGCATGGTCAATTTGGAATAGCCGGAGTGACAAGGAATACACCAATCTCGCCCCGGGCCATTATGTCTTTAAAGTGAAGTCAAGGAATAGCCAAGGTAATGAATCTATTGTCAGCAGCTATCCATTTGTGATTTCCCCACCGTGGTATGCGAATCCGATAAGCTATACGATCTATGGGATACTCATCTGCTTCCTTATTTTCCTGCTGTTCAAGTGGCAGAAAAGAAAATTGCAGCAAAAGCATGAGCGTGAATTGTATTTGAACCAGCTTGAGCTCGATCGAAGTGAAAAAGAGGTAGTACGGCTCAAAAACGAGAAGCTGGAAACAGAGATTGCATTTAAGAATAAGGAACTGGCCAATATGACCATGCACCTTATCCAACGGGGCGAAGTACTCACCAAAATCAAGGAAACTATACTATCGGTGGTAAAAAAACACGATTTCAGTGACAGTACCATCAACTTCAGGCAATTGATTCGGCTCATCCGTAATGCCGAGCGTACGGATGAAGATTGGGAACAATTCAGTGTCCATTTCAATCATGTGAATGAGGGCTTCTTTACCAATCTCAAAGACCAATATCCGGATTTGACACCAAACGAACTCAAACTCTGCGCTTTCCTGCGCATGAACCTCTCTTCCAAGGAAATAGCACAGTTAATGAACATTACGATCAAGGCCGTGGAAGTAGGACGGTATAGATTGCGTAAAAAGCTTAGATTGGATCCGGATCGGAACCTCTATGAGTTTTTATTGCATATCGCTGCAGCTGAAAAATAGATCGCCGCTTTCCGCTGTTCGCATTGACAAATCATAAACACCTGTTATTCAGCAAAACAACCACCACATGTAGTGGTATTGTAGGTCTGTTTCTCGAAATTATTAGCCATTTCTCCTCCATTGTAGGGGTATTGTAGAATACGGCAAAACCGGAAATCCAAATCCCATCCCCTAGATTTGTTTTTATGCGCTTCGCCCTTGGTAGGCAAAAGCAAAAGAACCAATTTTTTAACCCTATTAATAATTCAATGATTATGAAAGAAAGAATTCTACATGCATTCATGGTGGTGTGTATGTGCTTTTCATCGTTAGCGCTTGCTGCGCAAACTCTCCAAGTGAGGGGTACGGTTACGGCAGCTGTGGATGGAAGGCCCCTGCCGGGTGTAACGGTAACGGTGCAGGGCACAACCACCGCAACCAGTACAGATGATTCGGGCAACTATGTCATTACGGTACCCGCGGTAGGCTCCATATTGGTTTTTCAGCAATTGGGCATGGCCACGCAACATATCGTAGTCAGCACAAGTGGTGCCATCGATGTGTCTCTGGAGGACGATCTCAGCACGTTAGAAGAGGTGGTTGTCATCGGATACGGAACGCAGAAGAAAAGTGTCGTGACCGGTGCCATTACAAGTGTAAGGGCTTCTGATATCGAAAACCAAGTAGTAGGCCGATTGGAAACCGCACTACAGGGCCGTACATCCGGTGTAACCATCACAACCAATTCCGGCGCACCCGGCTCCGGTGCGACAATCAGGGTCAGGGGTGTTACTACCTTGAACAACAATACACCGCTTTATGTGGTAGACGGCGTAGTAGTTGATGCCGGCGGTATTGATTACCTCAACACATCAGATATCGAGTCTATCGAAGTATTAAAAGACGCGGCATCTGCTGCTATTTATGGTACACGGGCGGCGGCCGGCGTCATTTTGGTAACCACCAAAAAAGGTCGCGCAGGCGATATGTCCGTCAATTACAATGGTTACTACGGTACGCAGGCTCCTGCAAAAAAACTCAATTTGCTCAATGCTACCGAGTATGCTACCATCCGCAACGAAGTATCCTTGAATGATGGCGGAAATATCCTGTACCCCAATCCGGCCTCGCTGGGGGAGGGCACCGATTGGCAGGGTACCATTTTTGAAAACAATGCCCCTATTCAGAACCATGAATTAAGCTTCAGCGGGGGAAATGAAAAATCGACGTTTTACACTTCATTTGGCTATTTTGGCCAAGATGGGGTAGTTACTCCCGAAATTTCCAACTATGATCGATACAATATCCGTATCAATTCGGAACACAAGGTAAACAAGTGGTTGCGATTCGGAGAGAACTTAGGTTACTCCTATATCAAAAGCCAGGGATCACTGGCAACCAACAGCGAATTCGGTGGCCCATTAAGCTCGGCCATCAACCTGGATCCGCTGACTCCTACGATCATTACCGATCCCGATCTGCTTAATCAGGCACCCTATAGCAATCAGCCGGTGGTTAGGGATGCCAATGGCAATCCGTACGGGATTTCTCCAAGCGTAGCTCAAGAGATGACTAATCCGTTGGCTTATGTAGACACCAGGCTCGGCAATTATGGCTGGTCACACAACATCGTAGGCAATGTGTTTGCAGAAGTCGAACCCATTGCGGGGCTACGGATCCGATCTACCGTGGGTGCGAAACTAGCGTGGTGGGGTGACGAAAGCTACAATGGCATTTATTACCTGAATGCCGCACAAAATCGATCCACGACGAATTTCAACCGGAGCCGTAACCAAGGATTCAACTGGAATATCGAAAACACCATTTCTTATAGCCGTAACATCAGTGACCACAATTTCACCGTATTATTGGGTCAAGGGGCATACCTAGAGAATCTAACCAGTGGCATCAACATCACGTTCAATAACATTGCTGCCAATAATTTCGACGAGGCAACATTCAATCTCAAAGTTCCCACCACGGATAGACTGTCAGATGCGTATGATGGCATTACACACAACTTGTCTTCGCTATTTGGCCGTGTCACCTATGACTATAAAGAAAAATATCTGTTTACAGGCATTGTCCGGCGTGACGGGTCATCGCGATTTGGTGCCGACCGGAAATACGGTGTCTTCCCATCGGCCTCGGTGGGCTGGGTGATGACCAATGAAGAGTTCTGGACACCAAACAACATACTGAATAACCTGAAAATAAGGGCATCTTATGGGGTGGTAGGAAATGATAATATCGGCAATTTTCTTTTCGTGCCTACCATTGGCATGGGAGGTGGCCGAAACTATATTTTCGGGGTGGACAACATGTTCATCGGTGCTAGCCCCAATGCCCCAGCAAACCCCACACTAGCATGGGAGGAAACCAGCCAGCTTGATATCGGCTTGGATGCAGCGCTTCTAAGCGATTGGAGCCTTACATTCGACTGGTTTCAAAAGAAAACTTCCGGCATCCTGAGGCCGGTTGCCATCCCTGGATATACGGGCTTGGGGACACCCACCGCCAACCTCGCCGACTTGGAATCAACAGGTGTCGAATTTGAATTGGGATACCGGAAAGCTATTGGTGATTTCAACCTCGGCCTAAATGGAAATATCTCGTATACGACCAACACCGTAACGTATTTGGGCGAAGATATTGCGTTCATCGAAGATGGAGCGGGTGGTATACAGAACTTCACGCACGGACTGCAACGAACCACAGTAGGCCAAGCATATAATTCGTTTTATGGGTATCAGATTGCTGGCGTGTTCCAAAACCAGGCTGAAATTGACGCGTATGTCGGTCCGGGAGGAGGCCGTATACAGCCCGGCGCAGCCCCAGGTGATTTCAAGTGGGCCGATTTGGATGGGAATGGAATAATCGATGCTGAAGACCGGACTTTTTTGGGCAATCCGATTCCGACCCTTACCTACGGTCTAGCCATCAATGCCTCGTATAAAAACTTCGATTTGCTGGTCTTTGGCCAAGGCGCATCGGGAAACAAAATATTTCAGGGGCTAAGGCGTCTGGATATTACCAACGCCAATTGGCATAACAAAATCTTGGACCGCTGGGTAGGTGAAGGAAGTAGCAACGACCGGCCGCGGGCAACATTGGCAGACCCGAATCAAAATTATTCCAAACCGTCCGATTATTACCTCGAAGATGGCTCATACCTTCGCATTAAGACCTTGCAATTGGGCTATACCCTGCCTTCAGCACTTACTGGAAAAATTGGCGTCCGGAAAATTAGGGCTTACGTAAGCAGCAACAACTTGCTTACGTTGACCAATTACACCGGTTACGACCCTGAAGTTGGCGGTGGCTCAGACGTATGGGGTATCGACACAGGTGTTTACCCGCAAGCGCGTTCGTTTCTTTTTGGTTTAAATTTCTCTTTATAAACCTCAACAGTATAATATCATGAAAAAGACAGTTCAGCTATATCTAATACCCTTGGTACTTACGGCGATTATGCTCAGTTCGTGTTCCAAGGAGTTCCTAAATCCCGATCCCAAGGGCACACTTATGGAAGAAACCTACTACAGCAATCCCGATGAAGCATTCGCTGGGTTGGTTTCCGTATATGATCCTTTTGGTTGGCAAACCGCAGTGACCTATTTCAATTTCGGCGCAGTTAATGCCGCATCCGACGATCACGTAGCGGGTGGCGGTGGCCCGAATGACATGGAAACCTGGCAGCGCTGGAGTAACTATACGCTCAATGAATCCCAAGGGCCGCAAGAGGACTATTGGGACCGCAACTTCACCGGCGTTTCTCGTGCCAACATTTTTATCCAGAAAATCGAAGCCGGGATACCTGGGCTTTCTGAGGGCCTCGCAGCGCGCTACATCGCTGAAGCGAAATTCCTGAGAGGTTACTACTATTTTGATTTGGTACGGCTCTTCCGTAATATCCCATTTTATATAGAACCCTTGACTACCGATAACATGCGGGACCAAACACAAGTAGACCCTGGAGTAGTGTACACACAGATCGAGCAGGATTTGAAAGACGCTATTGCCGTGTTACCTCCTACGGTACCCGGTGCAACAGAAGGCGGACGGATTACCAAGGGTGCAGCCCAAGCACTACTCGGGAAAGTCTACATATACCAAAAGAAATGGGGCGACGCGGCCGCACAGCTTGCGGAAGTAAATGGCGTACCCGGCGGTACCAGCCAATACGGCTACCACCTGTTGGATAATTTTGAAGATGTTTTCCGTCCCGACAATAAATTTCACGCAGAGTCTATCCTCGAAATCGTTCACTCTTCAGTAGGCGCGCTTGACTGGGGAGCGTGGGGCCAGTTTTATGGCAATGTGGCTACCGTAATGTTCGGTCCGCGGGGCTATAGTGGCCCGAGTTACTACTCGGGGTGGAGTTTTTGCCCCATTACGCAGGAGCTATACGATTTGTTGCACTATGACCCACGGTTCAAAGCCACAGTGGCTGACGTAGACAGCCTGGAACAAATCGGCGAAGCTCAGTATGAAAAAGGTTATATGAACACCGGATGGTTTATCCAGAAATATGCGCCATTAACGGCGTTTGCCTCTACCACTGGCGTTAGGGAATTGAATTACCCGCAGAATTACATCGAAATGCGCTTGGCTGACACCTACCTGATGGAAGCGGAAGCCCTCATAGAAAGCGGCCAGGGGGGTGGTGCCGGCACCCGTGCTTACCAGTTGCTCAACGCGGTACGCAATCGTGTAAACCTCGGCCCGATAGAAGCTACATTAGACAATATCTTTCTCGAACGCCGCAAAGAGCTAGCGACAGAAGGACACCGTTGGTACGATCTGGTAAGGTCCGGGAGAGCGCCG
>PJTQ01000906.1_pt1 | contig 11420 bp, 12 predicted proteins | sample 1512231 | NCBI WGS metagenome assembly PJTQ01 (sample SAMN08177688, study PRJNA422409) | Soil metagenome, whole genome shotgun sequencing project. | isolation source: Soil (3) enriched on wood chips | place: USA: Madison | collected 2015-01-15 | reverse complement strand
ACGTAACTCTACTTGGAGACCGAGTCACCTCGGTAACTAAGCCAGAGAAAGCCGCAAAGACTTCGGAAGGAGCATAAAGTGAGCGACAACCTAGAACTAGAGAAGCGACTTACTCGTCAAGATGTGATTAAGGGCTGGCTATACTGGACCTTCTTCTCACACTCGAACTACAACTACGAGCGTCTACAGGCAACTGCTTTTGCACACTCAATGATTCCAGCAATCAAGCGTCTATATGGAGACGACCCTGAAGAAACCAAGGCAGCGCTAAAGCGTCACCTTATCTTCTTCAACACCGCTCCAGACATTGGTTCTGTTATCCACGGTGCTGTATACGCAATGGAAGAGCAGCGCGCCAACGGCCGCCCTGTTACTGAAGATGCCATCAACTCCACCAAGGTAGGTCTTATGGGACCACTTGCAGGTATTGGTGACACCATCACTCAGGGTATCCTTGTGCCAATTCTGCTCGCTGTAGCCATCGGTCTAACCGGTCTAGATGCTGCCACTGGTGGCGTTTCTGGATCAGGTAACCCATGGGGTGCAATTATGTTCATCGTATTCATGCTTGTATGGCATGTCGGCGTTCACTATGTTGCATTTACGCAAGGTTATAAGCAAGGCCGATCGCTGGCCACATCCCTATTCAAGTCGGGCTTGCTCGATAAGGTAGTGGTTGGTGCTAGCGTTCTCGGTAACATGGTGCTTGGTGCACTATCCGCTAGCTTCGTAGTCGTATACGTTGGCCTACGTATTGAGGCAGAGGGCACAACCCTCGCTCTACAGACCGATGTCTTCGACAAGCTACTACCAGGTCTACTACCGCTAGTAACGGTACTGCTCTGCTGGTGGCTTCTACAGCGCGGCATGCACCCAATCACACTTCTTGTGATCATCATCGTCGTATCCTTCATCGGTGCTTACCCATTCTTTGGGCCAGAGCCAATGTGGGTAACTGACGCTTGTGGTTCCTCCATCTTCCAGCCATACGCTTCTTGTGTATACCCAGCTGCAGGTTAAGGATTAGGGACTAACAAATAATGACAGTGATGAACCAGCGAGCAGACAAGGGCGGATTCCAGTTCGGTCTTGGCGAAACATTGGCGCTAATTGCGGCCGCATGTTACGCGGGAGTGAATGTATTCCTAAAGCCCGTATCTGGCACGATCGACCCTTTCGTCGGTTCGCTGGTTCGTCTACTGCCACTCTTGGTAATCATTTCGGTGATGGCCATAGTGGTTCGCCCAGTAGCGGCAAACCCTAAATCAGAATTTTTTATCGGCGGTAAGATTCTTGGTCTACTAGTATTTGGTGGCACCATGAGTTTTCTTGTCGGAAACTCGCTACTATTCTCAGCACTAAATCTCGCCGGTGTAGCAATCGCTACCGCTGCGGTGCAGGCTGGTTCAGTGCTCGGTGGCGTGTTAATCTCTTGGGCATTCTTAAAAGAGCGCCCAACTAATCAGCAACTTGTTGGAGCCGGAATAATTGTTATTGGGTTGGTCTTTATGGCTTCCCCTGGCTTCCTAAACGCTGAATTAGATTTCACAGTAATTTCTGGAATCTTGGTCGCAATGATTTCAGGTTTCTGCTACACAATTTCGAATGCAGCTAGCCGTGCTGCTCAGCGCAAACCTGGCAGATCGATACTGACTCTGCTGGTTTCTAATGCAGCTGGAGCAACAGCATTATTTATTACTATCTGGGCGCTACACGCCAACCCATTCGCAGAATTCGCTAAACTTCCTGCGGAGCATTGGGGTGCGGTATTGATTGCTGGTTTGGTAAATGCGGTTGCTCTTGCATCTGTAACACTTTCAGTGCGATACACGACCGTGACTAAATCCGTCATGATTACTTCTTTGAGTATCGCCTTTGGCGCACTATTTGGTGTGCTCTTCTTTGAAGAAATACTGCAACCCCTAGTTTTGCTTGGACTCGGTCTTGTTCTGTTGGGAGTGATTGTCGGACAACTCTCAGCAAAGAAAAAGCCGGTTCAGGCAGATTTTGAAACAGAGGTTGATTTGGTCGCTGACCCGACCAAATAACCCAGGTTCCAATACCGAAACACACAATAACCAAGGAGTCATTATGTCTATTGAAGTGCCCGCTAAATTCCTAGTTGGCTCTATGAAGGGCAAGGGAGAGATCGAACTCGTAGAGGTAGATACTCCAGAACCTGGCTTTGGCCAGGCCCTGATTAAGCTTGAAGCAACAGCTATTTGCACCTGGGAACAGCGTAGCTTTTCCGGTCAGCAGGAGAACAAATTCCCATTCGTTGGTGGTCACGAAATTATCGGAACCATCGTAAAGTTTGGCCCAGAATACCGCGGAACCCTTAAGGTTGGCGACCGTGTAGCAATCGGTGCATCCGGTTGTGGCGCCTGCTACTACTGTGTTCGCGGACAAGACCGCGCCTGTAAGTTCCACTATGACGGATCCGTTGACTACGGTGACGCTGGTTGGGGCCCTGGTGGTTTCGCACAGTACAAGGTGCACCCAGACGACGGTCTATTCCTAGTCGGTGACGCACCTGCTAAGTACGCTGCTCTCGCAGAGCCACTTTCATGTGCAATTCACTCAACCAAGCTAGCTGGCGTGGTTCTAGGTAGTGAGGTTGTAGTTATCGGTGCGGGTGTTATGGGTCTATTCAACCTAGTAGCAGCTAAGGCACGCGGTGCTCGCGTAATTGTTAGCGAGGTTGACGCAGGTCGTCTGGCTAAGGCTAAGGAACTTGGAGCCGACGAGATTATCGACGCTTCTAAGGAAGACCCAATTGCTAAGGTATTTGAGCTAACCGATGGTCGCGGTGCAGATGTTGTTATCGCAGCAATCGGTCACCCTAAGGCTAACGAGCAGGGTTATGCAATGCTTTCAGAGAAGGGTACCTTCGTGCTGTTCGCATCTGCTCACCCAGAGGGCCCACTAACCCTTAGCCCTAACAAGATCCACAACCACGAACACCGTGTAATTGGTTCACTTTCATCTGACAAGGTTGACTTCATGAACGCAGCATGGTTGATTAGGCACGGCAACGTGAACCTAGAGCCATTCGTTCAGGCAGTTTACCCACTAGAAGATGTAAAGGGTGCTCTTGAAGAAGCAATCGGCGTCGGCACTTACCGTGTCGTTGTCGAGATGTAATTTCAAACATCCAATCCATATATCCAAATAAAAATACTTTCGGACTCGCAGAGCGGGTCGAACTTCAAAATCAAATGAAGGAGAAAAAATAATGGCGAAACACAGAGGAGTCAACAGAATCCTCCGTCCCGACGGAAAACTACTCGTTGTAGCTATGGACCACACTAACTTCCTTGACACACCAGTTGAGGGTCTAGTTAAGTATGGTCGTACCGTACGTGAGTCTGTTCGTGCCGGTGCAGATGCCTTTCTAGCACCTTTCGGTTCAACCGAGCACTACGCCGAGGACTTCGGCGACACCGCAGTAATCACCAGCGTTGGTCTAACCAACCCAGAACTAGAGGTAGAGCGTGCAGCTCTTGCTGGTGCTGATTCAATCAAGACCATCCTTTTCCCATTCCAGAAGGATGACAAGACCGTAGAGCAGGCAGCCGCTGTTGCAGCATGGGCACGCCGTTACGGTCGTCCTTACCTAGCAGAGCCAGTACCTGGTGGATTCTCTGCAGCTGACATGCGTAGCCCAGAGGCTATCGCTGCAGGTGCTCGTGTATCCGCTGAAATCGGTGCTGACATCGTAAAGACCTTCTACACCGGTGACCCAGAGAGCATGAAGCTTGTTGTTGACTACGCTTCACGCCCAGTGATCATCCTTGGTGGCCACGCTAAGGGAAGCCTAGAAGAGGTTTACGGCCCAGTACACGACGCCATTAACAAGGCTGGTGTTGCTGGTGTTGCTATTGGAACAAACATTTGGACCAGCGCTAACCCTGGTGGGGTAGTGCGCGGTCTAGCAGCTATTCTTCACGAAGGTGCTTCGGTTGAAGAGGCTGTAAAGCAAGCAAACGCTTGGAAAGCAGCAGAGTAAATAAAATGACAGATGTAGCATCCGACCCACGTTGGAAGCTCTTCGAGAAGCCGTTTGAATTCGTTGCAGGCGGTAAGACTCATCAGGGTGAAAAAACAGTAGATATCATTTCTCCTCGCGACAAGCGAGTAGTAGGTAGCTACTGGGTGCCTAGCCTGGCTCAGGTTGATGAAGCTCTTGCCGCTGCACGAAAGGCGTATGAAGAGGTCTGGTCAAAAGTTAACGGTAATGGTCGTGCAGAATACCTGCGCAAGATTGCTGTAGCTTTTGATCAACACAAGGAGGAACTAGAGTTCCTAGACGCAGTTGATGTTGGAAAGACCGTAAACGGTTTCCGTTACAGCGACGTTGGCGTATCCCTTGATGCTCTTCACTACTACGCTGGCAAGGCAATGAACCTTAGTGGTCACAGTGTCGATGTCGGAGACCCAGGTGTCTGGCACCGTTCAAAGCTTGAACCATACGGTGTAGTTCTTGAAGTACTTCCATGGAACGGTCCTATCTGGACCGGTCTTCAGAACGTTGCAGCAATTTTGGCAGCAGGAAACGTTGCGGTAGTAAAGCCAGCAAGCGTTGCTTCCGCCTCCTTCCTACACTTTGCCAAGATTATTAGCGAAATTCTTCCAGCAGGTGTAATCACAGTGCTACCAGGTCCTGGTGGTTCTGTTGGTGATGCACTGGTGAAACACCCACAGATTGACTTCATCTCCCTAACCGGTGGTGTTGACTCAGGTCGCCAGGTTCTTCACAACAGTGCAGACCGTGTTCGTCGCGTATCGCTCGAACTAGGTGGAAAGAACCCGAACATCGTTCTTGACGATGCAGATCTTGATGTTGCTGTTATGTGGTCCACCATGGGTGGATTCTCCAACAGTGGTCAGATTTGTGTCTGTGGTTCAAGAATTCTTGTTCAGCGTGGTATCTACGACGAATTCACCGAAAAATTGGTTGCTTCAGCTAAGCAGCTAGTTATTGGTGACCCACTTCTAGATTCCACCACCACCGGTCCAGTGGTTGGCGAGAGCCACTACGAGAGCGTCTGGCGTTACATTGACGAGGCAAAGGCTACCCTTCAGGGCAAGCTAATCCTCGGTGGTGAGCGTTACGAAGGCGATCTTGCAAACGGTTTCTACATTCCTCCAACTATTTTTGAGAATGTCGATCCTTCTTGCATCATTGCTCGTGAAGAAATCTTCGGCCCAGTTGTATCTTTGACCCCATTTGATGACATTGATGATGCGCTTCGTATTGCTAATGACACCACAATGGGTCTAGCTTCAGGTGTGTTCACTAAGGACATCAACCGTGCTAGCTACGTCGCAGATCACCTACAGGCTGGTCAGGTATATGTAAACCAGTGGTTCGCTCCAGGTGGAACACGCGCTCCTTCCGAAGGCTACAAGCAAAGTGGTATTGGTGGAGTTGGTCTTTACAAGTACATGCAAGAGAAGAACATCTTCTTCCGTACTAACTGAAGGAATAACTTAATGTCAGAAGAAACTACAGAAGTTTCAGAAAACTATGAGCTAAGTGCCGTTGTAGGCTCCCAGTCGGGTCTACACGCGCGCCCAGCAGCCGTGGTCATCCAGGAAGCTGCTAAGCACGCAAACGACATTACAATCAGCACGGCCGATGGTCGTTCTGGAAACTTGAAGAGCATCATTTCACTTATTGGTCTTGGTATTAATCAGGGTGATGAAGTTACTGTTTCAGTTTCCGGAGAGAACGCTCAAAGCGTCGCTGAGGCTCTGATCGAACTGATCGAAAAGGATCTCGACAGCGAGTAATAGCTGAAGAGTTAAGTCAGAGGCGGGAGTTTTTCGTACAGGCTCCCGCCTCTTTCATTCCCAAAAAACTGCAATAATGAAAATCTTTACATAAAATTCGTCTTACTCTTCAAATGAGACTTTTTAACTTGCAAGGGGTTTACTATTCGCTAATATGAATTTAAGAAACTAAGACGAATCAGTTTTAGTAGAAAGTTTGGCTCAAGGTTAATGCAGAATCTTTGAGTCGGAAGACCGGTCGGGGTGTTTGTGCAGTCGCCTCGGCCCGGGGCCGGAGTTTGTGCAGTCTCCGGCCCCCTCCTTTTAATCAGTTAAAAGGACTAGGCTTACTAATGGTGATTTTCACTTGAATAGAAAAATTTTGATTGTAGGGCACGGGACATTTTCTTCCTCGCTGCTCGAATCAGCAACACTGATGACTGGCAAACTTGATGGTGTCTGGTCATTAGAGCTCGACGCTACAGAAACTCCTGAAAGTTTCAAAGAGAGAGTCGGCGCTCTAGTTTCCGAGCATCAGATACAAATCGTTCTAAGCGATATGGTGGGGGGCACTCCAGACAATGTCGCAAAGCTGGTATCCAAGGATCACAAAGATTTGACAGTTATAGGTGGAGTAAACCTGCCACTATTGCTCGTGCTTGCTATGCAGCCAGAATTGGCAAAAACCTTCACGCCAGGATCGCCATTGAGCGACTTCGCTCCACGAGTCACCGCTGTAAAGCCTAGATAACTCTCAAGAATCGGTAGGCTTAATACGTGAGTAATGCGCCAATTGGAGTTTTTGATTCTGGCGTCGGCGGTTTGACTGTGGCGCGTGCAATCATCGACCAACTACCCAATGAAGTAATTCACTATCTCGGTGATACCGCGCATTCTCCCTACGGCCCTAAACCTATTGCTGACGTGCGAAAGTATGCCCTTGAAGCAATTGATTACCTGATTGATTCTGGTGTAAAAATGGTGGTGATTGCTTGCAACACAGCTTCATCCGCGATGCTCAGGGATGCGCGGGAACGCTATAGCGTGCCAATTGTGGAGGTTATTCAACCGGCAGTTCGTAGTGCAATAAAAATTACTAGCAATAATAAAGTTGGAGTTATTGGTACTCGGGCAACGGTTGCTTCACGCGCCTACGAGGACGCTTTTGCAGCTGCCCCTCATCTTGAATTACATACAAAAGCTTGTCCGAGATTTGTGGAGTTTGTTGAAAACGGAATTACCACTGGCGATGAAATTCTGCAGGTGGCGCACGAATATTTAGAGCCTTTGAAGGAATCAGGGATTGATACCCTGGTGCTTGGTTGCACGCACTATCCGTATCTCAAAGGCGTGATTTCTTATGTGATGGGAGAGGATGTGACCCTGGTTTCATCCGATACTGAGACTGCTAATGATGTATATCGAGAACTGGTACGCCTCGGGATCGAACGAACCGAAACCGCTCCGCCCGAACATCGGTTTGAAGTTACCGGAAAAGAAACCAAAGGTTTTAGTGAATTGGCAGGGCGTTTGATTGGTCCTAGCCTCGGGAAAATTGAAGTACTTAAAAATTAACGTCTCCCTGGCAGAGATTATAGAAGAAAGAGTTTGAAAACAGTATGCGTGAAGCAGATTTAAGAGCCGATGGCAGAAGCAATTCTGAACTGCGTGAAGTGACTATTGAGCGCGGTTGGTCTAAGCACGCAGAAGGTAGCGCTCTAATAAGCTTTGGAAACACCAAAGTGTTGGCAACGGCATCCTTTACCCCTGGGGTTCCTCGCTGGATGACCGGTCAGGGCAAGGGGTGGGTAAGTGCCGAATATGCGATGCTCCCTCGCTCCACCAACACCCGCAACGACCGCGAGAGTATCAAAGGCAAGGTTGGCGGACGCACCCACGAGATTAGCCGCCTAATCGGGCGAGCGTTGCGCGCGGTGGTTGACTTCAAAGAATTAGGTGAAAACACTATATTGATCGACTGTGATGTGCTTCAAGCAGATGGGGGAACTCGCACCGCTGCGATCACAGGAGCATATATTGCGCTAGCTGACGCTCTGGAATGGGCTAAAGGGAAAAAGCATATCCCAGCATCGGCCAAACCACTGCACGACTCTGTTTCGGCTGTTTCGGTTGGAATTATCGATGGAAAGCCAATGCTTGATCTAGCTTATGTTGAGGATGTGCGTGCAGAGACAGACATGAACGTGGTTGTAACCGGACGCGGTCTTTTTGTTGAAGTGCAGGGCACAGCTGAGGGCGCTCCGTTTGACCGCGGTGAGCTGGGTGCGCTGCTTGATCTTGCTGTAGACGGATGCGCAAAACTCTCGGGAATTCAGAAGACAGCATTAGAAGCATGAAATACGTTCTAGCAACAAAGAATACTCATAAAGTTCGTGAACTCCAGGAGATATTAACTGAGCTAGTGCCCGGCATCGAGTTGGTTGCTTATGACGGCCCTGAGCCGGTTGAGGATGGCGACACTTTTGAAGCAAACGCGTTGATAAAAGCAAGGGCAGCATACGAGCATACCGGCCTACCCGCGCTTGCTGATGACTCGGGGATTTGCGTGGATGCTCTGGATGGCGCTCCGGGCATCCACTCCGCCAGATATGCCGGTAACCGTAGCGATAAAGACAATTTAGAACTACTACTCAAAAACATGGAAGGTGTAGAAGAACGGGGTGCGGCTTTCGTGTGCGCAGCAGCACTTGTTGATGGTCAGCAGGAAGTTGTCCAGTTGGCGCGTTGGGAAGGGTGGCTGGCTCTTGCTCCAAGCGGTAATGACGGTTTTGGTTACGACCCCATTTTTGAACCCGAAGGTTATGAAGTTACTGCAGCAGATTTAAGTCCGGAAGAGAAGAATGCGGTTAGTCACCGCACCATGGCTTTTACCGCGTTAGCTGAAAACTATCTGGCCGAAGTCTAGTTATTTTCTTTTGCTTCTTCGTCTACCCAAAGCGACTCTCGAAGTTCTTTGTCACTAATTTCTGGTTCTGGGTTTCGCTTGCGTTTGATAGCGGACGACACAAAGTGCCAAATTACTGGGAGCAGGCTTAGGGTGATTGCGAGTAGCAGAATCAGGTCTATATATTCACGCACAAAAATGCCGAACCAGGGAATTCCTAGCCAGTCGGTGAAAGGAATCAGAATATATCCGAGGAGCACCAAGCCATATGACCACAGTGCTGCACCAATGATGTTGAAGGTAGTGTATTTGCCGTAGTGCATTTTGCCAACGCCGGCTGCTACCGGTGCGAATGTGCGCACGATAGGAACAAAACGAGCAAGCACGATCGCCAAGCCACCCCAGCGGTCAAAGAATTTGGATGTGCGAATTACATTCTGCCTACTGAATAGTCCGGAATCTTTACGCTCAAAAATGGGCGGACCAATTTTCCTTCCAATCCAATAACCAAGCGCATCTCCAGCGATGGCGGAGAGTGCAATTAGCGTAGCAACAAGGAAAACATTCATCCCTATTCCCGGGTGCAACGCAAATAAACCAGTGAATAGCAACAGGGTGTCTCCGGGCAGGAAGAACCCCACGAGTAAACCGGTTTCTATAAAGATAATTATGCAAACAACGGCGACAGCCCAAGGACCAGCATTTTGAATAATTGCCTCTGGATCGAGGAATGGAAAAAGAGAATGTGGGGTGAGCATCGAACCTGCTTATCTGTAGTAACTAATTGCTAGTTTAGTCGGCTAGGCTAGTCTGGCAGTGTCTAATTCGGTTACAAATAAATGGACCATTTTTTGGGTCGGGGTTGCGGTTATCGCCTTGACCATTATGGACATATCCAAGGTAAACGTTGCGCTTCCTTCTATTGAGCATGCTTTTGAAACTACGCCTACTCAGTTGCAGTTTATTGTTTCTGGATACATTCTCACGTTTGGACTAATGCTGGTCCCGATGGGGCGGCTAGGTGACCAAATTTCCCGCAAAAACTTGTATCTGATTGGTATAGGCATTTTCACTCTTGCTAGCATCATTGCTGCCCTAGCAGCTGATGCGAATACCTTAATGATTGCGCGTATGGTGCAGGGTGTGGCTGCCGGTATACAAGCCCCGCAGGTTATCGGCACCATTCAAGAAGAGTTCCAGGGTAGGGAGCGCGGTAAAGCATTTGGCTATTTTGGTGCGGCTATCGGTATCGGAACCGCGATTGGACCAACACTTGCCGGTGTGCTGATTCAAGTTGGTGGTGCGCATGATGGCTGGCGCAATATTTTCTGGGTGAACATACCTCTCGGGGTTGCAGTGTTTATCCTTATCTGGATGCTGTTCCCTTCCGGAAAGAAGGTTGATGCCAGCAAAGTTGATCTCGACCCGTTTGGAACAGTAATTTTCGGTATTGTCGTGCTCTGCTTGCTCTGGCCATTTCTTTTCACTACGGGTGATGCAAGTGACGACCCGAATCGGTGGTGGATGCTGGCTCCCTTCGTTGTTACTTTGGCGATTTTTATACTCTGGGAGCGTCACTATGCTTCAAAGGGTCGCGATCCGCTTATCCCGCTTCATCTTTTCCAAATCAAGAGTTTCACTAGCGGTATCACTATTGCTGGTATCTACTTCACTTCGGTAATTCCACTATTTGTTCTTAGTAGCGTTTATCTACAACTTGGCCCTGGGCTGACCCCGCTTATGGTTGGTTTGGTTTCCATATCTTTTGCAGTTTCCAATTCCATTTCTAGTGCAGTGGCTGGAATCTTTGTGCACAAGTACGGGAATCTAATGGTTTTGACAGGCATGATTGTTGTGCTCTTTGGGTTTGTGGGAATGATACTAGCCGCAGAATATCTAAGTAGCGATTTGATTCCTTGGGCATTTTCTGCCGCGATGTTCTTATCCGGATTTGGTGGAGGAATGGTTGTTTCTCCGAACCAGACTCTAACACTCAGCGAAATTCAAGTTGCTGAGGGCGGCCTAGCCGGTGCTGTGGGGCAGTTGATTCAGCGAATCGGTTCTGCTGTTGGCGCAGCAATCGTTTTGGCCGTGTTCTACGCCAGTATTAACACTAGTGAAGCATCTGTTACGGTTGCCTCCGGTGAAGCATTCACCCACTCTATGTTGGTTATGAGCGGGTTGTTACTGGTGGGGCTTGTGGTTTGTATTATTGAGTGGCGACGCTCTCCATCTGTAACAGATGCGCTTTAATATCTAGTCTTCCGGCATAGCCGCCTAGTCCACTGGTGGCCACAACTCTATGACAAGGGACACTAAATAACAGAGTGTTGCGCCCACAGGCAGTTCCTACAGCTCTAGCTGCACCAGGATGACCAATTAGTGCAGCAATCTCTGAATAGGTTGCGGTTTGTCCGTAGGGTATTTTCGCAATCTGATCGTGAACTTTTCGCGTAAACCCATTGGACAGTGTTTTGTCTTGTTTAAAGGAGAACTCTTTCCGTTTGCCAGCAAAATATTCTCGAATTTCTTTAGCAGCTTCTAAGAACGCGGAATCGTCCTGCACAAAAGCCTCACTTTTTAGAGCTCTTTGAAGCTGTGCAAGGTCAGAAGCTACCTCAAGGTCGAAAGCGGCCTTATCTTTGGGGTCAGCATTTATAAAGCTAATATTGGCGATTCCTATATCTGTGGATGCCAATAATAGCTTTCCGATTTCGGAGTCAATAATTGTGTACTTTGT
>PJTQ01000903.1_pt1 | contig 11494 bp, 8 predicted proteins | sample 1512231 | NCBI WGS metagenome assembly PJTQ01 (sample SAMN08177688, study PRJNA422409) | Soil metagenome, whole genome shotgun sequencing project. | isolation source: Soil (3) enriched on wood chips | place: USA: Madison | collected 2015-01-15 | reverse complement strand
GTAGCCGCCCGGCCCCATGACGAGCGTGTTGCACTGGTGGCCGATGGGGGTGAGGAAGTCGCAGCCGGCGCCGATGGCGACAGCCATCAGGAAGGCGTCGGGCCGCAGGCCGAGATTGCCGGCGAAGGTGGCGGCGATCGGCGCCATGACGAGCACCGTCGCGGCGTTGTTGAGAAACGGCGTCACCGCCATGGCGGCGAGCATGATGAGGCCGAGCGCGCCGATGGGCGGCAGGCCGGCCGCCATGTTCGACAGAAGCTGGGCGATGACGTCGGTCGCGCCCGTCGTGCGCAGGCTGTCGCTGACGGGGATGAGGGCGGCGAGCATGACGAGGATGGGCCCGTCGATCTGCGCGTAGAGCTCGCGCAGCGGCAGCGCCCCCATCAGGACGATGAGCACGGCGGCGCCGAAGAAGGCGACGGCCACCGGCAGGATGCCGAAGGCGGTGAGTACCATCGCCGCGCCGAGAATGGCGAGGGGCAGCAGCCGGTTGCGCGAGGTGCCGAGCTTGAGCTTGCGCTCGGCCAGCGGCAGCAGGTCGAGGCGGCGCAACTGCTCGCCCATCTGCTCGGCGCGCCCCTGCATCAGCACGACGTCGCCGGCCTCGAGCGTTATATGGCTCAGCCGCTCGGAGAAGCGCTTCTCGCGCCGGCTCACCGCGAGCAGGTTGAGGCCGGTGCGCTCGAACAGGCCGTATTCGCCGGCGGCGCGCCCGATGAGCGGCGAGGCCGGACCGACGATGCATTCGATGGAGTTGAGGTCGTCCTGGCTGCCCGGCTGCTTGCGGTCGGACATGGTGAGGCCGCCCTGCTCCACCGCCTTGTCGAGGGCGTCGGGCTCGCCCTCCATCAGCAGCCGGTCGCCGCGCTTGAGGGTGGCGTCGGGGAAGGGAATGCGGCGCTTCTTGTTGGGCGACAGGATGGCCGTGACCATGACCTTGCCGCCGCCCAGCTTCTGCAGGTCGCTGACCGTCTTGTCGAGCAGCGCGGCATCCTCGCCGACCGTCGCCTCGGTCGTGTAGTTCTTGATCTCCATCACCTCGGCGACGGCGAGCCCCTCGCGCCGACGCTCGGGCAGCAGCCAGTAGAACAGCGCCAAAAAGGCGATGCCGGCGACGGTGAGGGCGGCGCCGACGGGGGTGAAGTCGAACATGCCGAAGCTCTGGCCGGTCAACTCCTCGCGCACGCGGCTGACGATGATGTTGGGCGAGGTGCCGATCTGGGTGATGAGCCCGCCGAGCAGCGCGGCAAAGGACATCGGCATCAGGAACATCGAGGGCGAGACCTTGGAGCGCCGCGCGAACTGGAAGGCGATGGGGATCATTATCGCCAGCGCGCCGATGTTCTTGACGAAGGCCGAGAGCGCCGCCACGACCGAAACGAGCAGGATGAGTTGCAGGCGCGGCGAGGAGAGGTCGGGCGCGAAACGCTGCAGCGCCATCTCCATGACGCCCGAGCGCGAGACCGCCGCGCTCACCACCAGCGCGCTGCCGACGATGATGACGATGTCGTCGGCAAAGCCGCTGAAGGCCATGTCGAAGGGCACGATGCCGACGGCAACCGCCACGAGCAGCGAGACGGCGGCCACCATGTCGTAGCGGACGCGGCCCCAGATGAAGGCCGCCATCATCGCGGCGATCACGGCGAAGGCGAGGAACTGCGGTGTCGTCATCGGGTCTCCGAGCGGGGGGACAACGTCGCTCATGCGCCTGCGCAGGCCAAGCGGGAAGTTTCCCGCCTCGGCGGCTCAGGCCCGCGCCGGCAGGAGCTTCTGCAGCGCTGCGACGACGCGCCGCGCCCGGGCGCGCGGGTGGAACGACGTGATCCATCTGAGCAGCAACTCGCCGGCAATGCCGCAACGCAGGTAGTCCTCGAACTGCGTCCGGCACCCATAGCGGTTGAGGAGCACGTCGAGAAGCGGCAGCCTGGGGAGATACGCCATCTCGACAAATTCCGGCCTGTCGACCGGCGCCGCGGGCGGCGCGGGTGGCGGCAGGCCGTGCACCCGCGCGAGCGCAATGGCGGGGTCGCTCCCATAAAAGCGCGGATATTCGATCCACACGTTCGGCCGCATGTCGGCCTCGAAGATGTAGAGCTGCCCATCCGCAGCGGACCGGATGGCCGAAGCATTAACGAAGCCGTCGGCGTCGAGCGCGTGGCCGAAACGGCGCATCGTCGCGACGAGGTCGGGGTCGCTTTCGGCGCGCGTCCAGTAACTGCGCACGGTCGACGGGCCGTAGCCGCGGCGCTCCAGCGCGAGCATCGTCGCATGGCTGAAGGTCACGAGCTCGCCGGCATGGAAGACGGCACTGCAATCCACCAGCGAGCCCTGCACCGGACGTTGCACGACGGCCGGAAAGCGGAAATCGGGGCGCAGCCGGGCCAGATCGGCCGGCGAGCGCAGAGCCACGACGGCGCTGCCCCCCATGCTGAAATCGGTCTTCACCACCACCGGATAGCCCAGGCGGGCGATGGCGGCCGGCAACCGGCTGCGCTCCTCGGCCACGGCGTAGGCCGGTGTCGTGACCCCGGCCTCGGTGAGCACGCGCGACAGGCCGATCTTGGAGGCGATGTGGGCGAGCCCGCGCTCGGACGTCACCGGCAGGACCCGCAGCTTGTCGGCGACCGGCACCTGCATCAGCATGACATCGTGCAGCACATGGTCGTCGCAGGCGACGACGAGGTCGTAGCCGTTGCGGGCCTCGGCAACGGCACGGGCCGCGACATCGGCGCGCCGCTCCACCTCGATCCGGTGCGCGACGTTGCGGCACCGCCGAAGCCGGCGATTCGAGGTCAGCAGGGTGACGGCGAAACCGGCGCGCGCCAGCAGCGTCGGCGGGGCGCGCATGAGATCGGTCGACACCCCGTAGAGCAGCGCCCGCGGCCGGCGCGCCGGCGGCTTTCGTGAACCATCCATCGCCTGCCCCGCGGACGAAGACGGCCGGGATCGCTCCCGGCCGTGATGCTGATGCTTGCTTGTGATGCGCCGCGGCGCCCTAGCGCTTGGAGAACTGGAAGGACCGGCGGGCCTTGGCCTTGCCGTACTTCTTGCGCTCCACCACGCGGCTGTCGCGGGTCAGGAAGCCCCCCTTCTTGAGCACGGCGCGCAGCTCGGGCTCGTAATGGGTCAGCGCCTGCGAGATGCCGTGGCGCACCGCACCGGCCTGGCCGCTGAGGCCGCCGCCGGAGACCGTCGCGACCACGTCGTACTGGTCCTTGCGGGACGCGGCGACGATGGGCTGCTGCAGGATCATCTGCAGCACCGGGCGGGCAAAGAACACGTTGAATTCCTTGCCGTTGACGGTGATCTTGCCGTTGCCCGGCTTCACCCAGACGCGGGCGATGGCGTTCTTGCGCTTGCCGGTGGCATAGGCGCGGCCCTGCGCATCGAGCTTCTGCTCGTACACCGGCGCGGCGGGGACATCCGGCGCGGCGGAGGACGTGCCCAGATCTTCGAGCGAGTTGATTGTCTCGGCCATCAATCGGCCCTCACGTTCTTTGAGTTCAACGAGGCGATGTCGAGCTTTTCAGGCGACTGGGCCTCATGGGGATGCGTGTCGCCGGCATAGACGCGCAGGTTCTTGAGCTGCTGGCGCCCGAGCGGGCCGGACGGGATCATGCGGCGCACGGCATTCTCGAGCACGCGCTCGGGGAAACGGCCCTCGAGCAGCTGGCGCTGCGTGCGGTTCTTGATGCCGCCCGGATGGCCGGTGTGCCAGAAGAAGCGGCGCTGATCGAGCTTGTCGCCCGTCAGCTTCACCTTCTCGGCGTTGATGATGATGACGTTGTCGCCCATGTCCATGTTGGGCGTATAGGTCGGCAGGTGCTTGCCGCGCAGCCGCAGCGCCACGATGGAAGCCAGGCGCCCCACGACCAGGTCGGTCGCGTCGATCAACACCCACTTCTTCGTGATGTCACTCGGCTTGGCCGTGTAGGTCGACATCGGAAGTCCTCGAAAATATGGCGTCGCCGCCGGTTCTGGTCGGCGCTGTGTAGCAGGGTTTCGAACGCCGTCAAGCGCCACGGAATTGCGGCGTAGAATCAATGCACTAGAGAGTTGGTATCATAATACCGCACCCCAAGCCACTGTTTTGCCGGGCTTCGGCGGAGGCATGGCGGCGCTTGTCCACCGGCGGGGCAATCGCAATTGCCATTAGGCGGCGCCGTCACTACAGTTTGCACATAATCGTGCGCTTTCGCGCATTCGAGCATTTTTTGGGGCGGCCCGCTGCGGTCGGGCGTTGAACAGGGCGGTGTCGCCGATTTCGTTGCCGGCGACGCGAAAGGAGACCGCAATGAATGTCTGCATCGCCGGAGCCGGCGGCGGCATCGGGCGTCGGCTTGTCGAGGCGTTCGCGCGCGACCATGCCGTGACCGGCATCTACCGCACGCCCAAGGCGACGGCGGCGGTTCGTCCCGATGTGGAGGCGGTGGCCTTCGGCGACGAGGCCGCCCTCGCGACGGCCGTCGGCACGGCAGAGATCGTCGTCCACGCGGCCCTCGACGCCCACAAGCGAGGCGCCGCATTCATCGCGGCCAATACGGCGATCACCGAAACGCTGCTGGGGCTGCTCGACAACTCGCGCTGCCGGCTCTTCGTCTATTTCAGCTCGCAGGTCGTCTATTCGGGCCATCTGCCCGAGGACGGGCGCTACAGCGAAGGCGACGCGCTGCGCACCGACCGGACGGTCGACAGCTATACGCGGCTCAAGCTCGCCGAGGAGGCGCGCGTCATCGCCTTCTGCGGCGCGGCGGGCATCCCCTATCTCATCGTGCGCCCCACCGTGGTCATGGGGCCGGGCATGCCCTGGTCGACGGCGATCGTCGGGGCCATGCGCTGGGCCCCCGTCGGGCTCGGGCGGCGGACGCTGAACCTCGTGCATGTCGACGACCTGGCGGCCGATCTCGTGACGCTCGTCGCGCGCGGCGCGCGCAACGAGATCTACAATCTCGGCGACGTGGACGTCTCCAGCGAGGACTATTTCCGCTGCGCGGCGGAGGCGGCGCGGCGCCGGCCATGGTTCGTGCCCGCCGCCCTCGCCGCACTCGGCACCCGCCCGCTGCCGTCGACCCTGTGGTTCCTCAAATCCGACGTGCGCATCGACTGCTCGCGGATCAAAGCCGTTACCGGCCGGCAGGGAGGTCGGCCGCTGCCCGACTACTTTCCGCTCGCGCGCTGGACCGTAAAGGGCAAGGACCTCGAGACGATCATCCGAACGGTGCGGCAGGGCCAGCCCCTCGAGGTGCGCGGACAAGGCTATTCGAGCTGGTTCAACGATCCGGGGGCGATCCGGCGGCTGTCGCTCGCCGACTATCGCGGCATCATCGGGCTCGTCGGCAATCTGGTGACGGTCAAGGCGGGCACGCCGCTGTCGGCGGTGCTCGACTTCCTCGACGGGCACGGGCTGACGCTGGCGACGCTGCCCGAGTTCACCGGCATTTCGGCGGGCGCGTGCTTTTTCACCGAGGTGCATGGTAGCAGCGCCGACTACGTCTCGGTGTACGATCTTATCGAGCAGATCGCCTATGTCGACGCCGACGGCCGGGAGATCATCTCGCAGCGCGATCTCGATCTGTGGGACCGCATGCGGCAGGCGCGTGGGGTCATCGTCACGCGCGTCATCTTCCGCTGCATCCCGCTGCGCCAGCTGTGCAACCGCATCGAGTGGCGCGGGGCCGACGCGCTCGACGCCTATCTGCACGAGGGCATGCCGGCGGGCACGGCGGTGACGGTGGAGTGGTACCCGAAGCACGACCGGCTGCTGGTCTACAACGTCACGCCGGCCGGCGCGCCGGCGCGGGGCGACATCGCGCCCTTCCTGCCGCTGCGCGGCCTGCCCTATCGCCTGCAACGCGCCCTGCTGTCGCTGCGCATGGGCAAGCGGACGCAGATCGTCGGCAAGTCGCACGAGATTCTCGCGCCGTGGCGGGCCATCCCGTTCCGGCGCGCCGTGGACACGCTGCTCTTCGGCCTCAAGTCGCAGATCAGGAACATGGAGGTCTGCGTCCCCGCCGGCCGCGCTGGCGCGTTCTTCGCGCGGCTGCGCGAATCGATCGAGGATGGGCGCGTCGCGCTGCGCCGCGACCAGGGCATCGGCGTGCGCTTCACGGCGCATCCGCAGACCGGGCGCGCCTTCGTGTGGGTGGAGACGACCTCGCGCAACCTCGCGCAGCTGCACCAGATCGTCCGGCTGGCGCAGGAGGTCTGCGGCTCCGAGTTCTGGCTGCACCAGGGCAAGTACGTGCCGCCGGGCATCGGACCCGAGGCGCTATTCATCCCGCGGCAGGTGCCTGCCGACGACGAGCGGCTGACGCAGACGGCGGGCGGGCGGCTCTAGGCGCCGGCAAGGGCCGCGCGGCGCGGCGTGATGTCGGCGAGCCAGGCGCAGATGGCGCCGGCGAGCATGAAGGCCAGGGCCTGGTGGCCGATGGCGAGCGGCAGCGGCACATGCAGCACCAGCGTGGCGACGCCGAGCGCGGCCTGGAGGACCATCAGCAGCGCGATGCGCGGCAGCCAGCCCCCTGCCCCGCGGCGCCACAGCCACAGCGCGCCGACATAGACGACGAGCACATAGGCGATGGTGCGGTGAATGAACTGCACCGTGAGGGCGTTCTCGAACAGGTTGCGCCACCACGGCTCGATGGCGCCGAGGCCGTCGGGCACCAGCGCACCGTCCATCAGCGGCCAGGTGTTGTAGCCCATGCCGGCGTCGAGGCCGGCGACGAAGGCGCCCGCGACGACCTGCAGGAACACGAGGACGAGCAGGATCGCCGCAGCGCCCCTGTCGGGATCGGGCGGCAGCGTGTGGGCCGGCCCGAGACGGCGGGCCACCCAGATGAGGGCGAGAAACAGGACGAGCGCGGCGCCCAGATGCGCGGCCAGCCGGTATTGCGACACGGAGGTCAGCTCGGTGAGGCCGGAGGTGACCATCCACCAGCCCAGGGCACCCTGCAGCCCGCCCAGCACGAACAGGCCGGCGAGCGGCGCGGCGAGGTTCCAAGAAAAGCGGCGCTGGGCGAGGAAGACGAGGAAGGGCACGGCGAAGACGAGGCCGATGACCCGCCCGAGCAGGCGATGCGCCCATTCCCACCAGAAGATGTACTGGAAATGGGCCAGCGTCATGCCCTGATTGAGCACCTGGTATTGCGGGATGCGCTTGTAGTTGTCGAACTCGGCCTGCCAGTCGGCGGCGCTGAGCGGCGGGATGACGCCGGAGACGGGCTTCCACTCGGTGATGGAAAGCCCGGAATCGGTGAGCCGCGTCAACCCGCCCACGACCACCATGGCCAGCACCATGGCGGCCATGACGTAGAGCCACACGCGCACCGGCCGCAGCCGGTCGGGGCTCGAGAAATTGGCAACGGATTCGGCAGATGTCAGAGAGACCAAGGCATTGACCCGGGTGGGATTTGCGGCGAGGGATAGCCCTCCATGGCCATGGGTGCAACCGCCGCAATGACGCAGAGAACCCGCAAGCTCCTCGGCACGCTGGGACTGATCGTGCTGCTCGTCGCCTATCCGCTGGCGGTGGCGGAGGTCTATGCGCGGTTCCTCATGGGCCTGCCCTGGTGGGGCGCCATCCTCGTTCTCGCGACCGCCGGCGCGGCGTGGTTCTTCCCCGCGAGTTGGATCGTGCGCTGGATGAGCCGGCCGGACGAGGCCGAACCGGCCGGTCGGGAGCAACGGCACCGCTAGCGGCCGAGCCAGGTGAAGACGGCCGGGGCGGCGAAGACGTCGACGTGGCGCCGGCGCTGGAACAGGCCGTTGAGCGAGACGCGGGGCAGCGCGTGGAGGCTGTCGCGGTGGCTGCGGTAGAGCGCGCCGGGGAGCGTCGTGACCGCCGAGCGCAGCCCCAGCTCCTTCGCCAGCGCGTACTCGCGCGGGCCGGCCGAAGCGCGGCCGCCGATGGGATAGCTCAGATGGATGGGGCGGCGGCCGAACTGCGCCTCGATCACCTTTACCGACTGCTCGATCTCGCTGCGCGCCTGCTCGGGCGGGAGCTTGGCGAGCTCGTAGTGGTGCACGGTGTGTGCGCCGATCGTGCACAGCTGCTCGTCGGCGAAGCGGCGCAGTTCCGGCCAGTCCATGATCAGGTCGCGGCATTGCGCGTCGAGGTCGAAATCGTAGCGCGCCGCCAAGTCGCGGATCAGCGCCACGCGGTCGGGCTCGGGCATCGCCCGCATCTTGGCGTACAGCACGTCATAGGTGGCGCGCTTTTCGCGCAGGCTGGCGGCCGGCAGATAATCGGTCTCGCCCTTTTCGGTGATGGCGAGAGCCGCCTGCCCGGCCACGATGTCCTCGAGCGCCTGCCACCAGACCTCGCCCACGCCGTCGACCAGCGCCGTGGGCACGTAGAGCGTGAAGGGGCACTGATGGCGCCTGAGGATCGGCAGGGCGTATTTGAGGTTGTCGCGATAGGCGTCGTCGAAGGTGAAGACGGCGAAGCGCTTTTCCAGGGCGTCGGATTCGAGCCGCCGCAGCCCCTCCCCCAGATCGACGATGTCGAAGCCCAGCTGGCGGATGCGCGGGATGACGAAATCGAGGAAATCGGGCGTCACCTGCAGGATCGCGTTGGGCGAGAAATCCGCCGGCGGCTCGGGCAGCACGCGATGCAGGGTGAAGACGACGCCGCGGGCGCGCGACGTGGCGCGGATGAGCGCGCTGAGCCGCGTCGCCCAGAGCAGGTCGAAGACCCCGGAGATGGCGGCGTAGCGCAGGGCGCCCATCAGGCCACTGCGGCCTCGGGTTCGGGCGGCTCGACGCTTTCGACGCCGTCGAAGCCGAGGCCGGCAATGTCGGCCGCGGCGGCCTCGACCATGGCCGCGGGCGTCTGCGGCCGGCGCACGAGCGCGAGGCGGGCATGCGCGCCGGCGAATATGGGCAGGGTCGAATTGAGCCCGACGCGGCCCGTGGAGACGATGACGATCTCGTAGATGTCCGCCAGCGCCTCGACCAGCGTCAGCGGCTTGGTAGAGCGGCGATCCAGTGTCGGGTGCTGCCCCCACGACACCTCGGCGAGGCCATCGCGCAGCCTGTGGACGACATCGCCGAAGCTCGCCTCGTCGGCGCACAGATCGGTCAGCCCCGGAACGGAGGACGGGCGGGCGCTGCCGGCATCGATGCGGCAGACGCTGAGCCCCTGCTGCAGGGCCTCGGCCACGAGCGTATCGGCGACGATGGCGGCGTCGCGTGCCTCGGAGACGGCGGCGAGCAGGATGACGCGGGCACGGCCGAGCGCCATGTCGGCGGCGAGCGTCGCGAGCGCGGGCGGCGCGTCGGACGGCAGCGGCAGATCGTCGAGCGGCGCTTCGGCCGTCGCGGGAGCCTCGTCGCCCTCCGGCTCGATGTCGACGGACTCGGCGTCGTCGAACTCGTCCGGCCCGGTCTCGTCCATGGCGGGCTCGAACTGGCGCAGGCTGTTGCGGTCGTAGACGGCGCGGCCGGACATCAGCTCGCCGAACAGCACCATGCCGACCTGCAGCGCGAGGGCGACGAAGCCGACGGCACCGAGGATCAGCGCCGTCTTGGGCGAGGCCGGCACGACGGCCGGTGCGGCGCGGGTGACGATGCGCACATCGGGCAGCACCGAACCGGCGTCGGTGCGCCCGGCGGCATCGCGGTACTTGATGAGATAGGCATCGAGCAGGTCGCGCTGCGCCTTGGCCTCGCGCTCGAGGCTGTCGAGCGTCACCGTGTCCCGCGTCTGGGTCGAGGCGGCAAGCCTTGCGCGTCCCATGTCGTCGTTGAGCGAGGCGATGAGACCATCCTCGATCGTCACCTGCGCGGCGAGGCCGTCGGCGATGCGGCGCGCCTCGCCGGCGATCTGCGTGTTGATCTGCGCGATCTGGGCGTTGAGGCCGCGGATCGTCGGATGCGCCGGCAGGAGGATGGCGAGCTTTTCGGCAAGCTCGCCCTGCAGCGTGGCGCGGGTCTGCATCAGCGCCTGCACGACGGCGCTGGAGCGCACGTCCTCGACGCCCTCGACCGGCTGGCCGGAGGTGAGCAGCGAGCGGATCAGCGCGGTGCGCTGCTCGGCGGTGCTGCGGCGCGCCTGCGCGTCGGTGATCTGGCGGCCGACGTCGGAAATCTGCTGGTCGGGGAGCGTCGTGCCGTTGGAGCCGGCAAAGATGCCGTTCTGCGCCCGATAGTCGGCGACGGCGGCATCGGCCAGTTGCACCTTGCCGCGCAGCGCCTCGATCTGCTGCTCGAGCCAGACCGTCGCCTCAGCGGTGTCGGCGAGCGACTGCCCGACCCGCCGCTTCACATGCTCGGCGGCGATGGCGTTGGCGATGCGGGCGGCGAGATCGGGGTCGGCCGAGCGCACGAAGATGGAGACGATGGCGGAATCGCGTTCGCGAATGACCGTCAGCCGCGCGTTGAGGTTCTGCAGCACGGCTTCGTCGATGCTTTTCGGCTCGGGCTTGCGGCCGACCAGCGTCAGCAGCATCGTCACCGGGCTCGCGGCGCTGCCGTTGAACTCGGGGACGTCGCGGAGCTTCTCGCTGTCGATCACGGCGAGCAGCGTGTCGCGCGACTTGACCAGCTCGATCTGGCTCGACAACAGCGCGTCGATGCTGATGCCGCTGGCGGCCGGCGCCGCGGTGCCGGCGCTCGGCGCCTGGGTGTAGGTCGAGCTGCGGGCCTCGACCAAGAGGCTCGCCGACGACTCGTAGAGCTTGGGCACGAACATCAGGATGACGAAGGTGGCGACGAGCAGCAGCACCGTGACGATCACGATGCGCGGCAGGCGTGCCCACAGCGCCCCGAACAAGGCGCCGACATCCATGCGCAAATCCTCGGCGGCCGTCGACTCAAGCGTCATGCTGAGGGCTCTCCTTCACGTGCCGAGTTATCGGCCGGGCGTGGTCAACAATCGGTTAAGAGGCGTTGCAAAGCGCAAGCGCGGCGCCGGGTGGTAAGCACATTGTTAACCATAGCCAGCCGACACTATGCCGACTCTCGGAACCGGTTTTTCATGCGCTGGCTGCAGCTCCTCGTTCTCCTGCTTCTGGTGCCGTTGGCGGCGTGCTCGCTGAACGGCAAGGTCACCACCTATCCGGTGGAGACCGGCGGCGCCTATACGCTGGGCGGCGGCGACGTGCTGCAGATCAGGGTGTATGGCGACGACAGCGTCACCGGCGCCTACAAGGTGGACGATGCGGGCATGATCGCCATGCCGCTCATCGGCGCGCTGCGGGTCGGCGGCCGGACCACCGCCGAGACCGCCGCCCTCATCGCCGCGGCGCTGGCCAACGGCTTCGTGCGCAACCCCGACGTCTCCGTGCAGATCGACAGCTACCGGCCGTTCTTCATCCAGGGCGCGGTGAAGGTGGGCGGCCAGTTCACCTATGTGTCGGGCATGACCGTGCGGGCCGCGATCTCCACCGCGGGCGGGTTCAGCGACACCGCCAACCGCAACCGGGCGACGCTCTATCGCAAGGCGGGCGAGCAGATGGAGAAGCGCGTCGTCGATCTCGATTTCCCGATCTTTCCC
>PJTQ01000901.1_pt1 | contig 11524 bp, 11 predicted proteins | sample 1512231 | NCBI WGS metagenome assembly PJTQ01 (sample SAMN08177688, study PRJNA422409) | Soil metagenome, whole genome shotgun sequencing project. | isolation source: Soil (3) enriched on wood chips | place: USA: Madison | collected 2015-01-15 | reverse complement strand
TCGCTGCGACGCCGGCCGCGCTTAGAGTTGCCCAGACACCCTGCCCGATGGCACTCCAGAGTTCGCCAGCCCCTTCTCCGAAGAAAATATGCCATCTGGAAGGGTCAAAGTAACCGGGCTGAATAATCACTTCACCCGGTTCAGCGCCTGGGTAAACCCGAGGTGCTGCCAGCGTGTAAATTATCCAAGTTAGACCACCGGCAACGGCAGCTAGAGCAAGAACGTTCAGGATTAGTGAAAGCCGTTTTGCTTTCGGTCCTGGAGCGTCAAAAAGAACAAGGCTAGTCATCGAACCACCGCCACTTTACGCTCAACATAACCGGCAATTTGTCCGAGTGGAACTGTGATTACCAGATATAAAACGGCTGTTGTTAGCAGAATCGGAATAGGGAAGTTACCCCAGCGCTCAATTAGCGCCCCTGATTTTGAGAACAACTCAGCGACGGCGAATCCACCGGCAACTGAAGTGTTCTTGGTGAGGGCAATGAATACGTTAATCAGTGGAGGGATTGTCATCCGCAGCGCCTGTGGCATAACCACTAATGAAAGAGTCTGACCGAATTTTAGACCGATGCTGCGAGCTGCTTCAGCTTGCCCGATTGGCACACCATTGAAACCAGAACGGATTGCTTCAGCAACGAAGGGTGAAGTGTAAAGACTCAGGGCGATAATCGCGTATACAAACCACTTACCCTCCTTGAATTCGAGAAGGGTTAGCCCCAGTGTCGGCAGAATTACCGCGGTGAAAACAAAAATTAGTGTCAGTGGAATGTTGCGAACGGTTTCCGTATAAACGGCTCCAGATGTGCGCAAAACGCCCAAAGGCGAAACTCTGAATGCAGCAATAATCAAACCGATAACGAACGCAATCAAGCCAGAAATTACCAAGAGTTGAAGCGTTGCGATAAACCCAGCTAAGAACAGTGGCCACATGTCGGGCAGTTCAGAAAAATAACGGATGAAGTAATCCATGCACTCACCTCCTTGTCAGTTAAAAGCTTGAAAGACAATGGGGTGGTGAGGCGCTAAAACGCCCCACCACACTCAATTAATTAGTTGCTGTAACGGTTTACAGCAGGTGGGTTTACGTATGGTAGAACCTTACCTGCGGTAGCGTCCCAAGCAGCACGGTAGTCACCGTTTGCGTAGATCTTCTCTAGTACGTCATTGATGAATGAACGGAATGCGTCATCATCGTGACCTACACCGATACCGTATGGCTCATCGGTGAATGGAGTACCTACAACCTGAAGGGTGTCGTCCTTAGCAGCGAAACCTGCAAGGATAACGTTGTCGGTTGATACTGCGTCAACCTGGCCAAGCTTCAGTGGGTCGATGCACTCTGCGTATGTCTTGAAGAGAACTGGAATTGCACCAATCTCAGCAAGCTTTGCTGCAGGGGTTGAACCGTCAACTGAACAAACCTGCTTACCAACTAGGTCAGCATCGCTCTGGATACCTGCTGGGTTTTCCTTAGTGGTAAGGATGGACTGGCCAGCAAGGTAGTAAGGACCAGCAAATGAGATGCTTTCCTTACGCTTGTCGTTGATGGTGTAAGTAGCGATCACAATGTCGGTAGTACCGTTCTGGATGAATGTTTCGCGGTTTGCTGAAACAGTTTCAACCCACTGGATCTTGTCAGCGGAAATGCCGAGTTCTTTAGCGATTAGCTTACCGATCTCAACGTCGAATCCCTCAGGAGTTCCGCTTGGACCAACTTCACCGAAAAGTGGCTGGTCGAACTTGGTACCGATCTTGATGCTACCCTGCTCTGCGAGTTTGGCCATGGTTGTGCCTTCCTCGAATTGTGGGGTCTCGGTTCCATTGCCATCGTCAGCTGCTGAACAGCCGCTAATGACCAGGGCACTAGCAAGCGCGATAGCGCCGAAAGCTAGAGTTCCTTTTTTCATTTATTTGCCTCCTACGTGCTTTGTTCTTACTTAGTGAGTAAGTATTTTCGAGAGGAAACTCTTCGCACGATCCGTCTTTGGATTGTTGAAGAATTCCTCTGGAGTATCTTCTTCGACGATTTGTCCATCAGCCATGAAAATCACGCGATTAGCTGCTTTGCGAGCAAAGCCCATCTCGTGAGTAACCACAACCATGGTCATTCCGTCTTTCGCAAGCCCGATCATTACATCGAGAACTTCATTAATCATTTCTGGGTCTAGAGCACTCGTTGGTTCATCCATAAGAATGACTTTCGGGTTCATAGCTAGCGCTCTAGCGATAGCTACACGCTGCTGCTGACCGCCGGAAAGCTGAGCAGGGTATTTAGAAGCTTGTGACTCCACACCGACTCGGGTGAGTAGATCCATAGCCTGCTTTACAGCATCGGCCTTCGACATTTTACGAACCTTGATTGGCCCCATGGTCACATTCTCAAGCACAGTCTTGTGTGCAAAAAGGTTGAACGACTGGAAAACCATTCCCACGTCAGAACGCAGTTTCGCTAAACCTTTACCTTCTTCAGGAAGTTTCACACCGTCAATACGGATTTCACCAGAGTCAATGGTCTCTAGCCTGTTGATTGCACGGCAGAGCGTGGACTTACCGGAACCACTAGGGCCAATAACCACGACCACTTCACCGCGCTTAACCGTGGTGTTGATGTTGTTAAGTACATGCAATTTGCCGAAATACTTATTGACATTTTCAAGCACTACTAGTGCGTCAGAATCAACTACTTTGTCATGCACCGGTAGAGCAACTGAGTCTGTCATTTAGCCTCCCTCACAGCTTTTGCTGTTCAAGCCTAAACACAACATAAAAAATTAACCAATTTCAGAAACGCTTCATATCCAATGCGTAATGAAATTGAAACTTAGCGTTTTTTGCTGAATTTTTACTTTTCTGTGTGATTTATGCTTTCAATTTATTGTCATTAGCTTCAGATCCTCCTCGATCCTCAGCAATTTAGAATTATTACCTTTTTCAAGTTTTCCAATTCTAACCCCATTTGGCGCAATTTTTGCAGGTGTGCTGGAAAATGCCGTCACGGCATCCGCAAATGGAACGCCATAACTGATTATTTTCGAGAAAGCTGAATCCAGCGTTAGCAGTGAACCTGCAAGAGTTGCGGTGTTTTTTAGGGTCGCGGTTTCGGCATCCACCACCACCTCTAAATCTCCTAGAAAATAATCTCCTGAAGGCGCACCTGCCGCGCTTATTGCGTCGGTTACCACGGCAATTCGCTGAGGAAATAGCTCAAAAGCGGCCGTTACTACACTCTCGTGTAGGTGATGCCCATCGGTAATTAGTTCGACGATTACACCCTCGTAATCTCTCGCAGCCAGAACCGGACCAGGGCTCCGGTGATGAATAGGGTTCATTGCGTTGAAAAGATGCGTTACGGCTACTGCACCTGCTTCAAATGCGAGAATTGCGGTTTCGTAATCACAGTTTGTGTGCCCAATGGCCACTCGCACACCGCGAGCGCTTAGCTCCCGAATAACCTCGAGAGCTCCTGGAAGTTCTGGGGCAATTGTCACATAATCTGCATAGCTGAGAAGTTCAATAGTTGCCTCAATGCCGAAATCTTTCGGGGACAGTAGCCAATGCGGACTGTGCGCCCCGGACTTAGCCGGCGAAATCATCGGCCCTTCAAAATGCACACCCAAAATCCGGGGGTCTTGCTTCTGCAGTGTGCGGATTGCCGCTGCCTGTTTACGAAGATTTTCAGGTGAGTCTGAGACTAACGACAGGTAACTGAAGGATGTACCATGAGCTTCGTGAAAATTTAGCGTGGTTTCAATTTCTGCCGAGTTCGCGTAACTTCCTCCGCCGCCACCGTGGGAGTGTAAATCGATAAAGCCAGGTGCTAGATAGTCGCCCCCAAGGCTAATAATGGATACGCTTTCCCCGCTCCCCTGGTATTCGCCTTCACCGACTGCGGTAATTTCACCCGCTACTGTCATAACCCAGCCGCGGCGGATACCGTCAGAGTCAACCAGGTTAGCGTCGGTGAAAACTCTGGCGCTCATCCGAGAGCCTGCCCTCCAAGTTTGTGTTCCCAAACGTAGCGGTAGTAGTCGGCATTTTCTAGCTCACTGGCAGCACCCTCATCAAGGAGCACACTTACATGCCGGTGTAATTGAATAGCAGACGCTGGCACCGATGCAGTGACCGGCCCTTCCAGCATCGCGCGAGCAATCTTTGCTTTTTTCTTACCGAATGCGAGAAGAAGGAGTTGTTTCGATTCGAGAATTGTGCCGATTCCCTGGGTGATGCAATGCCCCGGAACCTGGTCGATCGAGTCAAAAAATCTGGAGTTATCAATCCTGGTTTTTTCGGTGAGAACCTTCACTCTTGTGCGGGAAGAAAGCGAAGAACCTGGCTCATTAAAACCGATATGCCCGTTGGTTCCAAGGCCAAGAATCTGGATATCTATCCCACCAGCCGCCGCAATTTTGGCTTCAAAATCAGCACCGGCGTGAGCGAGAGTTGTCGGATTGCCGTTTGGGACATGCACATTCTCAGGTTTGAAACCGAGTGGTTTAGTGACACTTGAATCGATCACGTGGTGATAACTTTGCGGATGGCTTTCCGGAATACCGACATACTCGTCTAAAGCAAATGCACGCGATCTAGAAAAATCTGCACCACTAGTCGCTAGTCGTTCATAAATAGGCATAGGGGTGGAACCGGTTGCTACACCTAGTACCATTTCTGGATTTTGGTGAAGGCGATCAAGTATCTGTGCTGTAGCCAATTCGACCAGTTGCTCCTGCGGGAGGATAACAACTTCAGCCATTTTCTGCTCCTAATAATGCGGCTCCGATTGCCGCTGCAGGCACATTCGGAAGAGTTATATGTACTCGCTCAAGCATATTCACACTTTTAAGAAAAGGACTCTGCTCTTCCCACTCAGTCACGTTTTTTGCCACAGATTCTTCTAAAGTCAGATCCAGTGCAGTAAGCCCGCCACCGATAACTATGGCATCAGGGTCATAAGTGAGGGTGAGAATACGAATAGCACTTGCCACAGCAAAATACATTTGTTCACTAATGTCTGGGCGCTCGACAACTATTTGCCTAGCATCGTGCATGCTCTTTCCAGCCTGTATTGCCAGACCTGATGAAGAAGCATAGGTTTCCAGGCATCCGAGAAGTCCGTGCCTATCCGCTGGCCCTTTAGGATCAACAGAAATATAGCCAAGTTCGCCAGCTACTCCGGTGGCACCTCGCCATATTTCACCATTTACTACCAGACCAGCGGCTAGTCCGGTACCGAGATTCAGGTATGCGAGCATCCCTTTTTTATAGTCTTTTAGGCGCCAGTAGCCGACCGCTGCCGCGTTCACATCATTTACCAGTGCCGGCCGAATCCCCCAGTGTCTTTGGAGTTCTCCAGCTAAATCGAGCGAGACTATTTCCAGATTTTCAGCATTATTGATGGTTCCGTCAACGATTTTTCCGGGAACTCCAATACCGATTGATTCGACCTTGTTTATTAGCGGGCCATCTCCTAAGATTCTGGCAACCACATCCGTTGTCGATTTTAAAAGCGCTTCAGCGCCGATACCGGTTGCAAGTTTATGCCGGTGCAGGACTTTTAGATTTTCATCCAACACCACCACTTCGGTTTTTGTGCCTCCAATATCAACACCGACTCTCACAGCGTTTTCAGCTCACTTTCTACATAATCAACAAGAGCCAAAGACACTGCTTTGCTGGCTCCAAAAGTCAAAATATCTATCCCTGTTTCAGGAGTAACAGCTGCCATGTCAACCACGATTCCTCCCGCTTTAGACACAGCATCTGCAATTTCACGCTTAGCTTCTGACTGCAGGATGTTCCTACCGCAGGCAACAAGAAGTCCCTGCTCTTTTGCAGATTCAGCACTAAGCAGTTCTGCAATTTGCTGGGAGCTATTTACATGTAAGACCCCGTCCCGAACAACAGCCGGCCCCCAAGGAACATGCCCGATTGCCATGTTTGCTGAGGAAGTTAGCTCAATCCAAGTAACTGAGCCACCTCCATTACTAAGCACCTGTTTTGCGTGTTGGCTAACCTCAAAAACACCAAAAATACCCTGCGATGAAGGCAAGGTAGCCGAAATTACCGCACCGGATGAAACCGCGGCTAAATTATCTGTGAGTTCCTGGATGCGCAACAGGGCATCTTCATAACGCTCTGCCAGAATCGGATCAGCAACAGCATTCGCAAGCGTGCCCTCAATCGCCTGCAAATCCTCGTCGGTTTGAGCCGGCCCGGTGAGTAATAGATCGCATCCGGCGGCAAGACTTCGAACCGCAGCTTCAGGAATTCCGATCTCGCCAGAGGCACCTTTCATATCGAGTGCGTCGGTAATAACTACACCGGTAAAACCCAACTCTTCTTTTAGAACCTCAGTGATTATCACTTTCGAGAGAGTGGCCGGAACTTCGGGCTCTAATGCCGGCACGACTATGTGCGAAGTCATTATTGCTGCAACATTCGCCTCAATTTGCCCCAAGAATGGCCGCATTTCACGATTTCTGACAGTTTCAGCGTTGGCATGCACCACCGGCAGATCTAGGTGAGAGTCTGCGACGGTGTCTCCGTGACCTGGAAAATGTTTGGCGCATGCCGCCACTCCGGCGCTTTGAAGCGCACCACTCCAGGCAGCCCCGTGCCTAGATACAAGTTCAGGATCTGCTCCAAAGGAGCGTACCCCGATTACCGGATTCTTCGGTTCAGAATTTATATCTACGACCGGAGCAAGATTTAAATTCACCCCGATAGCCCTAAGATCATTTGCAACCGCGGTTGCTACCCCGGCAGTCAGCGCAAGGTCATCAAGTCTGCCTAGGATCGCGTTTCCAGGATATGGGGAGCCTTCCTTATAAAAGAGGCGAGTTACATCCCCACCCTCTTCGTCGATAGCGATGATTGCTCTCGGGTTGGCTTCTCTGATAGCCGTGCAGAGTGCTTTTAGCTGCTCTCTAGATTCAATATTGTCACCGTAGAGACAGATCCCGGGAAGTCCCGAGCGGAGCCTAGCCGCCACCCAACTAGGCAGTTCGGCCCCGCTAAACCCTGGCAAGAGTATTTGCTGCATTAGCCCTTTACCGCCCCGCTCACTAGGCCGCTGGTCATGCGTCCTTGAACGATTACGAAGAAAATGACTACCGGAATTGCTACCAGTGTGGAAGCTGCCATCACCTGTCCCCAGTCAATTGCTCTGGTGGCGGATGACTGTACAAAGGCTCGAAGCCAGAGCGGAAGCGTGTGGTTGGCATTGTCGGTCATCATCACCAAACCGACTGTGAATTCGTTCCAGCACTGTAAGAATGCGAAAACACCGCTGGCGACAAGCCCTGGGGCCAAAAGTGGGAAAGTGATTCTAAAGAATGCTTGGGCACGGCTTAGCCCATCTACCATCGCCGCTTCTTCAAGTTCGATAGGAACACCGGCTACGAAACCGCGAAGCATCCAAACGGTAAAAGGCACTACCGCTGCCATATAAAGCAGGGACAGCCCGAGAATGTTGTTCTTTAGCCCCAGGTTGCTCATCATCTGCGACTGGGCAATAAACATCCCCTCTGCTGGGAGCATCTGCACGATAAGCACTGTGAGCACGAATGAGGTGCGCCCCTTGAATCTGAATCTCGAAATCGCGAGCGCAGCCATGAAAGCGATTATTAGACATCCGGCAACAGCTAGCAGTGTGACTGCCGCACTAATGCCTAACGCTTGGAAGAAGTCTCCATTTTGGAGCACGTTTTGATAGTTGTTGAGATTGCCGCCGTCTGGCCAGAAAGTTGGTATCCGCGATTCGAGTTTGACATTTGGTAGCAGTGAGGAATTGATCATCCAATAGACGGGGAATGCCCAAATTGCAGCGACCAAAATCGCAATCATGCTGAATATTGCCCGTTTTGCCTTGAATCCCAGCATTAGATTGCCTCATCTTTCAGCATCGAGCGCACGTAGAAGAAAGTGAGCGCTATTGTGAGTCCGAGCACAAAAATTGAGAGAGCGGCGGTGAGCCCGAATGACTGCACACCGGTTTTGTATATGAATGTTCCGAGCAGGTCATAGTCGCTGGTGCCAGAACCTCGATCCTGCAACATTTTGATTTGGGTAAATACTCGTAGGTTCCAAATCAGTTGCAGCAAAATAACGATGTTCAGCACCGGCCGAATCATCGGAAAAATTATGTAGCGGGTGCGTTTGAATCCACTGGCACCGTCTATCTGAGCTGCTTCAAGCACTTCATCGGGTACTTGAGTAAGACCGGCATAGATCGCTAGAGCGACAAAGGGCACGCTCATCCAGACCACAATCACTGCGGCCAGGCCAAAGAATGTTGTTGGGCTTTCCAGCCATGAGAACAGGTAGAACTGGTCAAAGCCCATGTTTACCAGTAGGTAGTTCACCACACCGGCACGGCGATCGAAAAGCCAAATCCACACGGTCATGGCTGCTACTACCGGCATTGCCCAGGCGAGTAGTAGTGATAGCTGCAGAATGAACCTCGCAGTTCTTCCTGCCGCTTTCATTAGCAGTGCGAGTAGCCCTCCGATACCTACGGTGATTGCAGAAGTTACCGCGCAGAAAACAATCGACCTGACCACAATCCCCCAAATGGTGGGATCGGTAACAATCTTTATATAGTTATCCAGCCAAATCCACTCGGCAGGTTGTCCGAAGAGTTGCGGGCGTCCCCACTCCTGGAAGGAGATAAAGAACTGCCAAATTACCGGGTATCCGAGCCCGAAAAGCAAGATAGCGATTGCAGGTATGAGCAGTGTTCGCGCACTGAATTTACGGCGGCGCTTAGTGGGTGCATTGCTAGGGCTCACAGTGCCCGCGCGCGCATCCAGACTGGTCATAGCAATATCCTCTACCTTTAATGGGCGTCGCCGGAAGTTATGAAGGACTCCCGGCGACGCTTATTCAAACTACTTGTTTAGTAGATCGTTGAGCTTAGCGTCATACTCAGCTGCTAGAGCTGCGGTGTCGCCACCCTCGTTTACCTTGCCAAAGAACTCTTCGAGAACTTTAGCTGCTTCAATGGATGCCCAACCAGGAGCGGCTGGGGTTAGCTTTGAACCCTTAGCGGATTCAATCAGCGCGGTAGCGAACTGGTCGCCACCCATTGCATCTGTGTACTTCAGGTTTGCAGGGCCAAGGCCGTTCTTAGCAAGCATGGTCTGGTAGTCAGCACTGAAGATAAGCTTCATCAGTACTAGCGCACCTTCTTTGTTCTTGCTTGCCTTAGATACAGCGATGTTCGAACCACCGGCAAATACTGGAGCAACGCTATTTGCGGTCACTCCTGGAAGTGGGAATACTCCAAACTTGTCGTCGTTCCAGGTACGGGTAGTTCCGTCTTCACCAAGATCACCGATTGACCAGTGTGCCCAACCCGGAGCGATAATGGTCGCTGCGTCTGGGGCACCAGTTGTTTCGTTGTCGTTGATGTTAACCCAAGGAGAGGAGTCAAACTCGTTCACTGGAGCGTTTGAAGCATTCTTGTATAGTGCCTGAAGTGCTTTTAGACCCTTCTGGGTGGCGTCGGAGGACAATGCACCCTTCCAAGTTCCACCTTCGTTTACTGCTAGGTCTCCACCGTATGCGAAGACCCAGGAGATCCCATTGCGCCAGTCCTGTCCACCTAGGTAGAAACCACTCTGTGTGTCGGTTGTGAGTGAAGCTACCGTGGAGTTGAACTCCTCGATGGTCTGTGGGACTGTCTTACCGGCTGCTGCCCAGATATCCTTGCGGTAGAAGATATACCTTGAACCGAAGTAATAAGGAAGTGCATATTCAGCACCATCTACTCGGCCAGCGTCAACGAATCCCTGGAGTAGGTCTGAACCACCCAGTTCTTCGTAGTATGGCGATAGATCGAGGAATGCACCAGCATTGGTGTATGTGGATGACCAGGTGTTACCAATTTCGGTAACGTCTGGAGTGTCTGACTCGCTAGGGAGTGCAGAGTCAAGCAGTGCTGTGGCGTCGCCCCAACCCTGTTCCTGAATGGTGAGTGTTCCACCAGTCAGTTTGTTGTACTCAGTTTTTAGCCAGTCACGCAGTTCGTCAGGAGTGTCTCCACCCATTAGCCACAGCGAGACATTCTGACCCTGAGCTGCATCTACATCGATCTCGATTGGACCATCAGTGGTCCCTGTAGTGCAACCGGCCAGAACGGCAATACTGGCAAGGCTGGCAGCCGCAGCTACAACCTTCTTGTTCATTTGGTTACCTTTCTCTTGGTTTCGATCCTTGTGGGATCAAAGGGTCACGAGACCCCTAGTCGCTCAGACAGAACTAGCACCGCAGCACCGAGGAGGACGGCGTGTGTTCCGAGCGAAGTTGATACAAATTCCACCTCTGAGTGGAACTCTGGCATGGTCCTTGAAAGCAACGTGCTACTTGCTGCACTAATTAGGCGAGCATTAACAATGTGTTCAGGGCCATTAATAATTACCTTGCGTAGGTTGAGAGCACCTACAACCGGGGCAATAACGATACCGAGTCTCCAGCCTGCTTCTTCAAGCACCTGATCTTCGGATGCGCCGGCTGCGATTCGTGACTCAATATTAGGCACGCTCAGCCAAGCTTCAACTGTTTGCTTGCGGTCGTAAGGAGAATTGGCGCCGTTGTCTGTGCCAATTACTACCTGCCCAATTTCCCCGGCAGCAAAACGAGAACCGAGAATTAGGGTGTCTGCAACAATCAAACCGGAACCCACACCACTACCGATTTTCAGTACTAGTAGATCTCCAGAGTGATCGCCGAATGTGTGCTCGGCAAGAGCCGCAGCGTTCGCATCATTTGCTACCAGAACAGGGATACCCAGTTCTTTGGTGAGAATCGAGCGAAGTTCAACATTGTGCCATTCAAGGTTTCCAGCATTCCTGACGATTCCAGCACCGTCAACAATTCCTGGCGAACCGACCCCGACACCGAGGATAGGTGCAGTGGCTTTAGCGATTAGATTATGACTGAGTGATACCACGTGCTCTATAACTGCTTCGCCTGTTGCATCGGCAAGTTCACGTTGTTCTTCTACAAGAACATTGCCGGCCAAATCAAGCATGGCCCCAGTTATGTAGCCTGCACCGCTCAAATCAAGTGCGAGAATCTGAAAGCCTGTGCGGTTCATATCAACGAGAGTCGCTGGCTTTCCTGGTCTCACCTCGTCTGCCTGTCCAAGTTCTACAATCAGGTTTTCGCCGATGAGTTCAGCAACCAAATCGGAGATAGTCACGCGGGTAAGGCCGGTCTTGCGGGCTAGGTCTGCACGTGATGCAGGACCTGAGTGATAAAGACTTTGCAGTACCCATGAACGGTTATTGCGACGTGCATGTTCAGGCCCGGATCTGCGATCCGTTCTCAGCGCCAGCGCACTTGCGAGCTTCTTATCCGTCATTGGCATGTTTGTTAGTAAACCTCACTAACTAAAAAAATGCAAGTCTAAAAATACCTAATTCATCAAAAAGTTATTTTTGTAACTGATGCGCTTAAACAGCGGATGCGCTCCCTCTAATTGAGAAAGCGCATCCCCTTGCTAGAAATCAGCTATTTGAGT
>PJTQ01000900.1_pt1 | contig 11573 bp, 12 predicted proteins | sample 1512231 | NCBI WGS metagenome assembly PJTQ01 (sample SAMN08177688, study PRJNA422409) | Soil metagenome, whole genome shotgun sequencing project. | isolation source: Soil (3) enriched on wood chips | place: USA: Madison | collected 2015-01-15 | reverse complement strand
GGCTCGATGGGCAGCAATTGCGCGCCGACGACGCCTCCCAGCGCCGCGAGCCCGATGCCGAGCGCGAAGCTGGCGGCGTAGACGAGCGAGGTGCGCACGCCCAGCGCTTCGGCCATCTTCGCATCGTCCACCGCCGCGCGCAGGCGCATGCCGAAGCCGGTGCGCTCGACGAGAAGCCAGAGCCCCGCTGCTACGGTCAACCCCACCGCCACGGCGAAGAGCTTGTGCGCCGCGATCGTGCGAAAGCCGATGTCGACCGGCCCGCTGAGCGAAGGCGGCAGGTCGATGGTCTTCAGCGTCGGCCCCAGCATGAGATTGGCAAGGCCGATGATGACGAAGGTGAGCCCGATGGTCATCAGCACCTGCGTCAGTTCGGAAGCGCCGTAGACGCGCCGGAACAGCCAGCGCTCGAGTGGCACCGCCAGGACCACGGTCCCGGCCACTGCGAGCAGCGTGGCGACGCCGAAATGCAGCCCCAGCTGCTGCGTCGCATACGAGGCGATGTAGCCGCCGATCATGGCGAAGGCGCCATGCGCGAGGTTGATCACCTTCATCAGCCCCATCGTCACCGACAGGCCGATGGAGATGACGAACAGCACCATGCCATAGGCCAGGGCGTCGGCGCCGATGCTGAGGATTGTCGACATGCCGGCGCCCGCTGCGCGCCTACTGCAAATGGGCCAGCCCGGGATCGGTCTGGTTTTCGAAAGTCTGGATTTCCCTGTTGAAGTAGGTGCCGTCCTCGGCCTTGGCCACCTCGCGCAGATAGATGTTCTGGGTGATGTGGCGGCTCTCGGCGTCGATCGAGACCGGCCCGCGCGGGCTGATCCAGCTCAGGCCTCTGACGGCATCCACCGCCTTGGCCGCGTCCTGCCGGCCGCCGGTCGCCGCGATCATCGCGTAGATGACATGCATGCCGTCGAAGGCGCCGACCGCCGGGAAGCTGAGCTCGGTCCTGTTGCCCCCGAGCGCCGCCACCGCCGCCGCGACGAAGGCCGCGTTCTCCGGCGAGTCGTGCGCCACCGAATAGTGGAAGGTGGTGAGCAGCCCGAGCGCCGCATCGCCCAGCGCCGGCAGGTCGGATTCCTGCGTCAGATCGCCCGGGGCGAGCAGCGCGACGCCGGCTTCCTCGAGCCCGTTCTCCTCATAGGCCCGGACGAAGCCCAGCGTCGGCGGGCCGGCGGGTAGGAAGGCGAACACGGCGCCCGCGCCCGAATCCCTGACCCGCTGCATGATCGGCGAGAAGTCGGTGGTCGACATCGGCATGCGCACGGCCTCGACCACGGCGCCGCCGGCTACCTCGAACGCCGTCTTGAACGCCGTTTCGGCATCGACGCCGGGGCCGTAATCGGAGACCACCGTGATCACCTTGTCGATGCCCCTGTCGCGTGCCACCTGCGCCATCGGCGTCGAGGTCTGCCACAGCGTGAACGAGGTACGCACCACATAGGGGCTGGCCGTGACGATGGCCGAGGTCGCGGCGTTGAAGATGACCATCGGCACGTTCGCCTCTTCCAGCAGCGGTGCCGCTGCCATGGCGTCGGGCGTGAAGTAGAAGCCCGCCAGATACTGCACGCCTTCCTGCACCACCAGCTCCTGCGCCAGGGCGGCCGACTTCGCCGGGTCCGCCTCGGGCAGGTCGCGATAGACGATCTCGACGCTGTCGCCGCCGACGCTCATGCCGTTCAGCGCCTGATAGGCATCGATGCCGGCCTTGAAATTCTTGCCCTGCAGCGCGAAGGGTCCCGAGAACGGCCCGATCACCCCGACCTTGATGGTTTCGGCGCTGGCGCCCCCGGCCAGAAGGCCGACAAGCGCCACGGCCAGTACGAGCTGCTTCATTGAAATCCGTCCCATGCCATCCTGTCGGCGCGAGCTTACTCCGCCAGCCGGAGTGTGGACAGCCGGCGCGCGTGCGTCATCGCGAGGCGCCCGGCAAGGGCTGGCGGGGTCGCCCGAAACTTCCTAAGACTCGATCCATCGGGGGCCGTGAGGGACGAGGCTGCCCGCAGGGGACATGAATGCTCAGGCTCTTCGGGCCGACGCGCGTTTCCGGAATCGTGGAGCCGAGGCTGCCGCGCGGCGCGTTTCTGGCCGTCGCCCTGCTCGATCTCACCGCGTCGCGGCACATGACGCGCGAGGCCCTGGCCGCGCGCCTCTGGGAAGGGGCGGCATCCGGCAGGGCCGGCAACAATTTCCGCCAGCTGCTCGCCCGCGTGCGTGCCTGGGAGCAGGCGACGGGGCAGGCGGTGGTCCGCACCGCCGGCCGGACGGTGTCGCGCGACGGCTCGACGCTGCCCTCCGATCTGTCGCTGTTTCTCTCGGTCGAGCAGGCCGGCACGCCCGCCGCGCTGCGCTGGCTGGCCGAGCTCTATAGCGGCGATCTGCTCGCCGACATCGAGCCCGGCGCCGAGTTCATGGCGCAATGGGTCGCCGAGCAGCGCAGCTGGCTGCGCAACCGCTTCGTCACCCTCGCCGTCGCGGGCCTGCGCGCCGCCGGTGCGCAGGTCGGCGAGGACGTGCTGCGCCGCATCACCGACGAGGCGCCCTATGACGATCTCGTCGCGCGCGAGGCGATGGTCGCCGCCCGCGACGACCCGGCGGCAGTGCAGGCCATCTACCGCCGCTTCGCCCATCGTCTCGAGGCCGATCTGGGCAACGCGCCCGAAGCCGGCACGACGGCGCTGCTGGGCGAACTCGCCCGCACCGCGCCGCGCCCCGCGGGCCTCGCGCCCGAGGCGGCGCCCGCCGCCGTCAGGGCCTCGCTCGACAGCGTGCCGCGCGTCCTCATCCTGCCGCCGGGCGATACCGATCTTGCCGGCTCCGACCGCCGTCTCGGCGACGCGCTCATCGACGAGGTGACGCACGCGCTCGCCCGGCTTCGCACCTTCGCGGTCTTTGCCCCGCACACGGCGCGCCAGCTCGTGCGTTCGCCCTTTCCGGGCGGCAATCCCTACGGCGCCGACTATCTCGTTTCGACCCGTCTCGCGCCCGGCGCCGGTGCTGCGCGCCTCACCGTCGCGCTGACCCGCGTCGAGACCCACGAGCTGCTGCTCAGCGAGGAGCTGCCCTTCGCCCGCGACGACCTCAACGCCCATCACTTCCATCTCGCCGCCGCGCTGGGCTCGCGGCTGGCGCGGGGGATCGAGCGGACCGAACAGCACATCTACCGCACCACGGGCTCGGCCTCGGCCTATGTGCACTACCTCATCGGCTGCGAGAATTTGCGCTCGCTCGACCTGCGGACGCTGCGGCGCGCCAAGGGGCATTTCCGCCAGGCCGTCAGGCTCTCGCCAGACTTCGTGCCGGCCCGTGCCATGCTGGCGCGCACCTTCTGCCTCGAATGGATCCTGCTCGACCGCAACGAGCGCGAGCCCATCGAGGCGGCCGTGGCGCTCGCCCGCGAAGCCGCCGGCATCGACCCGCTCGATCCGCTGGCCCATCGCGAAGTGGGCCACGCATTGCTCTATCTCGATGCCATCGATGAAGGCGTCGAGGCCCTGCATGCGGCGACCCAGCTCGGCCCGCACCATGCCGACGTGCTCTTCCACTATGCCGACGGCCTCATCCATTTGGGGCAGATGCCCGAGGCGCGGCGCGTCATGGACAAGGCGCTGGCGCTCAACCCGCTGGCGCCCGATCTCTATCACTGGATCAGCGCCACGGCGGACTATTTCCTCGGCAACTATGCCGCCGCCTCCGCGGCGCTAAAGCGCATGCACCAGCGCGAATCCGCCGCCCGCGTCATCGCCGCGGTGGAGGCGATGAGCGGCAATCTCGACGAGGCCCGCCGCCAGCGCGACATCTATCTCGCGGCGCATCCCGATTTCCGCCTGAGCGACTACATGTTCCCGCAGCGCCGCCCCGAGGATCGCGCGCACTACCTCGAAGGCCTGAGGCGTGCGGGTTTTGCCTAGGGCCTCGTCCTGAGGCCGATCGCCGACGCGGCTGCGCTGCGGCTTTCCTAGCCTTCGGAGGTTCCCAGAACCTCTGAGGTGCTTCGATGCAGATAAGCTTCCCCGGGCCTGACGGCCAGTTGCTGACGGTGGCCGATACCCGCCGCGATCCCATTCCTGCAAGGCCGGGCAGGGACGTGACGATCGCCTTGCCGCAGGAGCGGCGCCCCGCCGGCTGGATCATCGCCACGATGCGGGTCTGACGCGTGGGGCCGTCCGGACGCGCCGTGCCGCGCTTCGACGCGCCTGCGCCGGACGGTCTCGACCTTACCCTCTACACCCTCTACGCCGATCGCAGCATCGCCCCCGCCGAAACCGTGCGCCGCATCTGGCCCCATCTCGGCGAGCTCGGCATCACCCGCCTCGCGCGCCAGACCGGCCTCGACCGCATCGGCATTCCGTGCTGGGCAGCCTTCCGGCCCAATTCGCGCAATCTCGCGGGGGCGCAGGGCAAGGGCCTGACCGACGCCGCCGCCTGCGCCTCGGCCGCCATGGAGGCGCTCGAGGCCGCCATCGCCGAGGCCCCCGTGACGCCCGGCTGCGTGGCCAGCGCCGAAGCCCTCGCGGCCCGCGGCGAGGCGTGGTTCGACCCCGAGCGCCTGCTGCCCTTCGGCACCGGCCTCGACCGACGACAACCGATCGGCTGGCTCGCCGGCGTCGACATTGCCACCGGGCGCGCCATCTGGGTGCCGCGCGACATCGTGGACATGGATGGCGAGCGCAGCGACCTGCCGGGCGTATGCAAGACATCCAACGGCCTTGCCTCGGGCAACACGACCGAGGAGGCGCTGTTCCACGGCCTCTGCGAGCTGATCGAGCGCGATGCGACGACCCTGTGGTCCACGCTCGCCGACGACGCGGCACTGGCAACCGCCATCGCCGCCGCCGATTTCGCCGATCCGGCGGTGACCGGGCTGGCCCGGCAGGTCGAGACGGCCGGGTTCCGCCTCGGCCTCTTCGACCAGACCGCCGATCTCGGCATTCCCGTCGTCATGGCCGTGCTCGGACCCGACAGGGCCGGCTTCGTCGGTGAACTCGACATCGCCGCGGGCTACGGCGCGCATCCCGTCGCCGCGCGCGCCGCCCTCAGGGCCATCTCCGAGGCGGCACAGAGCCGCGTCACCTCCATCGCCGCCTCGCGCGACGATATCCACAGTGCGGCTTTCGACGGCGCCGCCGCCGCGGTCAACCGGCGCCTGCTCGCCGCGCCGCCCGTCGCGCCGGCTCCACGCGGCCTGCCGGCGGATACGCCGCTCGCCGCGCTCGTCGCCCGTCTCGTGGATGTGCTCTCTGATCGAAACATCGCCGTGGTGAAGCTCGACCTCGCCCCGTGCGACCGGCCCTATGCCGTGGTGAAGCTCGTCTCGGCCGATCTCGAGGACCGCGCCGCCAACATCAACTGGCGCCCCGGCTGGCGCTGCTTCGATGCAGTGGCGCGGCGATGAAGGTCGTCTTCGCCGGCCCGAGCCTTTACGGCGTTTCCCTCGACCCGGGCGCCATCGCCTTTCGCGGGCCGGCCGAGACCGGCTCGGTCGAGCAGGCCCTTGCCGACGGCGCGACCGCGATCGGCCTCGTCGACGGCCACTACCAGCAGGTGGGTGCCGTCTGGCACAAGGAGATCCTCCTTGCCCTCGCCCAGGGTGTCGCGGTGTTCGGCGCCGCCTCGATGGGCGCCCTGCGCGCCGCCGAATGCGAGGCCTTCGGCATGGTGCCGGTGGGCAGCATCGCCGGGCGCTATTGCAGCGGCGACCTGTTCGACGATGCCGACGTCGCCATCACCAACGGGCCTGCCGAGCTCGGCTATCCGCCGCTCACCGAGGCGCTCGTCGATGTGCTCGCCACCACCGCGCACCTTGCCGCCCGCGGTCTCGTCCGCCCCGTCGAGGCCGAAGCCATCGCGGCGGCGGCGCGGGCCATCTTCTTTGCCGACAGGACGCTCGAGGCGATCTTCGCGCGGCTCGGCGCGCCGCATCTGCACCGGATCTATCTTGCCCATCGGGTGCACCAGAAGCGCCGCGACGCGCTCGCGCTGGTCGAGGCGGTCCGCGCCCACGCCGCCCCCGCGATCCCGCGCCGGCCCGCCTGGCAGCTGGCGCGCTCGCCCTTCTGGACGCAGCGTGACAGGCGTCGTTCATCTTCTGTCACGCCGCCGTAACGGCCTACGCCCCAACCATGTCGGAAGACATCACGTTGGGACCGACTCATGTCGCTCAATCAGACAATGAAGGGCCTGATCAGCCGCCTGCCGACCCTCACGACCGAGGAGCGGTGGGTGGTGCAGGCCGTGCTCGATATCGCCGACCAGCGCAACCTGCCCGCGCCCGACCCGCCGCTCCCCGATGCGCCGCCGCGCCCCGCGCCGGCCGCGTCGGCCCGCGACAGGTTGCGCGAGGCGCCCTACTTCATCACCGCCCGCGAGCTGGAGGTGCTCGGCCTGCTGCTTTCGGGCCTCTCCAACAAGGAGGCGGGGCGCAAGCTCGGCATCTCGTTCAAGACCGTGCAGTCGCACCGCCAGCGCATAATGGACAAGCTGGGCGCGCGCTCGCCGATGCATCTCGCCGAGATCGTGCGCCGCATCACCGTGTCCTAGGACAACTACTGATGCCAGTCCGGGCTTTGTGGCGGACAACGTGGACGGCGACTCATTGGGGGGCAAGACGATGATCGGCAGCTTTCTGTTCTCGAGCCGGCCGAGGCCGGACGACATCGCGGTGTGGCTGCGCTGCGACCCCGGCAGTTCGGCGCGCATCGTGCTGCCGGCCGGCCTCGAGACGGTGCTGGCCGAGCGCAACTACCCGCCGCCCGCCCCAAGGATGTCGGTGGAGTCGGCGCTCTGCTACGCCATCTTCCTTGCCATCCGCTGCCGCATGTCGCTCGTCATTTCCGGCGACCGCGCCGCCTGGAACCCCGACTGGGGCTACCTCACCGACCTCGCCCGGTTCCCCGCCGCCGGCCTCGTCGCGCAGGCCAATGAGAGGTCCGAGGACTGAGCGGGGCGGCGGTCAGCACACATTGGCGAAGCGCTCGAGGCAGGTCGCCACCACCTCGTCGCCCGGCCGCGTCCACCAGTCCTCGGCCGAAAAGATCTCGACCTCCTGCGGCCCGTCATAGCCGGCCGCCTCGATCATCGCGCGGATGCCCCTGAGGTCGATCACGCCGTCGCCCATCATGCCGCGGTCGAGCAGCAGGTCGCGCGTCGGCACCAGCCAGTCGCAGATGTGGTGCGCGAGGATGCGGCGCAGCCGGCCCGCCCGGGCGATGGCCGCCGACAGGCCCGGATCCCACCACACGTGATAGACGTCGATGGCGACGCCCACGCCCGCGCCGAGCTGCTCGCACATGTCGAGCGCCTGGTCGATCGTGTTCACGCAGGCCCTGTCGGCGGCATACATCGGGTGCAGCGGCTCGATGGCGAGGGGAACGCCGCTCGCCAGGGCATGCGGCAGCACGGCCGCGATGCCGTCCGCCACCATGCCGCGTGCGCCTGCAATGTCCCGGCTCGATCCGGCCAGTCCGCCCACCACCAGCACGAGGCAGTCCGCGCCCAGCGCCGCGGCCTCGTCGATGGCCCGCCGGTTGTCGTCGATGGCCGCCTGCCGGCCCTCCGCCGTCTCCGCCGGAAACATGCCGCCGCGGCAGAGCCCGGTGACGCGCAGCCCGTTCGCCCGCACGATCCGCGCCGCTTCTTCAAGGCCGATCGCCGCCACCTGGTCGCGCCAGGGTGAGATGGCGGTGATCCCCTGCCGGAGGCAGCCGTCCACCGCTTCGGCAAAGCCCCACGCCCCGCGGGTCGTCGCGAGGTTCATCGAGAGCACGCCGCCGGCCATCAGATGACGCCGTGGACCGCCAGCACGCGGCGCATGCGCGTCACGGCGAGGTCGGGGTCGGCCAGCACGCGCGCCGCGTCGGCGAGGCGGAACAGGTCGCTCAGATGCAGCAGCGAACGGGCGGATTGCTGCCCGCCAATCATGGTGAAATGATCCTGCAACCCGTTGAGATAGGCGAGGAACACCACGCCCGTCTTGTAGAACCGCGTCGGCGCCGAAAAGATGTGGCGGCTCAGCGCCACCGTCGGCTCCAGCAGCGCGAAGAACTCGGTCTGGCTGCCGCGGCCCAGCGCCGCCAGCGCCGCCGAGGCGGCCGGCGCGATGGCATCGAAAATGCCGAGCAGCGCATGCGAATAGCCCTCGGCGTCCCCGGCGATAAGCTCGGCATAGTTGAAGTCGTCGCCCGTATACATCTTGACGCTGGCAGGCAGCCGCCGGCGCATGGCGATCTCCTTTTCGGCGCTGAGCAGCGAGATCTTGATGCCGTCGATCTTGTCGGCATGGGCCGCGATGACATCCAGACAGACAGTCATGGCCTGCTCATGCGTGCCCTTGCCCCAATAGCCGCTGAGCGCCGGGTCGAACATCTCGCCCAGCCAGTGCAGGATCACCGGCTGGCGCACCTGCTCCAGCACATGGCCGTAGACGCGCGCATAGTCGTCGGGCGAGCGGGCCGCCGCCGCCAGCGCGCGTGACGCCATCAGGATCACGCGCCCGCCTTCGCCCTCGACGAAGCCGACCTGCTCGTCATAGGCGCCGATGATGGCGTCGATGCCGGCCTCCGGTCCGGGCATGAGATGGTCGGTGCCGGCGCCATAGGCGATCAGTGCGCCGTCGCGCCCGCGCGCCTCGGCCTGCGCCCGCCTGATCAGCTCCTTGGCGGCCGGCCAGTCGAGCCCCATGCCGCGCTGCGCCGTGTCCATGGCCTCGGCCACGCCCAGCCCGAGATCCCAGAGCCGGTGCCGGAAGGCGAGCGTCGCGTCCCAGTCGATGGCGGCGTCGACCCAGGGGTCCGCCTCGGCCAGCGGATCGGCCACGACATGCGCGGCGGCATAGGCGACGCGCGGGAAGTCGGCGGCCTTGCGGTTCTCGAAGGGCAGGGGCGTTCCGGTGACCCGATAGGTCGTGACGGTGCGGTCGGCATTGGGCAGCTCGATCTCAGGCATCGGTGTAGCGGGCCTCCCCCTCATCCGTCTCGGCTGCGCCGCGCCACCTTCTCCTGCAAGGGAAGAAGGAAGCCGACTGCGAAGATCATGTGTTGGCCTTCTCCCCTCGCGGGAGAGTTCTGAGCTATGGCCAGAAGGGCGGACGAGGGGTTGGTCGGGCGCACCGTCCTCACACCTCCAGCTCTGGAATGTCGATCCAGCGGCGTTCCTGCCAGCTCTTCAGGCCCGCCATGGCGAGCTGCACGCCCTTGGCGCCGGCTTCGAGCCCGTACGCCCACGGTCCGTCCTCGGCGACGTGGCGCAGGAACAGCTCCCACTGCGCCTTGAAGCCGTTCTCCATCGGCTGGTTGTCGGGCACTTCGTCCCAGTTGGCGAAGAAATCGATGGTCTGCTTCTGGTCGGGGTTCCACACTGGCTTGGGCGTGTTCACCCGGTGCTGGGTGACGCATCCGTGCAGTCCCGCCACCGCCGAGCCGAGCGTGCCATCCACCTGGAAGGTGACGAGATCGTCGCGCCGCACCCGCACGTCCCAGCTCGAGTTGATGTGCGCGACGATCCCGCCCGCAAGCTCGAACGTGGCGTAGGCGGCATCGTCCGCATCGGCCCTATAGGCCTGGCCGGTTTCATCCACGCGCTCGGGAATGTGGGTCGCGCCGAGGCAGCTGACGGCCTTCACCTCGCCGAACAGATTGTCGAGGACGTAGCGCCAGTGGCACAGCATATCGAGGATGATGCCGCCGCCATCGGCCTTGCGGTAGTTCCAGCTCGGCCGTTGCGCCGCCTGCCAGTCGCCCTCGAACACCCAGTAGCCGAACTCGCCGCGTACCGACAGGATGCGGCCGAAAAAGCCGCTGTCGCGCAGCATCCTGAGCTTCAGCAGCCCCGGCAGGAACAGCTTGTCCTGCACCACGCCATGCTTGATGCCGGCGGCCCTGGCCTTCTTCGCCAGCGCCACGGCGCCGGCGAGATCGTCGGAGACGGGCTTTTCGCAATAGACGTGCTTGCCGGCATCGATCGCCCGGCCCAGCAGGCCGGCGCGCATCTGCGTCGTGCCGGCATCGAAGAAGATCGTGTCGTCGGGATTGGCGAGAGCACCGTCGAGGTCGGTGGTCCAGCGCGCGATGGCGTGCGCGGCGGCGAGCCGGCGCAGCTTTTCGCCGTCGCGGCCGACGAGGATGGGGTCGACCACCAGCCTGTCGCCATTGGAGAGCGCCAGCCCGCCCTGGTCGCGGATCGCGAGGATGGAGCGCACGAGGTGCTGGTTGTAGCCCATCCGCCCCGTCACGCCATGCATGATGATGCCAACGCGCCGCTCGGCCATGAATCCTCCCCCACTGGCGTTGTAACTGTTTGGTTACTCGTAGCCCGGCCCCGGAACGGGGTCAAGCCGCCTGCAGCCAGCTCAGCACGACATCGCAGATATGCTCGCCCCAGCGAGCGACTTCGGCCGGCGCGAGCAGGTCGCGCCGGAACACGGTCGACAGCGTCCAGCGGTTGGAGAGATAGAAAAAGCCCAGTGCCGCCATGGTCAGATAGACGTCGAGCGCATCGGCGTCCTTGCGGAACGCGCCCGTCTCGCCCCCCCGTGCCAGCACGTCGCGCAGTTCCTCGATCAGCGGCGAGTTGACGGCCACGATGCGTTCCGAGCGCTTGAGGAACTTCGCCTGCATGAGATTTTCGGTACCGAGCAGGCTCAGGAATTCGGGGTGATCGAGGAAGTAGTGGAAGGTGAACCGCACGAGTTCGCGCAGCGCCTCCTCGGGATCGCGATGGGCGAGATCGAGCTTGGCCTCGGCCGAGCGGATGGCCGCATAGCTGTTCTCGAGCACGGCGAGGTACAGCGCCTCCTTGCCGCCGAAATAGTGGTAGAGCATGCGCTTGTTGATCTGTGCATGCGCGGCGATGGCGTCGATGCGCGCGCCGCCGAAGCCCTTTTCCATGAACTCGCGGGTCGCGGCCGCCAGGATGGACGCCTTCGTGCCCTCCGGATCGCGGCTGGCGCCGTTGCGCCGGTTCTCGCCTGAATTGCCGCCCGTCGTCATGCAGCCCCCTTGCCGTGACGACCTATACAGGCCCGAACGGCCTATTGGAACGAACCTCGACCGATTCCTGTTATCGGTGCACCGAAGGTTCGATCATGTCTCTCCGCGATTTTTTCGCCCGCTTCTCGCACAGGATTTCCCATTTCGCCGGCCGTCCGGTGACCTTCGCGCTCGCCTGCCTGCTTGTCGCCGGCTGGGCCGTGAGCGGGCCTGTCTTCGGCTTCACCGAGACCTGGCAACTCGTCATCAACACCGCCACCACAATCGTCACATTCCTCATGGTGTTCGTGCTGCAGAACACCCAGGAGCGCGACGGCGAGGCCGTGCAGGCCAAGCTGGACGAGCTGATCTATGCCGTGCGGGGTGCCGACAACCATTTCGTCGCCGCCGAAAATCTCACCGACAGGGAGCTCCACGAGCTTCGCACCAAGCTGCTGGAGCGGTGCGAGCATGCCGAGCGCGAGCTCGCACGGCGGAGCACGGCCGGGCACCAGCCGCGCGAGCCGGCCTGAAGCCTTCGCATTTCCGCGCCGCTGGGCTATGCCTCGACCCGCACATGAAGGAGGCGGCGATGGCGAAGGT